>WNGL01000951.1_pt1 | contig 63288 bp, 58 predicted proteins | sample 5400591 | NCBI WGS metagenome assembly WNGL01 (sample SAMN13153377, study PRJNA577476) | soil metagenome | isolation source: 80 cm soil or saprolite under Garry oak tree replicate 1 | place: USA:California | collected 2016-06-15 | reverse complement strand
TGCGGCGGCTACGCGCGGGCCGCTCTCCGCTGCAGGCGCGGTCTGCTTGTCAGCGAAGGTTTTCGAAGTGCCGGCTGCTCTGCTCTGAAACGCAGCAGGCGAGCCTGCCTGTGCAGCGCTCCCCAAACTTTCCACGATTGCGGCCTTGGCTTCCGCCTGCGCTTCCTCGACCGGCTCGGCGTTTTGAGGCGGCGCGCCGCCAAGATGTCGAGCCGCGTAGTACGATCCAATCACTAAGACCGCTGTGATCAATTGCGCTACGAGCGTTTCGACAGTCGGAAACACGGCGAACCACATTCCCATCCACGGTGGAATCACGTTCGCCAACTGAGTGATCCGCGTCGTCGGTATCCAGTGCGCCAATTGCATCTCCTGCGCTTGTTCGCCCACCATCACCAGCAGCACCATGCCGAGAAGAATCCCAGTCGTGATCAACATCTTTCGATAGGGGAGACGCTGTTGAAGAACAAATGTCAGGATGGCTACCAATCCTGTGAGCACAATGCCCAGCAGCGCGCCTTTCAGCACTACGCCGCCGCCCAGCCGCAGATAATAGCTTTGCAAAAAAAGAACCACCTCGAATCCTTCGCGGTAAAGCGAAGTGAATCCGAGCAGGATCAATCCCCACCAGAGATGCCTCTGCGAAATTTCGACCGCGCGCGCATTTTCCAGCAGCGCTTTCCGCCGGCGATTGTGAGCGCGAATCCAGCCGCCCCAGTAAATCTTGTGGAAAAACCAATTCATGATCACGAGCAGAACGATCACGGCAAGCAGTCCGGTCGCCGCCTGTAAGTCGAGTGCCGACATATTGTCGCTGAGCGACCCGACAATTCGCACTGCGATACACCAAGTGATCAAACTCGCGACAAACGCCAAGCCCGCACCAAAAGCGACCGGTCGCCGATGGCCGCGCTTCGTGCCCGTCATACTAGCGGTGATGGCGGCCAGCACGAGAATGCATTCCAATCCTTCTCGAAAAACGAGAATGCCGATGTCGAGAAACGCTACGGTCGGGCTCGTGTTGGGACGCATCGGATCGGGCGCGCCTTGTGCGGTGACTCCTTGCCAAACCAGCGTTGCGATCACAAAAAGCGCGGCCGCGACGACGCCGATGCGCAGAGCAGGCTTCATTTCAGCTGGGAACTTATCACAGACGCAACATAGTTGCTGCCGATCAGTTGCGTTTTTTTAGCGGCTGCTTGCTGGTGTGAAGGCCATCCCGATTCGTCATTTTCATAGAGCCGGGGGGTTGCCGTGCTGCAAGAGTCGTTTGGGATCGTGCGCAATGCCGGAATACGTTCTGGGTCATCATTTGAAAGGCGAGGGGAAGCGACTGGCGTTGATGTCGGAATTGCTCGATCCGATGCAGCGTCGCCACATCGAGGAGCTCGATATTGTTAAGCCCGGCGCGCGGACGCTCGAAGTTGGATGTGGCAACGGATCGATCTCCGCGTGGCTCGCCCGGCGTGTCAGTCCCGACGGGAAAGCAGTGGCGGTTGATCTCGATCTGTCGTTAATCGACGTGCGCGCGCCCAATCTTGAGTTGCGCCAGGACGACATCGTTGCGGCACCGGTGGATCGTCGCAGCTTCGATCTCGTAACTGCGCGCGCTGTGCTCCATCACGTTGCGAATGTCGAAGCGGCGATCGGAAATCTCGTTGCAAGTCTGCGCCCAGACGGGGCAATTCTGCTCATCGAGCCTGATTTTCTTCCAGTTAGCGTTGCTGAGCCGCCGGAGGTGCGAGCGTTCTGGAATGGATGGCTCGCGTGGTCGCGCGAACGCGGGATCGATTATCAAATCGGGCGCACCCTGGCGCCGCGACTCGCAGCACTCGGTTTGACCCAAATAAGTGGCACTGCAGAAACCGCGATTTATAACGGGGGCTCACCATGGGCCGATTACTGGACCCAGACGATCACTGAGCTTCGCGATGATCTGATAAGTTCCGGCAAGCTCAACGATGCGCTGGTGGACACGTTTCTCGGTTATTGCGCTGACTCGAACTGGTGGACTCAGACTATCGCCTTCACGGCCGTGCACGGCCGCGCGCGGGGCGGCTGACCAAATTTACCTGGGTAAAAATTGGCAGCGCGTACGGGAGTCGAACCCGTGCACCAGCCTTGAGAGGGCTGTGTCCTAACCACTAGACGAACGCGCCATAAGTTCCAAAGCGTGTAGAATAGCTACACCATAAGGGGTCGGCAACACACCGGACCAGAAACTATTTCGGGTTCTTCTTATGCTTCTGCTCGGGCGACGGCGTCGGAGTCGGAATGCCCACAGAGCTGTCTGTTAAGTGACGTACGCGCGGTTGCTTAGTGGGCCGGATATGCCCGTCCTTCAGTGATTGCAATGCTAACTTTATTTCCGCGTTCGAAGCTAAAGCCGACATCCGCTCATAATAAATATTGTAGTACTCACGAACACGTTTCCGTTTCTCCAAATCGGTATGTGCAGTGTGAGTAGCTGCCTCTGCAGCGCGGACCGAGAGATCGTTCGCGACCTGATTTTTCAAGCGTCTCCATTCAATGTGTAGCTGCTGTTCGTCCGCCTTCTTGCCTAGAGAGGTTTTCTTAAAAGCTTCATCCAGTTGCGACAACTCCGGAACGTCGGGGCCGTTCGGTCCCGGAGAAGGTGTGGCCGTGGTCGCCTGTTGTTTTTCTCCTGAGTAAAGATCGACAGACGGCGGCGCCGCGTCCTGCGCACGCAATGTTCCGGTTCCAAGCGTCAATAGAATAATTAACTCGCGTATCTTCATTCCCCGTTTTCGGCGCAATGTAATCGGATTCTGTCGTCCTGGCGACCAGCCAATCCATTAAAATCAATCGGGGCGAGAGGATTTGAACCTCCGACCTGTCGCCGCGGCGACCGCTCTACGATGGCCTATTCAGTTGATCTCTGCCGCGCCCAGTTTTGTAATATCGCTCGCGTTGCGCTGCTTCGGGGCGAGTGACAAAGCTTTCGCTGTGGAGCAGGATCCATGGTGCGCCATGCTTCGTAGCCTTGGAATCGCCGGCATTATGCGGCGAATACGGTCATTCAGATTTTTGCAGGAACCAACATAGCGGCGTCCTGTTTTTTGACTCCACAACACGTAACAATAAAACATTTTCCGATTTTCAGGCTCAGAATCGGGGCGAGAGGATTTGAACCTCCGACCTCGTGGTCCCAAACCACGCGCTCTACCAAGCTAAGCTACGCCCCGAAAATGCAGCCTGATTGTTACCACGAATTCTGTCCTCGCGCATCTTGAGAGCGAACGCCCTACGTTCCGCAATTGGTGTCTTCGCCAAATCACTGGATTCAGATTTCGTAGCTCAGATTCGTGGCCAATCGTTTCTCTACCGCGGCGATTGGCTCACCTCGTCGCGAGGCGTAATCGACGACCTGATCACGCCCTATCTGGCCGATAGCGAAATACTTCGCGTCCGGGTGCGAGAAATAAAGTCCGCTCACGCTTGCGCCGGGATGCATTGCATATGATTCCGTCAGTTTGATGCCCGCGTTCTTCTCAGCGCCGAGCAAATCGAACAACGTTCGCTTCTCCGCATGATCGGGACAGGCCGGATAACCTGCCGCCGGCCGGATGCCGCGATATTTTTCTCGGATAAGATCGACATTCGACAATTTTTCGTTGCGGCCAAAGCCCCACGCGATCCGCGCTTGCTTGTGCAAGTATTCGGCAAACGCTTCCGCTAATCGGTCGGCCAGCGCCTTGGTCATGATCGCGCTGTAATCGTCGTGCTCTTTCTTGAATCGCTCTGCAAGTTCGTCGCCGCCATGAATCGAAACCGCGAACCCACCGAGATAATCTTCCGATTGCGCATTGCTCGCCGGGGCGGGTAAACTTCCTGCGGATTGCGGAAAGATGAAATCCGCCAGGCAATGATTGAATTGGCCAGCCGGCTTTTGCATTTGCTGCCGTAAAAAATAGAACGTCGCCAGCTTCTTTGATCGCGTGTCGTCCGTGTAAAGATCGACGTCATCACCCGTCGAGTTTGCTGGCCAAAAGCTATAAACGCCGCGCGCCTCAAGCAGATTCTTCGCGATGATTTGCTCGAGCAATTTCTGCGCGTCGTCGAAAAGCTCGCGTGCTTGTTTGCCGATTACAGGATCATCGAAGATCGCTGGATAACGTCCGCGCAATTCCCAAGCATGAAAAAACGGTGACCAATCGATGAAGGGAACCAGATCGCCGAGCGCGATTGCGGTTCTTTGGGGAGCGCACACCGCTGGCGTGCCCGTCTCGGCCGCTGGCCGAGACGCCTCCTTCGCGGGATACCATACCCAAGGGTAATCCTCACCCGGACGAGCGACGCCTCCATCCCACGGATTTCGCGTGATGTATTCAAATTTTTCCTGTAAATCGCTCTCAGATCGAATCAAACGATCAAAGGATTCACGTCCCCACACCCGTCCGCTTTTTTGTTCGGCCTTATTGATCTTATGGGCGGTGAAAGACTTGATCGTGTGCAGAATCTCGGTCAGCGAATAAAACTCCGTTGCATGGGAGACGTCGCGCCTTACTCGTGGGTCAATTAAGATATGGACGTGATCCGGCATCACACACGCCGCGTGAAGCTCGTATCGCCGTTCGTTCCAATGTAGAATGCAATCCAAGACGATGTTGCGAGCGGCTTGACTCAACGTTCGGCGGTCGCTGGTGCTCCACGTAATTGCGTACTTTGCCCACGGCCTTTGGAAATGGGGAAGATGACGTTTGGAATAGCGCACGTCGGCAGAAGTTTCAGGCGGGTCGCCGGAAACTACACGCGAGCCGCGTGTGCTCCCCAAATCCGCGCTCCCCGGATCACTCGCGCACACCCGCACTCCAAGGAAATCCGGCCGTGGCGGTGTGTATGTGTCCCAATCAATTCGTGTCCGATTCGTCCTCGCCTGCTCAAGCGGCATCAATTTTTTCTGGCGAGTTTTTGCCGCGTGCTCTTCGCGTAATCGCGCGTAATCCGCGCGGGTTTTTGCATCGAACTCCGATTTCAATTCCTTTTTCAACAACGAACTCACCACGCCCACGGCGCGCGATGCGTCGAGTACGTGTACAATGCTGCCATGGTAATGCGGCGCGATTTTTACTGCCGTGTGCGCGCGGCTCGTCGTCGCCCCGCCAATCAAGAGCGGCACGTCGAAGCTTTCGCGCTCCATCTCCTGCGCCACATGCACCATCTCGTCGAGTGAGGGCGTGATCAGCCCGCTTAGCCCGATCGCGTCCGCGTTTTTATCGCGCGCCGTCTCCAAAATTTTCGCCGCTGGCACCATCACGCCCAGATCGATCACGTCGTAGTTGTTACACTGCAACACGACGCCGACGATGTTTTTGCCGATGTCGTGCACGTCGCCTTTCACGGTCGCCATCACGATGCGTCCTTGCGGCTTCGCGCCAGCCGTTTTCTCTGCCTCCATGAACGGCATGAGATACGCCACCGCTTTCTTCATCACGCGCGCGCTCTTAACCACTTGCGGCAGAAACATCTTGCCGGATCCAAAAAGATCGCCGACTACGCTCATCCCGGCCATAAGCGGGCCTTCGATCACGTCAAGCGGGCGCTTGCATTTTTGCCGTGCTTCCTCAGTGTCGATGTCGATGTAATCGACAATGCCTTTCACGAGGGCGTGTTTCAGACGCTCCTCCACACTCTCAGCGCGCCACACTTCATCTTTGATCGGCGCTTGGTCTTTGGCCTTCACCCTTTCTGCGAAATCGATTAGCCGCTCGGTCGCGTCATCACGACGATTCAAAAGCACGTCTTCCACGCGTTCACGCAGCTCTGGCTCGATTTCTTCATAGACCGCCAGTTGTCCGGCGTTGACGATTCCCATGTCGAGACCGGCTCGAATCGCGTGAAAAAGAAACGCGGCGTGCATCGCTTCGCGCACGGTGTTATTGCCGCGGAACGAAAATGAGATGTTGCTTACGCCGCCGCTTACCCGGGCACCGGGAAGGTTTGCTTTGATCCAGCGCGTTGCCTCGATGAAATCGACTGCGTAATTGCGATGCTCCTCCAGACCGGTTGCGACCGTGAGAATGTTTGGGTCGAAGATGATGTCGCTCGCTGGGAAATCGGCCTGTTCGGTCAGCAATGCGTAAGCGCCCGCGCAGATGTCGATCTTGCGTTGGAAATTATCGGCCTGGCCTTGCTCATCGAACGCCATCACAATGACCGCTGCGCCATAACGCCGAATCAATCGCGCTTGTCGCAAAAATTCGCCTTCGCCGTTCTTTAGGCTAATGGAGTTGACGACCGGTTTGCCTTGGACGCATTTGAGGCCGGCCTCAATCACGCTCCACTTTGAGCTGTCGATTACAATCGGAATTCGCGCGATGTCCGGTTCGCTGCCGAGCAGATTCAGGAAGCGCGTCATCGCCGCTTCCGAATCGATCATCGCTTCGTCCATGTTCACATCCAGCAGGTTCGCGCCGCCCTGGACCTGTTGACGCGCAATCGCGAGCGCGCCCTCGAAATTTTCGCTGAGAATCAACTTCGAAAACTTGGGCGAGCCAGTGATGTTTGTGCGCTCGCCGATGACAGCAAACCCGAACTCGGGTGTAATTTTCAGCGGCTCCAGCCCGGAAAGGTTCAGAATTGCGGATTGGGGAGCATACGCGTCCCGCGTGTGGGTCGTTGCGTCTCGCGACGACGAACTTTCAGAGTGCGAAGCTTGCGAAGGCGAGACACCTTCGCCAACACCCGTGACGGGCGTGCTCCCCGGAACAAAACGAAACTCGTCGTCCCGCGTCCATAACCACGGATAATCTTCGTTCTGTTGAGCGACTCCTACGTCCCAGGGGTTCCGACAGATATAGTGAAATTTTTCTTGTAGATCAGATTCCGACTGAATGACCCGATCAAATGATTCTTTTTCCCAAACAGGTCCGGTTGTCTTTTGGAGTTTATTGATCTCGTGTGCGGTGAACGATTTTACCGACTGCATTAGCTCTGCGATCGGCCAGAAGACGGGATTTTCGTCCGCATCGAATTCCTTCGGCCATGGCTGCAGGAGCAAATGCGCGTGATCTGGCATGACGCAGGCAGCATAGAGCTCATAGCGTTTATCATGAAAATGCCGGAGCGCATTGAGCACGATGGTTCGCGCTGCCGGCGATAGCTGCTTGTGCCGACGCGTACTGATTGTAATGGCGTAAACGGCCCATGGTCGGTCGAAATGCGGAAGGTGGCGTTTCGTGTAGCGCGCGCCCTCGGATTGGGGAGCATACGCGTCCCGCGTGTTGGTCGTTGCGTCTCGCGACGACGAACTTTCAGATTTGGAAGCTCGCGAAAGCGAGACACCTTCGCCAACACCCGAGACGGGTGTGCTCCCCGGAACCGTGCGTGCGCCCTCCGGAAGCGGGGTCCCGTGCGTGGCAGGCGCTTGTCGCGGCTTACAATGGCGCACCACATTCGCGAGTACGCGAATGTGTTCCGGAGTAGTGCCGCAACAGCCACCGACCACGTTTAGCCAGCCGTTTTTGGCCCATCTCGAGACCTTCGGCGCAAAGGTCTCTGGGGTTTCCGGAAAACCGGTGGGCGAGAGCGGATCAGGAAGCCCGGCATTCGGATACGCACTCATGTAGTAGGGAGAGATGCGCGCCAGCTCTTCGATAAACGGCTCCATTTCGTCCGGGCCGAGCGAACAATTCAATCCGACAATCAGCGGGTGTGCGTGTGCAATCGAGATAAGAATCCCTTCTACGGTTTGACCACTCAGGTTTCGGCCGGCTTTGTCGATGACGGTTCCTGAAATCATCAGCGGCAGTTTCCTGCCGGTTTCTTCAAAAACTTCCGCAATTGCAAAAAGCGCCGCTTTGGCGTTGAGCGTGTCGAAAATTGTTTCGACAAGCAGAAGATCGACATCTCCTTCCACCAGCGCTTTCGCCTGATCGGAATACGTTTGTCTTAGCTGGTCAAACGAGACGGCGCGAAATGCCGGATCACTAACATCGGACGAGATCGACGCGGCAACGGGGAGGGGACCCATCGACCCGGCAACGAATCGGCGCGTTCCCGTTTGTTCAGCAACGCGCTGCGCCGCGCGGCGGGCAATCTTCGCCGCCGCAAGGTTTATCTCACGCACAAGCTTGCGAAGATCGACATCGTCCACCACGTGTTGAAAAAATTTCTGATCCTTCCGTCCGCGCACAGGCTCACCCTGAAACAAAAAGTCGTGAAGACCGATCGTGGTCGCACTGAACGTATTCGTCTCGACGATGTCCGCTCCGACCTCGAGGTACTGCGAATGAATTTCTTCGATAATTTGTGGCTGAGTTAAGTTCAGCAGTTCGAGGCTGCCTTTAAGATCTTTGCCTTGCCAATCGACAAACCGCTTTCCTCGATAATCGCTTTCCGAAAGCTTATGGCGCTGGATCATTGTGCCCATGGCGCCATCGAGCACGACGATGCGCTCGCATAGAAGCGCTTCCAGAGGATGAAGTCTATTTGCTGCCATGATTGCCCCGCAACTAAACGGCGTTTGCCCCGGCAATCAAGAAACAAATTGACGTATCATGATGCGTAGATGCGTTCGTTTATTCTTACTCATGATCAGCCTGTTTCAAACACGAATCGACACGAATGCATTCGGATTGGGGAGCGCACCCGCCTCGGGTGCGGGCGGAAGCGTCTCGCTTTCGCGGAATTCCCAGTACGAAAGTTCGTGATCGCGCGGACGCGATCACCAGCACCCGAGACGGGCGCGCTCCCCAGATTTTCAGCGGCGGGAATTAGCCTAACCAAACGAATGAAGTTTTCTAAATTCGCATCTATCCGTGTGATTCGCGGGCTTCCCAACTGTATTTGTGTCTATTCGCCTGGCATGCCGGAGCGAGCAAAGGCAGATGTTCATTAGTGGTTTGTCGCGCGGATTTCCGCGAGAAACGAATTTCCCTGTGTTGCGAGTCGCTCTTCCAGTTTCTTCGTACAATCGCAGTCGCAACAGGCCCATGGTTCGCTGCCGTTTTCGTGCCGGCAGGTGCGACGGGAATGCGCATCCTTCACGCTGAGCAGTTCAAAATATTCTTCCCAATACGGACGCTCCTCAGCCAGCGGCGGATCGCAGAAGCAAGTCTCGACCCAAGTGGCGACTCCCTGATCGTTGACTCGCGCCTGCTCCATGTCGTACACGTATTCGTCGCCTGCGATGGACCCTCTCCCAAGCGTTCCGTTTTCGATGGCGCGAAGAAGCGCGGAATCTTTTCCTTGTTTTACCCGGCCCTTAACAAGGTAACGCATGGGCGCAGTATAACACAGGTAGGGGCGGTTCACCGAACCGCCTGGGCGATTGAGGTCAATCGCGCCTACCTGAATTAAAAGGCGTTTGGCATAAACGCCTCTGCATGTGATCCGACTAGCAGCCCCTTACGGCGCAATGCGATCGGTGAGTGTGTCGGTATGAAAATCGGTGTGTTCACGCAAACGCAACCAGAGACTATCCTTCTTCGTGGTCTGCGCTATACCGTTTTTCTCGCCCGTGGCAAAGTCTTCCCACGAATTGTAACGAGCGATGGAAAGAAACGTCCACGCGGCGCCTTCCAGGTGCTGCATCAACACGTTGCCCGCGGTCGTGTCACCTGGCGCGCTTGGCACCTCGCTGAGCATCTTTTCCAATTGCTCGCGATGACCGGGAGCAGGGCGATAATACGAGACAGAATAAACCGAGCCCGCAGTCTTGGATGCTGAGTCTCCCTCAATTCCCATGGCGCGGGTAAACTCCTCCCACGAAGGACCGTTCACAAAAGTATCGGTGTGCCACGCGCTCAGGTCGCGTTTATCCGGAGGCACGGGAGTGCCCGCAGCTTCCACAGTCGCTTTTGTGCCAAGATGCGTAATGACCACGTAATCCCATGCGTCGCCATCCTGATGGCGAAGCACAATGAAGTGTGTTGGCATCGGCGTGTTGGGATTCGGCGTCTTCAGCCAATCGCCCAACTGCACCGCTTTGCCGAGAGCAGCCTTGGTGAAGTGGACGTGATAAACATCAGTTCGTTTACCAGCCCCGGCTGGCGCCGGTCGCTTTTCACTTGCAGCGGACTTTGGCGAGCCCTGGCCCTGAACCAATGTAACAGGCAACAGGCTAAATAATGAGATGGCGATAATAGTAGTGATTGATTTCATAATTATTTTTTTTTCTGATTTTACGTTGAACGCGGGCCTCGGCCGGAAGCCTTGGCGCCCACTCCGGTCGGGCTGCATTGGGCGGTCATTCGTTCGGCGACCGCGGGCGGATCGTCTATAGGACCTTGGTCGTACGCAAAAGCCGCCGCAGGAATATCAATCTGGCCCTACCTGAATCTTTAGACAGAATGAACAGGATTTTCAGAATCGGAATTCGGTTCGATCGCTTTTGTTGTTGATCGAAAATCTGCGGAAGCCGCCGGGCCGACCATTGCCTAAAATTATAGCTCGGTTGGCCTAAAAATAGGGCAGGCCGGCATTAGAACGAATCAGGAATTCCAGGAAAAAGTCGTCAAAATCGAGGTACAACTAAAGTCTTACAAACCGCATAACTGTCTCTCGTTCAAGAATAAAATGGTTCCGTCATTCGTAGTTGATCGGACGCTTGTGGGACTTGGCACGGATGCTGATACCAAGAACAAACTGCGACATATCGCATACGCATGGCTGATTCAAGAAAACACCCCGCAAAAATACGAATCCTGGTTCTGGAAGAGCACCCATTGCTTCGCCACGGAGTCAACGCTTATCTCAATGCCCAGCCGGACATGATTGTGTGCGGCGAAGTGGACTGCATACCGAGCGCACGGAGCGCGATCGCCCAATGCAAGCCTGATCTACTGCTGACTGCGCTCCGGCTGGGTACCGGTGATAGCCTCGAATTCGTTAAGGCTCTGAAAGGGGAGCACCCGCAGTTGCTGATCCTGGTCTACTCCGCGTTTGAGGAAACGATGTTCGCGGAGCGCGCCTTGCGCGCGGGCGCTGAAGGTTACGTGATGAAAAAAGCTCCCAGGGAAGAGCTGCTGGCCGCCGTCCACGATATTATGAGCGGCGGGATTTATGTGAGCCGCGATGTGGCCATGCGCGCGTTCAAGAAATCGCTGGAGACACGTCCCGAAAATGGTTTTACGCGGCCAGCCAGCGCCATTGAAAACTTATCCGACCGTGAGATGCACATTTTTCAATTGCTTGGGTCGGGACTTGGCACCAGACAAATCGCGCATTGTCTGAATCTGAGCGTGAAAACGATCGAGACACATCGCGAGAACATCAAATCCAAGCTCGGCATGAATTGCAGCCGCGACCTGCTTGAACGCGCTACGAAATATCTGGAGGAAACCTTCGTGCCGTCGAGGAAGGACGCGCTGTCCGCAGTCGGTAAAAAGAAAGTGGTGCGTTTCACCGCCGCGTGATCCGGATGTTTGATGTTTGATGTTCGATGTTTGATGTGAACGCGCGCCTCGCGCATTTCGGATTTGGGGAGCGCACGCGCCTCGTCGGAAAGTTTCCGGAGCGTCTTCCCGAAACGATCCTCTTTTTTCACCCGCGAAACACGCGAATAGACGCGAATTTTGTGGGGCGTCTGTGTCAGAGGCCAAGAACCGCTGAACCTTTTGCGGGCTGACCTCAATCTCTTGGTTGGATCTTGGGAGCGCCGCGCGCTGCGTGCCACACGCGCGCAATCTCGACAGTCTTCTGTTCGTGATCCACGCGATAGACGATGCGATATGGTCTGAATATGATCTCACGAATCGTCGGGCTGCGATGCTCCGGAACGCTGCGGCCCATCTCTGGATGCTACTGTAGCATATCCGTCTGCGCCATGAGTCGATATGCGAAGGATTCTGCGTTCTGCGGGCTGTCCCGTGAAATGAAGCGCACGATATCGCGCAAATCATCACGCGAAACCGGAGACCAAATCAACTTGTAAGCCATGTGGCGAGCTGGCGCTTGATCTCTTCGTGCGGAATGCCCTCGCCACGGTCAAGTTGGTCAAGCCCCTTCTGGATGGCCGCTAAAAACTCTACTCGCTCGGCTATGTCATCAAGAGAGGCTTCATCTGGCAATTCGCTGATGGCATCGAGCACGAGTTCCTTTTGTGTCATGATGAAATGTGGATTTTTCGGCGCGTGAAAGCAAGAGTCTCTACATCAAAATTTAAACATAAAATATCTGATTTGCGTGATCTGCGTCATCCGCGGTTTATCCGATCCCATTCATTCGTGTTTGTTGTAGCCGCCTCGTCCGCCGTCGGACGGACTCGTCCTGTGGCGAGCTGTGTCGAGGCGTCCCCCTACGCAACACGGCGACGCAGCGCCGTGGCTACAACTCTTGTTAATCAGCATCCGCGTCATCTGCGTCATCCGCGGTCAACCAGTTCCGAAGAAATAGTGTTAATTCGTGGGCATTCGTGGTTAGCGTCCGTGTTATCCGCTGCCTGCCCGCCGTGGCGGGTAATTCGCGCTTGATTCCTCGCGCGTTTCGGATTGGGGAGCACTCGCCTCGCGTGTTTGTTTTCGGTCTTTCGCCGAAACGATCTTCCTTTTCACCCGTGAATCACACCAATCGACACGAATCCAAAAAAATCGTTTAATTACCGTGATTCGTGGGTAAGCCTGCCTTCGTGTTTTTTGCGCTCAGCTTATATCGAAGGCAAACCTAAGCGCATGACGGATCTTGCGAAGCACCTCATCTGGCAGTTCGCCCAACTTGCGCTCAAGTCGTGTCTCTGGCACCGACCCAACGCCTTGCACGTTCGCAACGCTCTCGGTTCTTAAAAAGCGCAGTCTCGGCAGACCCCCTTCATATCTGCTCCCACGGTTTTGCGTAGTCAGGGGAACGTAAATCGTCAGTGCTCGCGGCGCCTCCGGATCATGGCGAGATACTATTACAATGGGTCGAGTTTTTGCAGCCAGTCCCAGATCGCCCAGCCAAACCTCACCTGGACGAGGGCTCATCCAAGTGGTCCAGTACTTCTTGTTCGATCGCCCGAGCGCGTATCAGGTCGAGCGCGTCATTGTCCGCCGCGTCGATTACCTCCGAGATGAGGGCGCGGACTTCCTCCGAAACTTGTGGTTTCCACTGGGTCAGCTTTGCGTCCAGTTTCGCGGCGAGCGCATCCATAGCCAAACGATGCTACGTCGATGCGCTTATGCCGTCAATGCCATGACCGTGCTGTAGGGCATCCGTGTCATCTGCGTCATCCGCGGTCAACGAGTTCTGAAGAATTATTGTTAATTCGTGTGCATTCGTGGTTAGTCATCTGCGTTGTCCTCGGTTTTAATTCCCCTACGCATTTACTCACCTAAAGGAGACTCCCTTAAGTGAGAGCGCCCTAGCTTGTTCACGTGTATTCACATCGTTCCCTAGGGAGATTTTTCCTAAAAAATCAGGGACTCTTCCCTACCCAAAACACGCATTTTTTTCTTTACAACGGGTTGCGACCAACGAGAATGCGCGCAGTTCGCCCCCGGTTCATGGGCTAAATGGGAGCTGACGGGTGAAAAAAGAAAAAGCCTAAACAAAGATGCTACCCGTTGGCAATCCGCCGCTCGATCTGACAAGAACGGCACGGTTTTTTCCCAAGATCTGAGGAGTGCGCCCGGTTAGCCGCATCTTTGATAGGCGACGGTATGAAATCCCGCCGGCAGCCGCAGTCGTGCCTGCACAAACAATCAATCCCCAAGAAATTGAGGTAAAAAATGCAAACATCACCTAAGACCCTAACCAATATTCAAAGGTGGCGACTCGCTGCGATTACATTCGGCGGCGCGCTGGCCATGATCCTTGCGACCACTGCCTTCGCGGCCAAGCCAAACATTACCAGCTCCACGACGGCCACCGGGACGGTGGGAGTCTCTTACACCACTTCGTCCCCCTTGTACCAGATTACAGCCAACAACAGCCCCACCAGCTACAGCACAACGGTCTCGATCCCGGGGATAAGTTTCGATGGAACAACAGGAAAATTCACCGGCAACCCGACAACAACAGGAACATATAGCGGGACGATCACCGCAACAAATTCCAGCGGGGATGGGAAGCAGAACTTAACGGTCACCATCAATCCGCCGGCGCCCGTGATTACGAGTTCTCCAACGGCGACTGGAACTGTAGGGGCGTCATTCTCCTACCAAATCACCGCGACCAACAGCCCAACTAGCTATGCCACAACCGTGTCGATCCCAGGCGTGTCCTTCAATGCCACAGGTCCAAACGCAGGAAAATTCTCTGGCACAGCAACTACAGCTGGAACGTACAGTGGCACGATTAGCGCAACAAATGTTACCGGGACGGGGAGCCAATCCTTTACGGTGATGATAAATTTCCCCGACACAGCGCCGACCGCGCTCGCGACAATTTCGGCAACGGCTGTTTACCCAGGAGACATTGTGACGCTCGACGCAAGCCAAAGTCATTCGAATCCGGATCCAAACAATCCTTTGACTTACCAGTGGAACCAGCTCGCTCCCGACCCGAATGTGACTCTAATTTCCCTCGCGCCGAACAACAAGGCTGTAGTCGCAACGTTTAGGGCTCCCCCCGCTGGCGCACCGAGCCTGACGGTTAGTTTCAGGGTTAAAGTCACGGATGACCTGGCGCCCACTAACCAGAAAAATTCATTCAGCGACCCTGTCAGCACGATTGTCTATCCCTTACCTACTGCCAATGCCGGGTCGGATCAGGACGTCGACCAAGGCACTTTAGTTACGCTAGATGGAAGCCAATCAGCAGGCGTAAACCTCACCTATGCTTGGACGGCGCCCACCGGAATCACACTTTCAGACCCTACTGCCGCGAAGCCCACATTCACGGCGCCACTGTTCACGCCGCCAGACGGAGCGTCATACAATTTTACCCTTGTCGTTACAGAGCATCGGCCCGGTCTGCCGGCGAAGGATAGTACGGATCAAGTAGTGATCAGGGTGAAACAGCCACCTATGGCGTACGCGAGCGCTATAGATCCGACCGGCAACCCCAGCAACGTTGCTCCCAAAGGAAATTCGGATGAATCGGGCTGCACCACACCTACCACCGTTACGATCTACGGCTTCGGCATCGATCCGGACAACGATGTACTCACTCCGCAATGGACTCAGGTGCATGACACCGGGGGTGCGCCGCACCAGCCTGACGATACCGTTGTTGACTTCGACAAAACCTCCTGGACGCCGAGCTTCACCGCGCCCGATGTCCCCAACGGACAACAGCAAATCGACTTGGTGTTTCAGCTGACCGTCTATGACGGAACCATAAACAGCGCTCCCTCCTACGTGACGATTCATGTCCTTAATACTAATGATCCGCCAGTAGCCGGGGCGACCGTCAATGGCATGTCCGACGATCCAGTCAAGGTCGATGCCGGTACCGCTTCTGTCATACTCGACGGCAGTACAAGCACTGATCCAAACAACGATACTTTGACCTATAAGTGGGAGCAGATTAGCGGGCCCGCGGTAGCGCTGACTCCTCCATCAGGGTTCTCGTCAAATCCGGTCGCGACGTTTGACGCCCCCGCAGTCAGTGTCCAACAAGGAAGCATTGACCTCGCATTCCTGCTGACGGTCAGCGATGGCGACTGCTCGAACCAGGAACAAGTTAATGTTAAAGTGGTCGAGACTAATCACAAGCCGTTCGCCGATGCAGGCCAGCCGCAGACGGTGCCGGAAGGTGGAACTGCGATGCTCGACGGATCGGGCAGCTATGATCCCGATCACGACTCGCTGACTTTCCAATGGGAGCAGGTACACGATACCTCGGGAACGCCGCTTCAGCCGGGCGACCCGGTTGGTGCGTTTTCCAGCAAGACTACCGCCACTCCAGACTTTGTCGTTCCAACATTCAACGGATTGGGAGGCAGCGTGACGTTGCAGCTTATAGTGACGGACAGCCACGGTGCTTCGAGCGATCCTTCCTACGTCGTCGTGAGCGTGTATCCCAATCGTCCACCGATTCCACACGCGGTCGCCAGCCCCCAGACTGTCGACGAACGCACCGGTGTCGTTAGTCTAACTGGGACTGCCACTGACGCGGACAATAACCCGCTGACGTTTACGTGGAGCTACGTGAGCGGGCCCGCGATTAAGCTCAATGTGGATCCGAGCGATTCATCCAAGGCGACATTCATTGCGCCGGAAGTTCCATGCGGCGGTGCTCCTGTCGTTATGAAGCTGACGGTTAACGACGGCTATGTCGACGCCTTCGATTATGTAACAATTAACATCAACAACGTTAATCGTCTGCCGACGGCTGCTGCGGGAGATCCCCAGAATGTTCATGAGCTTGAGACGGTGGTTCTCAACGGTTCGAATAGTAGCGACCTCGACACTGAAGACACTCTTCAGTTCCAATGGACGCGAACTAGTGGACCTACAGTTGTTTTATCTGACGCCACCGCCGCTGCCCCGACGTTTACCGCGCCCGAAATATCCCCCGGAGGCGATCCCAACGCTTTCGTTGACCTGAGCTTCCACCTAGTCGTTAGGGATGGCTGCGGGGGGTCAGCGGAAACCGATACTACGGTGCACGTCGCGAACATTCCGCACGCGCCGACGGCCAAAGCAACCGGACCTGGGACGGCGAACGAAGGCGGTGACTCCGTCACGCTGGACGGCAGCGGTAGCAGTGATCCGGATGGCGATTCGCTTAGCTACGCCTGGATTCAAACGGACGGCCCGGCAGTGCAGCTTAACGGCGCTACTTCCGCGACGCCGTCATTCACCACGCCGTGGGTCTCGTCGGATACATCGTTGACGTTCAAGCTGACAGTCGACGACCACTTTGGTGGCACTTCCAGCGCTTCCGTGACGGTAATGGTGCTGAATATCAATACCCCGCCGACGCTCGTTAACCCCCGCGCCGATGTGCCCGTGCTCTGGCCGCCTGATCACCGGCTGGTTCCGGTGCACATTCTCGGTGTGGTTGATCCGGACCAACCGCCGTACAACGCGACGATCACGATCAATAGCATCACGCAAGACGAGCCGACCAACGGCCTTGGCGATGGCGATACGCCGATTGATGCGATTATCAATGGCGACACCGTGCTTCTCCGCGCCGAGCGTTCAGGCAAGGGTGACGGCCGCGTCTATCACGTCTGCTTCACTGCAGCCGATCCAGAGGGCTCAGTCCAGGGTTGTGTGGACGTGATTGTGCCGCACGACAAGAGGACCGACCCCGCGAAGGACAGCGGCCAAAAGTACAACTCGACGAAGTAGAAAACAGATTCCGTTTAGCAATGGGCGCCGGGAGGTGAAAATCCTCTCGGCGCTTTTCTTTTTCGGGGATTAACCACGAATGAACACGAATAAACACGAATTTTGACCGCGGATTACCTGCCACGGCGGGCAGGCAGCGGATGACACACGGATGTCGGATTGGGAAGCGCATGCGGCCCGCGTGTGGGTTTCGGCGCCCTCGCCGAAACATTCTTCTCTAATTTCCTTGCAGCGAAAGTTCGTGCTGCCGAGACAACAGCACCAGCACCCGAGACGGGCGCGCTCCCCGGAACGGAACTCGCCTTCTACCTCTTTATCAGTGTTAATCCGTGTTTATCCGTGGCCAAAAGATTCTGGTTCAATATTTGCCCGAATCTGTGGCCGAGATCGACGACCAAAGTGTCCTCGGTGAGTCGAATTGCGGTAGCCTTCATAGGGTTGGCCGCCTTAGTGCTGGAGGCGCCTAAGTATCTGCTGCTCATCCTGTCGCAGGTCGAGAATCGCGGCAACCAGAATTCGCGTCGGCTAGGGCTCGTAGAAGATGCCGTATGGGAATCTCTGCATCACCTGTCGTCGAATGTTTTCAAAGTAAATTGGTGCGATCTCCGGAAAACAGCAATGCGGGCGAGCTAGGCGTCAACGACTGTGATGAACTCCGCACCGAACCCCTGTCGATAATCTTCAAATCGGTTAAAAATTTCCTGCAAATCGGCGTCTGCTCCTGAGAGGAACTCGACACGCAAACTCATCGCGATGCGAGAATGCGCGCCTTAACTTGCTCCCAGGCAACGAGGTCATCAGGATGCTGCCGATAATGCTTCAGCCGTTTCCGAAGCAGCTTGATATGATCCTCCCGTGGCGGAAAAGCATCGGGATAAGCAGCAAGCTCGTCCCAAAGCTCTCCTACGAGAATAAGCTTCTCCTCTGCCGACAGAGTTTTGAGTTCGGGAATCTTTTCAGCGATCATCTTTGCAATTCTGCTTTAGAATCGCGGTTCGCTCAAGATGAAACAGTGGGTTCATGTCGCGCCAAGCATACTGTCACCCTCTCCACGAACAAGATCGGTAAGGGTATTAGGAAATAACTGAACTGTTTATCTAACTTAAAAGAGTTAAGTTAGAAATCAGCGCCGACAGGTGAAAATCCTCTCGGCGCTTTGATTCGCGATTTCCCGAACGCTCAGCCTCTCGGGCTTCCCGTCTAACCCGACGGCGTCCCCGCACGTCGTGTTCTCTTTGTGGGGTTCAACCGCGGATTAGGCGGATGCCACGAATTTGTGGGATTGGGGAGTATGCGCGAGTCTTGTAGCCGCCTCGCTGTGTCGAGGCGTTCCATGTCGCGTTCCAAACACGGCGACAGAGCGCCGTGGCTACAACATCTCGCGACGACGAACTTGTCTGATTCAACCACGAATGCACACGAATAGACACGAATGATGTTGTAGCTGGGATCGATGATCTAGGTCTGATTTTTCCCACAGACTAATCTGCGCAAATCTGCGTAATCTGTGGATAGCTCTGGTCTCTCTTCGTGGTCTCTGTGTTCTCTGTGGTGAAAATCAACCAATGCCCTCCTAATCCGCGTCATCCGCGGTTCCATATCTGGGACGGATCGCGGGTGCTTGTCACCGGACTCGAAAGGAATTATCATTCGTATCAATGACTAAGAGCTATCATTCCGATCCGGCAATTTTGGGTGGGGAGCCGGTGTTTATCGGAACGCGAGTGCCGATCAAAAGCCTTTTTGCTCACTTGGAAGCGGGCGAATCGATCGATGACTTTCTGAAAGGGTTTCCCAGCGTAAAACGCGAGCAGGTCATTTCCTTGCTGAAAGAGTCTCACGAGAAAATTCTCCAGCCGGCGTGAGTTGAGAATCTTACTCGACGAGAACTTGGATTGGCGACTCGAGCGCGATTTGCCGGGACATGAGGTTGGGTCTGTGGCGTTGATTGGCTGGGCTGGAATCGAGAACGTTCTGCTCGAACGCGCGCAGGAAAAGTTCGACGTCTTGATAACAATGGACAGAAACATGGTCCGCGAACTCGACATTCAGAAATTAAAGCTTGTTGTTATCGTTTTGAGGGCACCAAGCAATCGTTTGGCCGACACTCGTCCGTTGATGGCGAAGGTCCTTACACATTTATCGACGTTGAAATCAGGCAGCGTAACGGTGGTCTCGGGGTAACAATTTTCTGGGGAGCACACGGCTTGCCCTGAGCGGTAGTCGAACGGGCGCCTCGTCCGCCACAGGTCCGCACACAGGACGGATCCGTGCGCAGGCGAAACGGATTCGCCGTGGCGAACGTGTCCGCCGGTCGGATGGACTCGTCGGGTGGCGTGCTGGTTTCGGCGCCCTCGCCGAAACATTCTTTCTCTAACCACCCGCCTTCGCTTCGCTATGGCGTGGCAGGCGAATGGACACGAATAAACACGAATTTGTTGTAGAGGCGCCTGTCTCAGCCGCGAACGTTTTTAGATTCGCGCGTGAGGACACGCGCCGCTACACCTGAACCGCCCGACGCGATCGGGTCAATGCCGCTACCTAAGGCTTCTCCAAATCGCGCAGCATTTGTTCGATCTGATTAAGCAGCGTCGGGAGACTCTCCTGCACAGTATCCCAAAGGACATCGCTCTGAACAATATCGTAGCCATGGATCAGAACGTTGCGCATCCCGATGATTTTCCGCCACTCCACATCGGGATATTTCGCCCTGAATTCCGCCGGAAAACGGTTCGCAGCTTCGCCGATAACCTCCAACGCCCGCTCGATCGCGAGCCGAACAACATCATCCTTGCTCAAATCTTCCAGCGTGTGCGCGCCAATGACACCCTGTGCACGCCGCGCATAATCTTGCATTTGAAGCAGACTGACCCGCGGATCATGTCTGCTCATAAATAGTCATCGCCTCCTGCCGAACTTCATCCTCGATGTATCGGTTAAGTCGCGAACAGAGATCCACTTTGTGGCCGATGATTTGACCTAGTTCCTCGCTCCACCCGAAATACGCCAATCCCGGACGCTCCCCCGGTTGCAATTCCACCAGCACATCGACGTCGCTACGGCGTGGATCAAAATCGCCGTGCAACACCGATCCAAACAGCGACAATTTGCGGATTCCGCGCTCTAGGCAAAACGCCCTAATCTTTTTAAGGTTCAGCTCGATCGGGAGTTCCGTGACTGTCATTTGCTCACTTCTTTTTCAAGATCGCTCTGCTTAAGGTTGGCCGTAGATGGTCGCGAACAAATAGCTTCGCTGATCTCCTGAACAGTATTCATTGGAGGGGTAGGCGCTAATTTATCCGTGTCAATCTGTGGTAATCTGTGGCTGAATGAAAGGGGAAGTGCGCGAAGAGGCGCGTTTCGGATTGGGGAGCATACTGCCTGCCCTGAGCGATAGTCGAATGGGCGTCTCGTCCGCCACAGGTCCGCACACAGGACGGATTCGTCCGCAGGCGAAACGGATTCGCCGTGGCGAACGTGTCCGCTGGTCGGACGGACTCGTCGGGTGGCGAGTTGGTTTCGGCGCCCTCGCCGAAACATTCTTTCCCTTTAACCACGAATGAACACGAGTAAACACGAATGGAATTGGATAAACCGCGGATCACGCGGATAGACACGAATGTGTTGCAGAGGCGTTCGCCGCAGCGAACGCCTAGTCATTGGGTTCGTGCTCGCCGCGGCCGTGCGCTCGACATCTCAAGGTGTCCGCACCCGAAGTCTTCCGGCTTCTACAGTGATGATTGCTCCATTCATTAGATCCTCGGGATGCGCCTCAAGAACATGAACACACGATGCAGCTTGTTGATGGGAAGCGAGGTTTACCAGACGAATAATGCCATGGTGCAAACGGCCTTTGCCGATCACCAATTCGCCAAAATCCTTGTCCAAGGTTACCAACACGCGACCTTCTGATTGCGCGGCGGAGAGAATCTCCTCGTCACCCGGATCGCGTGGCCAATCGATCGCTGCGGTGACGTCGTGTCCTGCTGCCACAAGAGCCGAGCGCACAACGCCCGCCACACACGAGTCCAGCAGGACCTTCACTTCTCGCTGTCGACAAACATTGGTTCGAGACGTTCGTGGGCGACAAGCCGCCGAGCGTAAAGCAGACAGGCTTGAATATCATCGGCCTCCAGCCAGGGGTAGTTCTCGAGAATCGTCCCGGCCGAATCGCCCGCCGCGAGCATTCCCAACACATGCTCTACTGCCAGCCGCCGTCCGCGAATGATCGGTTTGCCCCCAAAGATCTTTGGGTCCACGGAAATCCTCTCTAGCAATTTCGCCTCGTTCATCCCAAAATCATAAGCCGGTGCTCCAAAATGTTCAACGCGGACGCAATCTTTGCATGAAACTGCGTTGTAGCCACGACGGACTCCTCGCGAAAGCTTTCGGCGCGATGCGCCGTTTCCTCGGAGGCGCCACCTGCCTTTGCGGGCTTCTCGATCCGAAAGGTCGTCACGGCGCGCTTCCCGATAACGATTTTCCAGTTCGATGGCGCGGTGGTATGCCTGTGAAAGCTGCTATGAAGAAACTTAAGTTCGTCGTCGAGAGACATCGGGACGGCTACGTGGCGTATCCGCTTGGCTTGAAAGGAGCCGTAGTCGGTGAGGGAGAGAGCTACGAATCAGCGCTCGCTGATGCGAAGTCGGGCCGCTGCTTTTCATATTGAAAGTTTTGGAAAGGAAGCCTTCGGCGGGCAAGATGACGTCGTCGAGGCCTTCGTAATCGAGGCTTCGCTAACGCCGGGATGAAATTCCCGGCCGATGCGCCGAAGGCGAAAGTTCTTCGGCCACTGCGCGCACGCCGAAAATGACCTTCTCCTTTAACCACGAATGACACGAATAAACACGAATGATGTAGGGCGTCTGTGTCAGACGCCAACGTTATTAATCGGCGTTTCACAGAATGGAGCCGGCGGGCGCCGAGCGACATAGACGGGCAGGCCGGAGGCCGAGCGAGCGGGAGCTAGCGAGTCAAACGCCCTACAAAATCCGCGTCATCTGCGTAATCTGCGGTCGGATCCTCTGCGAATTCCTTACTTCCTTCATGCTCTCTGCGTTCTCTGTGGTGAGAGTTACCGGGCGATTGGGACCAATCGCCTTTGCCTGGCCTTGCACTCCCCGTGTTGCTATGCATAATGCGTAACGCATCATGCGTAACACCAGGAACCCTTTCGAATACGGCGGCGTTGTCAGCGGAGATAAATTTTGCAATCGCCACAAGGAAAAAGCCGATTTGCGGAAGGCGATTCGGAATCGCGAGAAACTGTTCGTTTTCTCAGAACGACGCTTTGGAAAAACTTCGCTGATCAAGAGTGTTCTGGCCCGGTTACCAAAGAAGCAAACTGTCGCCGCATATGTCGATCTTTGGCCAACAGAAAGCGAGGCGGCATTTGTTACGGCGCTCGCCAAGGCCATCGCCGAATCGATGACCACTTCAGCGCAAAAGCTTCTACAAATCGCAAAGCAATTTTTCGGTAGTCTCGCGCCGGCCGTGACGGTCAATGAAGAAGGCCGACCTGAAATCGGCTTTGGAGTCACTCGGCGCGCCCATCTTAGCGCAGCGCTGGACGAGGTGCTGGACACGCCTGCAAAAATCGCCGCGACAGCCGACCGGGATGTCGTGATTGTTTTCGACGAGTTTCAGCAGATTCTCGAATATGGCGATGATCGGGTGGAGAAGAAACTTCGCAGCGTCATCCAGAACCACAAAAATGTCGGATACATCTTTCTCGGCAGCCGGAAGCATCTGATTCAAAAAATGTTTATGGATCGCGCTCGGCCGCTCTACCGCGCTGGCGGACATTATCCGCTCGGCCCGATCACCGAGGCAGACTGGGCTCCCTTTATTCGGGAGAAATTTATCGCTGCCAACAAGAGAATTGGCGACCAATGCATTCATTCAATCTGCGAGCAAACGCAGGGACATCCGTTTTACACGCAACATCTCTGCCATGTCATTTGGGAGCTTTGTGAGCCATCAAAGGCCGTCAACGACCAATTGATAAAGACTGCAATCCGCGTGCTGCTGGAACGGGAAAGTTACGCTTATTCGACTTTGTGGGAATCGCTCGCTACTAATCAGCGTAAATTTCTGAAGGGTTTGGCCAGCGAGCCGGCCAAGGTGAAACCGTTTGCGGCGGAATTTTTGCGACGGCACGGTCTGGACTCTCCGTCGAACGCGCAACGCGCCGTGGATGCGCTGTTGGAAAGAGACGTAATCGATAGAGAGAATGGTTCATTTCTTATCAGCGATCGCTTCTTCAGATTATGGATACAAACGGTGCAATTGCGCTGATCGCGACGACGAACTTTCAGCATCAACCACGAATAACACGAATAAACACGAATTTTTGTTTTAGAGAGGCGGGCGCCGCAGCGACCGCAAATGTTTTTGGATCTGCGCGTGAGCAGCCTTCGCAATTGCTACGGCTTGCCAAGGGACACGCGCACTTGCAGTCGTCCGGCTTTGGTAGGGGCGGTTTACCCAAACCGCCCGGGCGATTGGGGTCAATTGCCCTACCTATTTTCTCTTTTTTGCGTAGCCACGGCGCTGTGCGCGTCTGGGATTGGGGAGCATAGGCGTCCTCGTCCGCCACAGGTCCGCACACAGGAGGGATTCGTCCGAAGGCGAAACGGATTCGCCGTGGCGAACGTGTTAGTCGTTGCGTCTCGCGACGACGAAGTTCTCTCAATTAACCACGGAGAGCACGAAGAACACGGAGGATCGGACAGAATGAACAGAATGTGACAAAATTCATTCTGAAAATTCTGTTAATTCTGTCCAAGATTCCTTCTTCTTTTTTTCGTGGTCTCTGTGTTCGTCGTGGTGAAAATCGAGCGGACTTGTCGGTTTTTTTGCTTAGAAGTTCGTGCTGTCGGGACAACAGCACCAGCACCTGAGACGCGTGCGCTCCCGGATCCAATTGGTTCGTGTTAATTAGTGTTGATTGGCGGTTACTCCAATTAGTTGAATCAATCTGTGGGAACGGTCCGTCTTTTTAAATCGCTCAATCACGATCAGCGCAACACGTTCGTTGCCTGTTTTCTCGGATGGACGCTGGATGCGTTCGATTTTTTTCTGCTGACGTTTGTGATCGTGCCGATGGCACACGATTTCAGCACCAGCGTCGCCGATCTTGGCTACGCGATCACGATCACCCTGGCAATGCGTCCCGTGGGCGCGTTCATCTTCGGCTTGCTCGGCGACCGGTTCGGGCGGCGGCTCCCGCTCATGATCGACATCGTTTTTTATTCGCTCATGGAATTGCTCACCGCGTTTTCCCCAAACTACACCGTACTGCTCGTCTTTCGCGCGCTTTACGGGATTGGCATGGGCGGCGAATGGGGACTGGGCGCATCACTGACGATGGAATCGCTGCCGGCGGACTCGCGCGGATTGTTCTCCGGAATTTTGCAGCAGGGATACATGTTCGGATATTTGTTTGCCGCGGCGGTTTACGGGATCGTGTTCCCCATATTTGGCTGGCGCGCGTTGTTTGTGGTCGGCGCGCTCCCAGCGCTGTTGGTGATTTACATTCGCGCCAAGGTTCCCGAATCGCCGGTGTGGCTGCGGCAAAAACCGACGATGAACTTCTGGGCAAGCCTGGGCGAGATCCTCAAGCGGGACTGGCTGTTGTTCATCTACGTCATTCTGCTAATGACGGCTTTCAACGCCATGTCGCACGGCACCCAGGACATGTATCAGACTTTTCTGGGCGAACAACGCGGCCTCAGCGTGAAGGCAAAATCGATTATTGGAATTATCTACGCCGTTGGCGCGATCTGCGGCGGGATTCTGGTCGGCCATCTTTCGCAGAAGTTTGGCCGTCGTCGATTGATCATTCTCAGCGCGGTGTGCGGCATCATTTTGATTCCCGCATGGGTTTTTTCGCCCGCGTTGTCGATGCTCGTTGCAGGCGGATTTTTGATGCAGTTCATGGTACAAGGCGCGTGGGGAATTGTGCCGGTGCATTTAAATGAGCTATCACCAGGCGAGGTGCGCGGGACGTTCCCCGGGTTTGCCTATCAACTTGGCAATCTGTTCGCGGCGAATACGGCAGTGGTGGAGGCGCGGCTAGCCGATCATTTCCGTAACGCAAGCGGGCACCCCGATTATGCGAAAGCGCTGGCTCTTTTTTCCTTTGTTATTTTCCTTGCGGTGATCGTGCTGGCCGCAATTGGACGCGAAGAGCGCGGGAAAGAATTTTAAGATTTTCTAACCACGAATGAACACTAATGGACACGAATTCATCGGATTGGGGAGCACGCGCGCCCTCGTCCGCCACAGGTCCGCACACACGACGGATTCGTCAGCAGGCAAAACGGATTCACCGCGACCACCAGCTCGCCACGGGACGAGTCCGTCCGACTGGCGGACACCCGAGGCGGGTGCGCTCCCCAGACCTACCGTTGCGAACTGGTTGGCGTCACGCCCGTGCCATTACTGGTAGGCTGCGGCTGCGATTGCGCCGCGACTTGAGCAGAACCGCGATAAACTCCCGGCCCGTACCGCTGGTCGACAATTGCGTTCGCAATTCGGTCTGCCAGCAGCTCGCGATACTCCCAGTCGCGCGCTTGGTTGCCCTCGGCTCGATTGCTCAAGAATCCGCACTCCACCAGAACGGCCGGGCACGTTGCCAGCCGCAGGACGCGAAAATTAGCCGTGTGCACCCCACGATTGGCCGAGTGCGGGATGGTCATCAGCTTGCCTTGGATCTGATTCGCCAGATCGAAAGAAGCGCTCGAGTGATAGTAAGTCTCGAATCCGTGGATCCCGCGCCGGCGCGAATCATTAAAATGGATGCTGACAAAGATCGCTTTTTTTTGCGCATTCTCTATACTGACTCGATCATTCAAGGGGATAAACACGTCCGACGATCGCGTCATGACTGTTTTTACTTGCGATTCGCGCAGCTTGCGCTCCAGCCGCTGGGCCACATCGAGCGTGGCCATCTTCTCCGGCGGGCCGTAGCGGCGATACGCACCGTTATCTTTGCCTCCGTGGCCGGCGTCCACTACAACCGTGTCAAACGTTTTGGTAGTGTTTTTGATCGCGGTCTTGGGGGCGGTTGCGCACGCGCCTAGTAAAATCAGCGAACCGATAGCCAGAACGGCGCTGATTGGACGCAGCATTCGAAACAGATAGCTGCAAGCGGGCTCGCTGGCAAAAATTTTTGCAGGGTTTGGATTGGGGAGCACACGCGCCTCGTCCGCCACAGGATTGCGGCGATTAAGGTTAATCGCCCCTACCTATTTGGCCACTTCGCGCATTTCCCATCGGGCAGGGTGTAGAGTTCCCCATTTTTCCGTCGTCGCATAGAAAAAGCACTTGTTTTTTGCGCGTCCGCACTTAAAGCCTTTAACTCTTTTTATGATCTTCCGATTCGCGATTTTGTCTTTGCTTCTGGCATTGGACTTTTCGATGTGTAAAAGGCAGCCGAGTGCCGCCCCTGGGTCTCAGCCATCCTCCTCGTCGCCGGCGCCCAGTGCAGCCGGCCCGGCGGCGTCAGCACCTTCAAAAATCACCAAGCCCGTTGTCGATCAAACCGCCCAGACCCTTATCTTTTGTTATCATCGCTTGGTGGACAAAGTTCGCTATCCGGGCACCGAGATCACACCGGCTGCGTTTGAAGCCCAAATGAAGGAACTCAAGGACCGCGGCATCACGGTCATTCCAATGCAGGATTTGCTCGCATGGAAGCGGAGTGAAAAGAACATACCGCCGCGATGCGCGGTGATCACCTTCGATGACGGCTGGAAATCGCAATACGAAGTCGCGTGGCCGATCATGAAAAAATTCGGTTACCCGTTCACGATGTTCCTCTACTGCGAAGGCGTTGCCGGTGGCAGTCTGGGTGGTGGACAGGCGATTACGTGGGAACAGCTTGCCGATATGCGCGACAACGGGATCGATATTGAAGCGCACTCGGCGACGCACCAGGATTTGCGCGAAGGGCATACCGTCATGGTGATTGAGCCCGGCGGCAAGCGAACCAAAAAAAAGCTGACGGGCGCCGAATACGAGCAATGGCTCCAAAACGAAGTCGTCGGCTGCAAACAACTGCTCGAGCAGCGACTCGGGATCAAGGTGAACTGCTTTGCGGTGCCGTTTGGAAATTACAACGACCATGTCAAAGAAGTTGCGCGAAATGCCGGTTACGAAGCGATGTTTACCGTTTACGGTCAGCCCATCACTTTTACCTCTCCGCTCAATTCCCTTGGCCGTTACGCGATTGAAGCGAACAAGCCGAAAGTCTTTGCCGATGCGGTCAAAATGATTGGCGCTCCAACGAGTGGCGGCGCACCAGTGGCTGAAGTTGGCGCGAAGGATCTCTCCACCCAGCCGGCGGACGGTGAAACCGCGCGCACGGCTCTTCCGCTCATCAAAGCTAATCTCAGCGGAGTCGGCGCGATCGATCCCCAAAGCGTGCAGCTCCGTATAAGCGGACTTGGCGTCGTGCCCGCGAGCTATGATCCCAAGACCGGCACGGTTTCGTATCAAGTGACGCAAAAGCTCAGGGAAAAGAGTTGCACGGTGATTCTAAGCGCAAAATCGGAAGGCAAGAAAATCGAAGCACATTGGACGTTTGGAGTTGAGGAAGCTCCTGCGACGCCGGCAAAACCAACTCCTTCGCCTGCGCGCAAAAAGTAAACGCGCGATGGCGATTTGGATACCGCATGCATCTCGCGTGCTGGCGAGCGCGTCCTCGCGATCGCGAGCTGTTGGAAACGCCACATTTCAAGACGCAATGAGCCACAATGAAAGATTGTTTCGGCGCGACGCCGAAACCAACACGCGAGACGCATATGCTACCCAGAACGCGGCGCAACGCTTCTAAAGCATGTTCTCACAACTCAGCGATAAATTGCAGGAAATTTTCAAGGACCTGCGCGGACATGGCACGATCAATGAATTAAATATCGACGCGGCGCTCCGTGAGGTTCGCCTCGCGTTACTCGAAGCGGACGTCGATTTTCATGTCGCCAAAAAATTCGTTGCCCGCGTAAAAGAGAAAGCACTGGGCGAGGCCGTGCTCCGTAGCATTACGCCTGGGCAGCAGATCATAAAAATTTTTCACGATGAATTGACCGCGCTGCTCGGGGGGGATGCGGAGCCGCTTGGTCTGGAAAACAGCACGCGGATTTTGATTGTCGGCCTTAACGGTTCAGGCAAAACAACTTCGGCCGCCAAGCTGGCACTCTCTTTGAAGAAACAAGGTCATGCGCCGTCTCTGGTTGCATGCGATTTGCAACGGCCCGCGGCGATCGAACAACTCGCAACGCTCGGAAAACAAGTCGGCGTTGCCGTTTATACGCCGGAGTCGGGCGAAAAAAATGTGCAACGCGTCGTCGCAACCGCGCTTGGTAGGGCGCGACCGCCGGGCGCGCCGAGTGTGGACATCTTCGACACTGCGGGGCGACAGGAAATTGATGAGGCGCTTATGCGTGAACTCAGGGAACTCAAAGAATTTTTGCAGCCGCAGGAAACTTTGCTCGTCGTAGATGCCGCGACCGGCCAGCAAGCGGTGAGCGTGGCAACCCATTTCAACGAGGCTTTAGAAATCACCGGAATTATTTTGACCAAGCTCGATGGCGACGCGCGCGGCGGAGCAGCGTTGTCGATGCGCGAAGTCACGCGCCGGCCAATCAAATTCGCTGGCACCGGCGAAAAGCTCGACCAATTCGAGCTTTTCATTCCGGAGCGACTCGCTGGCCGGATTCTCGGAATGGGCGACGTTGTTGGTCTCGTCGAAAAAGCGGCCGAGGCGGTCGATGAAGAGGATGCCGCCCGAATGGAGCGCAGGCTGCGGACGGCTTCGTTCGATTTCAATGATTTCCTGGCGCAATTCAAAATGATGCGAAAGATGGGGCCGCTGGAGAATATTCTTGGCATGTTGCCCGGCATGAGTAACGTGCAGGGCCTCTCCATTGACGAGAAGCAGCTCAAACGCACGGAAGCAATTGTGCTTTCGATGACGAGCGAGGAGCGGACGCGTCCCGACATTCTGAATGCGCGACGGCGTCAACGCATCGCGCGCGGCAGCGGCTGCACCGTCACGGAAGTAAACGATTTGCTCCGGCGCTTCGATCAGATGCGTAAGATGATGAAGAGCGCAGGAAAAATGAAAAAAATGATGGCGCAAATGGCGCGAATGAGAACTTAATTAACATGGCAGTTTCAATCAGATTACGAAGAGAAGGCGCGAAAAATCGCCCGTATTACAAAGTGGTAGTGGCCGATAGCCGCAGCCCGCGCGACGGAAAGTTTATCGAGATCATTGGGACGTACGACCCGAAGAAGCCCGCTCACAACAGCACGATCAAGCTCGATCGCGCCGAATATTGGATCAGTAAAGGCGCCCAACCCTCCGACACGGTTCGCAGTTTGATCAAGAAAAACAAAAAACAGACCGCGACTGCCCAAGTAGCGCCTGAATCTGAGCGGACACAAACGCCTGCTGAAACATAGCTTAGCCGACGAGTCGAAAGGTTGTTAATCGCGGAGGCGCGATCACCGGCGGGTGAGGGCGCATGCGCTCCCTGGAAATCGTTGTAGCCGGGATCGATGATCCTGCCTCGAGATGAACGTCTTCCCCGGCAGGCGATGTCGGCTACAGCGGTAAATTCGTATTAATTCGTGTGAATTCGTGTTCACCGTCGCGCCGTAATTGTGCGAAGATGAATCCATGGTTAGTTTTGCAGCATGAGAGAATTTCTCGAGTTCGTCATTCGACAGCTTATTGAGTTTCCGGATGACATGGTGCTCACGGAAATTCCGAGCGGCAGAACTACGATCTTCAAGCTGCAACTTCGCCGAGGCGACGTGGGTCGCGTCATTGGCCGTAATGGCCAGACTATTCACGCAATTCGCGCATTACTTGCCAGTTCGGCCGCGCGCCATGGCCAGCGCGCCACACTCGAAATCGTGGAATAGATCTTATGTAGCGGCGCTATGTGAGCGCCGATTTCTTCCTCTTCGGCGGTCATAAACCGCCGCTGCAAGATTAAATGTTGGGCGTTGGACGTTCGATGTTGGACGTTCGATGTTTTTGGTCGTCAATGAAGATCGACATCGTCACGCTTTTTCCTGAAATCTGTCGCGCGCCGCTGAGCGAGAGCATCATGAAACGCACGCAGGAGAAGGGAATTATCGGTCTGCGCATTCATAATTTGCGCGATTGGACGACAGACAAACATCATCTCGTTGATGATGCGCCATTTGGCGGAGGGCAGGGGATGGTGATGAAGCCGGAGCCGATTTTTGCAGCGGTGGAGGATTTGCGCGTTGCAACGGAGAAAACGTCCAACGCTCGACATCCAACGCCCAACGTCCAATCGAAAATTATCCTCACGTCGCCTGCGGGGCGACGTTTTGATCAACAAATGGCCATTCAACTCGCGCGAGAATCGCATCTTATCATTATCTGTGGCCACTACGAAGGAGTCGATCACCGCGTGATTGAGCATCTGATCGATCTTGAGATTTCGATTGGCGATTATGTGCTGACGAACGGCGCGATCGCTGCAGTCGTTCTCGTTGATGCGATCGCGCGCTTGTTGCCTGGTGCTCTTGGCCACGAGCAATCCTCCGTGGACGATAGCTTCAGCACCGGGATCCTGGAAGCGCCGCAATACACGCGGCCTGCAGAATTTCGCGGCTGGAAAGTTCCGGAAGTTTTGCTCTCGGGAAATCACGCCGAGATTGCAAAGTGGCGAGAAGAGCAGGCAATCAAGCGTACCCGCGAAAACCGCCCGGATTTGTTAGGTAACGCTTAAATACCCAACGCGTGTCATCCTGAGGCGGAGCGAAGGATCTCACAATCACAGTGAGCCATACCTGATTGATTGTGTGATCAGCGAAGTTCGGAGAGATCCTTAACGTCGTTCAGGGTGAGCGCGTGATTAATCGTCAACACGCCCGAGGACAACGCAGGCGTTGATTCCACCGAAGCCGAACGAATTACTCATGACATAACTCAATTGAGCGGCTCGCCCGTGATTTGGAACAATATCTAAATCGCACGCCGGATCCGGATTTTGATAATTAATGGTCGGCGGCACCCATTGTCGATCTAACGCCAGCGCACAGATCGCCGCTTCAATTGTGCCTGTCGCCCCTAGGGGATGCGCGTGATAACTTTTCGTGCCGCTCACTGGAATATGGCGCGCATGGTCACCGAAGACTTCTTTGATTGCTGCTGTCTCTGTGCTGTCATTCAGCTGCGTCGAGCTAGCGTGGGCGTTGATGTAATCGATTTGTTCGGGCGCAAGTTGCGCATCGGTTAGCGCATCGCGCATTGCGCGGATACACGATTCACCGCTGGGTAACGGCGCTGTCATATGAAAGGCGTCGTTGTTTAAACTGTACCCGAGCACCTCGGCATAGACACGCGCGCCGCGCGCCCGCGCATATTCCAGATCCTCCACAATTAATGAAGCTGCGCCTTCGCCCATGACAAATCCGTCCCGCAAACGATCGAATGGACGGCAGGCAAAGGCAGGGTCGCCATTCCATCGACTCATCGTTTTGATGATGTCAAAAGCGCCGATGGTTAACGTGGCCAGCGGCGCCTCCGCGCCCCCGGCAACAATTACGTCCGCAAAACCATCGCGGATGTAGCGAAGCGCTTCGCCTACCGAAACCGTGCCGCTGGCGCAACTGTTGGAGTTTGTCGTGCCGACACCGCGAAACCCGAACTCGATCGCGATGTTGGAGTGCGCTGAGCCACCGAAAACCTGAATGGCCAGCATCGGGTTCACACCGCGCACGCCTTTTTTTAGGTAACGAATATGCTGATCTTCGGCTTTGCAGACGCCGCCGAGCGCCGTGCCAAAGCTGACACCGACGCGATGTTGTGGATGTTCGCGCGAATAGTTAATCCCGGCATCGTCAAGAGCGAGTTGCGCCGAGGCCACCGCGAATTGCGCGTAACGATCAAGCCGCTTGAGACGCTGCGGCGAGAAAAATTGCTCCGGGTCCCAGTCGGAAATTTCGGCGGCGCAACGCACCTGGAACGGCTTCGGATCAAAAGTGGAAATACCGGTGATCCCACTTTTCTCAGCAAGAATTCCGTTCCAAAAACCATCGACGCCGCAGCCAATGCATGTGATCGGACCGATGCCGGTGATGACCGCGCGTCTTCGGCTCATGCAGTTGCCCTGTTTGCCCTTGCTTCCACGTATGCCTTCATACAGCGCAATGTTTTATTGGCAATGTTATGAATGAAAAAATCGCCGATGACCAGATCGATAATCGGCGCGACCGCAGGAATGCGAAAGCGCAAATCATGTGAGATTTCTACTAGCACGCCATCCGGAGTATCCGAAAACGTCCAGACGACCTTCATTCCTTTTGTCCAGCTTCTCAGATGATGGAAATGAACTTCGAGTTTACCGCGATCAATGATTTGCTCCGAGGTCCAGGAAATCGGAATACCAGAGCGGCGCGCCGCCATCACCACGGTGTTTCGATCCGGGCTGCGCTGTAGAAAATGAATGTAGCGATAATGAGGCAAAATTTCTGGCCAAAGCTCCAAGTCCGCCGCCGTCTCAAAGATCGACATCTTTGGGGCGTGCATAATAATGGAGTTGACCTTGTGCATCGAATATAAAAATGGCCGTTAGAATCCTAACCCGTGGGGATGACCGGCGTTGCACGGCTTTTGCCGAGCATCGGGACAGTTCATCGAAAAGGTTTTAATCGAAAGGAGAAAAGATGCCCTTGGAGATGAAAGCTGTGTGTGAAAAATGTGGCCGATCGCTTGTCGCACAAGACGAAGTCTATATCTGCAGCTACGAGTGCACATTTTGCGCGAGCTGTGCCGAGCAAATGCACGCCGTCTGCCCGAACTGCGGCGGCGAACTCGTCCGCCGTCCGCGTCGGGCAGATAAAGAGTATTAGAACGGCCTTTTTGGCCGCCCGGAACTCAAAACCCTCCGTGTCGGGCCGCATCGGCTGCCTGAGCCAGCTGGGTCATGTAGGCAAAGAACGCCGGCGACTGTCCTCTAAACAGGCCCATTGCCGTTAGGAACCTAAGCGCGCCCATAGCAGCGCCACTCGTGTTGGTCGGTCGAATGATCGAAACAATTGGGAGGCTTCGACTGAGGAATGGACAGGGCTCTGGCATGATCAGGTTCTTTTTGAACAGCTGGTTGCTGACGTCCAAGTTAGGAAACGTCACTGACACTCCGGTTACCGGATCAACAGCAGTCAACGGTGGTGCATTGCCGGCCTTGTCCGACCACGTTTGAAAGTGCATTGTTTCGGTAGGGCCGATGCTGATCAGGATTCGCACAGTTTCCTCCATGGTTGCCCTCTGTGCCAGCGACGGGTAGAGGCTGTTTCCACCCTGTTCAATGGTTGGAAAGTGGAAACCCGCAGTATTGGCCATCGCCTGAACGAAGTTCGCGTTGCTCAAATCGGCATTCGTCCTGGGAATTGCCGTGTGTTGCCCGACGTGCAAACTTGGGACCGCCTGCGGGAAGACGTGGGTCGGATCAAGATCAGGATTGTGGCTATCGTCGCGATAGCGCGTCCACCAACTGGTATCCAGCGTTAGCTGGGTCAGGTTTGTAAGCCGTTTTCCAATCAAGTTAGGGTTAACTCCCGTTGCGATGCTGCCGCGCAAAGTACGGAACGGGTTAAGGTTTGCAGGCGCCGCTCCCTTGGACACCAGGTACGCGTTTAGGAACTTGTGGTGAGTGATCTCATCGTCGGTGTTGTCGTGGATGTATTGGTCCATGTCTTCGTCCAGCACAGATAGCGCATCATGATAGGCTGGAATGCCGCTGCCGCCTGGAACTTCGCTGTCTTGAATGCCGCCGAGTTCGTTGTATTGGATCCAAAAATCGGCTTCGAGAATTTCTAACGCCGCTGGGAATCGGAGCAGTGCCGCGTCTCCCGGTGTTAGAGCGCCACTCGCTCTTGCTGTTCGAGTGTTAATGAGAAATCCCGCGCCGACGGTTCCTGCCCCGACGGCGAGTGACTTTCCTAAAAAGGAACGACGACTGATGGAGCGTTTGTATGGTCTGCTTTTCTCTTCGAGTTTTTGTGTTTGTGGATGGTCTTGGGTATTGCCAATATCGTTTGCTGTGGATGCGCTGTTTGTTTTCATGCGGGTAGAGTCGGAACGATCTACGCCGCGCGCCACACCGGAAGAGTAACGCCGTTGTTACTTCTGACACTTATCGTAAGGCGTGGCCGCCGCTGATAAGTTCGGCAAATCGACATCTCTACAATAATGTGCTTTCTGTGCGCTACGGCGTGTAGAGCAAGTGACGCAGTTGTTACCTTATGGTGATTCGTGAATTGTGTAACCCACGTAGCGCACCGTGTGAATCAGCGGCGGATCGCCAATTTTCTTTCGCAAGCGCCCGATGAAAACTTCTACGAGCTTAGTGTCATACTCATGTTCGTGTTCCCAGACGCGTTCGCAGAGTTCAGTGCGCGTGAACACGCGGCCCGGCTCGCGCATGAGCACTTTCAACAGCATCAGCTCGCGCGCGGACAATTCGATTCGGCGCGCGCCCCGATAGACTTGGTGGTTGACAAGATCTAGTGCTTTGGCAAATAATCGTCGGCGCCAAGTTGCAATCCAGTGATGCGGTCTTTCACTTCGCCACGAGCTGTTAGCATCAGCACACGGCTGGCCATGTGTTGCGAACGCAAATGCCGCAGGACGTCAAACCCGTCTATCCCAGGCAGAATAATATCCAGCACGATCAAGTCGAACAGCGTCTCCTTGGCTTTATCCAAGGCTCGTTCGCCATTATGAACGACGATCGGATCGTGCCCGGCCTCGGTGAGCGCCGATGCAATTTGCCGGGCTAATCGAACATCATCTTCAACTACCAGAACCTCCATGACTTTTCAAAAGGGAGACGGACCTTAAAACCGTATCGTGAATTGGGCTGCGACCAAGTGATTGTCGTCTTCGTGGCCTGTGGTTTCGTGCTGAAAGCTATATTGAATTTTTAATTGCGTATGCGGCGTGAAACGATAGCCGAGCGCCGCGTCGATCCTACCCAAATCCTGGGCCCAGTGAACATCGCTACCAGCGCCGTCGGGTACGTCGCCGAAGAGTTGCTGGTTCCAACGGAGCGCGCCAAAGAGTTGCGGTGTGAATTTATATTTCGCTTCAACATAGTAAGCGAATGTGTCCGCGTCGCCTACCCGCGGAACTTGGAAGCGTGCCTCATAAAATTCTGCCCACAATTGTAGATGATGCCAGGCAAAACTGATGTCCTGCCCGACGAGAAGCTCGCGATAATCACCAATGTTGCGTCCGTGCGGCAATGTGGGCTCTGCCTCAGGCCGAAAATACGCTCCGTCGCTTACCGACACGCCCAAGTTCCACGCCTCATTTGGACGAAACCCGAGACGCCCACTGAAGGTCGGATCATCAAAACCAACCTCTGTAACGCTCCACGATTCCGGTCGCGATGAGAGCGAGCTGTTTTTCATTTCCGCCGCGTAATCAAAGTTACCAAGTCGTCCTGAGATAGAAACGCCGCTGGCATAACTCGGACCCCAAATCACTGGATTAAATTCGTACTTACCTGCCGGTTCAAATCTGCGAACGAAATCCAGCGGCGAGCTCGGCGCCTCCTTGTCACTTATCGGAGTGATATTTTCATAAGCCAGCGGCGCGTCAACGAACGGATTTTCCCACGACAAATGCCGCTTGACGAAATTGCCCACCACGGTGGCGAACTTGCCTACCTGCAGATTGAAACGCCCGTCATCCCACGGCGTAAAACGAAGCGCATATTCATCGAGGCGTACTTGAGCGCCATGAGTGCTGGGATCGAATCCGCGATCCACGCGCGATTGAGCAAAGAAATAAATCTGCGTTCCGGCTTGAGCGTCGAGAAAGAGTGAAAGGCGCGGGTTGAAGAGATTGTCAATCCCACTATCAATGAGGCCAGGCGCCGGCTGTTGGAAATTATAAAATTCAAGATCAAGTGTGCCGCTCAATCGGGCGCGAAGAACATCGTGAAAGGCAGATAGAGTAAGCGTGGAATCGAGCCGCTCGAGAAAATCATCAACGTCAAATGCGTGTACTGTGCAGGCGAGCAGACAAATGCTGAGCGCCCGCAGGACCTTCATGTGTTTTGACTCGGACCATTCGCCGTCGGCGGCGAGCTGACAAAGCGCACTTCAAACTCGGTCCAATCATTTTCTGAACAGACCAGGCGCAAATCACCGCCGTGCAAACGGGCGAGCTCGCGCGCCAGATTCAAACCAAGCCCATGCCCGGAAATGTTTGTGGCAGTGCCACCGCGATGAAAGCGGTCGAAGACATGTGACTGAGCATGGCGCGCGATCGGCTGTCCAGTATTACCGACGGTCAGCACAATTTCATTTCTATTTTTGTGTGCGTTCACGCGGATCAGGCCATCCGGCCAATTGTACTTACGCGCGTTCTCCAGAAGATTTTGCACAATCAAAGATGTGTAGTGTTTTTCGCCTGCGACGTACAAGTCGGGCGGGAATTTTTTCTCGATTTTCACGTAGGGCGAATCGGAAAGGGCGCCAAGATCGTCGAGCCATTCCTCGATGAGCTGGCTGAGATTCACCGGCTGGGATTCGAGCTGGAGATGACCCGCGTCCATGCGCGCGAGGAGAAGCAAATCCTCGATCACACCGGTCAAACGATGAGTCTGGTGCAGCAGCGCGGACAGCTCCTCGTAGATTTCAGGTTTAAAATCATCGCGGGCGAGCAATCCTTCCAGACCCGCGCGCAGGACCGTGACCGGGCTTTTCAACTGATGGGAAGCATCAGCCGAGTATCTTGTCGATCTTTGCAATTTCTTCCGCGTCGAAACGAGCGCGATGTCGGCGCGTCTTCGTTTCGCGCGATTCTTTTGCGAATCCAGCGCCAGCTTCTGTACTGGTATGGCGAACCGGAGCGCCACGAAGTGGCTGGCCACAAATCCGCCCAGCAAAAGCAGCACGCCCGCACCGCCAACTTGCCAGCGAAGCCGATGCAATTGCGCCATCGAATCGGCAAGTGAGTAAACGCAAACCTCGTACGCCGGCGGAAAAAGCGAATCAGGATTGAGTCGCCTGTAAAACAAGAGCTGCGGCGCACCGTTTATGGTGACGACAAAATTGTTTTTTTCGGAGCGGGAATTCCCGACTGCTTTTGCAATTTCATTGTCCAACGCAGTTCGCACCTCTTTCGGAAATGACGGCAAATACAACCTGTTGTCTGCCCAAATGCCGCTTTTCATTCCCGCGCCTGTGCCTCTTCCGCTTAGCTCGAATGGTTTGAATCCGACGACAAGCGCGGAAATCACGTTGCCAGTCTCAGTGGAAAAAATCGGCGCGGCCACTATTTCATGAACGGTCTCCTTCTCAGCATCGGTATTTTCTCGAATATAACCGATCTGTTGAGTCTCGAGTAACTGTTTCAACGCTAGTTGTGCTTCTGCTTGCGGGCTCATCTCTCCGACGTCTTTTGAGTTTGGCGGCGACAGGACAGCGCCGCTGCTGTCGAGAAACCGATAGAACCGAGCGTGGAGCGATCCGGCTCCTTGTTGCGCCACTGGCGTGTCGCCTTCCATTAAATCGCGCAATTCGTCTTTAGCGCTTGGATAAAGCAGATCGAGCGCGTTGTCTTCCAGAGCTGCATGGATTCGCGGCTTTTCCGCAAGCACGCGGCAACGTTCTGCCAAGGCAGCTTGGCGAAGTTCCTCCACTTGATGCAGCCCCGAAAGTTCGGTTTGAAAATTTTGCTGCAAATCGCGTGTGGCAGTCACAGCGACGTTGTGTTGTGTGAGATAAAGGGCAAGGATCGTAGTTGCCGAAGCCACCAGCACCATCGCCGCTGATAATTTCCTGCGGAAACGTGTGATACTGCGCTGATTTGCGTCGCTCAACGAGATCATGGGAAATCAACGTGCGCGGTCACGCCGTTCTTCAGTTCCACCGGTTGCTCGCGCGTGGTCTTGCTGTCTATCCATGCCTTAAGGGTGTAGCGGCCCGAGGGAAGTCCACTTAACCGAAAGCGCCCGTCGGGATTCGTGACCACAAAATACGGCGTGTTCAGAACCAGAATGAGGCCGCGCATATGCTCGTGGATATCACAGCGAAGGGTCACCAGCCCAGGAACGTCAAAAACTTCTGACGGAATCGGCCTTTCTTCGGGACGATAACGGCCCAAATCGAATCGTTTCGCAGGCGAGTAGGAAAAGATACTGTGATAGGTGTCGTCGAGATTCGGGAACTCCACCTTCGTGCCGACTTGGACCGGTAGAAGCGACGGAACGAAGGCCAGATCCTTTTGCGCCACTTGCTTTATCGGATGCGCCGCTCGTTTTGGAAAAGAGCCATCAAGGTAAACTATAGCCAGCGGGGGCTGGGTCGAGAGAACGCCACCGTGTGTGACGATCTCGTAACGCTGGGCCACGACCGGCGCTGAATGCGATTTCGGCAATTCCACGTGCCCCTCCGCGACCGCGTCTGCAAAGGCGGATATGCAGGGAATGGCAAAGACCAAGCTGAGCCAAACGGTACGGCGCAAGGCCATCACCTGCCAGCTTAACCGGCGTTTCGGCCCAGTGAACCTGTCCGCCTCTTCTATCGTCGCAATTGCCGCTCGCTCAATCACCTCGTAACGATTGAATTCGTTTCATGCATCGCAGTTGCTCGAAAAAGTTCCTACCTCCAGAGCTTGCTGAAGTGCTCAGCCCATGATGATATACCTGATGCGAGAACACGTGCGTCTGATCAGATTACATGATCTCCTCGTGCATCGAGTATGAAAACGCTGCGATCCCGGGGAATACTTCTCGTTGTAATCTCACTGGCTGCATTCGGATGTTCGCCGCCTTCACATCCACCAAGATACCAAGTCATCGTGACTCGTGATCAAGTCATAAAGTTGGATAACGAATCTGGCCAGTCCTGGGTGCTGCAATGCACTCCGGGAAATGTCTGTTTCTGGCGAGAAATCGAAATCGCCCGAACGCAAAAAGCGCCTGCCGCGCCTTAGGTTCAGCGCTTGTGCTTGATTCGGTAAGTCAGGAAACACTCCTCCTCGATAACGCGCATATCGATCAAACGGCAATGCACGCTCGCGGGCAAAAAATCCTTGCTTAATCCAGTTAAGGTAGGAGCGTTGGCGCCGCCAAACATGTACGGCGCAATTGTGAGATTGAGCTGATCGACAAGGTTCTGTTCCAGCAGTGATCGAAACAACGTGGGGCCGCCTTCGCATGCTACTATGCGCACGTTGTATTCGTTACGCAGCGTCTCCAGCATGCCTGCAAGATCGACATGGTCGCTATCGGTTAAATAGAGCGCCGCTTTTTTTGCCAGGGCTCGGTGATATTTCCGCGGCATCCGCTTGGTCGAAAAAATAACAATTGGCGAAATGTCGGATTGAAAAATTTTCAGCCGACTAGCGATTTTTCCTTCGTCGGACACGATGACGCGGATTGGCGCTGGAGCCTGTCCTCGTTTGGTTCTCGCCTTCTGTAATTCAAGAGGAAGGCCCAGGCGGACGTTATCACGCTTTAAACTGGTGTGGCCAATCAGAACGGCGTCAGCCAGCGCGCGCTGACGAAACAAGTGCAATTTGTCTTCGCGCGAGGTAAAATCGACCGGCGTGAAATTCCGCGTCGTGACCTTTCCATCCACTGTCATGGCAAACGTGGTAAAGAGGAATGGACGCCTCAGAATGTGGGAGCGGCTTTTGCGCCGCGATCTTTTCCTTGTCACACGAAACGGGACACTAGGGTCCCTCCGCTATTTTACTCCGCTTCGCTAATCTCATGTTCGAGCGTCACCACTTCCTGTTCCATCTCGCGCAATTTCACGTGCGGGACTACCACGCTCGGTTTGTAAAAGAAATAAACGAGCGCGCCGGGCAGGCAGCAGATCAGGATGATGAGAAAACTTAGCGAGCCAATGAGAATAGCTGTGGCTTCCGGCACTCCGCAGAGGCCATTCAGCATGATTTGCAAAACCTTTTCCCGAAGGCCGATTCCGGCGAAACTGATTGGCAGCGCCGAGATGGTGCGTTCGATCGGCATGACCGCGAAGAAGTTAACCACCGGCACGGCAGCGCCCAATGCGTAGGCGGCACAGAAAAAAGTGCCGAACGTAGCGAGATGCGCTATGAGCGAGGCGCCAAACGCCAGCAGCGTGGCACGCCAATGCCGCGCATAAAGATGATACGCCGCGGAGATTTCGATCAATTTTTCGCGGCCAGGAAATCTCTCCGGCAACTGATGAAATAAATTAAACCCGCTGATGACAAAGGTCGAGAGCAACGCCGCAATGGAAGCGCCGAGAAGGAATAGCAGGACCCAAAGCAACCGCCGCGTGTCGGTCGTTTGCGCGAGGAAATTGTAGCGCAGGCTGATCAGCGTCCCGGTAATGGCGACCAGGGCGACTAGACCGATGAAGCGATCGAACACGACCGCCAGCAGCGCGCCCGCTTTCTTATCTGAGGTTTCCTTGAGCAGATAATAGCTTTTGATGATGTCGCCGCCGGTGCCGCCAGGAAGAAATTGATTGTAAAACATCCCGATCAAAAACAACCCGGAAAGCCGTGGAACTGAGAGCTGAATCTTCTGAACTTTCAGCAAGACGTGCCAGCGAAATGCAGCTGCAATTTCCACAAGCACATAGCTCAGAACGCCGACTATGACCCATTGATACTGCGCGTTGCGCAGTGCCTCCGCCATCTGTGCGCGCCGGTTGGGATCGTGATACACCCAATAAAGGACCGCGATTGTAACGCTGAGCTGAAAAATCGTGACCAGGATTTTTTTCATTCGCCGAACCGCTCTTTCCAAAGTTGCATTGAGCGCTGAATTTTATCAGCAGTCTGGTTGGGGCTCATTTCCCAGACAAATAAGCAGTTTGAGGGAAGGAGCGGAACAAGTTTTTCAAGATCGACCTCTCCGGCAAAAGGAGGTTGATGATCCTGCGCGGGCCAAGTGCAGTCCTGCACGTGACAACCAAGTGTGCGCGGGCCGATCGTGCGCAGCCACTCGGCATGATCGAGAAATGCAAGGTTTTCCTTGATCTGTGCATGACCAAAATCATGCCAGTAGCCGAGCGTTGGCGAATTGATTTCGTCCAGTAAGACTGGAAATTCGCGCTCAGTTGGAATTTCTTCGTAACCGCGGCGCTCCTCGAGGCCCAGCTTGACGTTTTTCGCCTCGGCATAATCGACGATGCGATGCAGGCAATCTTTCACGCGTTGGAGATACAGGGGCGCGATTTTCTCGCGCCGCTGCACTGCCCTTAACTTCAGCCTGACATATTTGCGCGACAGGTATTTCCCGGCCTTCGCCAGCTCGATTAACGAGTCAGTGACTGGTCGGATGTTCACTTCGCCGAGATGCAACACAACAAACGGCGCACCCAATCGCTCGGCGAAATCAATGGTCTGAAAGGTTTGCTTCACGGCGCGCTGGCGTTCCTCCGGATAAGCGGCGGAAAATCTGTAGCAATCCGGCGAAGCCACCATCACTTCGACGGGCAAGGGACAAAAATTATGCAAACTGCTGAAGCGAACTTCGCCCGCATCGAACATTTTTTGGATCCCCGGCATTAGCGACATCCGGATACCGTGACCCAGCTCAATTAAATCGAATCCAAGCTTGACCTTGATTTCGCGCAGCATTGCATCTCCGGCGGTGTGACGTCCGGAGTTCCAGCACGTGGAAAAGGCGATCACGCTAAACAGCAGCGGCGATCGGCGGCGCCGGCGTTTCGGCGCTGGGCGCTTCTGCGACTGCAGGTTGCGAGCATTCTCGCCGCACGCGAGCAAGCACAATCAGCGCAATCGCTGCGTAGCACGCCGCCGCAATCGCCAGCGCCGTGCGCATACCGATAAGATCGGATAGTCCGGTAATCCCCAACCCCGCGACCGGCATCAGACCAACAAAGCTCAACATGAACACCGCCGACACGCGCCCGCGGAGATAATCGGGCGCCCGTTCCTGCACAATCGTGTTCGCCAACCCGAAGTTCATCGACAATCCAAGCGAATTAAGAATGAGCAGCGCCGTCGCCAAGTAAAACGCTGGTGCTCGCGACAAACTGAAAATGGCACATGCGACAATGCCGACATTCACCATCATGAACGGCACACGCTTCCTGCGTGGAATGCTGATCAAGAAAATTGCGCCTATCACCGAGCCGACAGCCGAAGCGCCCATCAAAAAGCCCAGTCGATCCGCGCCGAGCCCGAGCACCAGTCGCACATACAATGGCATCATCACCGTGATAATTGGGAAAATAAAAACTGTAGTCGCTGCGATAAGGCCGATCATCGCGAGACTCGGTTTATCTTTCGCGACGTAGCGAAAACCTTCCTTAATTCCACTGGCGCGTTTGTGTTCCTCCTCGGCGGTGCCGCGTGGTCGCGGGGGGATCATCAACAAGGCGATGATCAGCGCCACGAACGAAACTGCGTTGGAAAAAAACGCCGAAGCTGCACCCCACGCGCTGATGAAAATCCCGGCGAACGACGGACCGACGACGCGCGAGCCGTGAAATACTGCACGGTCGACAGCAATCGCGCTTTGGATTTCATCACGCGTCACCAGCTCGGGTACGAACGCGTTGAGCGTCGGCATTTCAAATGAATTCGAAATGCCGAGCACGACCGCAAACGCCAGGATGTGCCAGATCTGGATTTGGCCGCTCATGATCAAAAACCCAATGGAAATTGCGAGCGCGATCTGGAGATACTGTGTCGCGAGAAGAATTTTTCGCTTATCGAAACGATCGGCTGCCGAACCGCCGGCCATTGTTAAAAGGAGCATCGGCAGACCGGCAGCGAGATTGGCCATTCCGAGCAGGAGCGCTTTATTCGTAAGCGTGCTCATCACATAACCTTGAGCCATCACCTGCATCCACGTTCCTGTGTCGGAAATTGCACTACCAATGATGTAGCGGCGAAACGGACCCGGCCGCAACACGCGCAACGCATGCCGAGTGCTCAACTTCACTTCCGTGCTCATCCAAACACTCATCCGTGTAGAGGCGTTTGTGTCAAACGCCTAGCCCTGGATTGATGGATTGCCGAATTGCCTGTGAGGCTGGCTTTCACTATCTTGAAGCGTGCGCATCGACAAATACACGCAGAAGATGCAGGAGGCGCTGCAAACAGCGCAGGATCTGGCCTCGCAATTCAATAATCAGGAAATTACCAACGAGCATTTCCTTTCTGCGCTTCTCGAGCAAAGCGACGGAATAACGCGACCGCTCCTCGAGAAAATTGGAGTCAACGTTACGCAGTTACGCCAAAACCTCCGTTTAGAATTGGAGCGCCGCCCGAAGGTTCATGGCGCTGCTGCTGATCTGCGTCTCTCGAACGAACTCCGCAGCGTGCTGGACAATGCGGAGAAGGAGATGTCGAAGCTGAAGGATGAATTCACCAGCGCCGAGCATTACTTGCTCGCGCTGCCCGGGGCCAACGTCCCTGCGGCAAAATTGCTGAAAGAGTTCGGCATCACGCGCGACAAGCTGATGCAGGGGCTTCAGCAGGTGCGTGGCTCGCAACGTGTCACCGATCAAAATCCCGAAGGCAAATATCAGGCGCTCGAGAAATATGGGCGCGACCTGACCGAGTTGGCCCGGCGCGGCAAGATCGACCCGGTCATTGGACGCGACAACGAAATTCGACGCATCATGCAGGTGCTGTCACGCCGGACAAAAAATAATCCGGTGCTCATCGGCGATCCGGGCGTTGGCAAGACAGCAATCGTGGAAGGACTGGCGCGGCGAATCATCAGTGGCGACGTGCCCGATTCGCTGAAACAAAAGCGAATCATCGCCGTGGACATTGGGGCGATGGTGGCCGGCGCAAAGTTCCGCGGCGAATTTGAGGACCGGCTCAAAGCCTTTTTGAAAGAAGTGACCGACGCGCAGGGCCAGATCATTTTGTTTATCGACGAGCTGCACACCATCGTCGGCGCAGGCGCAGCAGAAGGCTCGGTCGATGCTTCAAACATGCTCAAGCCGGTGCTGGCCCGTGGTGAATTGCGCACCGTAGGGGCGACCACGGTCGATGAATATCGCAAATATATTGAGAAAGACGCCGCGCTGGAGCGGCGTTTTCAGCCTGTGCTGGTGAATGAGCCGACCGTCGAAGACACAATCGCAATCCTGCGCGGATTAAAGGAACGCTACGAAGTCCATCACGGAGTACGCATCACTGACGGGGCACTGGTCGCAGCTGCAGTTCTTTCGCATCGATATATCAGCGACCGCTTTCTGCCGGATAAGGCGATCGATCTTGTCGATGAAGCCGCGTCGCGGTTGAAGATCGAACTTGATTCAATGCCCACGGAAATCGACGTCATCGAGCGCGAGATCATGCAGCATGAAATGGAACGCCAAGCGCTCAAAAAAGAAAAAGATCCCGCGAGCAAAGAGCGTCTGAAAAAACTTGAGAAAGAATTGGCAGAGCTAAAGGAAAAATCGTCCGCGCTCAAAGCAGAGTGGCAGAAAGAGAAAGCAGTTCTCGAGGAGCAACGAAAATGGAAAGAGGAACTCGATCAACTTCGTACCGAACTCGAGCGCGCACAGCGTCGCGGTGAGCTGGCCAAGGCAAGCGAGATTCAATACGGACGCATTCCAGAATTGGAAAAAAAACTTGCTGCCACGGCAAAAACGGCGAAAGATCGGCCAACACTATTGCGTGAAGAAGTGACCGAGGAAGACATCGCGGAAGTTGTCTCCAACTGGACGCATATTCCGGTCTCGCGATTGCAGGAGGGCGAGCGCGAAAAGCTGGTGAAACTGGAGGCGCATTTGCATCTGCGCGTTGTCGGGCAGGACGAAGCGATCAAGGCTGTTGCGAACGCTGTGCGCCGCGCGCGCGCAGGTTTGCAGGATCCAAATCGCCCCCTTGGCTCATTTATTTTTCTCGGACCTACCGGAGTTGGCAAAACGGAATTGTCCCGAGCGCTCGCCGAATTCCTGTTTGACGACGAGAACGCCATGATCCGGATCGACATGAGCGAGTACATGGAGAAACACACGGTCGCGCGGTTGATCGGCGCGCCGCCGGGCTACGTCGGCTATGAGGAAGGCGGCCAACTTTCCGAGGCCGTTCGGCGCAAGCCGTATTCAGTCGTGCTCTTCGACGAAATCGAAAAGGCGCATCCGGACGTTTTTAACGTCTTACTGCAAGTGCTCGATGACGGACGGATCACGGACGGGCAGGGGAGAACAGTCGATTTCAAAAACACGGTCATCATCATGACCTCAAACATCGGTTCGCAATACATTACCGAGGAGGAATCGAGGGAAGCGCGTAGGCGTCTCGTCACGGATGCGTTGCGCGCGCATTTCCGTCCAGAGTTTCTCAATCGCGTCGATGAAATCATCATTTTCGATCGACTGACCGAAGACGACCTGAAAAAGATCGTCGAGATTCAACTGCGCCGCTTGTCGAAACGACTCGAAGCACAAAAGATCACACTCGATCTTTCCGATTCAGCCAAGGAATTGCTCGCGCGCGAGGGTTACGATCCCGTTTACGGCGCACGCCCGCTCCGGCGCACTATTCAAAAAGAAATTCTCGACCCGCTCAGCATCGACATCCTCGAAGGCAAAGTCCGTGAAGGGCAAACTGTCCATGTCAACGCAAAAGACGGCGTCCTGGAATTTCGCGAGAAATCTCGATGATCGACGACGTAGTGCCGTATATCATCACTCGGGGTGAAATGGGCTCCACGTCCATGCGCGCCTAACCAATTCAGATGGCCGACTCTCCTTCGCGACTTTGTGTTCCGCAACAGACAGACTCGTCCCACTTATTCGACAAACATTGTTTGCGGCGATCCAGCCTTTGGAAAATTCAAACTCTTCGACAACTTTTAGTTCGCCTGAGCTTTTCCAACCAGTAGAAAATAGAAAAGAGTGACGCAAATCGTCCCTCGTGCACGTGGGGCATAGCGCAAGTATTTCGGGCATCGATTGGTCCGACCAATGGTCACCGGCTATCGTGCCGGCTTCTTTCTTGCCGAGGTCCTCTGCGACATCGTCCGGCATCTTAATTGCCTGACCATTTCGCAATGAAAATCACCCATAAATAATCGCCGGCGTTTGCGCGCCGGTTGTTAATTGCCACGTACTTGTTGTCCGGACTGAAAAATACGTCCAGCAAGTAACCCATGGTCGGGGACTCTACCAATGTCGTGCCGCTTGCTGAAACACGTAATGTGCACTCATCGGGGTGACCAGGTGTTGGTATCATGTGAACGCAATACTTGTTGTCGCGAGAGCAAACTTGAGCCGGCGGACCCGATTCGTTCGCTTTCTCCGAAGATTCATGTTGGTTTACTGCACCGCGGGCGTAGGCAATCGACACCAGCATCAAAATAACGACAATGAATCGACTTCGCGTAGTCGTGGGGGATTTTAAATTGTTGTTGCGCGCCATTAGGCCATCACTTGCTTGAACGCGTTCAGGAACGATTCCATCTCGGATTTTTTGCCGATGGTGACACGCATGTAGTTCGGGAGCGCCGGAAATAAGCGCCCGACTTCGACGGTGCGTTGTTTCATTGCCTGGATGAGTGGCACGACTGGGCGCTTGCAATCGAACATGATGAAGTTGGCCTGTGATGGAATAGTTTTGTATCCCATTTTGTAGAGCTCGTCGATTGTGAATGCTTTCGCTTCGCTCGTTAAACGCTGGCCGTTTGGGACTTGATCCGCGTCGTCAAGGTTCGCGATTGCCGCGGCTAGAGCCATGATATTTACGCTGTCCCACATTTGATGCAGGCGCATGCGTTCAATCGTCTCTTTTTGCGCAACACAATAACCACAGCGCAATCCCGCCATGCCGTAAATTTTTGAAAACGTGCGTGACACAATCAGGTTCGGATGATCCTTGACCAACGGGATCATGCTCTCGTAATCGGGACTGTCGGCGTAATGAAAGTACGCTTCGTCCACGAGAATCATCGTGTCGCGCGGACTTTTTGCGATGAAATCACGTAGTTGATCCTTGGGCGTGATGCTCGCAGTAGGATTGTTCGGGTTACAGACGTAAATTAAGCCTCCTCTCGCAGCAGCAAGCATTTTTGGAAGATCGTGAGCGAAGTCGGCCGTCAGCGGGACTTTCACCACTTCAGCACCACTGGCGCTGGCATTACTGAGAATTGCTTCAAAGGTAGGATTCGCCGCGACGAGCTTGCCATTCTGCGGTCCTGTAAATGTTTCCGCGCACAGTTTCAGAATCTCGCCGGAACCGTCGCCAAGCAGGATCTGATCGCGACCGACGTTGTTCAGCTTTGCCAGTCTCTCGATTAACACATTGTTGTGTTCATCCGGGTAACGGCAGGCGAGACCGAAGGAATCCGTCATGGCCTTAAGCGCTTTCGGCGAAGGTCCATAAGGATTTTCGTTTGCGCTCAAGCGCACAACGCCCGTACTTGCAGCGCTGTGCTCGGGTGGTTTTCCAACCGAAAGCGCAGGCCTGACGAGAGCCGCTGCAGCGCCGGCGCTCAGTAGCTGCGCAAATTTGCGGCGGGAAATCGAGATCGTTTTCATACAAATTCTCATAGAACGATCCGCGACGGAATGCGAGATCGAATTGCGGCGGTCGTCGGGTAACGCATGCGTCTCGCGTGTCCTCGCGATCGCGAACTTTCCTTGAAGTTCATTCCCTGTCGCTGACGACGAAATCAAAGGAAAGATTATTTCGGCGCGACGCCGAAACCAGCGCGCGAGACGCGTGCACTACCCAGAACGCAGGCTCGCTCGCGCGTTTTCAGCAAGGTGTTTAAATTAAATGATGGTCTTCGGACTACTGAAGGAGCGAAGGCGACATCGCTTGCAGGCGCGACCTTATCCAAAGGAATGGCTGGACGCAATCCGGCGCAACGTTCGGTTCTTTTCTCGACTCTCTACCAGCGATCAGGCCGAGCTGCTCGGTCACATTCAAGTATTTCTCGCTGAGAAGCGCTTCGAAGCTTGCGGCGACTTGGAGCTGACTGATGACATCCGCGTGACGATCGCAGCGCAAGCTTGTCTTCTGCTATTGCATCGCAAGACGGATTACTTCCCGCGCCTCCTCACAATCCTCATTTACCCGTCACAATACGTCGCGGAAGAAAAACGGCAGATTCATGAGCACGTATGGGAAGAGGGCAAAACTGTCCGGCTGGGTGAAACCGGTCGCCAACTGGGTGCCGTCGTGTTCGCGTGGGATGCCGTGAAGTCCGGCGCGACTGATTCTGCCGACGGCAAAAACGTCGTCATCCATGAGTTTGCGCACCAACTCGACTTCGAGAATTACGCGACGGACGGCGCGCCTTCATTGGCGACGCGCGAGCAGCAATTATCCTGGCGCGAAGTAATGAAAGCTGAGTTTGCATCGCTGCGCATTGCTGGCGAGACGGGAATTCCGACGCTACTCGATACCTACGGAGCCACCGATCCAGCCGAATTTTTCGCCGTGGCAACGGAAGCTTTCTTTATGCGCCCATGCGCGCTTCGCGCTCGCCATCCGAAATTATACGCAGAACTGCGAAACTATTTTCAGCAGGACCCGGTGGCATATTCCGCTGAGCGCATCAGGCAGAGTTGATGGCCGACTTGTCTCCAATAGCTCAGCTCGCTGACGTGCCGACCAGCTCACAGAGCTTATTGAGATCGATGTTGCCGCCCGCCTTCGCCGAGGCGACGGCGTGACAGGAAGGGTTAGGTCCAGCTGGACGTCTTTATGACGCGACCAACTCACAAAACTTGTTCAAATCGATGTTGCCGCCTGAAACGATTGCAATAATCGGACCTTTGCCGGCTTTGCCGGTCAACGCAGCCGCGACCGGCAGCGCGCCTGCGCCTTCAGAAATAATTCGCGCTTTTTCCGCCATCAGCCGCATCGCTTTCTTTGTTTCTTCCAAGCTTACGACGATGTAGCCGTCCACAACTGGCTTCATCCGTTCCCACATGCGCGGGAACATGCTTTTACCGCCGGCGCCATCCACGAACGAGGCTTTCCAATTTTTGAAAACTTGCGGCGAGCCCATCTTGTACGAAAGCGCCGCGGGCGCGGCCGTCTCGGGTTCGCCGCCAAAGACTTTGATCTCTGGTTTGAGGGCTTTGATTGCGCTGGCTACGCCTGTGATGAGACCGCCGCCGCCGATACTAGCAATGACCGCTGCCGCGTCTGGCGCATCTTCAAAAATTTCAAGTCCCATGGTGCCGTGACCGGCGATGAAATTGTGATCGTCGAACGGATGAATAAATGTTCCCTCCGTTCCGGGAAATGAACGTTCATCGAGCGCTTTCCAGGCGACATCGTATGGTACCGGGATTAGCCTGGCCCCGAGCTTTTTCATTCGCTCGAGCTTTGAGGCCGGCGCAGTTTCGACCACGACGACAGCGCATGGTACGCCCGCTTGTCTCGCTGCATACGCAACACCTTGTCCTGCGTTCCCGGCGCTGATCGTCCAGACACCGCGCTGGCGTTCAGATTCGGGCAACATCGCCACGGCATTCGCCGCGCCGCGTAATTTGTAAGCATTGATTGGTTGGAGGTTCTCCAGTTTGAGGCGGATGTCTGGATCGTCCGGCCCCAACTCCAGACGAATTAGCGGCGTGCGCACGATCGTTTTAGCAATTCGTTCACGTGCTTCTTGAATTTCGGAGAGTTGAATTGGGCGGACAGGTTCAAGCATCATCGACGTTGTCGATTCTGTTCTAACGCGCGAATGATTCCGCGCCAGCCATATTTTTCAACGATGAAGGATTGAACGCTTTGCAATGCATACTGTCTCAGCAATCACGATGATTAAAATTACTACTACAGCTTTAGTTGCGGCCGCGATGCTCCTTGCATCCAGCGCATTCGCAGGAGACAAGGCATGTTGTGCCAAAGGCGCCTCGAACGCGGGGTCGGTGGCCTGCGTTGATTTGGCAACATTGAATCTCACGCCCGATCAAAAGGCAAAGATCGAAACGTGGCAAGCCGACTGCATGAAGGCAGGTTGCACAAAGGAGAGCAGGAAGGCATTCCTGAAACAGGCGAAAGGAATTCTTTCCGCAGAGCAGTTCGCTCAATTGAAAGCACAATGCAAGAAGACAGCGAATGGGAAGAAGACCGAAGCCTGATTCTTTCTGACAATTCTTAAGAGAAATCGCGCCGTGGAAAAATCCCGGCGCGATTTTTTATGCCGCCTCGCTTGTTAGGTTGCACAAGGCGTCGGCGACGCAGCGCGTAGCCGAACACGGTCCGCCTGTTCTTGAGGCTGCTGCCTAGAATGTCTTGTAAGAATCGAGGAGGATTGTAACCGGACCCTCGTTTACCAATTCTACTGACATCATCGCCTGGAAAACTCCCGTGGCCACAGTGACTCCCAACCTGCGCAGCGCTTCGCTGAACTCTTCGTAAAGCTTCTTTGCCTGTTCCGGCGGCGCCGCAACAATAAAGCTGGGCCTGCGTTGACCACGCGCGTCACCGTAAAGCGTAAACTGCGAGGCGGATGTATCGTCGCGCCCGACGCCAAGCAAAATCATAAGACCCGCCGTGATTTCTCCCGTAACGCATCCCTCCGCGATTACACGAGCGCGGCTCACACGCTGGACAACAGCTCGCATTTTTCAACTACAAAATTTTCGCCAGCAAGTCAGCTAGCCGCCACCCGGCTTTGTGCAGTTCTTCTCGGACGACGTTCGCCGCCCACTCGCGATAACTCACTTGGCCCGGCTGCGGTTTTTCGTCGGCTCCGCCGGCCGCGACGACGCGATCTTGTTCCTGTTCCTGATGGACATGCCTGAATTGAACCCGTTCATGCGCCTCGCGCGCGATTGGCAAAATTTCGTCCGCCCAGGCTTCCGCATAATTCCTGATGTCGATGTTTGCCGGCACCCGCCAGTTCTGCGGCTCATGCGTCGCCATCTGATGAACGAGCCGCTTCTTAAGCGGCTCGATCTGTGCCTCGAGTTTGTTTTTCTTCAACCTCTGGGGCAGCTCTTGGAAAAGTGCATTCACCGCGTCATAATCCCAGAAGTCGTGGAAGGTTTTCTCGTAGATTCCGCGCGTGCGCCGCGGTTCATCGCTGAGCTCCAACGTAAATGTATTTCCACCTTCATCCGCCAAAGCTGATTTATTCTTGTCGGGATCGGTAGGATTGCCCTGCTGATCGGAATATGCCGCGCCAATATGCAGCGGCTGATGAATGTCAGCGACATAATGAGCAAGTAAAATGATCGCAACGGGTTTCGTAATCTTCCGCTCATTTTGTTCGGAGACTCGTCCTTGAAGGACCTGGACGCAGTACGGGATCATATGGACGATGTCCCATTTGCTGCGACCCACTCTGCTCTCGGCGTATTTTTGCACTGGCACTACGGGCACGTCCGCATAGTGAAACCAATGATGCGAAGGCGCGCCTGGGTTCAGATCGCGCGTTGTCGGATTCGCCCGCCAAAAATTGAGCAACTGCTTATCAACTTTCGGATACCTCGCGTAATGAAAAGACTTGGGATCATCGACGCCGTTTTTATCCCAGCCTTTAATTTCATCCGGCATCATCCCCGCTTTCTCCAGAGAAAGACCATCGAGTAATGCACGGATTTTCGTGGCGGTGACAGTATTCGCCAATCGTTCACCCGCGATTGCCCCGACGATCTCATGGCCAAGAGAACCGTATGCGTAAAGCGGCGCTGCCAATCCGAGGGTGGAGAGAATGATTGTGCTGAGCGCTACGCGATGAGACACGAATTTCATTTCCAGAATTGGCGACAATACAATCGAATTCCGCGTTGCCTGTAGCGCGACGACTGCGGCCGAGTGTGGTTCAGCCTACGAGCATCGTGCGCGAATTGCTTCGAGGCGTTTTTGAAGCTTCGAGAAATGCGAACCGGCCCAGTAAATTTGACCGCAGCCGGTACAGCGGCCGAATTTTTCATAATACACCTTCGTAAGCGGTTCGAGCTTCTGCATCACGTCACCCTTCGCGACTTTTTCGAGTAACGCATTGCAGCGGAGGCAGCGCGTAAACGGAGCGATCGCGCCAAAAAGCTCAAAACGGCGGATCACCTCGATTGTTTGCGCATCGGCATTTTGCGACCGCGGGCAGTAACCATGTCGAACGACCGAATGCATTAGGAGCCGCCGGTCACGCGTAAGCAGAGCACGATTTTCGCTCGCCATGATTTGGAGTAATTGTTGATCTTGCGCCTCGCGATCGTAAGCGACATCGAAACCGAGCAAACGCAGATTGCGCGTCAGTTTTCCAAGATGGCCATCAACTATAAAACGTTGCCATCTTAGAATTTGTAATCGATTTTCCTCAAAATGCGGTGGTAGCGCGTGCACCGGAAATACCTCGACCTCGGCGATGTGTTCGAGTCCATAATCGAACCCAACGGCTCGCCCGTTGACGAGAATTAAATCGACTTCCGGATGCGGGACGCCGCAGGATTCGATTACGTCTTTTACCGAGACCTTTTCAGCCAGTATGCGCTCGATTCTTCCGCTACGCGTTCTCGATCCGAGGAAAAAGTTGAGATCTCCATGGAAATTGAGCCGAACCGTAAATGCGTTCACGTCACTTCGCGATTCGCGCGTTGGCGTAAGCGTATTCGAACGTTGTCGCGCGCGGTCGACCCATGAATTTACCCGGCCCCAGCGGTTCATCTTCGCCAAAGTAGCAGTCCACCTGCCAGCGCCGCAGGCCGCCGCCGGTGTCGACAATTTTCCAGTGGTTACTGCCGAAAACTTTCTGCACTTCCGGTGACGATGTCTCAACAACTGCGCCGTGGCGCAGGCCACCTTGCGATGACTTGATCGCGGCAGAATAACGCGCCACGAGAGTGCCGCCGCCACCAGTCGGCTTGGAGGAAAATGCGAAGGAATCTCCTCCGTTGTAACGAATGTAGTGCCGCCCGTTCACAGGTGTAACGATCCGTCCGAACCCTTCCTTTTTCACCGAGCGCAGAAAATCGCGCGGATACGTTCGTCCGTGGAGTCCGGGCTTCGTTATCGGCGTTGCGTCAAAACCACGTTCAGAAGTGAAACCCGATTCCATTGGCGTGTAGTAAAGTGTGCACACCACGAAGTACTCGCCGTTATGTCCTTGCGGGCGCCGGGCCAGCCTCTCATTCTCATATGCGAGCCGTTCCACCACTTCCGGCCACGGAATGTCCGCACGCAGCTCCGAGCAAATCGCAGCTAAAATGCTCAGTCCTGTGATCTGTACGATCAGGCGGTAAAAACGGATTCGATTGACCCGCCAATTAGAACTTCGATTGGCATTCGGTTCCATTCGTACTCGTAAGGTGGCTGCCTCCATTGGAATCGTTTCGGGTAAATCTTGCGAATACGCTTGATAATTTCCACTCCGGTGAGAAAGGGCCGGAATGTTTCACGATCAACTACGTGAATTTGCGCACCGCCGCAAAGCTCGCCCGCGAATTTGTGGAACGTTGGCTGAAAGTAATTTTCGCGGAAGAAAACACCCGGCAGCTTTGAGGCGTTGAGCTCTCGGCAAAGCGCTTCAGCGTCAATAAACGGCGCGCCGAAAATTTCGAATGGCTTGGTTGTGCCGCGGCCTTCGGAGATGTTTGTGCCTTCGAGCAGACACAGACCAGGATAGACCGTCGCGGTATCGAGTGTCGGCATGTTTGGAGACGGCATGACCCAAGGCAGGCCGGTCTGATCGAACCACATCGCGCGCTCCCAATTTTTCATCGGTAAGATCGATAATCGACATCGGGGGAAAGCCTCGTTGCGAAACTGCTGCGCGAGTTCGCCAATCGTTTTTCCGTGGCGGACTGGAATCGGATGCATCCCCACAAACGATTTGTAATTCGGGTCGGGCGGCGGGCCCTCTGTTGTCACGCCGTTGATTGGATTTGGCCGGTCCAGCACAACGACCGCGATGCTCTGCTTCTCACAGGCGCGCATGCAAAGATACATCGTCCAGATAAACGTGTAATAGCGAGCGCCGACATCCTGAAGATCGACAAGCACAACATCCAATCCTTCCAACATCTCTGCCGTTGGTTCCCGATGTTCGCCGTAAAGACTGTAAACAGGAATGTGAAGTCGCGGGTGCTCGTAACTTTTCCATTCCACCATGTTGTCCTGGGTCTGGCCGAGAAATCCGTGTTGCGGACCAAAGAAGGCCGCGAGCCGGAATAGATCGCCATTGTGTCGTTCGAGAATTCGCGACGCGTGTTCAAGTTTTGATGAAACCGAAGCGGGATGAAGCAGTGCGCCGATGCGCGCGCCGCGAAACTTTTTGGGCCAAAGTTCGGGTAAATGATCCAGCGGCAGTTCTACGCGCATATAGCGCTCTTCTAACACAACGCAGAAATTCTCGCGATCTCGATTAGGTAGGGGCGATTGACCTCAATCGCCTCGTACCAGATCCGCGCCAGCCGCGGAGCAGAGCGACCGCGATAATCGCGATCAACGTGACACTCGCGCACAGCTTTGCGAACAGCTCCCCGTAACGCGTGTAGAAAGTCAGTTCGCGCTCCGTCGGAATCTTGATCTCACCAGTAAGAACGCCTTCGGTAAATGTGCTGCCCCTTTCATCCTGCAACATCTGTGTCACGCGGCCGAACTCGTTCACAAAACAGGTGACGCCGGTGTTGGCTGCGCGCGCCATCGGACGGCGTGTTTCCACACAACGAAAAATCGCATTCGCCAAATGCTGGCGCGAGCCAGCCGACCGCAGAAACCACGCGTCGTTTGTTACATCGACGAGCAAATTTGCGCCTCGAAGCACAAACTGCCGTGCTAAATCGCCGATCGTGTCTTCGAAGCAAATCAGCGGCGCGACCTGCGCGTCGCTATTAGTGAGGCGAAACACCGTGTAATCGTTGCCTGCATCAAAATCGCCGGGCACCCACCTGCTTGCTGCGGCAGCGAAAAGCGGGAACGAATGTCGACGCGGAATGTATTCGCCGAACGGCACCAGATGCACCTTTCGATAGATTTGCATCTGCTGCGTGCCACCCGAGATCAAGAGGGCCGCGTTATAGTCATGTTGACCTTCCACGTCGAGCGTGCCGAGCAGCAAATCCGTTTTTGACGACATAGAAAACTCAGTGACGAATTCGTTGCTTTCGGTGTTCGGATCGCGCACTGGGTCGGGCATCGAGCTTTCCGGCCAGATCAGCAGATCGGGCGGGGGATTGGTGCGCAGCGCGATCTCGCTGAGTCGCGAAAAGCGTTCGAAAATTTTGGCACTGAATTGCAGATCGAATTTCTCCTGTTGCGGAACGTCGGCTTGCACGGCTGCGACGTGAAGAGATTTTGCAGGCGGCCGATTTTGCACGCTGTAGAGGCCGAATGTTAAAAGTCCGACGATCCCGGCCAGTGTCAGTGTGAGGTCAAAATGCGGCCGCACCTGACGCGTTTTGGCTTCCAGAAACAAACGGAGCGGCGTTGTCACCGCGATGACGTTTGCGAACACAATAACGAACGACAAGCCGGTCACGCCGCTCAGTTCCGCAATTTGAATAAGCGGCCAGGTGGAATGCAGCGCGACGCCAAGCCCATTCCAGCCGAAACCTGTGAAGAGCCAGCCTCGAATCCATTCGTGCGTCACCCACGCGACCGCAGCCAAAAGCGCAGTCAGCAAATTTCGCCACGAAGCCAGGAACTGGCGTGGCGCAATCAGACCAACAAACCAACTCCAAAGCGCAAAATAAACGCCGAGATAGATCGACAGAAGCAGCGATAATCCGCGAAGCCAAAAATTTTGATACAACAACCCGAGCGAACCAAGCCAACTGAAGGTTGCTGTAAAAAAGACAACGCCAGCGATGTAGCCGAGCAGTAAATTGCGTAACCATCTACGCTCTGAATTTTGCCCCGAAAACCAAATGGCTGCTATGAGCGGCGTGAGCGCGAACCAGCAGAGCCAGCTTTGATTAAATGGTGGAAAAGAGATCGTGCAAAGCAGGCCGCTAAGAATGGCTGCCAGCCATGGCCAAATTGGCAATACTTTCGCGAACAAATTCACGCGCGTGATTTGTTGAGACGCGCTCGCGCATCCTTTTGCAGCCAGTCCCAGAGCCAATCGAGTCTTCCTCCGACTTCCGCTTTGATTTGCTCGAGTTCTGCGGAACTGAATGTGCCTTTGTTCGGCCGGTGTTGCGCAAACAGGTAATACTTGATTTTGGGCTCTGTCCCGGATGGACGTACGGCAATGCGCGTTCCGTCTTCCAATTCGAAGATCGACATTTTCTCTTTGGGGATCTTGTCGCCTTCCACATCTTTTATCGTGTCGGTCTCGAAATTTTTGACGCTCGTCACTTTTACTCCGAGGATTTCTGAGAACGGCTCGGTCGCGTACGATTCGGCCAGGCGCGCAATTTTGTTCGCGCCCTCGGCGCCCTCGAATACAAGCGAGCCATTTTTCTCCGCGAAATAGCCGAATGTAGCGAAAATCTCGTCAAGCAGTTCATCGACCGTCTGATCGCGCGACTTGGCATAAGCCGCCACTTCACAAAACATGATCACCGCGCCGTTGCCGTCCTTGTCCCGAACGAAATCCGCACCGCTGTAGCCGTAACTTTCTTCACCGCCGAAAACGTAAAATGACGAATGCTTAAGACGAAGCCGGCGCGTCTCGTCTTCGGTAAGATCAACATAATTCTGTCGCAACTGTTTTGGGATCGCCCGTTCGTACTTGCCGAGCTTCGCGCCGATGTATTTGAAGCCGGTTAATGTCTCGACGCAGCGGAGACCGTAATGCTCCGCGATCGCTTTTTGCAGGTCGGTCGTGACGAAAGTCTTGATGATGACGCCGCGTGATGCGTTTTGCTGGTTCAGCACGCCTTTGTCAAAGAGTGTCTTGACTCGATACCAGGCGAGGATTGACCCGATTTGGTTCCCGGTCAGCAATTTCATTTTGCCGTCCTTTGCCCGAACTGCCGCACCCATGCGATCGCAGTCCGGATCGGTCGCGACCACCAGATCGGCGTCTTCCTTTTCAGCCAGATTGATTGCCATCGTTAACGCCTCCGCATTTTCCGGGTTCGGCGATTTCACCGTCGGGAATTGGCCGTCGAAACGGTCCTGCTCCGCCACGACCTGCAAGTTGAAACCGAGTCGCTTGAGCATCGGTTTGATGATCACGCTGCCGGTTCCATGCAACGGCGTGTAGATGATCCGCAACGACTTTGCCTCGCCAATCACCTGGGGATCGAGAATGAGTGTTTCGAGGCGTTGCATGTACGCTTCATCGATGTCGTTTCCGATTGTAGTCACTTTCCCTTGTCGATCTTTTGGCAACGGCGTGAACGATTCGGACGTGATCGCATTTACCTTTGTAATGATCCCGCTCGCATGCGGCTCGATTACCTGCGCGCCGTCACTGAAATAAACTTTGTAACCGTTATCGTAAGGCGGGTTGTGACTCGCTGTGATTACGATGCCCGCGCTTGCCTTGAGATAGCGAACAGCAAAGGAAAGTTCGGGGACCGAGCGCGGGCCGTCGAACACGAACGCGTCGCAACCGTGTTCGGCCGCGACTTTTGCGGCAAGCACAGCGAATTCCTTCGAGAAAAATCGCGGATCGTGCGCAATCACAATTTTCGGTTTCTGTGAACTTTTCTCCCGCTCGTTCCAATCGTGCAGACAAGCAACGAGCCCTCGCGTCGCGCGACTAATGTTGAAGAAATTCATCGCGTTCGTGCCAACGCAAGGGAATTCAGGCCGTTCACGTTCGCTCGCATTACCCCGCTCGGCGCGGGTCACGATTTTTCCGATGGTTCGGCCACGAAGACCACCTGTTCCAAACGCCAGCGTTTGATAAAAGCGGTCGTTCAATTCCGACCATTCGTTGCCATTCGCCAGCTCCTCGATCGATCGTCGATAAATATCCGATGGCGCTCCAGCAAGCAGCATCTGAATGTTCTTCGCCGTGGGCGGTCTCAGGTGTCCGTCAGTAACTGCGCGCTCGATTTTCGAATTTAGCTCTGCAACATCAGCTGGCATTGCTGGCAACTGTTCCGTGATGGACTTGGTTTGCAAGCGCTCTATGAGGGTCCTATGAAATTGGATTGAAATTGTCGTTCTATGCCGGTATCAAACCGCAAAGGAGCTAACACATGAAACGCCTCATGCTGCCCATCGCCATCACGGTTGCTTTGTTATCATTTGTATTTGGACAAGCTCAACAGGATTCAACAAACGGCAAGACTGAGCAAGAAGTCAGACAGATGATTGAGAAGTATCGCGCGGCTTTCCTACGCCGTGATATTCCTACGCTGGAGAAAATCTGGGCTGATGATTACGTCTTTGTCAATGCGTCCGGCGAGGTACTTACCAAGGCACAGCGCCTCGCAAATCTTAAATCTGGCCAGACGTCGCTGGAATCGATCAATGAAGAGGAAAAGCCTACAGTGCGCGTTTATCAAAACAGCGCCGTGGCGACCAGCCGCGTGACACTCACGGGACAATACAGCGGTCAACCAGTCAGCGGCCAGTACCGGAGTACCCATGTTTGGGTAAAAAGCGCGACAGGGTGGCAATTAGTCTCGAATCAATTGACTGCCTTGCCGCCGAAATAAAGTCACTCCTGCATGGCGTAGTTTTGTAGCGCAAGCGCTCTGCTTTCTGATGAAAAGAGGTGGCCGAAGCGAGCATACACCCGGTTCAGGTGCATCGACTTGAATCAGTGAGTGCTGTGTGGCACAAAATCGAAGGTGAATCCGAAGACCTTCTTCGGCGAATTAAAGCGGCGCAACGTTTACAAAGTCGCCGCGGCCTACGTTGTCGCGGGTTGGGCGCTCTCTCAAGGCATCGCACAGGTTTTCCCAGTCTTCGACGTTCCGAACTGGGCGATCCGGCTGATTGTTATGCTCATTATCAGCGGTCTGCCGATTGCGCTTGTACTGGCCTGGATATTCGAGCTCACGCCGCACGGAATCAAACGCACAGAGGATGTCGATGTAAGCGCATCGCGAATTTCGAAACGTCGCACGTGGATTTATGTCGTCATCGTTGCAGGCGCGATCTCGATAGGCCTCTTCTTCGTTGGCCGTTACACTGCACCAAAGCAGAGGGTTGCGTCTGGTGCACCAGAAAAATCGATCGCGGTGTTGCCATTTGAAAATCTTAGCGAAGACAAAGCCAATGCCTATTTCGCTGAAGGCATAAAGGATGAGATTCTGACCAAATTAGCGACCGTGCGTGATCTAAAGGTTATCTCACGCACCTCGACAGCGAAGTATCAGAGCAAGCCTGACAATTTAAAGACTGTCGCGAAAGAACTCGGTGTTTCCACCGTGCTGGAAGGCGCGGTGCAGAAGGCCGGCGATAAAGTTCGGGTGAACGTGCGGTTGATCGATGCGCGTGCCGATACCCATCTTTGGGCGAAAAGTTATGACCGTAACATTAAAGACGTCTTGGAGGTTGAGGGCGAAGTGTCACAAGAAATTGCGGATGCGTTGCAAGCGAAACTTTCGCCAAGTGAATCCCACGCTCTGGCCTCAGCCGGGACACATGATCCAGAAGCTTACGATCTTTTTTTGAGAGGCGAGTATGAGTTTCACCAGGCTGAGAACGTTCTGGCCAGCGACGCCTACGATCGTGCCGACGCCTTTTACGAGCAGGCGCTGATACGGGATCCAAAATTTGCCCAGGCTGCTGCGGCGCTCGCCCGCAGTCGGCTATCGCGACACTGGTATGTTTCAGCTTTGACACCAACAGAGCTGGAGGAGGTGAAGTCGCTTATTGACCGCGCCCTGACGCTTGCTCCGAAATCGCCGGAAGCGCACTTCGCGCTCGGGTTATTCTTTTATTTTGGTTATCACCAATATGAGAATGCGCTCGCCGAGTTTAATCGCACGATCGAGTTGCAGCCCAACAATGCTTTGGCTCGACAATACTGCGCGTGGGTTTATCGGCGTCGAGGCGAATGGGAGCGCTCGCTGGCGGATGCTCATCGGGCGGAGGAGCTGGACCCGCGTGATGCCACGATTCCGGCCAATATCGGAGGTACCTACCTGTCATTGCGTCAAGGGAAAGATGCAGAGCAGGCTGAATTGCGAGCTCTTGCCATCGATCCCCATAACACGATCACGGCGGCATTCCTGCTCATCGCTCGCGTCAACGGTGAGGGAGATGTCGACTCAGCCCGGCGAGCTTTCGATGGTTTTTCGAAGGACACCAAAAACAGGCTCGCCGGCCACGGCGCGCGCGGCTATGGCGCAGGCGGCGATGTTGCGGCTGTGCTCGGTATGGCGGTTTATCTCGACGTGATTGAAAGACGTTTCACCGATGCTTTACAGACTCTTCAGAAGCGGACGAGCAACAATGATCGCCTTCAGCAGCTTTTCCCTCGTGTCGTCCTTCCCCTGTTGGCAGGACAAGCTGAAGCGGCAAAATCAACCGGAGAAGAAGCGCTGCCGTTACTCGAGGCCGGACTCAGAGAGCGACCGAATGATACTTTGGCCATGAGACAGTTATCTTGGGTTTACCTCGCCCTTGGACGCGATGCCGACGCTCTGCGCCTTTCCAGAGAAGCGGCGGACTTAATCTCAATTGAGAAAGACGCTTTTGCTGGTCCAATTTTTCAGAACGGGCTCGCGCAAATCGAGGCACGCGCAGGCTCACCTGAAGAAGCCATTAAGAGGCTTCGACGTCTGCTCTCCATCCCGGCGGGCGCGGTAGCTTCCATTGCTCGTTTGAAGATTGACCCTGTGTGGGATCCGATCCGCAATCGTCCCGATTTCCAGCAACTGCTCTCCGGTTCGGAGCAGATCGGGCCTAACAAGTAATAGGAAGTGAATCTTGCAAATTTCTTTGCCGAACTCAAGCGGCGCAACGTTTATAAAGTTGCGATCGCTTACGGGGTCGCTGCCTGGCTGCTTATTCAAGTCGTGACGCAAGCCTTTGCCTTCTTTGGGATTCCCAATTAAAAAATTCTGCTAGCTCGCGTTCAAGTGGAGTCGCAGTCAGTTCTCAGTAGCCAACCGCTACGCCGTCCTCCCGCGCGTCGCTCGCGCCGAGATGCATGCCTGTTTTCTCTTCGATCATGATGCCTTGCGCGTTGCCCATGTAGTTCGGCTTTGTCGCGAACTTGTGACCGCGGTCTTCGAGCGCTCGGCGCGTGTCAGCCGACAGCCCCAGCGGCTCATCGAGAATCTCGTCCGGCAGCCATTGATGATGAATGTGCGGCGAGTCGATCGCCTCCTGCAGGTTCATGCCGTGATCGATCACGTTGCTGATAATCTGCAACACCGTGTTAGTGATGGTGGTACCACCTTTTGCGCCGATCGCGAAGTAGAGACTGCCGTCCGGTCGCAGGACGAACGTGGGCGTCATGGATGAGAGTGGACGTTTCCGCGGCGCGATCGCGTTCCGCTCACTTTGGATCGCGCCATAACTATTCGGCTCGCCTGGTTTGCTCGCGAAGTCGTCCATCTCGTTGTTGAGCAACACGCCGGTGCCTTTCGCGACAACGCCGGAACCAAACCAGAGGTTCAAAGTGTAGGTGTTCGAAACCGCGTTTCCGGCCGCATCCACGATCGTGAAGTGCGTCGTCTGTGTTGATTCGTAGCCGGTCGGTTTGCCTGCACCGATTTCACTGCTCGATGAGGCGCGCTCAGGATTGATCGTGCTCCGTTGTCGCTCGGCGTACGCTTTCTCGATCAACCCCTCGATGGGAATCGAGCTAAAATCAGTATCGCCCATATACTCCGCGCGATCTGCATAAGCACGTCGCATGGCCTCAACGAGCAGGTGGTAATATTCGGATGAAAACGGGTGGAGTTTCTGCAGATCGAAGCCTTCGAGAATGTTGAGCATCTCGATCAAGACGGCGCCGCCGGAGGAGGGAGGCGGCATCGAAATGATCCCATATCCGCGATAACTTCCGCGGAGCGGCACGCGCTCCTTCGGCGTGTAATCGCGCAAATCCTGGCGCGTGATCAAGCCGCCGTTGTGCTGCATATCCTCTGCAATCAGCCGCGCCGTTTTGCCTTCGTAGAACTCGCGCGGTCCTTTCTTTTGGAGACGCCCGAGCGTGGCGGCCAATTCCGGCTGCCGCAAAATCTCTCCCTCGCGATACAGCTTCCCCTCCCGCAGAAAAACGCGGCGGCTATCTGCGAAGAGCGAAAGGATGGCTTGATAATCCTCCAACCGCTTCTCCGTCCGATGCGTCACCACGAAGCCGTCGACGGCTAGCCTCCTCGCCGGCTCAATCAACTCCGACCACGTCAGCTTCCCTGAGCCATATTTCTTGAGCGCGAAAGCCATTCCGGCGACGGTCCCCGGCACACCAGCCGCGCGGTAGCCCAGAGTTGAAGAACCTTCGCCTTTGATTAACTCGCCATCAGGTCCAACATACATGTCCCGGGTCGCCGCCGCCGGTGCCGTCTCGCGGTAATCAATCGCAGTCGCAGTCCCATTGCTGCGCCGGATCATCATGAACCCGCCGCCGCCAATATTCCCCGCCGACGGATAGACGACTGCAAGCGCAAACGCGACTGCCACCGTCGCGTCAACTGCATTGCCACCGCGCTTCATAACATCGACGCCGATCTGCGACGCAATTCGCTCGGTCGACGCCACCATCCCATGAGACGCCCGGACCGGCTCGCGCCACGCTGCGTCGATTGTGGTTACACAGACGCAAAGAAACAGAAGAAAAAATCGTTTCAGAACACTCATCGCTTTCGCACAAGTTAAAGCGCTTTCGGAATTTCCGCAGCGACATCATCACTCATTATCAGCGCCGGACTGCTTGGACGCTGCACGCGCTTTTCAAATCACGCGTATCCAAGTAGACTGCTTTCGTGACGAGCGCTTCGTCAAGGCGCGCAGAGTGAACCCAAATAACTTCTTCGCGGAGCTGAAGCGGCGCAACGTTTACAAAGTTGCGATCGCCTATGGGGTGATAGCGTGGCTGCTCATTCAAGTTGCAACACAGGTCTTTCCGTTTTTTGAGGTCCCGAATTGGGGAGTTCGGCTCATCGTGCTGTTCATTGTGATCGGCTTTCCGGTCGCGCTCATCATCGCATGGGCATTTGAGCTGACGCCGGAAGGGTTGAAGCGAACGGAGTTTGCGGACGAATTGCCGAAAAAAGCACCGCGTAATCGCGCATGGATTTACGTCGTGATCATCGCCGGTGCGATTTCGGTGGG
>WNGL01002393.1_pt1 | contig 63385 bp, 59 predicted proteins | sample 5400591 | NCBI WGS metagenome assembly WNGL01 (sample SAMN13153377, study PRJNA577476) | soil metagenome | isolation source: 80 cm soil or saprolite under Garry oak tree replicate 1 | place: USA:California | collected 2016-06-15 | reverse complement strand
GTTCGAGTTCTTGACTCCGATCTTGGCGGCATAATCCTTGTTGCTTCCCGGAAAGTTGATGACTGAGATGTCCCGTTCTGTCCCCACGCGGAAATCGTTGATCAGGTGATCATTGAAAGTGTAGGTGTGCCCCAGGGTGCTTACCCAGGAAGGATAAGTGCTGGACCCGGCAGTATTATCCGCCGGATTGTTGTCCGGCCACTTTCCGCCGCCGTAGTTCACTCCGGATCTATGGTTCAACCGGAAGAAGAGCAGTTGCTTATTGCTGATGGCATAGTCGACCCTGGGGTCAACTTGCCAGCCTATGTTGCTCGATGAAGTGGCGACGAGTTCGTTTTGGCGGATCGCCCCAGCTCCACCGGCATTCGGGTCCGGCATGTACTTGAGCGCGGCTACCGCTACAGGATCAAACCTGCTCGACGGAATTATGTTGCCGGGAAACGGCGTGCGCAGATATTGAGGATTGCTGGCCGTCGCCGGTTGTGTCGGATCGAAGGTGGGATTGAGTACCGTTGTCGCCGGATCGTAGATCTTGACCCCTTGTGCCAGCAGCGAGGAAAAATCGCCGTTTTTGAATGCCACGGTCGGGACGTCGCTTTGCTGCAGACCCTTTCCTGTCACCGGGTCGCGCTCGTACTGCAGGAAGAAGAAGAGCTTATTTCTGAAGATCGGCCCGCCGGCATGGCCGCCATAGAGATTGTCGCGCGTGCGGCCTCTCGAATTCGGCAGCCCATTCGCCAGTTGGTTCCTCTTGTTGAAATAGTCGTTGGCGTTGAAGTCTTCGTTCTTCACGTAGTCGTAGAGACCGCCATGTAACTGGTTGGTGCCACTCTTGGTGATGACGTTCACCGTCGCGGTTCCGCGGCCATTCTGCGCGTCGTACGCGTTGGTCTGGAACTTCATCTCCTGGACAGCGTCCTGGTTGGGGACAAAGGAACCCCTCGCGGTAATGTTGACGGAAAGGGCCTCCGTGCCGTCCACCACCATATCTTCGGTGAGCGCTCGTCCGCCATTGACGCTGAATCGCAGCGGCGGGTCGTTGTCGAACTGCTGTCTGGCCACACCTACGCCGGGGGATAGCAGTGGCAACGCCGCGAGGATATTGCGGTTCAAGCTTGGCAGGTCCTCCACCTGTTCGCTATCCAGCGTGGTGCCAAGCTCGCCACTCTCCGTATTGACTAGAGGCGCACCGGCGGTAACCGTGACCGAAGCATCAACTTTGCCCACGTGCATGGCAAAGTCCACGCGGGCGTCCATGTCGACATTCAGGGTAATCCCCTCGCGCACCTGGGGTCCGAAATCGGAAGCCGTTACTGCCACTTTGTATCGCCCCGGCGGGAGCGACACTACGTGGTAGTTCCCGGTTTTCTCGGAGACCTCGGTTCGAATCACGCCTGTATCCACGTTGGTTACCGTGATAGCCGCATTTGCGATGGCAGCGTCGGTTGAATCCGTGATCAGACCGACAATCGTGCCCGTGTTGCGCTGCGCGAATGCAGGCAAGCACAGGGCGAGGCAGAGAAGCAGGAACCACATCGGTCCGAGCCGGATTTGAGTCTTCATGACGTACATTCCCCCTAAAAGAAAGTCATTGCACCTTGGGTTCAACTTATTCCGCTACCTAGACTTGAAGCGTTCAGATCTCTGGTTGAGACGTTCGCCCCGAAAACAGCGTGATTTGCCCAAGAGAAGTGGTTTTCTAGCTGCCAAAAGAAGCTCACCTTCCAAGCGCTTCTCCCCCGTTGCTCGGCTGCGTCTTCGAGAAATTGGGTAAGCGTTTTCACAAAAGGATGCCTCTTCACTCCGTACAAGCCCTGCAACGCACAGTCCTCGGTCCGCAGAACCTGTCACTTAGTCGCTCTCTCAGGACGCCGCTGAGTCTCCACCTGCGAGAATTGGGCGTCAACGTTCGGAACAGTTCAGCATCGAGGAACGTTGGTCTAAGCCTCTAAAATCAATGCAATGTAGGGACCTCAGGGAAATGTTACGAGCACGTTACGAGTGTGCTATGCTGATGGCCTTCTTCCGCCGGTAAAGGAAATGACTCTCTCTCCAGCCCAAGCCCAGTCGCGCAACCTCTCTGCAGAGCAAACCGCCGCAGTCAAAACTGAACTCACGGCGATCCTTGCCAGCGACAGTTTTTCCAGCAGCAATCGATGCCGGGATTTTCTCGAGCTGGTCGTCAAGCGGGCTCTTGCAGGAGACTACGAGAGCCTGACGGAACGGTTCATTGGCGTCGAACTGTTTGGGAGAGCGATAAGCTACGAGACCGCCACGGATTCGATCGTCCGCGTGAGAGCCAACGACGTTCGTCGTCGATTGGCCCAGTATTACTCCAGTCGCCAAGCTGCCGTACCGGTGAGGATCGATCTCATAGCCGGGGGATATATTCCGGAGTTTCATTGGCGAACGGAGCAAGAGCCCAATCCCTCATCAGAATTGGAGATCGCCAGTTTCGCAGGTCAAATCTCAAAACCCGGTACATCAGTCGATCAAAAACCGGTGCCTCGGAAGAACGAGGACCCTTCCGGCCTGGCGCACGCTCGCCGACACTCGAGGATTTTCTGGTGGAGTTGTGCTGCGGCCACCGCAGTTGCGGCCACATTGTTGGCACTGACATTCGAACCCCGCACCAACAACTTTGATCGTTTTTGGCTGCCCGTCCTCCAGGCGTCTTCCTCGCCTGTGCTGGTCTTGCCCACCACTGACACGCTCCAGCTTCAACCGGGGGCAATGAAGCTATATGGCCAACTAAAGCCAGGTGGATCGATGACGCTTGGATTGGGCGATGTGCAAGATTTTCATAACTGGCACACTTCCTTGCCGGTTATGCAGGCCACGCTGTCGGTCGCGTTGGCGCTGCAGCGGAAGGGGCAGGCTCCTCTGGTCCGCATGGGAACCGACCTGAAGAGGGACGAACTTCGCGGTCATCCGATCATCGCCATAGGCTCGTTTTCCAACCCTTGGACGCAGGAGAACGTGTCTGGTCTACGCTTCACTTTCGACCGGGGCGCGTCCGACAACGAGCCGCCGCGCATCGGAGATGCACGCAATCCTAATCGCTCATGGTCCTTGACCAGTATTTATCCGGAGCGGCAAACCAAGGATTACGCCATTGTCACGCGAACCTTCGATCCAGTAACCCACGAGCCATTCGTATCCCTGGCCGGCCTTCACAGTTTCGGCAATCAGATCGCGGCTGAATTTGTATCGCAGGAGTCATCTTGGAACGAGGTGGCCCGCCGTGCGCCCGACGGTTGGGAGAAAATGAATTTGCAAGTTGTGCTTGAGTCAGACATCATCGGAACCACCCCCAGTTCGCCAAAAATCGTCGATGTGTACTTCTGGAAGTGAGAGCCCGCCACCCAGCGTGAGAGGCGCAGTTCCTCCCGCTGCGACCACGACAGCGAGCGGGTGCACCATCTTCGGCCCCTTAGGTATGTTACGTTGTTGGTAAACGTTTCCATGTCACATCTCTAGGGTGAACCTCTTGACCCCTTTGTTTTCTCTGCGTAGCAGATTTTGGTTCATTTGCCTCTTCCTCCTCAGCACTCAGTTGCTGAAAGCCCAATGGGCTCCACTCGTCTCCGATGGCAATGCGGCCCAGCGGATTGCCTGGTGGCGAGAAGCGCGGTTTGGCATGTTCCTGCACTGGGGTGTCTACTCCATCCCTGGACGCGGTGAATGGGTCCAGTGGGTTGAACAGATTCCTACCGATCAGTACGCCAAGTTGGCCGATCAATTCCATCCTGAGCACCTTGACGCCGACGCATGGGCGGGCATCGCCAAGGCCGGCGGCATGAAATACATGGTTCTCACCGCACGCCACCATGACGGCTTTGCTCTCTTCGACGATCCTGGGAGCAGCTTCACTGCAATGAAGTCAGCCGCCCATCACGATTTTGTGGCCGACTACGTGAAAGCGGTACGGAAGGCCGGGCTCGGTGTGGGGTTGTATTACTCGCCGCTCGACTGGCGCTTCCCCGGATTCTTCTTTCCCGGCATCTACCAGCCAAATGCCGTCGAACTTCGAGAACAGTACGAACGGCAAATTGACGAACTCGCCTCGCATTACGGCAAGCTCGACATCTTGTGGTTTGACGGCGGGGGCAATGAATGGCTGGGTTTCGGTGGCGTCGAGTTTGCCGGCGGCTGGCACGCTCGTCCCAAGGACAAGCCGTACTCCGGCAGCTTCGATTGGCAGGACGTGAAGACTGTCGCTCACCTACGTCAATTGCAGCCCGGCCTTATCTTGAACGACCGCACCAACGCACCTGCCGATTTCCGCTCGCGCGAAGGCGACGGAGCGTTAGGCGACTTTGATAACCAGCACCCATGGGAGCTCTGCACCACCATCACAGAAGGTGCCTGGGGTTACCAACCCGATGCCAAGGTGAAACCTCTAGCGCAGCTCCTGCAGTTGTTGGTCGGCGCCGCAGGACGCGATGGCAACATGCTGCTCAATGTGGGACCACGCCCCGATGGCCAGATTGACCCGGCTCAGGCATCGCGTCTGCACGAAATTGGCCAATGGCTCAGCCTGAATGGGGAAAGTATCTACGGCACGCGAGGTGGTCCATGGCTTCCCGGAGCCTACGGAGTTTCGACTCATAACGGAAAGCTCGTCTACGTCCATGTTTTGCGTGCACCGCAAGGCTCCAGATTGATGCTGCCCACATTGCCGGTAAAGGTTGTGAAGGCGACGGTCCTTCACGGAAGCGATGTTGCCTTCGAGCAGACTGGGCAGACTTTCATTCTGAACCTGCCTCCGAGTTCTACGGACACGATTGATACCATTGTGAAGCTCGAACTCGCCGAGCCATGGACAACGAGCGAGGTGATCCTGGTTCCCGCACAGTAGGTGCAGTCTGACGGAATCTGCATTTTTGGCAACAGCCAATTCGTCATAGGCCATCCAGCAGAGACATTACCTGTCGCCATGCGGGATTCAAGCCAGCAGAGCATTTCTCTCGAGAGATGACCAGATGATTACGAGCAGAGCTTGGAAATCCAGCGCCGAACAGAACAGCGTTCTCAGTCAGGAAGGGACTATATGTTGGGCCAGCAGGATACGAAGAAGAGGCTAGCTATTTTTTTCGCTACGCTCGCAACGCTTGTACTCCCATCGTTTTCAAGCAAAGCACTGGCCGATGCAACATCACAATCGACCGCCGCGAGCAATTCGGGAGCCGACAGGAGTGTCGGCCGGGATGAGCACAGCGTGACTGTGCGGGCAATGGGCCGAGAAACCCGCGGGGAAGTCTGGAATGACGGCGTTATTCGGATTACTCATCGGCCTCTAGGGAATGCGTCAGCGCTGAGCAGTCTTGTTGTCATTGCTCATCCCGAGATCGTCGCATGGAAGTTTGTAGATTCGCCAGATGCGATATTTATTACAACGAACCGGATGAAAGTGAGAATTGAGAAGGCAACGGGATGCGTTGCATTTCTTGACCTGGCATCTCGACCCATCCTCGAAGAACGCGAAAGCGGCACCTGGCTCTCCGCAACAACGGCAGGGAGCGCCAAGAATACGATCGCAGTCGGCCAACAATTTAAGCTACAGCCAGCGGAATCCATTTATGGACTTGGACAACATCCGGATGTGGATTCGCTCGATTATGTGGGATCGAGCATTCAACTGCTGCAGGAGAACACCAAAGTTGCCGTCCCGGTTCTTCTATCTTCCAAAGGGTATGCTCTCCTTTGGGATAATCCCGCAGTGACGAATGTGGATATTGGCAAGACCGATCCACACACTGTGCAATGGCTCTCCGAAGCGGGCGATGGTGTCGACTACTATTTTTTCGATGGTCCACGACCTGACCAGGCGATAGCCGAATATCGTTGGCTCACTGGCGCTGCGCCTATGTTTCCCCGTTGGGCATGGGGATTCTGGCAATCACGCGAACGGTACAAGACTCAAGACGAAATTCTGGGTATCGCTGCGGAATACAGGAAGCGCGAAATTCCGTTCGACGGCATTATTCAGGACTGGCAATACTGGCCGCCACTGGATCAGGAAACTGCCCAGGGTGGCTGGGGATCGCACGAGTTCGACCCCAAGCGCTATCCCAATCCATCCGAAATGATCAAGACCTTGCATGACGAACATGTGCACTTGATGGTGGTGAGTTGGGCGAAGTTTGATGTAACCAATAGTGGAGTCAGCATACCGAATCTTCGCGAGCTGGAGACCGTCAACGGCGCCTACGATCCTGCAATCCCGTACGTGTTCCCTCCCGGACGCGGCAAATGGTATGACCCTTTCAATGCCCAGGCCCGCACGATCTATTCCGGCGAGATCATGAAAGATCTTTTCTCCTTAGGTGTCGATGCGTGGTGGCTGGATGCATCGGAGGCCGAGCTGAGCGGAGATTGGGGTGAGTTCCGAAAATTCAAGACTGCGATCGGATCAGGTGCTCTCGTCTTCAATGCCTATCCCCTGGAGCATACACGCGCTGTTTACGAGGGACAAAGGGCGCGGTCCTCAGACAAACGGGTATTCATTCTGACTCGTTCAGCTTTTGCCGGCCAGCAACGGAATGCAGCAGTCACCTGGTCCGGGGATATCCAAGGGAAGTGGAGCGTTCTTCAGCAACAAATCCCTGCTGGTCTGAACTTTGTCGCAAGCGGTATTCCTTACTGGAATACTGACATCGGAGGATTTTTCGGGAGCAATCCCGACGATCCAAAGTTCGCCGAGCTTTTTACTCGATGGTTCCAGTTCGGGGCATTTAATCCCATGTTTCGTGTACACGGAACAGACAAGCCCAAAGAGGTCTGGCGATTCGATCCCGCTACACAAAAGATCCTGATCGATACCATCAATCTTCGTTATCATCTGCTTCCGTACATTTATTCAGTTTCATGGATGGTAAGTCACAGCGGCTACACAATGATGCGGCCCCTGGTTATGGATTTTCCTGAGGATTTGGCCGCTCGCAAGATTGGGGACCAGTTTATGTTCGGTCCTGCACTCCTCGTGAACCCAGTGACGCAGCCAGGCGCGCAAACACGTCAAGTGTACCTTCCGAAGAAAACTCGGTGGATCGATTTCTGGACCGGGGACTCGTTTGACGGTGGTAAGTCGATCAATGCGCCTGCCCCGATCACTAGGGTGCCCCTCTACGTTCGTGCCGGGTCTATCGTACCCTATGGACCTTCGGTGCAATGGGCCTCGGAAAAGCCGGACGCGCCGATTGAACTACGCATTTATCCAGCAGCGGACGGAGTGTTCACGCTCTATGAGGATGAAGGCGACAACTACGACTACGAGCATGGAGCATGTTCAACAATCCCCATCCGGTGGGAGGAAGAGACTCACACATTAACGATCGGCGTCCGGAAGGGTTCCTTCCCAGGCATGCCGAGCCAACGCGTTTTCAACATCGTTTGGGTCTCCCACGACCATGGCAATGGGATCGCGCCCACCGCTGACGTCGATCGAACCATAACCTATCGGGGTTCTGAAGTCAGGATTTCGTCTGATCAGAAGGTATCCGGCAAATAGACTCCCGCCCCTAAAGCAGACTAGTACGTCTATGGCGCACCGTCGGATCTAAGGCGGGGGCAATCTAGTGCTAAGGAAAGTCGACACCTAGATTCTGAGCAATGGAGAGAGCATGTTTCATTCGCATTTCCGCCAATTCCGGCTGCTGTCAGGTTTGGTCTTCGCCACTTTTCTCTGCGTGCTGCCCGGTGTAGCCCAACATGGCTTTGCCTCAAGTGGCACCCAAGGCGGCCGAAGCGCACCCAAACCGCTCTATCGCGATCCCGTGCACGATGGAGCAGCTGATCCATCCCTCATCTGGGATCGCGGCGGAAATAGATGGCTCATGTTCTACACAAACAGAAGAGCCGATCTCGCGACTGCAGATCCGAAAGATGTCGTGTGGGTCCACGGCACTATGATCGGAATCGCTGAGTCGAAGGATGGCGGAACCACTTGGCATTATGTTGGAACAGCCAAACTGCCGTACGGCCAGCAAGATTACACGTTTTGGGCTCCGTCTCTCGTCTGGGCCAAGGGTCTCTATCACATGTTTTTGACTGTCGTTCCAGGCACATTTCACAATTGGAATGCGCCTCGCCAAATCGTTCATCTTACGAGTTCCGATCTCGTGAATTGGCGGTTCGTTTCGAAGCTGAGCCTCTCTTCTGATCGAACCATTGATCCTTGTATTCTTAGGCTATCTAACCGACATTGGCGGCTATGGTACAAGGACGAACGTGACCACAGCTACATTCACTACGCCGATAGCCCCGACCTCAACCAATGGACTCCTGTTGGAACGGCTATCTTCGATCGCCCCAGTGAGGGGCCGGTCGTTTTTCACTTCAAAGGCTCATTGTGGCTGATCGTCGATGCTTGGGATGGACTAGCGGTGTACCGTTCCACCGATGCCACCCATTGGATTCCTCAACCAAACAATTTGCTTGCAGGAGCTGGCCTCCTGCCGAGCGATCGTTCGGAGGGACATCACGCAGACGTTATAGTTAGCAATCATCGTGCATTCCTTTTCTATTTCGTACAGCAGGGCGGGCCGGATGAAGCAACTGGAGTGGCCAATGCGGAACACAGGTCGGTCCTCCAGGTCGTCGAAATGAAGGAAGAGGGTGGCAGATTGAAGGCAGACCGGAATAATCCGACTTTTGTCTTGCTTGCACCCGACGATCTCACTCAACGACACGAGATGGAGCGAGCACGATGAGTCGGTGTTGTGGGCTAAATTGTTTGTTAGCTGTGGCGGTCATAGTTTCATGCCCGTCGGCGCATGCACAAACCGCACCTTCTCCCGTCGAGATCACGGTTCAGACTCATGGGAAATCGATCAGCCCGGATCTTTTCGGGATCTTCTTTGAGGATCTCAGCTATGCTGCCGACGGAGGACTCTACGCCGAACTCGTTCAGAATAGATCCTTCGAATACACCGCGGCAGATGCCAAGGGTTGGAATAGTCTGACCGGCTGGGAACTCGCCACCAGTAATCGCTCCAGAGCTTCGCTTCGAGTCGAGGACATCGCACCTCTCAATGTGAACAATCCCGACTATGCTGTCCTCACAGTCGTGAAGGCCGACGGAGCAGTCACTTTGCGCAACAGCGGTTTTGACGGCATGGCCATCAAAGCGGGTGAGGTCTATCTACTCTCGTTGTTCGCACGCCAGTTGACCGGACGACCTGCCCCTCTTTTGGTTCGTCTCGGAGGCAAGTCCGGTGAAGTGCTTGCTTCAACTCTTCTGCCTGCCCCGACAAGTAAGTGGCAGAAATACTCCGTGTCCATGACGGCGACAACGTCCGACGCCGAAGCTCGTCTTGCGCTTGTGAAGACGACACCGGGCAAGCTGGGCCTGGATGTTGTCTCTCTATTTCCAGTGCATACATTTCATGGGCATCCCAACGGTCTAAGAGCTGACCTCGCGGAATCCATTGCGGCGTTGAAACCGAAGTTCATTCGATTCCCTGGCGGATGCCTCGTCCACGGCGATGGGCTCCCGAACATGTACAAGTGGAAGGACACGATCGGCCCGATTGAGCAGCGGGCGGAACAACCAAACATTTGGCGCTATCATCAATCCCTTGGCCTGGGCTACTTCGAGTATTTTCAATTGGCCGAGGACATTGGTGCTGCGCCAGTGCCTATCGTGGCTGCCGGCGTCTCCTGCCAGAACTCCGGCGCGTCAGTGACCGGCAAATGGGGATTGGGCCAACAAGCACTACCCTGGCCTGAAATGCCCAGCTACGTGCAGGACGTGCTGGACCTAATCGAATATGCGAATGGGCCGTCTACCTCGACCTGGGGTTCCAAGCGTGCCGCCCCGGGTCATCCTGAGCCGTTTCACCTTCGCTATCTCGGAATCGGCAATGAAGACGCCCAAAGCGACGCATTCCGCCAGCGGTTCAAGATGATCTACGATGCGGTAAAGGTGAAACATCCTGAGATAACAATCATTGGGACAGTCGGCCCGGACCCCACCGGCGCTGACTATGACGCCGGATGGCAGTTCGCTGACCAGCAGCATATTGAGATGGTCGACGAGCATAGTTACAAATCGGCAGACTGGTTCATCAATAACCAGAACCGATACGACGGCTATAAGCGGAACGGAACGCGTGTCTATGTCGGGAGTATGCTGCATGGACGAACCATGTCTCCGATCTCTATTGCGCTCTGGCAGAAGCTGCATATTTGACCGGTCTGGAACGCAATGGAGACGTGGTACTGATGAGTTCCTATGCGCCACTGTTTTCCAAGATCGGCCACTCAAGCTGGGAGCCCGATTTGATTCACTTTTCGAATACGGAAGTATTTCCGTCTATCAGCTACTACGTTCAGCAAATGTTCAGCACGAATTCCGGGAACTATTATTTTGACTCGCTCTCAAGCGTTCCACTTAGAAACGAAGATCTGGCCTTCTCGGCAGTGAGGGAAGAAAAGAGCGGCGATCTAATTCTAAAGCTAGTCAACTACGGCGGTCACACAAGATCAGTGCGTTTGAAGACTTCAAGCGATCACTTAAAGGAGGTGGGTGCTACAAAGACGATTTTCACGGGTGACCCGAAAACGGCTCGTGACAACAGCGACGGCTCAAGCATTTTCCCCGTGATATCCCAAATCACTTTGAGCCCGACATTCGATTATGAAGTGCGAGCGTATTCACTTACTGTCTTTCGGCTCCCAAATATCCTCTTGAAAGCTTCTTCCTTAGCCAGCTCCTTCGCCGTTGCGCAATGATGCTCCCACTGGCAATCATTGGATCGAGGTTCGGCCTCATGGGACCAACAGCAATCGCAACGCGATTGATTCGCGAGTCGTCGTGGACGGCGGCAAAGTTCAGAAAGTCATGAGTCAGTCCAGCTACGTGTCTTTCAATAATCCACGGCTCGAATTCGGTCTTGGAACCGTCGTGCATGTGGACATCGAAGTGGCCTGGCCAGTGGGAACGATCGAAATGTCCAAAAACGGTCCGCCCGATAGCCCCGTGACAATCCGAGAGGTATTGGCGTTGTTGAAGATTGAAGCCTTCTCAAACGCCGCCACAAACCAAATCCTCAAAGATTCATTGTAAGACGAGCGATCGCAGTCATCCTCGACCCGCGCCCGTCGTGCGCGATTCTCTAAAGAAAGTAATCGCTCACTGAAAATGCTTAAGCGAAGGCTTGGTAACAGCACGCTTGAAGTTTCGGAGTTGAGCTTCGGCACCTGGCTCACTGTCGCCGCCGATGGGTCTGGTCGGTCCAAAGCTCGAAGAGCAGTGCACCCTTCAGAACGAATGTATCTTTGTACGTCGACTGGCTTATGCGGTACAAAACCCGCTTCAGCGCGTATTTGGTCAGAAGAAGATTGAAGTCTTCTTTTTTAGCCCTGGCTCGATTGAGAAGGCGCTGCTTCGCGGATGCGGCGGTGTTGGTTGGAATAGCTTTGTTCAAATCAGAGACTCCATATACGGCCGCATGACGTTGACTACCCGGCACACCTTGGCGGCGCGCCACAGCTCGTCCATGGTGGCTTTCTTCTCACGGTAGGCACTGCGAAGTGCTTGGATCGCGGTCTCCATTCCAATCTTGGAGCGGAACTTAAAGCAATCCGCAACGGTCTTTGCCGGGCCATAGACGCGCAGCGCTCCCCCGTCCACCGAATGGGTTTCGATTCCAAACTTGAAGGCGGCTTCGGAGAAATGGACGACGCGAACAGGAGGATAGTCCAGTTTTGGGGACCAGGCGCCTCGCTCGATGGCAAGCCAGACTTCGAAGGGGTTTTCGGTAGCCAGTTCGTGGAATCGGAGGGCGGAGAAGAGGCACAGAACTCCGAGTGGGACCCTCTTCGCGACTTCGAGGAAGGACTCATTGGTGGAGATTGGGGCTTCTTTTGCGCGGTACAGGCCGCGCCCCACACGCTCGATCTTGCCGGCTTTAGCGAGGTTCCAGAGATGCGAACGGGACACGGAGAGGCCTTGAAACTCTTTCGAGCGCACAAGAGTCCGTTTCTGGACGAGGGCCCCGACATGTTCTGCCTTCTTCATCAGATGGCCATTCTATCAAAACCTTTACACTTGTAAATATGTGTAGAGGTTTTGACAGGACCTCGGTAACGGGTTTTGACAGGACCTCGGTAACGGTTTTCTGTGAATTCTCTGGAGTCAGTGCCGAAAGCAGACCAAAAGCGGACGGAAGATGCCCACTAAGTGAGCGATATTTTGATAACAAAAGGGTTAATGGCCTCTTATTCTAGGTCTGCAAAACCTTTATGCGCCGGTTCGATCCCGGCCCGCGCCTCCAATCCTTTTCGGTTGAAACCAATGGCTTGTGCGGATTAGCGCCGCATTGGCGATAGTGAGCATTCGTCGATCGCGGTGAATCAGCGAAGATTGGGTCTTTTGACCAACCAACCCAAAACTTGCTCGAGTTGGCGCGACTTGCCTCGAAGTCGATGAACCCTAAAAGTGCTCTCCGCGGTGAGCGCTCGATTATCAATCCCTTGTCGCCAATGAAGAGCCAAGAGGGTGTGCCAATGGCCGTTGCCAGCGCAGCCATGCCGTTAGAAGAAACCAGTGAGAACCTCTCGCTGCTATTTCGAGAGCATCACCGGCGCATTCTCATTGCAGCTTACCGAATTACCGGCAACATGGCCGATGCAGAAGATGTAACCCAGTCCGTCTTCTTGCGCCTGGCAACCGGCAATACACCGCCACCCGCCAATGCCGGTAGCTACCTCTATCGGGCAGCCATCAACGGAGCACTCGATCAGCTCCGAAGGCGGAAAGCCGCAGGGCTCGAGCCGCTGGAACTGGTTGCCACAACGACCTCGACCGCGGCGGGCAGCTCACCGGAAGCCGGAGTATCGGTCACCGAGCTTCGCGCATGGCTCCGGCTGGCCATCAGCGAACTGGCGCCGCGCGCGGCGGAAATGTTCACGCTGCGCTATCTGGAAGAGTTGGGAAATCGTGAGATCGCGGCGTTGATGGGGACTTCGCAGGCGGTGGTCGCCGTGACGCTTCACCAGGTGCGGTCAAGGTTAAAGAAACGGCTTTGCGAATTGGAGCGAGGGAAGAGATGAAATATCAGGAAAACACACTCTTGAAGAACGCGGTTGAGACGCTGCAGGCAGATATGCCAAGCGAATCCATGCTTTCGGCATCGGCCACGCGAGTAGCGGAGCGCCTGGGCGTGGAGGGCGCTGAGAAGATTGCGGCCGGTGCTATCAACAGCTGCGATGACGTGCGGAAAATGCTTGCTTCGCATCGCGCGGGAAGACTCTCTGAAACTCAATCGTTGCTGGTCGAGGCTCATCTGCGCGAGTGCCTGCCCTGCCTTCGCTTGTCGCACGGCGAGTCAAAATCCGCGGTTCTCGATTGGTCGATGCCGAAGTCTGCACGGCCAGTGAGTTGGAAGTCGCCGGCATTCGTCTGGGCGCTCGCCGCCTGCCTTGTTCTCTCCTTAAGCGCGCTCTTTGCTTACAGGATGTATTGGCAGGTTCCAGCGGGAGTGCAGGCCCAGGTGCAATCGATCGACGGGGAAGCTTACCTCCTCTCCGGCAGCGCCAACCGTCAACTGCGCGGCGGCGACGAGTTGAAAGCAGGGGAGCATCTGCGGACGGCGGGAGGCTCGCAGGCCGTAGTTCGCCTCGCCGACGGCTCGACCATCGAGGTCAACGAGCGCAGTGTTCTCGAGGTCGGCGCGCGAGGACGTGACATGACCGTGTCGCTCGACAGCGGCGCTGTGATTGTTCAGGCTGCTAAGCGGACCTCGGGTCACTTGTACGTGAAGACCCCTGATTGCCGCGTCGCCGTCACCGGGACGCTATTCGCTGTAGATTCAGGAATGAAAGGCTCGCGTGTCGCTGTGCTGCAAGGCTCCGTGCATGTTGCCCACTCGGGAATTGATTCTGTTCTACAGGCGGGAGATCAGATTGCGACCAGCGAAAATCTCAGCCCCGAACCGTTTGAGGAGCGGATTAGCTGGAGTCACAATCGCGAACAGTACCTGCCTCTTATGGCTCAATTTGCCACGCTTCGTCAACGCATCGAAAGCATTCCGTTCCCAGGGCCAAGATATAGCAGCGATCTCTTGCAGCGCGTTCCGACAAACACGCTTCTGTACATCAGTGTTCCAAATTTCGGAAACTTCCTGACTGAGGCGAACACGATCTTCAAGGATCAGCTTCAGCGGAGTCCCGAACTGCAGCAGTGGTGGGGCCGGGGAGGCGACCGCAAAACGGTGGAACTGGACGCGCTCGTAGAAAAGCTTCACGATGTGAGCCAGTATCTCGGGGAAGAGATCGTGATCATCGGAGTCAAGCACGACAATGAATCAGGGTTCGCCGTCGTTGCAGATACGCAAAAGAGCGGGCTTAACGATCTGCTCAAGCAGCAGTTTGCGACTTCCGGCTCGCACGGTGGCTTAACGATATTGGATGAACGGGCATTGAACGCCGCGTCGAACAACTCGAAGACAGGTCCCCGGGCTTACGCTCTGATCCGCCCCCATGAGGCCGTGTTTGCGGGCAGCATCAGCACCTTGAAGCAGTTGAACGCACAGCTCAATGCGGGCGCCAGCGGGTTCGCCGCTGGAGACTTCGGAAAACAGATTGCAGCCGCATACGATCGAGGCGCCGGCGTGATTCTGGCCGCCGATCTGCATCAGATGCTTGTTGATAAGGCCAACCTGACGCGTACCCGCGGCAATGCGAAGACTGCGGTTGAAAAGAGTGGGATGGAGAAGGTTCGCTTTCTGATTGCTGAACATCGCGAACAGGGCGGAGTACCTGAGAATCACTTGAACCTGGAGTTCTCAGGAGCTCGTCAAGGCGTTGCTTCGTGGCTTGCGGCGCCTGCGCCGATCGGATCGCTCGATTTTGTGTCGTCTAACGCCGCATTCGCGTTTGCGATGTTGTTGAAAGACCCGAAGAGCATGGCCGACGACCTGGTTGCCATGGCGGCGGAAAATGGCAATGGCGATCAGGAGAACTGGAACGATGCTGAGGCGAAACTTCACATCAGCATTCGCGACGATTTAGGGGCTAGTCTTGGCGGGGACTTTCTCGTTTCTCTCGACGGGCCGGTGTTGCCGACCCCCTCATGGAAAATGGTGATTGAAGTTCGCGATCCTCAACGGCTCGAGCAGACGTTGGAGCAATTGACCCAGTCCATTCGCAATCAGCCACGCGGCAAAGACGCAGCCGAGATCGTCATTGAATCGAGCCAGGTCGGCGCTCAGCGCTTCTACGCTCTCCACGATCTCAAATCGGGTAACGTCAAGGCGCAGTATACTTTTGCCGACGGTTACATGATCGTGGCACCGACGCGAGCGCTGGTGCTCGAGGCGTTGCAGACTCACGCATCCGGTAACTCTCTCGCACGTTCGCAGGCTTTCAGGGCATTGCTTCCGAAGGACGCGAATGAGAACTACTCCGCGATCGCATATCAGAACCTGGGCCCGGTGTTGACGCCGTTGCTCTCCCAGGTCAGCGGAAAGTCAGCAGACGCGATCCGCGAGCTTGCTGCCGACTCAAGGCCGACCGCAATCTGCGCATGGGGCAGAGAGACGCGCATCGAAGCCGCCAGCGACAGCCGGCTCTTCGGATTTGATTTTCTTACTCTTGGATCCCTGTTGAATTCCCGGAACAAGATGCCAGACCATAGCGTAAGACAATGACATGGGCGTAATCGATCTCGACGGGTTGGAAGTGCAGCTTGGCAACCGTACCGTGCTCAGAGGAATCTCAGGCACGTTGCAGGGCCACGCGATCGGCCTCCTCGGCCCCAATGGAGCAGGAAAGTCCACGTTGATCAATACGCTGCTGGGGTTCCATCAACCTTCAAAGGGAACCGCTCGCGTTTTCGGCTTTGACGCACGCAGGGATAGGGCGCAAATCCGGCAGCAGATCGGTTACATGCCGGAGAATGATTCCTTCATCGGCAACATGAGCGGCGTTCGATTCGTTCGCTACATGGCCGAGCTTGCAGGTCTACCTCGAGGAGAGGCCCTCGAACGCTCTCATGAAGCGCTCTTCTATGTCGGGCTTGGGGAGGTTCGATACCGGAAGGTCAGCACCTACTCTCTTGGGATGAAGCAGCTCATCAAGCTGGCACAGGCGCTCGTTCACGGACCCAAACTGCTGATCCTAGACGAGCCGACGAACGGGCTTGATCCCATGGCCCGTCAGCGCATGATTCAGGTCATCAAGGAGATTCGCAAAGAAGGAAGCATTCGGATGCTCATCTCCTCTCACCTGCTGCCCGACATCGATGAGACTTGTGACGAGGTACTCATCCTCAAGGAGGGACGCATCGCAGCCCTTCGCAATATTGAAGAAGAGCGCAACTCTCACCGGAATTTCATCGAACTGGTCACGGTCGGTGCGACCGAGCGTTTTTCCGCGCGCATCCGCGAACTCGGATGTGAATGCGCTTGCTTCCCGGGAGGCCGAATCAAACTTGTGATGCCGGATCACATTGAGGCGAGGGACCTTTACCTCATTGCAGCCGACCAGGGCGTGCAGATCCGGCGCATGAATCAACGGCGAGACTCTCTCGAAGACATTTTCCTTCAGGCAATGGAGAACGAAGCGGGGCGGCCAGCATATGTCAGTCTTTAAACACAGCTATCGCGCCTATGCCGGCGAAATCACGCCGCTGTGGACACGTGTCCTTGTGCTCGCCCGTTACGCTTTCGCTGAAGCCTGGTCTTCGAAGATCACGGTAGCGCTCTTTACGCTCTCTCTTCTTCCCACGGTCGTCTTTCTGGTGCTCATCTATGTTGACAACAATCCGATCGTGAGAGCTTTGATCCTGAAGAGAAATAGCGACGGATTTCTGATCGACGCTCGCTACTTTCTAGGGATTCTTGAGACCCAGGCATGGATAGCACTGGCCATCACTGCTTGGGTTGCACCCCGGCTCATCAGCTTCGACCTTTCCGATAGCGCCCTCCCCATCTTGCTGAGTCATCCCATCTCGCGCTTCGGCTATGTCTTTGGCAAGTTCATTGCGCTCTTCTCATCTCTTTCCGTGGTGACGTGGGTTCCCTGCCTGCTGCTTTTCGCATACCAGGGATACTCTTCGCCTGAACCATGGACCGCCGGGAATCTTCAAATTGCCGTGGGCCTTTTCGCGGGTTCAATCATTTGGATCGCATTCCTTTCGATTCTCGGATTGGCGCTCTCTTCCTGGGTCAAGTGGCGGATCGTCGCCACCGGCATCATCTTCGCGGCCATCTTCGTTCCCGCGGGCGTCGGCGGAGTTATAAGTGCGATCCTGCGAACGAAATGGGGATTCCTGCTGAATATCCCTTACATGATGTCTGTCCTATGGCGCAGGCTACTCGGAGCACCCGATTTCACCCGCTTTGGTCCGTCTCTCCCGACGTTTTCAATTGTGATGATGCTGGCTTTGGCCAGCGTTGCATGTCTCGCCATGCTCCACGCCCGCATCCGCGCGCGAGAGGTGGTGCGAGGATGAACGACCGGATCATTTTCGACAACGTCTCAAAGTTCTACGGAGAAATTCTCGGCGTCAACTGTGTCTCGCTCGATATTCCGCCGGGTATCACCACCCTCGTCGGCCCCAACGGCTCAGGTAAAACTACGCTGATGAACCTGATGACCGGACTGGTTCAGCCTTCGAGCGGGCGGATTTCGGTGCTGGGAGTTTCACCAAGTGACGCGACAGAGTTCTTTCGCAACGTCGGCTACTGCACTCAATTCGATTCATTTCCGCGCGGAATCCTGGGATGGCAATTCGTCCTCGATAGCCTGATGCTTCATGGAATGCCGAAGAGCGAGGCGTACAAGTTGACCATGGAAGCACTCGAGCGTGCTCGCCTCGGCGATGTGGCTGGCCGCCAAATTGCGGGTTACAGCAAAGGTATGCGCCAGAAGATTCGGCTAGCCCAGGCCATTGCCCATCACCCCAAAGTTCTCGTGCTCGACGAGCCTTTGAACGGTCTCGATCCCATGGCTCGCGCCGAGTCTCTGGCATTGTTCCAGGAACTCGGTCAGCAAGGAATGCATCTCGTGATCTCCAGCCACATTCTCGATGAGGTAGACAAGATCTCCGATCGCGTGGTGCTCATCACGGGAGGATATCTCGTCGCTGAAGGCAATATCCACCAAGTCCGGCAAGAGGTGCGCGACAAGCCGATGCAGGTGCTCGTTCGCTGCGATCGTCCAGAGATTCTTGCATCGAAGGTGTTTGGCATCAATCACTGCGTCGAAGCCAGGTTGCATGCGGACGGCCGAGGCGTCTTCCTTCGCACCGGAGATATCGACCAGTTCTACAGGATTCTCAACGACATCGCGGTAGAGGGCCTCGTGAAGATCGAAGCTGTGGCTCCCGCCGACGACGATGCCAACGCAATCTACCAATATCTGATCGGATCCGACGGGAGTGCCTCATGATGCCTGCTCGAGCAGCGGCTGTTACAACTGCCCTGAGGCAACAGCCATGGGGATTGTGGTGGACACAGGCTCGCCGCCTGACCGTCATCGAGCTTCGTAGAAATCTCATCTCGTGGAGAGCGACCTGGATTTACTTTCTCGCTTTCGTGCCCACTTTCATCATTCTTGTTCACTTATTGATTGATAGTCATTCGCCTTCGTCGATGGCTGAAGACACCGGCATCCTTGCAGGCATCGTTCAGTTCTATTACATCCGTCTCGGAATCTTTTTTGGTTGCCTGGGAATCTTCTCGCGACTGATTCGCGGAGAGATGGTCGAGCGCAGTCTGCACTTTTACCTGCTCTCGCCGGTGCGGCGCGAAGTGTTGTTGCTCGCTAAGTTTGCCGCTGGTGCCATCAGTTCGTTGTCTCTGTTTGCCACTGCAATCGTCGCGGACTTCGCGCTGATGTATGCCGGTTACGGTGCTGCCGGACGTGACTATATGTTCAACGGCCCCGGACTCGGCCAACTGGAGGCCTATGTCCTGATCACGACGCTCGCTTGCCTCGGATACGGCGCTGTGTTTCTGCTCCTGAGCATGATGTTCCGCAATCCGACTCCGGCCGCGATGCTCGTTCTTGGCTGGGAAGCTATCAACCCGGCCCTGCCATCCCTGTTGCAAAAGCTCAGCGTGGCCTCCTACCTTCGTCACCTGATGCCGATCAGCGTACCCGCTGAGGGCATATTTGCTTTGCTGACAGTTGAGACCGAGCCCGTTCCCGGCTGGGCTGCGTCGCTCGGACTTCTTCTGCTCATAGCAGTGGTGCTTTCTTATTCCTGCTATCGGATTCGCAGCCTCGAAATCCGATACACGACCGAGTAATTCAAGAAAGCCCGCCTACCACTTACAGCACCCACTCACTTTCCCGATCGATTCTTGAAACGCTTGCCCAGTCTGCATCACTAATCCAACACGAATCTGCTGCGGGTCATCCGACGCTTCCCACGGAGATCAAGGTGCAATGAAATGCTTGCGTAATCCAGGGCTGTGTGAAATCCCGTCTATCACGCCGGGAGAGCGAGCTCCGCGCGTACATTCCCCATTTGGCAAACCCGGCTGCTAGCGCTTTCCTGTGGCGACCCAGACCCCGTTTGCGACGCGGATCTCCATGCTTTACCCCACACAGTCAAAAGGATGATCCCTTCTCTCTTCAACTAGCTTCGATGGCCCTGGGCCCTTTTCCTCATTCCGGGTATAGGAGAGACAAATCCATGACTACCAATAATGCAGTTCCGAGTCAGCCTTCCGCGCCTGCTTCCCGCTATCCAGAGAGCATGCGGGCGATCTTCGCCGCGTTCGCACATCACGGCAAACCACTTCGTGGCTTGATGTCCACGTCGAAATCGCCCAATTTCCAGGGCCGCTTCGGACGCATGTTCCGCTCTCTTCCCGCTGCCACATACGGCAAGACCGACGCCGAAAGCCGCGCCAATTTGATGACCCTTGGCGCTGCGATGACCGCCCCATTCGATGGTCCAAAAGACGGCGTTGACGCTGAAGAAAGCGGCATCCCCGCTCTTTACACCTACTTCGGTCAGTTCGTCGATCACGACATCACCTTCGATCCAATGACCACGCTTATCCAGCACAGCGATCCTGACGGCCTCACCGACTTCAGGACGCCGGCGCTGGACCTCGATAACGTCTATGGACGCGGTCCCGGCGATCAACCGTATATGTACGACAGCGGCGGCCCCAAGTTCCTCCTCGGCGACGCGCTCGCCAACGGCGCGCCTGATCTTGCACGCAACAACGCCAACCCCCGTCGCGCGCTCATCGGCGATCCCCGCAACGATGAAAACAGCATCGTCTCGCAGTTTCAGTGCTTGATGCTCCGTTTCCATAACCGCGTCGTTGACGACAACAAGACCCTCGCGTTTCCGGAGTTGCAAAAAGTCGTGCGCTGGCACTACCAGTGGGTTGTACTCCATGACTTCCTGCCGAAAATCGTCTCTAAATCGGTTTTAGACGCGCTCAAGACAGACGGCAAGTACGATAAGGCCAAGCTTAAGTTCTTCCATTGGAAGAACGAGCCGTTTATGCCGGTTGAGTTTTCGGTCGCAGCCTACCGCCTCGGCCACTCCATGATCCGCCCCGGATATCGCCTCAACGACGACGATACGACGCTGGTCCCCATCTTTCCGATTCCGCCAAATACGTTTCCTGAGATTCCCCCCGGTATTGCCCCCGGACTCACCGGCTTTCAGGCGATGGCGGCGAACCGCGGCATCGACTGGGCCCGCTTCATCGACCTGGAAGACGATGTCCGCTCCTACGGCACCGATGCGGTCCCGGCGGACGCCGCTTCAAAGAGGCGCCTGCAGTTCGCCTACCGCATCGATTCATCGCTTGTTGCGCCGCTGTCCGTGTTGCCTTCCAGCATCGCTGGGGACCCTCCGCCGTCTCTCCCGCAGCGTAACCTCATCCGGGCCTTCGAACTCGGCCTGCCTACCGGGCAGGACGTAGCGCGCGCCATGCACCTCACACCTCTCGACAACAGCAAGATCATGATCGGGAAAGCCGTGGACAAACCAGAAGATGGCGACGTGAAAGGAACCATTGCGGACCTCAAGGAACTGGCTGCCTTCAAAGACAAGTGCCCGCTCTGGACCTACATCCTCGCCGAAGCAAGTCAGACTCAGACCAACCTGACGATCCCGGTCACGGAGAAAAACAAACAGATCACTACTCCCCAGCTTGGACCGGTTGGCGGCCGCATCGTTGCGGAGGTCTTTCTCGGCATGATGTTCGGCGACAATGACTCTTTCCTCAGTGCCCATCCCAACTGGACGCCTACGATTCGCGGAAAAGGTGCCAATTTCGCGCTTCGCGATATCGTGGCCTATGCCCTCGGCAAGTAAAGACAGACCGGTGCGAGGGTAAATCCCCAATAGGGCGCAGTGGAAAGCTCATCATCGCACCGGCCAAGGCCCATTCCAATCAGTCACCCCTCATCATCGATGAGCAAGCAGTGTCAGCGTTCTCGAGCGTGGTCCGAGCGAGGAGCATTATGCCAACCATTGCAAAGCCTTTCGCGCCTCTGAACCTTCACGATCCATGTCGCAAGCACTCGCCGGCCCGGCTCGGTGCGTGTGCTCTTCGATGGATCGCTCTTGGGTTATTTTGTGTGCCGGTCGTCGCTCAGCAAACAGTGCCATGGTTGACTCGAGGTGGTTCGAACGATCGCGGTGGCTGGAACAGCCATGAGACACAGCTCACCCAAAATTCAGTGATAACAAAAGGAGTTTCACTGGTGACGGTCGTGCCGCTCTGTTGCGATGCCCGTGGAATGGAGGCTCAGCCTCTCATCTTGCCGAATGTCAACACCGCCAAGGGTAAGCGGGACGTGATGATATTGCCCTCCATGTCTGACAGCGTCCGTGGCGTGGATGCGCACACCGGGGAAGACATTTGGGACGTTCCGCTGGGGCGATCCATCGATAGCAGTGGAAAGGTGGACCTGCACCTCATCAATGAGCATTGGGGATGCCTGAGCACGGGCGTCATTGACCCTGACACTGCGCGAGATTACCAGGTTTGCTGGATATCCCCGGACAACAGCGGCAATCCGGAGACTGCTCGCTACTTCCTATTCGGGCTCAACGTTGCCGATGGAAAGCAGCCCATTGCCCCGGTGCTGATCGATGGCCTCGACTTCAACAGCGATATGCGCAAGGCGAGGAGCTCGTCCGTTCTCATCAGGCCCAACGGTGTAAAGACGATTCTGCAATGCACGGGAACCGTAAAGGAAACAGCGGCAGGCGCATCGGGGTATTGCTTCGCTTTCGATATCGCCTCCAACAAGATCACGGCAATGATTTCCACCATCAAAGGCAAAGGAGCCGGGATTTGGATGGCGGGAGCAGGTCTGGCGTGCGACGGTAATCAAGACTGCTATGCAATCACAGGCAACGGCGGCTTCGATGGAGTAAGCCAGTGGGGCGAGAGCTTTCTCAAGCTTCGTTATACCCCGCCAACTGGATCGCAGCCTGCATCTCTGCAAATTGTGGACCATTGGACCCCATGGACAGATAAGGGCCGGTCCGGGGCAGCAAACGTGGCTGAGAACGGCCTTGCCGGGAAGTCGATGGCGACGGAAGAGGTAAAGCCCGTGGGTGGTGGCGTTGTCCATGGCCATGGACAACGCTGCTTTTGTCACGAGGAAGAACAAGAAGGGACAGCCTGTCCTGCTTATCTTTCCGCAATTGTCGCCCATGGCTCGAGCGGACCAGGACCTCGGTTCCGGCGGCATCGTCTTTATCGAAGCCTTGAACATCGTTTGCGGGGGCGGAAAGGACGGTCTCCTTTACTGCTTGCATGCGGAGAAAATGGGCGGTACAAAACAAGTCGATCTCACCAACGCTCACGCAAATTGCGCGAAGCTCGTCGGTGGAAATCCAGTCTGGGCAACGATGGATCCAGGCCGAAATACAGACCCATGTCCCACAGATCCGCGCGCCTTGAACTTTCTGCCATTCGGAGACTCCGCTCACCTTCATTCCACACCCGTCGTCATGTGGGACCCGTTGCTCAAAACCTGGTGTCTTTTTGTCTGGGGTGAAAATCAGCAATTGCATAAGTGGGCCGTCAGTGCCACTAAGTTGCCAACCTACATTGCACAGAGTCATGAATTTGCCTCGCCCGATGTGCGTGGAGCTTCACCCGGAGGCATGCCGGGAGGATTCTGCTCTGGTTCCAGCAACGGCGCAGATCCGAATACGTATCTGCTCGTCTGCGCCGTGCCACGCGGCGATGCAAATGCAAACAAAGTGCAAGGGCACATTGTTATCTATGACCCTGTGCACTTGGCTGCTGACGGATTCTTGAAAAAACTATGGGACTCAGATGATTGGGGTTGGTCTGGAAATAACCTGGACGCGAAATACCGTCTCTTCAACAAGTTCATGCCGCCTGTGATTGACGGTGGTGAGATTATCCTCCCCAATTACAGTGGTGGCGTTCTGATCATCCATTGAAGCGGAGTGAAACTGGGGATCATTGGAGTTCAATGACTACTCTGTCCGAGTTCGAACGCGCACAGGACTTTCCTCTTGAAGGAGGTTGCATTCGTTGCTACAGTGTTGCATTCCTCAAGGGCTCTGAAAAGAGAGGTCGTAAGGTGCGGAGCTCGTTGCGTTCGTTGTTATCAATCGTGGAGTAAGGCGGCCGCTGCGCTCGAAGCGGCCGCACGTGGATTACTATGCCGGTGCCTGATCTTCAGCCGGCGTTTCCGACAGATAGGGAGGAAGCCTGATGGCCGAGACCATTCAGAGGCTGTTTTTGAACCCACCGATTGGAATTGCTCGGCTCGGCGGCAGCACGACGCCGCAAATGGCTTATCGCTGGGTCCAGTCTCCCAATCCTCACAGCAACGGCGAAACTACAATCGAGCCCGACTGGTCCTTGGAAGTGCAATCGGATGGAACTGTCGAGCCGATGCTGCCAACTTCTTTGCAGTTTCGCGACGGCGCTCTCATTCGACCCGTTTGTCCCTTCTTTGAGTTATGGGCCTCAATTGGGGAGGCAGGCAGTAATTCAAAGAAGTGGAAGGATGTCCCGGTCACTCCGGATCTTCTTCTCGAGAACGGAGCATCGCTAAAAGACGTCGCCTTCACAATTGATGCGAAAAACTTCAAGGCGTCCCGGCGTACTCAAAATCCCGAGCTGCGATATGGGACATTTCCGCCGCTCAAGGTTACAGCCGACAAGTTTTCCCCAACCCTCATCATGGCCGTCAGCCCTCCAGGAGTCCCCGTGACCCGGCGAATGATTCCGAATGGCCAGCAAATTCCTCTCGGCTCATTTCAAGTGATCAAGAGTCGGCCTCAGCCTCAGCCTGACGCAAATCTTGCGTGGACGATCTTGGAAGATGGAATGCCTCGCGTAAATGTGGAGGTGATTCGCTTTCGATTCACGCCGGCGCGGGGCCATTTTTATGGACCGCCGAGCGCGGCCAGGAAACACACACCGGACGGGGGTGGATCGTTTGCTCCAGTCGACGCCATTCGTGCATTTCTCAACGAAAACTCCCCGTGGAAAGGAGTGAATGTACAAGCCACCGCACCGGACGCACCCGCAGACACGTATGACGGAGCGGATCTTCGTGCAAATGGCCCCAACCCATCTCTGGGAGTGGTCGACGACACCTGCGAAGCACGAATCGAAGTCAGCCTTCGCTTGCCCGGATCCAAGGCGCCACTCACCGCGGCGGCGAGCGTCTTCGTTGCTCCGCCCGACTTTGCTCCAGACAGGCGGCCGTTCCTGTCTCTTGCCGATGAACTGAACGATCGGGAAGCGGACAGCGCAAAGCGAAATGCGCAGATGTCGACAAGTGAGCGTGAAGCCTGGGTGCAAGATCTCTTCGAGCGCGTCTATGAAACCTTGTCGCTTTTCAATCTCGACTTGCAGCGAAGCGCTAAGGCGATACGGCTGACTGGAGATCGCCTCTCGCCTGCTCCAATTGCGAAAGATGAAACAAGCCAGCCAGTCCATGCAATGGGAGGCCAGGATGCATTGCGGAACCAATCGTTCTTTGTCCCCGCGGCGGGCAAAGAGATCCCTCTCCCCTTGACGCAGCATGCGCGCATACGGCATCGCATGCTCTCAGATTTAGAGGCGTTGCGCGTCTTCATTGCGCAGAACCCCGGCAGACTCGAATTACTCATTCGCAAATCCTTCGAGGCTGAGAAAGGTGAATCCCGAGTCGGAAATGACGGCATCGGAACCACAACCATGCGAATGCCTCCATTCATGAGAAATTCCAACTCCGGCCCTCTCACACTCGCCGCGTGGCAATACGATCTCTTGATGGCGTGGGTCAAGGCCGTTGAGTCGAAGCCGGCTCCGGTGATTCTTCGTGGCAAACCTGTCAAGCGAGTGGTGCGGCGGCTCTCGCCGGGTGCGGCAAACAGGCGCTCGACCGTCTTGGATCGTATCGCACGCGTGCAAGAAAAAAGCGGATCGGGAGATCGGTCATGATCGCTCCCCTCACAGTCATTGAGGGCGATCCTTCCGCTCCGATTCTCAAGGTGATTCGCTCCGCTGTTGGTGAACACCTACTGATCGTGCCGCATTCGAGAATCTTCGACCTACCCCAAAACTCGCACCAGGGTTCGATCTCGGATGGCGACGATCATCCCGTGCCGCCTCATCTTGCTGCCGCGCTTGCCGACACCGCATATGGCGAGGTGCCCCTCGATCAGGTCGTCGCGCCAGCGCCGCAGAGCATTTCCCTGAATGTCAGTTCGAGCTGCAATCTCTCCTGCTCGTATTGCTATGCTGCGCAAGGATCGTTCCAGGGTGCGCAGCCGAACCCGATGCCGTGGGAAGTGGCCCGGGCGGCCATTGACAAGCTGCTCAGCGAAGCCGATCCCCTGGCCGCAATCACGATTGGCTTTCTCGGCGGCGAGCCCTTTGCCAATCGTCGCCTCATTCACAGAGCTGTGCATTACGCTGCGGCAGAGGCTCAACTGCGTGGCCTTGACGTCCGCTTTTCTGTCACCACAAATGGCACGCTGTTGAGCGAAGAGGATATCGAACTCTTGCGGACACATCGATTCGCGGTCACCGTGAGTGTCGATGGAGGAAGACAAATCCAGAGCCTTCAAAGGCCCGCTGCCACTGCGAGCCGCAGCAGCTACGACCAACTGGTTGCCGCAACCAGCACGCTGTTGGCGGACCCGGGGTTGGCTCAGGTTTCCGCTCGTGCCACGGTGAAACGCGGAAGTTTCAATCTCCTCGAGCGGTTCCAGGACATTCTCTCCATCGGATTCCCTGAAGTAGGCTTTGCGCCCTTACGTGCCGCCAACACCGGCGACGCCCTCGCAAACGAAGATTGGCCGGCCTACCTCGCCGCCATGATCGAGCTCGCGAGTTTTGAATTGGAACGGATGAAACAAGGACTTTCGATCCGCTTCACAAACCTTGCTGTGGCGCTCAAACAGATACATCGAGGCGCAAGCTCCCCCTATCCCTGCGGTGCAGGTGGAGGATACTTCTCCGTTGCCGCAAGCGGGGAATGGTACGCATGCCATCGCGCAATTGGATCTCCAAAATTCCGAATGGGCAACAGCGAGGCGCTTGATACGAAACGCAGGAACGATTTTCTCATTGAAAGACACGTTCACTCTCAGCTTGCCTGCCGGCAGTGCTGGGCAAGATATCTCTGCTCAGGCGGATGTCATCAGGAAGCTTCCACGAGAAACGATTCCTCGTGCGGATTTGTGCGCGGCTGGCTGGAGTTCTGTATCACTGCTTATTGTGAGCTTTCGACCGGCATGCCGGAATTTTTGAACCAAAGCATCCGCGCTTAAGGAGACAGGTTATGAGCAAGCAGACTCCGATCAAGCTGATCCCGCGTAATGTGGCGGCGCTGCGGCGCGGCCAGCCATCACCAAAGAGCGCCAACCTGGTGGCAGGCAATCCCGTCTCGACGCGGCTTGAGTCTGGCGTCGGAAATTGCTTCCCTGGTCTGGAATGCGATTTGCGCGGGCTGGAGAGGCGTTTCTTCCCCTTCCTTGAAGTGGATATTCAGGACACGGAGATCGATGTCGTATCGGTGGATTTGGCTGGCGCTCAAGAGTCGGCAAAGAGCGGAGAGATCTCCGCCGGCACTGCCAACACTTATCGGGAAATCAATGCCGGACTTGCGAAGGGTCAAGTTTGTACCGTCAGCCGCATGCAGGGAACTTTCGGCCCTCTGGGAGTACAGTCGGTGGTCATCGACAAGCTTCGACAGCTGAGCACGGGGCCCAATCGTTTACCACCGGATGCCTGGACCGCCGTTCGGCTCCTCACCGAGGGAACGCAGGTTACGCTGACCCTTAGTCAGGGCAACAAGACTCTCTCACTCGTTGGAAATCGTGCGCGTTACCTGGATGACAATGGTGCACTCGCGAAGATGTTTCTGCCCGGCGAGTTGACGCAGTCGCTGTGCAGTCCCTGGACACACGACTTTCGAGACTGTGCGTGTTTTTACTGGGCCTCAAACCATCCTGACATCTCCCTTCCCGTGATTCCGAGTTCGCTGCCCGCCACTCCGGAGATCAACACCTACGTGCCCTGGGAACGGCAGGATCGAAGCCTCACTGCGTTGCCCAAGCCCGCCACGATCCACGATCCGGCTGAGCTCAGCCATTACGAGATCAACAACAAATGGCAGACCCTCAACTTCGTACTCGAGAGCAGAGAGATCGTAGCCCCGTACACGCCGGGAAGTTTCAAAGCTCTGAAACTCGCCAACAAAGCCGAACTCCTTGTTCATCTGAAATACGCAGCCGGCGTCGAGCTCGCGGTCATTCACGAATATCTGGCTGCGGCGTACTCGCTAAAGGTGACTGGAGTCCCGGCAGCAGCCCGTAACGACGTGCGCGCCGCCCGCGCCGAAATCTTGCGGATCGCCTACGGAGAAATGCGGCATGTTCGCGCCGTCAACGACGTGCTGCGTGCGCTCGATCCCGCCGCATATAAACCGGCACTCAGAGTAGCCCGTCAGGTTCCTGCGCCAACGCCCGGCAAATTCAACCCGGTTGCGCCAAGCGTCGCAAACCCGGATGCAATTAAGGCATTCATCGAAATTGAAAAGCCGTCAGACGGCGTGGACGGCCTTTATGCGCGAATCCTGGTGACGCTGGAGGATCATGGCACCGACGAGATGCTGCAGACAATCCGCTCTGTCATTGCCGACGGTGAGACGCATTTTGAAACATTCGGCTTCATCCAGGAATGGCTCAATCGGCATCCCAATCCGTCCACATATCTCACGAACCCCAATGCCAGGGTCGCACCAGAGAACGCATTGCACCAGAAGTTGCAGAAGGAGTACGTGGCGCTCTTAAAGCAGTTGCATCGCGGCTATACGCTCGGAATTCCTTCCGGAGCGCCAAATATCAACGGAGCACGCAACGCAATGCTTGGAAAATCAGGCCTGGACGGTGCGGCCGAAGACCTTGCCGCCGCCGGATTCCTGGTTGCCTTTGACCCGATCGCCGATCGTCGCTTCACCCCCGTGGATCATCCGTGAGACGAACTCAGAAAACTCGCGTCATCGTGCTCGGCGCCGGACCTGCGGGACTGGTGTCTGCCCTGGAGCTTTCAAAAAGCTATCCGACTACCTTGATTGCCCGCCGGCATCCGGCAAGAGAAGATGCAACCAGTGTTGAGGCGGTCCCCGCCGCATTGCTCGCGTTCCTGGTCGAGTTGGGAATCCCTCCCCATGAGATCGAGGTCGATTGCCTGCACGATTCGCGCCGAACTGCGTGGGATCAGGAAACTCCAGTAGAGAACCGCAGCCCCGCGGCGGCCTATATCGACCGAGCAGTTCTTGATGCCGCGCTGCTCAAACGTGTAAGTGCTTCAAAGCGCGTAAGGGTTATTCGCCCCGCTCCACGCTTTATCGATTACGCTCTTCAGGCGGCAAAACGTGAGAATGTTCTACTCGTCGACGCAACTGGCCGCAGAAGCATTTCCGCCCGAGAGAAATTGCATCCTCCCAGGCCCTGGGCCGCACGCTCATTCCTCGCTTCGAGGCAGTCCGGTAAAGAAGACCCCGCGATGAGGATTGCCGCGCTGCCGGAAGGCTTTGTTTATCGCCTTGGATCTTCGAGGCACGTCATTCTTGGAATCGTCGGCCGAAATACCGCAATCGCGGGTACCCCTTTCGAACTTGAGCGGCGCCTTCTGGAAGCGGGAACCGCCTGGATGCTCGATGGGCTCCCCCCGCTCGCGCAAATGACTCCCGGTAAATCCTCTGTTGCGTCAATTCAGTGGTCGACCGGCGGAGTCGGCTGGAGAGTTGGTGACGCTGCGCTCGCGAGAGACTCTCTGTCGTCGCAAGGACTGGCCGCGGGCATTTCGGATGCGCTGTACTATGCGTCGGCAGTGCGCAGCGGGGATGATTTGGCATTGCTGCGTCTGAGGCAAACGGAGCAAAGGGAGGCGCACCTTAGGTCCTTGGAACAAACCATCGCCAACTGCCGCTTTCGACACGAAGAAACATGGAGTGAGTATTCAGAATTCATCGCGCGGCACCAAGGCTCCACCCCAAGCGAATCAAGAGTCGCGCTTAGATCAGGAAAATTGACAGTGGCAGCGAGCCAACATGCTGAGTCACTTTCTCCAATTTGAATCATCCGTTATCGGAACATGGCATCTCTTGGTTGAATTTTGAAGCACCGGCGGAAGATCGCACAAGCGAGTCGCTTCAGCCATCGCGCGTAGGAGACTTCTCGATGCTAATCGACGTACCGGCTCAGATAGATGACTCAAAATTCTTCGAGGCCGCGCAGACCTTGGCCCAGGGCCTGTCCCAGTGGGATTTGCTCATCCTTGCAGGTTCGTTGGTCATCGTGATCGGCACTTCTTACTATCGCCCCAAGAATAGAAGGATGCGCGCAACATACTTTCTTTTCATCCCGACATGGTTGTGTCTAGCCTTGTCTGTTTATCAAGGGATCAGCGTGCAGAGATCCTATGTCGCGTACCTCGTCGCGTCCAGAGGATCGCCTCAGCCAAAATTGTTAGCGCAGATTGCCGAGAACATGACCAGCGCAACCCGAAATCAGATTCTTTCGCTCGAGATTGCACTTGTCTTTGCAGGAATCTGGCTGCTCATATACATCGTATGGTGGGTCTTCACAAATCAATCCAAGGAAACTTCCTGATGCTGACGCCATGCAAATTCGTTCAGAAGCTGTTAGCCACCTTTTCCCTCGCATGTCTATGTGCATGCCAGCCGCATCCGCCACAGGCGCCCGATCAGGGAAATCAGCGCAACCTTCCAGCTAAGCCCGCGGAGCCGGCCTGCGACTGCAGTATTTTCCCTCCCAAGAGCGGCTGCGATTCGCAGTGCGGCATCGCAACCGGTGTCGTTGAGTCCGTGCAGGGCAATTCCGTTACCCTCCAGGTGCCTTCGGTCGTCACAGACTCGACTGGCAAACGCATGGCCACGATCACGAAGAGAACATTCTCAGTCGGCGCGGCGGAGGCGAAACAGTTGCAATCGATCGCACCCGGCTCTCGCGTCGCCCTGACTTTTCAACAGGAAAGTGGCCAGAATGCAGTGAAGTCCGTTCGTGCGATACCGCGAGAACTCACCAAGTGAACTTGACGTGATCTTCAAGCGGTCTCAATAAACCTGGACCGGCGCCCTGCAATTCGAAAGTTCATACCTGGGAGCAGTTTCAGATCATCCCGTAATCTTCTGCAAATCACCGCGCCCCTCACCAACCCGAGGTAACGCGAAGAGAAAACAAATGTTCCACGTGGAACATTTTTAGCTAAATTAAAAGACTTAGGATGCGGTTGAGCCGCTGAACAAACGTGGCCGGGTCCTGTAGCGGAACCCCTTCCATCAGCAGTGCCTGATCCAGAAGGAGCCAGGCCGTATCCTGTGCAACCGCATCATCGGAGCGTGCCAGGAGTTTTTTAACAATCTCGTGATCCGGATTAATTTCAAGCGTGGGCTTTGGCGCCGGAATATCTTTCTGCCCCATGGCGCGCAGCATCTGCTGCATTTTCACAGACGGCTCTTCCTCATCGGAAACGATGCACGAAGGACTGTCAGCGAGACGCACCGAGGCGCGAACATCTTTGACGCGTTCACCGAGCGTAGCCTTCAGCTTGTCGAGCAATGGCTTGAGATTTTCAGCCTTGTCCGGCTCCGCTTCATCCTTCAGGTCTTCGCTCGTTGAGGCTTTGTTGACCGCTTTGAGATCGATCTCTCCGTATTTGTCGACACCCGAAAAGACGATCTCGTCGATTTCGTCATCGAGGATGAGAACTTCGAGGTCCTTCTTTTTGTAAATCTCGAGAAGCGGCGATGTGCGGAGAAGCAATTCGGAGCCGCCCGTAATGAAGTAGATGCTTTTCTGGCCTTCCTTCATGCGCGACTTCACCTCGGCAAGGCTGGTGAGGCCTTCCACCTTCGTTGATTTGAAGCGGATCAGTTCGAGCAGCGTCTCGCGATTGGCGAAGTCGCCGTAGAGCCCCTCTTTCAAGAGACGGTTGTATTCGGCGATGAATTTCAGATATTGCTCGGGTTGGTTGGCCGCGATGTTTTTGAGCTCGGAAAGAATTTTCTTCACGCTGGCAGTGCGGATACTGGTCACGACGCGATTCTGCTGCAGGATTTCGCGACTCACATTGAGGGGAAGATCTTCGCTGTCAATGATGCCGCGAATGAAGCGGAGATATTGCGGCAAAAGATCCTTGGAGTCTTCCATGATGAAGACCCGCCTCACGTAGAGCTTTACGCCCCCTTTATACTCGGCCTGGTAAAGATCGAGGGGAGCCTTCGCAGGCACATAAAAGAGAGTCGTGTATTCAAGGCTTCCTTCCGCTTTGGTATGGAACCAGAACAAGGGATCTTCCCAATCACCGGAGATTGATTTGTAGAGCTCTTTGTACGCTTCCTCATTCAACTCGCTTTTGGGTCTACGCCAGAGAGCGCTAGCGGCATTCACTTGCTCGGTGGTGCGGTTCTTTGTCGACTTCTTCTCCGTTTCGTTCCATTCGCTCTTGTCGTAGGTGAGAAAAATTGGGAAAGCGATGTGGTTGGAGTATTTCTTCACGATCTCCTGCAAGCGCCAGCTATTTGAATATTGCTTGCCTTCGTCGTTGAAGTGAATGAGCACGGTGGTGCCGGCTACAGTGCGCTCCGCGGGTTCGAGCTCAAAGCCGGTCTTGCCGTCGCTTGTCCAGCGCCAGGCTTTGTCTTCGTTTGCCTTTCGCGAGACGACTTCCACTCGGTCAGCCACCATGAATGCGCTGTAAAAACCGACGCCGAACTGGCCGATGAGGTTGGAGTCTTTCCGGGCATCTCCTGAGAGTTGCGAGAGGAAGTTTTTGGTGCCGGAGCGGGCGATGGTGCCAAGGTGCGAGACCAGGTCCTCGTCGTTCATGCCGATTCCGGTGTCGGCGATGGTTAGGGTCTGCTTCTCCTCGTCCAGCTCCAGATCGATTCGCGGGTCGAAAGCGAGGGATTTGTAGGAATCATCGACAAGGGTGAGGTGACGCAGCTTATCAAGCGCATCGGAGGAGTTGGAAATGAGCTCGCGCAGAAAAATCTCGGGATGGGAATAGAGGGAGTGGATGATCAGTTGCAGCAGTTGATTAACTTCGGTCTGGAATTCACGTTTCGACATAGATTGTTTTCACCAATATCTACAAATATAAAACGATATTTTCGCTTGGCCCAGTGGGCGCAGTAAACTTGCACACAGAAGATGTCGAATACCGGACAAGCACTCATGCATCGATGGATTGCGCCATTTGCAGATCTGCTGCGGCAAGGTATGTCGCCAGAGAAGATTGCGCTCACGATCGCGTTGGGCGTCATGCTCGGCGTGACACCGGTGCTGGGCTCGACAACACTACTTTGCACGTTGGCAGCGGTTGCATTTCGACTTAATCTTCCTGCGATTCAACTGGTAAATGGCGCGGTCTATCCACTGCAGCTTATTCTGCTGATCCCTTTGTATCGGATGGGGGCGTGGATATTTCGCACGAATGTGCCGGTGGTATCGATGCACGGCGTGGTGGCATTGATTCAAACAGGATTGTGGAGTTCGATTCAATTGCTATGGGTGGTTACGATGCACGCGGTGGTTGCCTGGCTGGCGCTTGGATTGCTGACTACCGCGCTGCTCTATGCAGCTCTTGTTCCTGTCGTTGGCCTACTCTGGAAAAGGGGCCGTGAATCGGGAGTCGACCTCGGCATAGTCCCAGATGGAGATGGGAATGCGACTCGCACCAAGAAAGACGGCGAAGAATCTCCAAAGGCACCGGTCTGAAAAAGGCGGCGATGAGCGCAGCAATTGAGTTCCGGAACGTATGTGTCGCGGCGGCGGGCGGCAGGCAACTGCTCGACGGGATCTCGCTGGTGTTGGAGGAAGGAACCACGACCGCTGTCCTCGGGCGGAGTGGATCAGGAAAGACCACACTGCTACGCACGGTCAATCGCATGATCGAGGCAAGCAGCGGCGAAGTGCGCATCGACGACAAGGACGTTCGCGGGCTCGATCCAATTCCGTTGCGCCGGACCATGGGATACGTGATTCAGGAGGCAGGGCTGTTTCCGCATTTCAGTGTTGAGCGCAATGTTGGCCTCATGCTGGAAGCGCAAGATTGTCCATGCCAGGAGAGGTTGCGACGCTCCCATGAAATCCTGACGGCGGTTGGGCTCGAGCCGGCAACTTTTGCGCGCCGCTATCCGCACCAGCTATCGGGTGGCCAGCGCCAACGAGTCAGCGTGGCACGCGCTCTTGCGGCCGAACCGAAGATACTGCTCATGGATGAGCCGTTTGGCGCGCTTGATCCGCTGACGAGAGCCGAGATGCAGGATATGCTCCGTAACCTGCTTTATCGCTTGAAGAAGACCGCGCTGTTGGTGACCCACGACCTCGATGAGGCACTGTATCTCGCCGATCGCATCGTCCTGATCGATCAAGGCAGGTTGACGGCAAATCTGGGGCGGGACGAATTGATGCAGTCGCAGCTACCGGCAATCCAAGACTACGTTCGGGCCTATCATCGCGGCGGAGAGAGAGCGGATTCCTCAGGAGCAGTTCAGGAGAGTCCGGGATGAGTGCAGGCTTCCTGACACAATACGGCGGCGAAATCGCCACATTGACGCTTGAGCATCTGTGGCTCACCGGCGCAGCGATGTTGTTTGCCACGGCGATCGCTGTTCCGGCCGGAGTTTGGCTTAGTCGCGCTCCACGGTGGGCGAAGCCTGTGATGGCGGTAGCGAACGTACTGCAGACGATTCCATCGCTCGCGATGTTTGGATTTCTGTTGCCGCTGCCCTGGCTGGGCGAACGCGCTGCTCGCATTGCGATTCTGGCGCTCACCGCTTATGCCCTGCTGCCCATCCTGAGAAATACATATGCAGGCATACGCGGTATTGATCGGTCGGTCATTGAAGTAGCACACGCCGTTGGACTCACCGATTTGCAGCGTCTTTTCAAGGTCGAGCTGCCGCTGTCGGCATCATTCATATTCGCTGGATTAAGGACCGCAACCGTTACTTGCATCGGCATCGCCACGATTGCGGCGGCGGTCGGTGCGGGTGGGCTTGGGGAGCTGATCTTTCGTGGCGTTGCGTCGGTGGATAATCGGCTGGTGCTTGCGGGAGCAATTCCGGCGGCGTTGCTGGCGTTGGCGGCGGATGCCTTGCTCGGCCTGTTTGAGCGACAGTTCAAGATCCCCAGCGCGGAAGACATCCCGCGATGAGGCGGTCATTCTGGGTTTTCGTCGCGGTAACAGGCTGCGCTTGTCTGACATCATGCTCGCCTCCGCGACCCGATCATCCTGTTATCGGCGCGAAGAACTTCACTGAGCAGGTGATCCTCGGGGAGCTGCTTGCGCAGGAGATTGAGTCGAAGTCAAATCTCAAGGTCGAGCGACGCTTCTACCTTGCCGGCAGCTACATTTGCCAGCAGGCATTGGTCTCGGGGCGCATCGACGCCTATGTGGAGTACACCGGAACGGCGCTCACAGCGATCCTGAAGGAGCCGGTTGAACGGGACCCGCAGCGCGTTTTGAGTACTGTTCGCCGGCTCTACGCATCCCGTTTCGGAATTGCGGTTGCCGAACCACTTGGTTTTGAAAACACGTTTGCCATGGTGATTCGCGGCGACGATGCGCGGCAATTGCATTTGAAGACATTGAGCGAGGCCGCGCCCTTCACACCGAGGTGGTGCTGTATCGCGCGCTCAATGCGCATCAGGTGGACATGATCGCCGCAAACTCAACCGACGGGCCGATCCGGGCCTTGGGGCTGACCGCCCTACAAGATGACCGACGCTACTTTCCTCCGTACCAGGCTGTGCCGTTGGTGAGAGGCGAGGCGCTCAAACATTGGCCGCAGATACAGACTGCGCTCGCAGCACTCGCGGGAGAAATCACGGCAGATGATATGCGGGCCATGAACGAGGCTGTCGATGGCCAGCATCGCGATCCGGCCGATGTGGTGAAGGAGTTCCGGGTCAAGAAGGGGCTTTGACCGGAAAGAATGGGCGGTCATTCTGGGAATTTCCGCGACCCGGCGCTGCGGCAAAGGGCCGAGTTCAGCGGTCTTTGCGGTAGAGCAGATCGCGAATCGCTAGCCGTCGGGCCTCGTTCACTTCAGCCTCTGCCTTGCGTTCATCCGCGCTCAAATTACGATCGCCTGTGGGTTCTTTCGCATCGGGAGAGCTGCAATCGGGACATTGGTTGGCAAAGCCGGGTTTGTCCGGCTTGAGTTCGAACTCTTCCCCGCAAACTACGCAGACTTTGATCGGAAAACTCATTCTAAAAATGATAATGCAGTTGGACCGGGAACTTCCACGACCAAAAGGAGCTTAGTGCATCGAACTGGCTGCAATAGGCGAGGGAAACGACTTTGATCCAGGCGAAACGGGCGTTGGCAAGGATACAAAGTCTTTGATTCTCTGATTGGGCAACGACTATGATAGACGCTCACCGTTCCCCCTTGCATCAACGGAGGTTAGTATGCAGTTGAGTCATCAAGAGGTGCTCATTGTCGACGATGACCCGATGCATTTGGAAATCTACGGCATGCTGATCAAGCAGGCAGGATTTGACCCACTTCCCGCTCTCGTGAAGTTCACAGGAACGGACCTACCCCGGGGTCACTCCGTTGGGCTTGTCCTTTTGGATTACAGGCTGAACTCGTTCAAGACTTCTCCGGAGTTCGCAAAGGAGATTCGCAGCCTCTACCCATCCGCGCCCATCGTCGTACTCTCGGATCTCTGGACACTGCCGGCCGACATTGCGCCATTCGTCGATGGATTCGTGCGCAAAGGAGAACCCGCTACGTTGCTTGAGACGATTTTGCGATTTCTGAACGGCGGCGTGGAGGGGGGAGACGGCGGCCCCCAGACGGCGGCACCGACGAAGCCGATAGAGCCATAAATGACCCATCTTTCGCAAAGCGACGAATCGGCCAAGACGCTTCAACGAATTGGAAGCGGGGCCATCCGGTCGTCCGCGAGGGCCATGGCAGCATTGATATTGCTGTTCGGCATGGTTGCAGCCGCTGCTCAACAAGAGTCCGCAGAGTATGAAGTCAAGGCAGCGTACTTACTCAACTTTGGAAAGTTCATGCGCCACTCCGCGGCCAATGTGCGGCGCAATACTTTCGATATCTGCATTCTTGGGCACGATCCAATCGGACGGACCATCGACGATCTTGCGGCGCACGAGTCCATCGATAACCTCCCGGTGCGAGTAACTCGCATTGCCGACGTCACCAATGCCAAGAGCTGCGCAATCATCTATATCAGCACCTCGGAAGAAGAACTGCTGCGAGAGGACATGGCCATCCTTGCGGGAACGGATGTTTTGACGGTGGGTGATTCCCCGGCCTTCCTACGGCGCGGTGGAATGATTCAGTTTGTCCTGGTATCGAACCACGTGCGTTTTGCGGTTAACCTGGACGCGTTGAATCGGTCCCACCTGGTATTGAGCTCGGAGCTTCTGAGAGTCGCTGCTTCCGTCACAGGCAAGGCAGCTTCGGAGGGGGCCCCATGATGCCCTGGAATAGCCAGTCGATTTCAGGGAAGCTGATGCGCATGACCCTGCTCGTGAGCGGGACGGCATTGCTGCTCGCGTATGTTTCGTTTCTGGTCTACGATCTCTTCACGCTACGAGAGAATTTGATTAACGATCTGAAGACAGAAGCAGGGATCGTGGGCTCAAACAGCGTAACCGCGCTGCTCTTCGATGATCAACAGGCCGCAGAGGCCACACTCTCGGCATTGCAAAAGTCGCCCCAGATTCGAGCAGCTGTAATCATTCGGAATGATGGAACGCAATTTGCCAAATATCTGCGCGACCAGACGAAACAGCCGGAAATGGAGGAGAGGCTTGCGGCTGGCGAGTCTGGCCACGACTGGATCAAAGGCCGCGACATTTTGCTGGGAAGCAGGATTCTATTCCAAGGAAAGCCGATAGGCGCGGTGTATCTTTTGGCTGAGACCAGAGATGTGGCTCGTCGCGCGGGGCGATTTGGTCTTATTTCAGCTTTCATGCTGCTGATCTGTTTCGCGCTCGCACTGCTGGCAACATCAGCGATTCGCCATTTGGTAACAGACCCATTAACCGGGCTGGCACGCACAGCTCAAATTGTGAGCAGGGAGCGAGACTACTCCGTCCGCGCAAAGATGCCCCGCAGCAGCGATGAGCTTTCGCTCCTTGTGCAGTCATTCAATGAAATGCTTGAGCAGATTCAGGCGCGGGACCGCGCCCTCGAGGAATCTCGCAGCGAACTGGAACGGCGAGTCGAAGATCGAACGGCCGAGTTGTCCTCGACGAATAAGGAGCTGGAGGCTTTCTCTTACTCAGTGGCGCACGATCTGAGAGGGCCTCTTCAACATATCAATAATATTGGGTATCTGTTACAGCATTCCTGCGCGGATCATTTGAATTCGGAAGGGCGCACGCTGATTGAGAGGCTGCTTGAAGGAAGCAAGCGGATGTCTCTTCTTATTGACGACCTGCTCAATCTCTCGCGAGCTTCGAGTCATCCGCTACACCGCAGGCCAATAGATCTTGGCCACATTGCGGAGGGTATCGTCGCGCGCCTGGAGGCGGAGAAGAACGGGCGAAATGGCCGATTCATCGTAGCAAAGGGCGCGCAGGTGATTGCCGACGAAGGGCTGATGCAGGTTGTGTTGGAGAATTTGCTGAATAATGCATGGAAATATACGTCGAAGGTGCCATCGGCCCAAATCGAATTCGGCGTCACCGGGGAGGAAGCGGGTGCGGTCTATTTCGTCCGCGACAATGGCGTCGGATTCAATCCGCGCTATGCCGACCGGCTATTTCGGCCATTTCAGCGCCTGCATTCTCAGAATGAGTTTCCGGGCACTGGCGTCGGCTTGGCAACTGCGTTTCGAATCATTACCCGGCACGGAGGAAAAATCTGGGCCAAGGGAAATGTGGACCAGGGCGCGACCTTCTTTTTCACACTTCCTTACCAGTCGGAAGTTTGAGTCCACACAAACTTCCGGAAGCGCGCCTCCCATGCTCCTTTGATCACCGAATCCAAAATGCCTTGTTGAGTCCGAGATGGTACTTGAGCCGGGGGCCCATTTTGTGTTCGTGCCTACCGGCTTTGTATCCCACATACTTTGCAATCGTGCGAATCAATGCAGAAGGAATCCGTAGGGGCCCGTGCTTCAGAAGGTATCTCAATTCAGATAGGACGAACCGCCGTCCCTCGCCGGTTGCGCTTCCGAATTGCTCAAGCAGCCATGGCTCGCGCGCGTGCAAAACGCCGATGTCAAAATATCGCCTGAATTCTTCCCGGATCAAATAAGGGTGGGAGTGTTGCACGAGCGCCTCGGCTACGTAGGCGGTCTTCCATCCTGCACGATGCAGGCGCGCAACGACCAACGTATCTTCTCCGAAGATCACGCCGGACGAAAATCCTCCCACGGACATCAGGGCCTCACGCCGGTAAGCCCCAAACGAATTGGAAAAGAAGATCGACTTGAAACCGAGATTACTGCGCGTGTCCCAGGAGCGGACGGCAGATATGGTGGGGTAGTTGAATAGCCGGGCGTGAGCCTCAATCGGCTTCGCTGTTGCGCGTGGAAGCTGCCGGCCATAGGCAGCGCCAATTGACGGATTCTGGAACGCGGCGACGAGATGCTTGAATGCGTCTGCTCCATAGAGGATCGCATCCTGGGTCAGGTAGATGAGGATATCTGCATTCGGTGCGTGCTCCGCCGCGAACTGGCGAGTGCCGCCGTGATCAAAATCCTTGCTATCGATCTCCAACAGCGTGAATCCGGCATTACGCGCCTCGCGAACCGTTGAATCGCTTGAAGCGGAGTCAATAACGATCACCTGTTGCGGCTTAAGACTTTGGCCGCGAATGCTTTCGAGGAGTGCTTGCCAATGTATCGAAGCGTTATGGGTTGGAATGATCAGCGTGATCCAGGGCCCATCGGACACCGGATTAACGTTCACGGAATCTTGCTGTGCGCGGACCATAAACTTTATATTCTCCCATTAAAGCGAACCAGAGTCAGCGAGGATTACTTCGTGGAATTGATCCATGAAGATGTTGCACGTTACGACGCGGTGAGGCGTAACGCGTGCGATATATGAGCCATGAGCAGTTCGATCCGCGTCTTTATCTGGTGCAATCGGGATTTCGTGTTGGAGGCGTTCTTAGAATGGCGCCGATAAAAGAGGAGATCCTCATCGATGAAAGCGGTCTTTCCACCAATGATGTCGTTGCGCGTTCCAATCCAGGCATCGTGCAGGAAAGACTTCCGGCGGGGAAAGGGCAGCACGCGGCCAAGCAGCGAGGATCGAATCGCCATCGCCGAACCTTGATAGTGATTCTTGAACAGATTCGGCCAGAAGCCGGGAAGAAATTTACCATTGCGATTCAATCGAGAATCTGGCAGGCGGGCGTCTCTTTCGTCGATCAATCCCACTCGGCTTGTAATGACCTCGACATCGGGCCGCGCTTCAAACTCGTCGAGGAACCGGCGCACCTTCGTTGGCGCCCACACGTCATCATCGTCGCAGAGGAACAGAATGTCTCCCGTAGCGGAACGCAACGCATCCTCGAAAGTTGCTACGACTCCCGCATTGGAAGTATGTCTGAGCAGCCGGATGCGCGTGTCCTTTAGCTGGCTGATGCGGTCGACGGTATCATCTTGAGAGCAGTCGTCGACTATTACCACTTCGTCATCCTCACCGAGTTGAGACAGGATCGACCTCAATTGCGCGGATATGAACGCCGCACCGTTGTAAGCAGCCATGCATGCCGATATTTTCGGCCGCCGCGCACCCAACCCTGTCGACTCAAGCCTATCGCCCAGTTGCTGCCTCGTCGCTTCTTTCCACTGTTCAATTCTCTTTTTCCTTGAGGTGAACAGACGCCGGTCGAGAGCATTCCAGGTAATGTGTTGAAGTTCGGAACTATCATTTCGCATCCGATGCTTAATGAGCCGGAACAACAATCTGAGAGTTCTCTCGCAGCCGGCCAATCGATTCATTCTGGTATCCCAGAATGCGGACTCGGCCAGGAGTGCGTTTCGGTATCTCCCTGGGCTCATGCGCTGGCTCATATTTTTCATGGAGAACTCGTGCTGAACCTGGATATCGCCAGCGATGTAGACGCGTTTTCCATGTTGCTGGAGGCGGCTGAAGATTTGAGCGTCGCTGTCATCGAGCCAGAACCAGGGGTCATAACCACCAACTTGTTGCAGCACGGAGACGCTCAGCATCGCGCCCGAGTTGAAGGCAAACGCCACTTCGTACGGAACGCCAGTGTAACCACTCCGATACCAGCGCGGGCTCGCACCGAAAAGAAAGTGATTGGGCGAAAGCATCCTGCCGTCCGCTTCAATCTGCGGAACAACTGCACCCACACCGGCAAACTGCGTGCACAGGTTCGCAGCAGATGCCATCTTGACGAAGTAGTCCAAGGGTACCGCTGTGTCCTGATCGAGCGTAATCAACCACTCGGATTGCTGATGGATTGCTGCCTCCAACGCCCGATTGTATGCGTTGGCCAGGCCCGAATTGTCAGGATCCCTGGTGTAGGACACGGAATCTGGAAGGGCATGGTCCCGCTGCGGTCCGGGACTGTTGTCCCAGAGCATGATGCGCACTTCAGCATCGAGCGGAGGAAGTTTCCCAATGGCTTTAAGTACGCTTTGCAGCGCAGGCGAATCCGCGGGCGCGATGCGGTAAAGCACGATCGCGACGGTAGCGCGAAGCGGCTGGGACCTACCTGCAAAGACCTGTTTGACTTTGTTCATTCCGGCACCACGCCTACATCGGGCGAACGTCCCCATTGGAAGCATTTCTTCTGAACAGAGATTTGGATTGCCAACTGGATGATGGTGGAAAGCGGAGTGAACATATCGCTGAAGAAGATGAAGGACAAGCAGGTGAGGAAGATGCCCGATACAAGGATCTGCCTTGGAAGCGACCGCTCCACGAGCCATCCACACCCCAGGCCAAGTGCCAAATTCGCGAGGTAGATTCCAAGATACGAAAAGTCGAGAGCATAGGCGGCGAGATATGTACTTGCCCCGTCAATAATGCTCAAATCGTCGTGGATTGCCGCGTGGGGGTCCGCCGGTGTCAGAAAAGATGGGAGCAGGGGATAAAGGAACGAAAGCGTCGGCCCGTGAAAATTACCCTTGGCAAACAGCCAGCAGAGGTTGGAGAACGGAATGGAAATATAGGAAGTCAGCCACAAGTAGGCCATGGGCCAACCGAAATATTTGTGGCGGATCTGCAGATATTCGAGGAAGACGCCCTGTGCCGTTCGGGCATTTCCAATCAATGTGATGGCGATGACCGTGAATGCCAGAAATCCAAATGCAATTGAATAAAGCTTTCGCTTGCTCATCCGAGTCTTCAGCGCAAAGACAAAGAACATTTGTATGAGGGCCACCATGAGGAGCCCGCGGGTAATGTAAAGCATCATGCCGATAATTCCAAACGCTGCAAATAGAACCTTGCGCCATCGCGAGGAGTCGAGGGTTGCGTTCACAGTCACGCTGACCAATAACGGGAACAGAACCTGCTTAAAGCGGCCATAGGTCAGGTAGGACGTAGGATCGCCCAGTGCCGGCGGCGGTCCAATCGCTATCCAGTTAAAGAGAATGATCAGGAGAGAGGCGCCGCAAAATATCAAATTCAGACGCCACAACGTTGTCACATCGAGCACGTAGGATAGGCATTCGTCCGGGCTTGGCCAACGGTGCAGTGTGGTTCTCGCGACCAGATATCCAAAGAAGAAGGAACCTATGGAAAGTGCGCAGAGCAAGAAGGGAATGCCCATGAACGGATATGTTACATAGGTGACTTGGACGCCGAGCGATGACAACATCAAGGCCCAGTTTGCAATGAACAACACGACGGGACTGCAAAACACGGGAAGATGCCGGCGTCCGTTGAGTTCCCCTTGCACCAGTTTATGCTGAGAGTCTTTTACGACCGATGCGGGCCATATTGCAGCTTCGGCAATCACGGACTGCACGGGTTGGCAGCCGTTGAATTCGAAGCTTGGGGGCAATTCGTTCATAGAAGCTCCCGACCCAATAGAAGATCATCCCGCAGAGATCCGAGGCCCCTGGCAAACTGAATATATTGAGGCAAAAGTCCAATCATCTGAGGCAAGCGCAGCGCCAAGGTGGGCGAAAGTGCGGATTGGCGGTTAAGAAATGCAATCTTTTCACGGAATTTACGAACGAGATCACTCTGCTCTTTCCAACCGTGCTCCAGGAGGTGATTGAGTAGATCCTCAAATTGCTTTGCGACACGGGCATAGTGCTGCCTGCGAGTCTCGGCACCAGGATTCCGCGCGAGTCTGCCACGGCTGGCATCCACGCCAAGCTGCTGGCTGGCATGGATTCGATAGTACGTGAGAGCTTCTGTTGTAAGCACCATTTTTGATTGCAGTGCGATCATCCATGTCAGCCATCCATCGTGAACCCAGGAGCCAGGGATTGGCAGGCAATGCGTTCTCAAAGAGGCCCTGAACATCAGAGTGCAGCCGGTGACAACGTCGTGCTTCAAAAGTATTGACAGTGGATTGTGGAGAAATTTCTGCTGTTTCCAGAATGAAAATTTGTGCTTCGCAAAGAGGCGTACGCCGATCGGTCTGGAACTGTCGTCGATCAGATTCGCATCGGAAAACACGCCTCCAATGAACGAATCGCCGATCAGGAAATCGGATAACCTCTCAAGCTTGCCTGGCGCCCAACGGTCATCCTGATCGCAGAGTGCGATAAAGTCTCCAGAGGCAAGGCCAATAGCTTTATCAAAATTTCTCGTCGACCCAAGTCTCTGCTGGTTCTCAATGATCCGAACTGGAAATGAGGCCTCGGCGGCAAAGCCTTTGAGAATGGCAATTGTGTTGTCGGAGGAGCGGTCGTCACATACGACGAGTTCTGAAGGAAGTCGAGATTGCCGGGCGATGCTGTCAAGCTGTTCCCGCAGGAAGCGGCCGCCGTTAAAGGTACACAGGACGACAGAGATATGTGGGACAGGCAAGATTATTGACGATTCCATCGTTAAGTTTCCACGCGAGCCCACTGGCTGCGTTTGGTCAAGAAGATTGCAGTGGCTGACACCACTCCGGCGACTCCGAGCACTGCAAAATAGGCGAGCGATACACCAAGTGCGCCAGAGATCTTGGCGAAAATGACAACGCTTGCAGCTGTTGATGTTGCAATGAGAATGGATTGGATGAGGAACGGTTCACATTTGTGAGCGCGCAAGTAGATGGCTTCACTTTGCACCACATGGCTGCTCAGCGCTGTTAACAGAAGTAGCAGGAAGATGGGCCAGTCCTCAATGCGCTGGCTGAGCCGCGGCATGATGTAGGGGGCGAGTAGCACTCCAAACATTATGAGCAGCGCGCCCGCGGCAAACAGAGAAAGCGACTGCCTGAGCGAGCGAAAGAAGAGGTGATCGAGTTGGCGAATATCATTCTTCGCGATCAGACTACCGAATGGCGCTGCCTTGGTCGTCATCCACGCCAGCATCATTGCGCTCATCTGAGTGACGACGTTCATCGAAAGGCCCATTCGCCCAGCTTCAACGGGGCCACGAAAGGCGAACAGAACAGGTGTGAATAGTTGAAAGATGAAATAGTCGCACAGCCAACTCACGGCAATCTTCCACTGGAAGGGCCACACTTCGCGATGCCAGCTAATTCCGAGATCGCCTACGCGCATTCTCAACAGGGGCAAAAGAAAGGATCGACGCGAATACAAGAGAAAGCATGCAACGAATCCCTGTCCAGTAAGCACCATGGCTGGAGAATAAAGGCCGTGATGGCTTAGCATCGCGGTCCATGCGAGGGCCACGCTAACTGTCGACTGCAAGAAGCGCATGCGAGCGACTGTCGCAACCTGACCGCAACCCTCAAGGAAGGACAGTACCGGTCCGATGGAAAAGGTGATGGCGCAGGCGAGAACGGTGATTCGAAGAGGGCCGAGCCAGACGTTTGGGAGCCCATGCTGTTGATGAAGAGCAAAGAAGCGCATGCCGCCGACCAGTAGGGCGGCGCCCATGAAGAGCGCCGCGCAAGCATACCAACGAACTGCGCGCTGCAGCAGTGAGGCAAGTCGATGATGCGCGGGTTCACTGCCAGTGACGGTGCCGTCGGGATGGAATTCAAGGTGCGCTCTTTCATGTGCGGCGACCTGCAGAATCACAAACGAAAAGCCGAGTTCGAAAACGCTTTGCAGCGCTACCAGACTCCAGAGGGCGTAGTAGTAGCCTTGTTCCGCGGCGCTCAGGTAATGAACAATAAGCAAGACCATGCCCACGCTGCCGAGGCCTTGTATGACGCGTCCCAGGACGGTGAAGGCGATCGCTCTATCCAGTCCAATGTAGTGAGGAAGCTTGTATCGCAGGACTTCTCGAATGATCAGCCATACACTGCCTGGGGTCTGTGGTGATGTTGGTGTCTCGATGAGCATAGGGGCAAGTCAGACGCGAGGTGTGGAACAAGGATACTTTTAGGCGCTCATGAAGTGACTGGTGATGTCGGCGTTCTTGGTGGACTTGTTGCATCAGGTCTTGCGCGGAGTGTGCTTATATCTTCTTGATCTACTGGCGCTTTGGTGCGGTGTATCGAAGCGGACTGTTTAAGTATCTCGAGTTTGTTTCTCGTTGCCGGGTTCTCTTGCATTCTCAGAAGACCGCCTTGCAGCAAGGCGAGCATGATCCCAAAGGTGAATCCCACCGCGACTCCAGCGATCGTCATCAGACCGCGCTTGGGAAACGATTTTTGTTCGGGGGGTACAGCGGGATCCACGACCTGAATGAATGCACCCTCCCGCGCCTCGTCGAGCTTTGCCAACTCAAGTTGACGAGCGAGGACTTCGAAGATGGCTTCGTGGTATTTCACGTCGCGCAATCTGCGAATGTATTCGAGCCCTGCTTGCGGCACCGCACCCTTAGGGAGGAAAAGATCATCGCTCCCTGTTCCCTGGGACCCAACGAGCTTTGAAAATTGAGCATGTAGACCCTGCAACTCCCCCTCTGCCTGCGTAAGCGCGGGATTCTCGGCGCCGGCATAGGAGTGCATGGCCTGGATCTGCACTTCTTTTGCCACCATCTGAGCGCGTAATCGGGCCGCGGATTCAATGAGCGCGCGTGCCTGGCTGTCAACCTGGACCATTCCGGTGGCGAGTTGCGTGCGCTTCAACGCCTCATCTGCGTTGGCGAGATCGTGCCTGGTCTTGTCAAGTTGCGCCTCGAAGATCATGCGGCGCTGAGATGCTTCTGTGATTGCGAGATGCTGAGAGAGGGTCCTGAACTGTTCAACATAGCCGTTTGCAATCTCCGCAGCTCGATTTGGATTTCGATCGGCGAAATTGAGCCGGATGAGCCCGTCCTTGGTCGATCCGTCGATTTTCGCATGGCTCTCGAGCGCTTTTCGCGTGTCGACGAGATAGCTTTTGCGATACTCCGCCATGAGGCCGTAGCGCTGAATAACAGCGTCTTCCACGGAACGGCTTTTGAGCATTGCTACATACATCTCGTTAACGTCTTTCAGACCAAGCGCACTGCTCGCCAAACCGCTGACCGCGTTCATACCGGCTAATTGCGAAGCAAGCATCGAGCCCATCGAGGAATTGCCCTGTGGCGGAAGGATGATGACGGTCGCGGTGTATTCCTGCGGCAAGAGGAAGGCAATGAGTAACGCTGCGGCTGTGCAGACCACAGTGGAAATGGCTACTAGTCTCTTTCGTTGTAAAACGATGATCAAGAAATCGAGGAATGACAACTCGTCCTGCATTCCGTGAGGGGAGACCGGCGAAGGCACATATCCAACGATTTCCCTCCTTGCTCCTTCTCTTTGCGCGTTGCTCACGATTCGTTACTCCAATTCAGGCTTTGAGCGGGACTAGCTACATAGCACCTCAGCGGATGACGTTGATGGCGGCGGCACCGAGGGCGAATTGCGAAAAGACCGCGGACCAATCCGTGAGACCGCGCAAAATAGTGGACTTGTTTATGGCTTCGGGTACGACGATCGTGTCACCGGGGTAGATTACCTGGCGATTGAATTTGTCATCGGTCCAGAGGGTATGGTCAAGATACTGACGGCTCACGACGGATCCGTCGGCACGAATGATGAAGGTCTGGCGGCGATCTGCGTTTCGGTTGGGGCCACCGGCGGAGCGTAGATACTCTCCAGCTTGCCGGTGCGCAATATACAAGAATGAATTGGGATCGTAGACCGCGCCAACGATGCCAACCGTGGAGGGCACGGGAGGTACAACAAAGCGATCCCCGTCCTCAAGCGTGAGGTCGGGGAGCGATTCAACGTCGGCGTGAAAAGGCTCGATGTGAAGCACAATACGCCCCGTAGCGCGGGCCTGACGTAATCGATTGACCAACTCGCGTTGACTGGCGACAGAGGCACCGGCCGTTGCTGCTTCCTGTGGGCTAATCACCGAACTGGACTTATTGGCAGCAGAAATCTCAATCTGGTAAGAGAGAGCGGAGACATATTCGTCGAGGCGCTGTTGCTGTTCGCGACGGGTGCTCTCGCGGCTGAATTGCGAACCATAGAGATAAGCCTGATTTGTAAGGCCACCTGCGCGCGCGACAAGCTGTCGCAGTGTTTCGCCGGGCGCCGCGCTATAGACACCGGCATGCGAAAACTCGCCTTCGAGGCGTACGTATTTTGTTTGTTGTTCGCGAGGAACGCGAATGTCGGCGTCGGAAAAGATGGTAATGACGTCACTCGGTTCCAGATTCATATCGGCGCTGTCATCATGGTCAATTGCAATCGCGCCCAGATTGAAGGGAATCAGGCGCGTTGCGAAGGTTTTCGGGTCAACGCGCTCGATGACGGCGTAGCTCCAGTCGATGTCCGGCGACGTGCGCACGACTTGGGTCTGTATGGGAAAATGCGGGGTGGTGACAAGGCGTGGCCCAACACCAAGCGTCGGCGGAGCAGCGCTGGATGCAGCGGAGGTCCTCGAGGTGGATGAAGGGCTTTCGTCGGTCGAAGCAGCAAGCGAGCGAAATTGAACCGAACTGCCGGCCGGGCCCTCAACATCTTCGGGCACACCGGCAGCGAGTTGAGGAAAGAGGCCACTATTGATGGTTTGGGCGTCGCGCGGAACAACCCGGCGATTTACCGGCTGTGCTGTTTGGGTTGCTAAAGAGGATTGTTGTGTAATTGGCGGCATCAACGGCTGGAAGTCGGCAACCGGAAGTCCAAGTTGTTCGCGCCGCAGCCAATAATCTGGGGTTAGCAGCGATTCCTTGTCGGGAATCAGGTCGCGGATGCGCATGTCAGGATGCCAGGCAAATCGACCAGGGCTGGCAACATTGCCGCGCAGAGTTACCGTCTTTTCGAAACGTGGAGCGCCTGCACGAACGCGTATGAGGTCCGCGTTGACGACGTGAGTCGCGAGCGAAGAGGCGTTCATGGAAATGTCCATCGCCACGCGGGCACTTTTACCTCCAGGCACAACATCGGTGCGCTCGATTTCCAGAGAAGAAGTTTCTGCAGTAGCGGAGACGCCTCCCGCGAGCGCGAGTGCGCCGGCGACCGTTTCGGATCCGCGTAGCTCGTAGATGGCCGGCAGGTGAACACTGCCAACCACCGCAATCTGCGCCCCTACTGGCGGAAAATAGATGACGTCTCCGGATTCGAGCGCGGTATCCTTCGATTTGTCACCGCGAAGCAGAAGTTCATATAGGTCAAAATCAGTAACAGATTTGCCACCACGCTTGAGTTCAATATGGCGCAGAGAGCCCTGTGGTTCTGGGCCGCCGCAGGCAAAGATCGCATTGACCAATGTACTGAGGGAACTGATTGTGTAACTACCCGGGCGGCGCGCCTGTCCGGTGACGAATACCTGGATGGAACGCAGCTGACCCAGATTCACGTTGAGGTCGTAATTGCGATAGATGCGATCGAGGCGAGATTTCAGAAAGCCTTGCAGTTGTCCGAACTGCAATCCGGCAACGCGAATTTCGCCAACTTGCGGGATATAGATCGAGCCGGAGCGGTCGACAGTGAGATGGAGATTCTGAGTATTCTGACCCCAAGTGCGGATGAGCAGTTCATCGCCCGGTCCGAGCACGTAATTGGTGGTTACAGGAATTTGCTGCACCGGCGCAAAAGTGTCGGGCACATTCAAGAAGAGGTCGGCCCCGTAGACCGGGACGATGCGCCCAATAGATCCCGCGATGAGTATTTGGAATTCAGTCAGCGACTGTGGCCTGTAGGGTATGAGCGGGTGCTGTCGAGAATCCGTATCACGATTGAGGGCGTTTGCGTCGTCACGGTAGACGGAAGAAGGTGTGTTGGGCGCTCCGACAGCCGTACTTGGAAAAGACCACGGGGAGACGCCTCCGGCTCCTGTGTCCACAGGCTGACCTTGGGTTGGGTTTTCAGTCGACTGACAGCCTGTTGAATCTCCGCCCGCAGCGAGCGAACAATTCGAGTTGGTGGAGCCGACTCCTTCGCCATTGGGGTTGAGAGGCGACTGTGTTGTCTGTGCACACACGCGCACTGCAGAAATGGCAACAAAAAAGGCGATCAGAAAACCAAGGTTCTTGCTCATCTTTTTCTTCCGTTCTGGATTTCCGGTGCCACGTGATTTTGTTTTGGAACAATGCGGCCGTGGCCCGGCCCAGAGGGACACCTAGTAGGCGCCACGCATGGTCAATACGGCTGGGATCGTTCGCGTCAAGATCTTCAGATCCAGCAGACAGCTCCATTGACTCGCATAATCTCTGTCAAAAATCACTCGTCTATCGAAGTTGACGTCGCTGCGTCCGGAAACTTGCCAGACGCCAGTGATTCCTGGGCAGAAGAGATCGTAGTAAGCAAAGTGCTGACCGTATAAGCTACGTTCGGCTTCAACGATGGGGCGTGGACCGACGAGCGACATATCGCCGACGAGGACATTCAGCAGCTGCGGCAATTCGTCCAGACTGAGCTTGCGAATGATCCTGCCAACGGGTGTGATGCGAGGATCAGGGCGCTCCTTTGCCATCGGGTACGGTGCATGGAAATTGCGATGGCTGGCCGAAATTTCCAACACATTATCCCTATGCTGCCTCGTGAACATGGATCTGAATTTGATGATCTTGAATGGGACTCCAAAGCGCCCAAGACGCTCCTGGCGATAGAACACTGGTCCGGGAGACGAAAGTGCCACCGCCAGCGCGACGAGCAAGCCTACGGGCATGAAAATGACGAGCAAAATGCCGGAAAGAAAAATGTCCAACGCCCGCTTCACAATTGCATAACGAAGCGAAAAAGCACGTTCTACCGCAGCGTAAAGATGCGGTGTAGGGCGCCTCCAAGCGGCTGCCGAAATTGTTTCATAGACCAAGCCAAGGGTAGAAACTTCCCCCAAAGAGGGGCCCTCGGCTTCCAAAATTTTCAGAGCATTTCTTCCTTGCATTCGCGATACCCTCGCTTTGGATTGGTTCCATGCCATGCAGACCTCGGCGTGTTGATCCGGGATCAGAAGCGCATGGGCTTGCGATGTAGCTTCTCTCCCACGCTCTCGTCAATCAGTCGTCAAGAAGAGGACTGCATTGAAGCGTGGAGCATGGGAGAATCAAGTTGCGAATCAAGGCACTCAGGATCGAAAAGGGCAGCTCGCAGCAAGAGACGAGTCTCGCGGAGTAACGTTTCGGTCGACAGTGGAAGAGAAGGCTCGAGCAACTCCAAGTCTTTGGGATCGACCTCGATGGAGATGCTCTGCATGAGCAGTTCCAGAGTAATGACAACCCGGAGGCTGTTTTTCTCTCTTACTACGATGCCTTCAATTCCAGCCAGGGCTCCGGTGCGAATACGCACTTTTTGTCCCAGCGACAATAGGGGATGCGGCTCAACACGGGCGGGATCGAGCCCAGTCCGAAGGGATTGAATCTCAAACTGAGGTAGAGGTTGAGGCTGTGAAGCCGTCTTGCCTACGATGGAAAGGACCCCGGGTACCTCGAGAACACGGATGCGATCTTTGCGGCCGATGCGAGCAAAGATGTATCCCGGAAACAGCGGAAGGTCCAAGGTCGGATTCGAGCCATCCTTCCATCGATGTTGAGTCCGATACAACGGTAAAAACGACTCGATCATTCTCAGTTCGAAATGACGCGCCACCTGCTTCTCGTGCCTGCAACTCGTGTATACGGCGTACCATTGCGCCTGGTCCAATTCAGCTTCAAAATTTGCTCGCGACTCAGTGCGTTTGGCAGTTAGGGCCATGGCTTCGCCCTCCTCACTTGGGTGGGGTGTTTTTCACAGCCAAACGAAACGGAAAAAATCTTGCTTGGCGAGAGGACACTTGCGCGCCCACGCGTCTTAACGTGTTCACCTGGCATTCTGGTTTATTTGTTTTCGGCAACAACTCTTGCAGGTATTTCCAATTCAGCGAACACCGCAACCGGTGTCTATGTATCTCTACTTATTGACTATGGACCGATCCCGCCCGAAATCTCTTGCAGTTCAAGATTGTCGCGTCCGTCGACACTTGGAGGGCATCCTCCGATCGCCCAGGCGGTCATATAAGAACAGACGCAAAAAACGGCCGGAAAGTTATCTGGTGCTCCGCGGGCATAGTCGATTGTGCCAGATTTGCCCGGATCATCGACGCTTTGTGAATTGTCATGTTGAAACGGCGAAGCATAGACAACCCATTTGCTGGAACAGGCATCTCGCAGGTCGATTCCACTACCGAGCGGGGTCAGCGTTGTTTACGAAGCACTCGTGAATGGCGTCGACCGGCGCATTGGTCCACCTGGATTGCTTTAGATCATCTTCGGATAGTTCCCGGAGTGCAAAGTCAATGACGCCGTCGGCTTGAACGGCCCCTTGTACAAAGCCGTAAATATGCGTTCGCGCAGACTTGTCAGCGTTTTTGGGAAGTTGATATCGATGCGCTCCAGCGGCGCCAATGATGAAGCCCGGCACGACCTGGTTCGAGTGTTGCTTCCAATACGCCGTGTCGAAGATATTGGGTGAGTAATAATGGGAGTGGCTGGCAATCAGGTAAACATGCTTGCCCGCCGCCTGGGCATCATAGAACCAGGTATAAACAAGCTCGCCAGTGTGCTCTCCGAGGTTCCAATCGTCCATCGCATGCTCTGAGCCCGTTGAGTGAGGCAAGGCTTCGTGCATTCCGGCGACAATGGCGCGAATACCGGAGTTCGGCGCCAGATCGTGATCCAGGACAGCGCGCAGCCATTTCAACTGGGTATCGGAGAATTCGTCATGACTCGCGTTATCCAGGGTGATGAAATCGACCGAGCCCTGCGTCCAGTGATACCAGGGGCCAACCGGCGCGGCGAAGACACCGTCGGTGATTCGCTGTGCTGCAATTTCGGGGCGATCGAGGATATTTGCAAACTTGGCCACGTAGCCTTCGCGGGTCATGGGCGGCACATTCTCGTGATTGCCCCTGCCGAGAAACACGGGCGTTGAACCGAAGGACGTCAACTGGTGAGTCAAAAAGTCGTCCCAGGCCATCTTCCTGTATTCCGGTGTCGAGAGCTGTGTCCCTGCGGGCAGCATCGACAAGATGTCCTGGTCGGGCTGCGACATCCAGCGGAAGTCGCCAAGGTGCCAGTAAAATGTGTCGTTTTCCGCTTTGACTTTGGCCGCGATAGCCGGCATCACGAAATCGCCGCAGTTGCGACTGTCCCCGGAGACGGCGAAGGTCCATAAAGCGGCGGATGACTGGGCCGACGCGGCGATGGGTGCAAACGCGATCGCCAACATACCAATAAGACTGTGACACCCGGTGAGGAGGCCTGTCCTGAGCATGACTCCAGAATAAATGGACAAGAACGCGGATGAGAACCGAATACTCGACCTATCGGAATTCATTGGAAATATGCTCTCAGATCGAGGTTACGTGAGCGTTAAGACGAATGTCTCCTCCAATTTGGAAGTTGTTCGCCATCTTGTGATTGCGATCACGGAGACAAAATGGCGGCGCTCGCTAGGCTCTCTTTGAAAGCGCATCAACATCCAGAGAACTAGAGCGCTGGATTTCGAGGAGCACATTTTTCATGGCTTACGTAATTACCGATGCATGCACCAAGGATTTTGTCTGCGTAGCGGAGTGCGCCACTGCCGCAATTGCGCCCCAGGCGGGAGACCCCGCCGCAGAGACTGTTTCGCAGCTGTACATCAACCCGGATGAGTGCATCGATTGCGGCAATTGCGCGAGCATCTGCGCTCAGAACGCAATTTTCGTTGCGGACGAACTACCGGCCGACAAGACGAATTTTGCTGAACAGAACCGCGCCTATTTTCAGTAAGAACACTGAAGATCCGACGATCTTGCGGGCGATTATCGTTCCGTCTTAGTCGGAGGCGCCTGGGGCGCGACTCCGGGCGCAGTTTGGCTCTCAGAAGCAGACGGGATCGGCTTCAGACTCATGGGTACTGCCGCGCTGGGCGCGAGAGGCATAACGGCAAGGGCCAGTGTCTGTATCGTCGACGGGTCGTCACGAAGCTTTAGATAAAGCATTCCGTTTATCGGGTGAGGCACGCTCAGTTGTGTTCCGGTGAAGTCAGGGGGCACATCGGTTGCGTTTTCGAACTCCTGCGTTGACGCAATGGATGATGCCAAAAACAAATTGGTGCCGGTGAGTGTGCACGGTTTGGCCTGAGCGTGGGGACAATGCAGTTCCTTGAATCCCGGCAGCCGCACCAGGGTCCCAAGCGGCATCCATTCTCCAGTGACCCCCTCGGCAGACAATGCTCGCGCCTGTACTGGTCCGAAAGCGGAAGAACCAAATTGTGCCAACGGCTCAACCACGCCCAGCGCAGTGTTTGCGTCTTCAAGCATAAGGGTGCCGTCTCTCAGGGAGAGCACGGTGCGGAAGCTCCCATCGACGGCGGACACCTCAACCTTCTCGTCGCGCGGAAAGGTTGCTGGAGTTTTCGACTTTAGAAAGAAGACTAGCCAACAAGGTGACTTCAGGGCGGGGCGGCTCGACGGTTACCGGGACCTTGAGTTCGCGGCCATCGCGTAAGGCGACTTTGGCTGAATATCGTTTACCTGGCTCTAATCCTGAAGTCTCACTTTCGGCTATCAATTCCAGACGATCGATGTCCTGCACGCGCTTCAGATTGGCAGGCTTCCAAACAATCCCATTTAATGAAGCCTTGGCGACTTCGTCCAGGCGGGTCCCCGTGAGGGCGGCATTCCCGTCACCCGAGCTCAAAGTGAGGCGCTCGAGTGAAGCGGCTTCGGAATAGGCCATGAGCGTCAATTTGTCGGGCTTCTCCAACCCAAACTGTTTGACTTCCAGAGTGACAGGGCCAGGCGCGGCATCCTTGAGTGGCACTGCAACCTCAAGGACTTCCGGCTTCGGCGACTTCCACGCCAGCGATACCGGAGCGGCGCCGGTGGACTGCTCATGCAGGGCTTCAACGCACAACGTGTCCTGGCCCTGAATATGGAGGGTATCCTCGCGTCCCACAACCAAAGCCGACTGGTCGCTTGCTGAAATCGTCCACTTGCCGGCATCGGCACTGCGCAGGTGATAGCGCGGCCCCTCCCAGTCGTCAAAGCCCCATTTGCCGCGAATGGACCCTGTCAATGCGCCAGCCGGCAACGCCGGAGCCGAATGCACCAGGGCCAGCCCGCCTTCGGAGGGATCGGCTTTTACTGGCAGATCGATCGGCCCGTTCTTTGTGTCAATGTGCAGATTCAAGTTGTAGGCCAGTTGAGTAGACAGAACAAGCGGAGCCCCCTCCGCGGGAAGCACCAAGCCAGGTTTTTGTGTGCAGAATTCCTCTGCTGGATTCACCGGGTGCAGTGGCGGCATTTTGGCCGGCGCAATGGGCGGAAGAGCCACTACAACGACCGACTTGGGATCGCGGAAGGACGGGGCGGTGCTGAGACGGAGATTGAGAGTATCGGTCGTAGGCAGCGCCAAGGCGGGAATGTACTGAAAGTGGGCAATGTGCAGGGACGCGAGAATTCGCGCTGTATCCACAATGGCGCCTATGTAGGGGCTGTAGGCTCCAGCTCCGCCGATGGGTGAGTAGCTCAACTGGTTCATCAAATCGCCGCTTGACCCGCTCGTGAGCTGAGAGACACGGTTTGGCGCGTTGGCGTCGTCGAGCACAAGACCATCGGTGTGCTGTACCAGGCAAGGCGCCTGCTGGTCTGTTGGCTTGTCGAAACATTGCTGATCGAGCCGGATTCCTAAACTGCGAGCGGATCTCTCGGCGCGATCCTTCAAAGATTTCGGATCCGTCTGCGAGGTGATTTTCACCTCGGCGAGATAGGCATCCAAACGCATCCGATCCCAACTAGCCGCCTGCAGGTCCTGAGTAGCACGGACAAAAACGCCCGGCCTGCCTCGAACTGCAGTCCGGAGGGTGCTGAAGTCGCCGCCCGTCTCAGGCGCCAGGAACATGAGCGCCTGTTGTGCCTCGGCTGGCACGGTAACAAAAATACCCTCTGCGCGGGCCCGCTTCGTCCAGGTTTCCACTCTCGTAAACCAGTCCGATGGAGGCGGATTGGTGACCCCGCGCAAGAACACGACGACCAAAACATAATGCGCAGACTGGGTCTCGGGGAGATCCGGGTGAATCCAGAGACGATCTCCGGGGAGGAGATTTGGCACTTGGCCGATGGGCAGTGTCACTTCTCCCCGCTTCACGCGTACATCTACTTTGGGCCCAATAAGATCAAAAGCCGGTCCTGGGGCTTGGGCGAAGGCTACCGACCCCTTCCAAAATAAGAAAACCGCAAATAATAGAGGAAAACAACGACGCATGCTCTTATTGTACGAAGATGGGCTTCTGGAAGGTACTGCGGGATGGCTTTGGCCGTCGCGATATCGGGCCGAAAGTTGGGACTTGAACGGTAATGGGAAGGGGTTGCACAATCGTTTACACTAGGGCGGGGTTAGGTTTGCAGAAGATTTAGCTAGATTTTTCTCGGATCCCTGTGGGGTATTAAGAAAAGAAGCAACGGATGGCGGTTGGCTCGAAGAAGAGTCTGAGATTGCCGCAATTACCTTACATTTGTTCGGGGAATGGTTCGGGCACTTTCCTATGCCAATCACAGGTGCCTGTCACCCCCAGAGCGAGATGCTCCGAAAAGGTTAGTTAAAACTCGAGGAGAAAAAATAACGAGCAGGCTAGAGAACCTCTATACGGAGAAGCCAAATGAAATCGACAAGAGCTGCACAGGGCAGCGTAGACATTAGCAACCTGAGCGTTCCTGATGCTGAAGAGATTATTGAAGAGGCTTTAAACGAATTGGCGTTCTCACAAGACCCAGGCCTGGTGCGGGCGCTGCGTTTTCTTGCGCCACCCGGGTATCAAGCGATCGTGGAGCTATGCAGCGAAAACGGCCGCAGCAAGAGACGCAACGCTTCCGCAGACACCTGGTCGCCGGAAGAAGACGAGGTCCGCATCTACTTTGAACGAATGGATGATGGCGAATCTGCGCCGCGCCCAAGTCGTGGATCTCGCGCTTCGGCTCCGCAGAATCTTGAAGACGAGGACGAGGATCAAGACATCCCAGACCCGGCTGACCTTGATGTGCGGGTCAAGGAGCTTTGCGCCGCGCTTGCCGAGGCCGAGCGGGGAGGACACGCATTTATCGCACTCAAGTGGTTCCGCGACTCTTTTCTTCCGCGCAAAGCATTCCGGTGGAATCAGCATCCGGAGTCGCGGCAGGCGGTGTTGGCCGAAGCCATTCAACGCGGGGTTGTACTGACCAGCAAGATTGCCAACCCCAAAACACCAGCCTATCCGACCACTACGATCCGCCTCAACCGCGCTGAAGCCGGCTTACCCGAGGAGGCACAGCGCTTCCATCCTGTTGCCGTTCACGGGGAGTCTATTGCCGACGCGATTGAAGAGGAACGGGGCAATCAGTGAGTTGCTACTTCCTCGAAACCACGGCATTCGCCAAGCTGTTTGTGCAGGAACCAGGCACGGATGCGCTGATTCGCCTGATGGATGCTGTCGAAGATAACCGTAAGCTGATAGCCGCCTGCGCACCGCTGGAGGTGTACGCTGCAATTCGGCGACGCGAGCGGTCAGGTGAAATCGGCAGCGAAGACGCTGCGGCCGCTCTTGAAATTCTGCGACTCGAGGCTGCACGCATGGTGCAAGAGCCGCTGAATCCCGCGGTGCTTGAGGCCGCGCGACAGCTGATTGACCGCACCATCCTGCGCTGGCCGGATGCCCTGCAACTCGGCGCTGCCATCGTAGCACGCGACATGTTTCAAGGCACTGAGATCGTCTTTGTCTCCGCATCGAAGTTGTTGCTCGAAGCCGCGAAGACCGAGGGCTTTCACGCGCTTGATCCTGCTAAGGAAGCGACGGAGCCAATCAAGCAGGCGGAATGAGGCAAGCGGAATAGGGGACTTCGCGTTTGCGGCCAGAACCGGAACACTACTCCCGCCGGAATCGGTTGGCTTTCTCAAATTCATCACGCAGTTGGGGCGTGCGCAAGTTTTCTCGGATGTGTGCAAGGCGCTGCTCGAGAGCCAGCAGTGCGTTTTCCACGGCTTCAGTGTTGGTGTGGGCAATGTCACGCCACATGCTCCAGGGGCTGGCTCCCAACCGCGTCATTTCGCGGAGGCCGCGGCCACCAACATCTTTCAACTCGGGTGCATCGCCAACCTCTTCCTCCAACAATGCGCTCAAAGCTGTTGCCGTGAACTGAGGCAGATGACTGACCCACGCCACCAACTCATCGTGACGTGCGGAATCGAGATCGATGGTCCGAGAACCCATGGCAACCACCCACCCGCGCCATTCTTTTACAAGCGCTGCCGAATGCGGCGAGCGGCTCCAGGTTGGATCATCGGTAAAGAGCCACACCGTACCGCGAAACAGGTCCGCATCACCCCGTGCCGCTCCGCCGCGCTCTTTGCCCGCCATCGGATGGCCGGGCAGAAATGCGGCGCGCTCCGGGGTGTTGAAAAGGCGGCCGGCTGCAGCGGTAATCTGCGCCTTCGTACTACCGACATCCGTGACGAGGTGTTCTGAGCCGAGCATGCCCGAGAGTTGCTCCATGAGATCGAGTGTCACGTAGATGGGAACGGCAAGCAGTACAACCTGGCTGTTGCGAGCCGCCTGCAGAGCGTCCTTGGCGATGGAATCGAACGCGCCCATCGAAAGCGCAACCTGAGCCTGCTCCGGGCTTCGGTTCCATCCGATAATCGAGCCGCGAAAGCCCGCTGAACGCAATGCCAGGCCCACCGATGTGCCCAGCAGGCCTGTGCCCAGGATGGCGACGCGCTCGATCATACGGACTGCCTTCACTCCGTTTTAGAGGGTTCTTCCAACAGCCTCTGCAATGACACGCAAATCAGCCATCAGCTTGTCGAACTGGTCAAGGTACAAAGTTTGCGCGGCATCGGATGCCGCCTTGTCTGCGTTCGGATGCACCTCAACCAGTATGCCGTCAGCGCCCGCGGCAACGGCAGCCCGGGCCATGGGTGCAACCATGTCACGGTGGCCTGTGCCGTGCGAAGGATCCCCAACGATCGGAAGGTGAGAAAACTTCTTCACTACCGGAATGGCCGAGATATCCATCGTATTGCGCGTCGCGGTTTCGTAGGTGCGGATGCCGCGCTCGCACAAGATCACATCGTAGTTTCCGCCCGACATGATGTACTCGCTTGACAACAGCAACTCTTCGATGGTGGCGGCGATCCCACGCTTGAGCAGCACTGGCTTTCGCACCGCGCCGAGTTCGCGCAGAAGATTGAAGTTCTGCATATTGCGCGCGCCCACCTGGAAGCAGTCGACAAACGGAAGCATGGGCTCGATCTGCGAAATCTCCATCACCTCGCTCACCACGAGCAAGCCGTTGGCACGCGCCGCATCGTACATTAGTTTCAGGCCCGGGATCCCCATGCCTTGAAACGCGTAAGGCGAGCTGCGCGGCTTGAATGCGCCTCCGCGCAGGAAGCTGCCGCCTGCGGCTTTTACTCGCTTGGCAGTCTCGACAATCTGAGCCTCGTTTTCAATTGAACACGGACCCGCCATTACGGCCACTTGCTTGTCGCCCAGCTTCACGCCGTTGGCAAACTCCACCACCGTGCCTTCGGGACGAAAGCCTCGGCCTGCCAGTTTGTAAGGGGAGCTGATGCGGTGTACGTGGAGCACGCCGGGCAGCAATTCAAATTTGCTAAGGTCGAGGCTCGCCGTAGGACCCACGCCGGCCAAAATAGTTTGGGTTGCACCGGTGGTTCGGTGCACACCGACCCCGGCTTCCACCATTGCTTCGATCACGAAATCGATCTCTTCTTCGGTGGCTCTCTCTTGCATTGCAACGATCATTGCTTGTTCCCTGTCTCGGGCGCATCTGCGCCAGTGCCGTGGCCCGACGAATCATTCCCGCGCTCAAGACCCGTCGCTGGGGACTCCGATGCATTCGCCAAGGCATTCCTCTCCGATGCCAACTCGTTTCTCTGCAGCGCCCGCATCACGTCAATGATGCGCTCGTAGATATGCGTAAGCTCGATGTCTGGCAGTGGGCCCTTGTTGGCGGCGCGCACGTTAGCGTAGATCACCTTTTCGCGTGCCGGCTCATATACCGGCAGCGAAGTGGCGACCTTGAGATGACCAATCATCAACGCGGCGCGGGCCCGCTCGCTCAGCAGTTCCACCAGCTGGCGGTCCAGTGCATCAATCTGATTCCGCAATTCTTCCAGCGTCATTGCATCCTCGTGTTGCGATCCCGGCGCCCGAAATCTGCAATCAGAATTCAGGGCTCCGGGTGCATGAAAACAAGAGTCGAAACCTACCGAACGGTAACCGCCGCTGCGGACCGCTCGAAGCGTATGCTCTACCGGGCCAGCGCCGCTTGGGGCAAGCGTAGGCCCTTGATAAATCGTGCGACCGCTCCGGGCGCCGTTTCGGGAGTTGACCGCTCGATCAGCTCCACGATTGTGCTGCCGATTACCGCGGCATCCGCGAACTCCGCCACCTGGGCGACGTGTTCCGCATTGGAAATGCCAAAACCAACGGCCACCGGCAGCATCGTCCATCGCCGGATGCGTGCCACCAGGGCCGCTGCATCCGCCGTCATGCTTTGCTGCTTGCCGGTTATGCCTACGCGGGAAATTGCATAAACAAATCCTTTGGAGTGAGTTGCGATGGCCTCGAGCCGCTCGTCGGGACTCGTGGGTGCGGCCGGAAAGATGGGCGCAAGTCCTACCCGGTCCATCTCGGCGAGGTATTCACCGGCTTCCTCGACGATCATGTCGATTACCAGCACGCCGTCAGCCCCTGCTGCCGCTGCATCATCCGCGAAGCGTGACATGCCGTAACGAAGAATGGGATTTAGATACGTGAAGATCACCAAGCCGGCGCCTGGCCGTGCGGTGCGAATCTCGCCTGCGAGATCAAGCACGTCCTTAAGGCGTGTTCCACGAGCCACAGCGCGCTCGCTGGCACGCTGAATTACCGGGCCGTCGGCCAGCGGATCGCTGAAGGGTACTCCCAGCTCGATCACGTCGGCACCTGCATCGATGGCCTCAAGCGCAATCGCCCGTGTGCCCGCGATGCTGGGATCGCCGGCCGTCAGGTACACCACCAGCCCCGGCTTGTGATTGAAAATAAGCGCCATCGAAATCCAGTCACACTCCCTGGATCTTCAACTCGCGGGAGAGAATGCCCATGTCTTTGTCGCCGCGTCCAGAGAGGTTCACAACCAGTATGTCATGCGAAGTAAGCGTGGGAGCGAGACGAAGACACTCCGCCACGGCGTGGGCGCTCTCCAGCGCAGGGAGAATGCCCTCTGTACGCGCCAGCCGTACGACCGCGTCGAGTGTGGCCGTATCATCTTGCGAGACATACTCCGCGCGCCCCAAATCGTGCAGCGCTGCGTGCTCCGGTCCGATGGACGCATAATCCAGCCCCGCAGAGACCGAATGAGTGGCTGCGATCTGCCCGTTCTCGTCCTGAAGAACATAGGAATAGGTGCCCTGCAATACGCCCGGCGAGCCGCCACGGAAACGTGCTGCGTGTTCACCCAACCCGGTGCCGCGACCGCCTGCTTCCACTCCGATCAGCCGCACCTGTTTGTCCGGTATGAACTCGTAAAACGCTCCGATCGCGTTGGACCCGCCGCCAACGCAAGCAATCACCGCAGTCGGCAACCGGCCTTCTTTTTCGAGAATCTGCTGCTTCATTTCGATGCTGATTACGCGGTGAAAATCGCGCACCATCGTGGGGTAGGGATGCGCGCCCAGTGCACTGCCCAGCACATAGTAGGTCGTTCGAACGTTGGTGACCCAGTCGCGCATGGCCTCACTGATGGCATCCTTCAGGGTCTTTGAACCAGAGGAAACACCGCGAACCTCGGCACCCAGCAGCCGCATCCGCAGGACATTGAGCTCCTGCCGCTCCATGTCTACGTCACCCATGTAGACGACGCATTCCATCCCCAACAGCGCGCATACGGTGGCAGTGGCGACGCCGTGTTGGCCGGCCCCGGTCTCGGCAATAATGCGCTTCTTGCCCATGCGCTTCGCGAGCAGGCCCTGGCCCAGTGCGTTGTTGATCTTGTGTGCTCCGGTATGGAGCAAGTCTTCGCGCTTCAAGTAGATCTTTGCGCCGCCAAGTTGCTCAGAGAGTCGCTTGGCAAAATAGAGCGGCGTGGGTCTCCCTGCAAAGTCTTTGAGCAGCAATGCCAACTCGGCCTGGAATGCCGCATCGGCCTTAGCGGACTCGTACTCATGTTCCAGCTCCACGAGCGCTGCCATCAGAGTTTCTGGCACGTAGCGGCCGCCATAGACGCCAAAACGCCCAGGGCGCGACTCAGAAGGAACTGCTGGAAGAATCACCGATGCCATTGGGGAGGTCTCCTGCTTGGTTGCCCGGAAAATGGGCTCATTGACAGTTTACTAGGTGAATAATGTGAGGACGGAAAGACTCAGCGCAGAACTTACTCTTGTTGCAGTCGCTCTAATGCTGCGGCAGCACGTGCTTTGCTCACAAATATCCGCACCTTATCGGGATCCTTTCGGCTCGGCGCTGCCTCCACACCAGAGACGACGTCGACCCCCCAAGGGTTAAGCTTGGCGATTGCCTCCGCGACATTGTCCGGGTTTAACCCGCCAGCCGCCCCGTGCCGCCTACCGCTGTCGCTGTCCGGGAATCCACCAACAACGCATCAATATTATTGTCTTGCGCGAGAGCGGCGGCCCGTTCGAAAGCCTTCGCGTCAAAATGAATCACTCGCAAAATCCGCAAGCCGGGCCCCAGCCGTTCGCGCAGTCGTGCCGGGATGTCTGGGCCTGCTTCGGAATGCAACTGCACGCCAGTGAGCCCACATGCGCGCACTGCGGATTCAAGCTCGTCCAGCGCGGGGTCCACAAAAACTCCAATCTTCTCAATCGCGTCGGGCAGACGCGCAATAATCGCGGCGACCTGTTCCGTCGTGACACGGCGCGGGCTGGGCGCGAACACGAAGCCGACCGCGTCAGCACCGGCCTCGGCGGCCAACCATGCATCTTCTAGCGAGGTGTTTCCGCAGATTTTGACCCAGATGCTCATGGCGCAACTTTCATCTCTCCCAGCAAAGTCGCCAGCGCGGCACCGGGATCCGGCTGCCGCATCAGGCTCTCTCCAATCAGAAATGCGTCGAACCCGGCCGAGCGCAAGCGTTCAAGGTCCTCCGCATTGGAGATCCCGCTTTCGGAAACTCGCACCACCGAGTTGGGAATGCGATTCACAAGCTCGAGCGATGTTTCCATGCGAACTTCAAAGGTCCGCAGGTCGCGGTTGTTCACGCCGATGCCGTCCGCCCCAGTGTTGCCCAGCGTGTCGAGCACGCGGTCAAGTTCATCGGCTGTATGCACCTCGACTAATACATCCAACTCCAACCCGCGCGCAGCTTGAGCAAAATGGTTCATTTCGTCGCTGGTCAGTGCAGCGGCGATCAGCAAAATCGCGTCGGCACGATGGGCTCGCGCCTCCACAATCTGGTATTCGTCGACAATGAAATCCTTGCGCAGGCATGGCAACGAGACAGCTGAGGAAGCCAATTCAAGGTTGTGAAGACTGCCCTGAAAGAAAGGCTCATCCGTCAAAACGGACAGCGCTGCTGCGCCTCCCGCCAGATACTGCCTGGCCAATGATGCAACATCGAAGTCTTCGCGAATCAGACCTTTAGATGGAGAGGCCTTCTTGATCTCGGCAATCACGGCCACGCCCATTCCTGATCGCCGCCGCAATGCCGCAGTCCATCCCCGCGGCCGATGTAGGGCCGCCCTGCGCTCCAGATCTCCAGTCGATACCCGCGCTTTAGCCGCCGCTACCGTGGCTCGCGTGGAGGCAAGAATTGTGTCCAGTCGGGTCATCGTGCACTGCGTTGAGTATACGAGGAATCGAATCGCTTCCCAATGTTGCTGAATCCGATGCTCCGCTGAAGCGGGCACGAAAGCTTTGAAACCGCTTCTTCGTTCCGTTCCAATGGGCGAACGCATTCAGAATTCGTCTTCAGTCAGCTCCTCAATCAGCTCCCGCACTCGTTCCGTGCCGGTCTTCAGAGCCTGCCGTCCGGTGCGGGTGGCGACATATACTCGCCTGCTCCGCCCGGCCATCTTTTCCTTCGAAGACTTGAGCCAGCCTTTTTTTTCCATCCCGTGAAGCAATGGATACATTGTGCCGGGGCCCAGTTTGTATCCGTGGCGATTGAGCTCTTCGATCATGCCGAAGCCGAAGACAGACTCTCGACTTGCATGATAGAGAACATGAAGCCTCACAAGTCCGGAGTAGAGGTCGTAGTATTTAGCCCTCAATATTCACCTTTTTCGAACCTTGTTATTTGCCTTGGTCAGAATGCGTCGAGCTAATCTTCACCTGTTGTCCAGGACGAATCGCGTCGGTGGCATTGCGAATGACCTCATCTCCTGGCTTTAGATCGCCAAAAACCTCAATCTTGCCATTCATGCTCAAGCCGGTCACT
>WNGL01000236.1_pt1 | contig 63460 bp, 39 predicted proteins | sample 5400591 | NCBI WGS metagenome assembly WNGL01 (sample SAMN13153377, study PRJNA577476) | soil metagenome | isolation source: 80 cm soil or saprolite under Garry oak tree replicate 1 | place: USA:California | collected 2016-06-15 | reverse complement strand
CTCCAGCCGGTATTTGCAGAAACGTAAATCATGCCATTTGCTGCAGCAGCGTGAGTGGGATCTCCCAGGCGTTCAGTCGCCTGTTCAATGATTTCAGCAGAGATGATTTCGGTCTGGGTTGCGTTCAGGCGGAAGCGCATAATGCGCGCGGGTTGGGTGCCATTCTGTATTCCGATCAGTGAGTCTCCGTAAGCCAAGTACGATGCTCAGCCGAATGAAGCTCGATGTGCGCGCCGCCCGCGCATGCGCAAGCCCGTCTTGTGGTGCGCGACTCCTTGGGGCTTTCAGGTATCAATCCGACATGTGCGCTACTGGGTTGCAATGTCATCCGTGGGCTCGGTGATCCGCAGGGACAACTATTCCTGGTCACCTTTCCGTCGATTCTGAACCCGGTGACGGCCTTGCTGAAAATCAACTTGCAACTCGGCATTGTTGATGTGGAAATAGACCAGGTCGCCAATACGCTGGATGCCTATGCGGGGCCAGCCCCGTCGTATCTGACGGATGAGAAGCCGACTTCGTACTATGGCGCGACAGTATGGCATGGTTACGTGGCACAGCCGGCAAATCAGTTGATACGCACGAGCACGACGCAATCCACTTATCACGTGACGGGATCCGGGGTAGCGGTCGCGGTGATTGACACCGGCGTGGATCCGACCAATCCGGTACTGCAGAACCTACTCGTATCCGGGTATGACTTCACTCGAAACGTTAGCGGCGGCTCGGAGAAATCCGACGTCAGCACGTCACCAGATCTGAGCCAGGCGCAAACCGCCCAAGTGAACCAAAGAACGGTTGCTGTGCTCGACCAACGCACGGTGGCTGTCCTTGATGGTTCGGGGTATTCAGCCTTCGGCCATGGCACCATGACTGCCGGTATCGTGCATTTGGTCGCGCCCCAAGCGAAGATCATGCCGCTGAAGGCGTTTAATGCCAACGGTACAGGCTACGATTCCGACATTCTACGGGCCATTTACTACGCGGTGAAAAACGGCGCCAAAGTGCTCAATATGAGCTTCGACTATCCGACCTACTCGGCGGAGCTCGCTAACGCGATCAAGTATGCGAACAGCAACGGAGTGATTTCAGTGGCATCGGCGGGAAATAACGGCCAGCAAGTGGCTGTATATCCGGGCGCGTTGCCTTCGGTGATCGACGTTGCCTCTACCTCGAACTCGGACATTCAGTCCGTATTCACTAATTACGGCGCGCCCCCGGTGTGGATGGCTGCTCCGGGCGAAGGCGTAATGACGACTTACCCGTGGGGCACTTATGCCGCGGGATGGGGAACCTCGTTCAGCGCGCCATTCGTCAGTGGAACCGCCGCTCTAATGCTCGGCGTTAACGGGAACTGCACCAGTTCCAAAGTCGCGTCGGGATTGGCGCACGCGGCGTCCATTTCCGATCCGCAACTGGGATACGGACGACTCGACACGTATCAGGCCGTGCAGTCATGCCATTGATGGAGAGACAAGATGCACCGACGAGGATTGCCGGTCTTGGCGATCCACCGTCGCAAGATTCCAGCTCTTTAGTGCTACGCATTAAAGAGCTGGAAGAACAGCACGTCGCATTTCGCAACTCGCTGATCTGCGCGTTTAACCAGCTACTCGATCTCAAAGACATCAGTACAGGCCTGCATAGCACTCGGCTGGCGGAGTGGGCGATCCGGGTGGCTCGGAAATTGAATATTCCCGAAGAACACATGTATCAGGTCGAAGTTGCCGCCCTGCTCCACGACATTGGCAAGATAGGAGTTCCGGACTCCATTCTGAAAAAACAAGGCCCACTCACCGCCGAGGAGCGCGCCTTGATTAACCGGCATCCTGAATACAGTTGGTCAATCCTGCGCTTGTTTCCCGGGCTCGAAGACGCGAGCCTATACGCTTTGCATCACCACGAGAACGTCGGCGGGACCGGCTATCCGGCGGGGCTGCAAGGGGATGACATCCCGATCGTCTCGCGCATTGTTTCAGTCATCGACGCTTACGATGCAATGGTCTCAAACCGCTGCTACAGAAAAGGGCTTCCTCACACCGAAGCGATCCGCCGGCTGCTGGAAAGTGCTGGAACTCAGTTCGACACTGAGGTTGTGCGCACATTCATCCCCATTGCAGAGCAAGAGGCTACCGAAGTGTTCGCCGCAGCCGGAACCAGTACCAGTGCCGCGCTTTAGATCGAGGCGAAGACTGGGAAAAACTGTAGTGGTGCTGCTGGGCCTGCCTGCCGGTCACGATCACCGCGCGAACTCCCGCCTGTGGAATACTCTTCCCGAATAGAAGAGGCCCCGACAATGTCTTATTCCCGACGAGTGCTTCCATGTGTGTTGTTCGGCTTTCTGATGTTTGCTGTTTTCTGCGACGCCCAGTCCATCTCACCGCCCAGTCCAGAAAAAATCATCATTGACACCGATATTGGCGATGATGTGGATGACGCATTCGCAGTGGCGCTGGCACTACGCAGCCCGGAACTAGAGATTCTTGGGATCACTGCGACTTTTGGAGACACCGAAACCCGGGCCAAGCTCCTGGATCGACTGCTGGGCGAGGCCGGACGCCCGGACATTCCTGTCGCCGCGGGAACTCCAACCCAGACAACCGGTCTGTTCACACAACGTCGCTACGCCGAGGGCGGACATTTTGCGCGACCTTCCCATCCCAAGGCGGTGGATTTTATTCTTGCTCAGATTCGCCGTTATCCCGGCCAGATTACGTTGGTCGCAATTGGCCCTTTGATGAACGTTGGCGCGCTCATTGATAAGGGCCCGGAAACTTTCCGCAAGCTACGCCGCGTCGTGCTTATGGGAGGCTCAATCGCGCGAAGTTACGGCGATCTCGGCTACTCCAAGCCCCGTGGGCCAGAGGCAGAATGGAACATCAAGAACGACATTCCGTCGGCACAGAAACTGTTCGCCTCGGGTGTGCCGATTTTCATGATGCCACTCGACTCAACTCAATTGAAGTTGGAGGAGGTCAAGCGAGCAATTCTTTTCAAGGCCAGCACGCCGCTTACCCATGCACTGATACTCCTCTATCACCAGTGGGGACAGGAAACACCGACGCTGTTCGATGTGATGACGGTCGCTTACATCCTGGATCCTACGCTGTGTCCAGTGAAGCCGATGCACATCCGCGTTGACGAGAACGGCTTCACAAGAGCGGAGGCTGGCAGTCCCAATGCGCAAGTCTGCCTCGATTCGGATTCTGACGCCTTCTTCCGCTTTTATATCCCGCACGTGAGTGGACAGTAGTCGAGCATGGCCGCGAATCTGGACTGCGATCTGTACGCTGCTGTACCTTCTTTAGGTGAATTAGCCGCTACCGAACGTACTGGAGCAACCTTTTCTGGCCTGGAGCACTCGTTAGTGTAAGGGGCGATCCCAGATCGAGGGAGGTCCCATGATTAAGCATTTCTGCATCTTCGCTTTTCTGTTCGTCTTTTGTCTGCACCCATCAGCTTTCGCTCAGACGGCGTCAATCACAGGCACGGTCACGGACAACACAGGCGCCGTCGTTCCGAGCGCCAAGATTAGCACTCAAAACAAGGCGACCAACGCTTCGCGGAGCACGTTTACAGATGGGTCTGGCACCTATCGCATCACGAGCCTGGTTCCCGGAATTTACGGCATTGCCATTGAAAAACCGGGTTTCAAGGCGGTGGAGTTTTCCCGAGTCGAACTCACGGTTGACCAGGTCCAAAGCCTTGACGCAACACTCGCACCTAGTAGCGTGGTCGAGAAAGTGACTGTCACTGCGCCAGTAGCGCCGGTCGATTTGAACGATGCCCAGATCGGCAACATCGTGAAGGGCCAGCAAATAGAGGATTTGCCTCTGATTTTGCGCGATCCTTATCAACTGATTCTGCTCTCCCCAGGCGCGATCCAGGGCAACTCCATCCTGCAGGGCCTCTCGGTGAATGGTTCCCGCGAGCGCAACAACAACTTCCTGCTCGACGGGACTGACAATAATGATGCCGAGATTCCTGGTCTCAATCTGCCCCAGCCCGGACTGACTTCTCTCAATCCCGACTCCGTCCAGGAATTTCGCGTGATCACCAGCAGCTTTCTCCCCGAGTTTGGCCGAAACACAGGAGCGGTAATTGACATTATCAGTAAGCACGGCACCAACGATTTTCACTGCGACGTGTACTGGTTCGGCCGTTACGACGCGCTGGGCGCTCGCGACTTTTTCAATCATCAAGTCAATGCCGCCGGGCAAGTCGTGCCCAAGGATCCTTACGTCCGCAACACTTTTGGGATTGCCGCAGGAGGCCCCATCCGGCGGGACAAAACTTTCTGGTTCGCAAACTATGATGGCGAACGTTTTGTCACTACCCTAACCAACACCACGACCGTACCTACTCAAGCCTTCAAGAGCGGCAACTTCACCTTCGACGGAGTGCCCATCGATGTCAGCATGCAGAACTCGCCGAACAACGTAAACGGCCTACAGCTCGACCCGACGATTCAGAAAATTCTGGCTTTGTATCCTGCGCCGAATGGCCCCAGCGTGGATGACGTACGCGGCTTGCTTTTCTTTCCCAGCAAATCACACAGCACCGGCGACAATTTTAGCGCCCGCATCGATCACAATTTCTCTCATAACGAGACCCTCACGGCGCGCTACACCTTCAACCGGTATGAGGATCCAAACTTTGATCACACGGATTTCCTCCCCGGACTGGGAGGCACGGGGACCCTGCAGCGAAAACAAAATGCCTCCGTGCAACTAACCTCGGTGATCGACCCCAGGCTGGTGAATAATCTGCGCCTCGGGGCCAACCGCATTAATTTTCCGCTGAATTGCCAGGGGCTCAAGGTCCTCGACAGCACTGGCCTGGCCGATCCTTTTAGCCGTGGGGCCGATCTTCCCATGCCCGGGATCGCCGGCTTCGGCTGCCTGCTGATTGTCGATCGGGATAGCTCCAAGCGATTCAGCGGCACCTACACGATCGGGGATGACGCCACCTGGGCCCGGGGCCGGCACACCTTCAAGTTCGGCGTTGAGACGCATGATGTCTACTCCAACAGCACCAACGACTTTCTTTCCCGCCCCACGGTGGATTTCAGCAACTTTTCTAACTTCGGCGGCGCGCCTGCGTTTCAAAGTCAACCAGGCATGCCGGTGAACTGTAATTTGTCCCCGCAGAGCGTGGACTGCAATGCAACATTGCAAAACATGGTCTGGTCCCTTTTCGGCGTGGTTGGGTCTGAGACTCAAGCGCAGTTTTTGACAAGCGTGGCAACCGGACGCCCGATGATCTCCGCGGCTTCCGCCAGAAAGAGTTCGCCGCTTTCGCCCAGGACACTCTTAAGATCCTACCTAACCTGACCCTCAACTATGGTCTGCGCTACCAGTTCAATGGCGTGCCCTACGAAGTAAATGATCTGCTCTCTACGCTTTTTACTAACCCTAGCGGGCAAGCTCCCTTCACCTTCACGATTGCCGGGCAAAAAGATCAGGGTCTGCCGTCGCTCTACAACAATGACTGGCATGACCTTGAGCCTCGTGTCGGAATCGCATGGGATCCTTTCCAGACCGGCAAAACTTCCATTCGCGCTGGTTATGGCATTTTTTCACGACCGCCTATTTGGCCAGTTGCTAGGGCTAACGCGCGGCAACCCGCCGTTCCAACAAATTTTCTTCGAGCCTTTCTTCGCCGCAGGCGTCCTCGTTCCAGTGTCAGCGCTCGGCCCTCCCCCAAGTCTCACCGCTACGCCCATCGTGCCCGACTTCGGGTTCAATGCATCCGGCATGCTGCAGGGCGGCATTCTGCCTTTTATCATCGATCCACACCTGCGCATGCCATATAGCCAAGGCTGGAATTTCGGAGTCCAGCGCGAATTGCCCGGGAGTCTGCTACTGGAAGTGAACTACGTCGGATCGAGGGGAACGCGTTTGCTCCGCGTCGTGGACGGAAATCCACCGCAACCTGCGCTGGTCTCGCAATTGATAGCCGACGGAGTTCCACCGCAGCTATTGCAATTCGACGCTCTGTACCTCGGCGCCGAAGAGGGCATACTTCCCTTCGACGCCGTCAACAATAACGCTTTTCTGCACGCGGAGCTTTTCAACAACACGGCTTCGTCCGTCTACCACGCTTTGCAGGCCAACATCACGAAGCGTATGTCCAACGGACTTGCGGTCCAAGCTGCGTACACCTTGTCGCATGCCATTGACAACTCCTCCGACCCGCTCACTCCAGCGACTGGCAACAACCAGGGCTTTCCTCGCGACTCCCTGAACCTGACCGCGGAGCGAGGGAACTCGGACTTCGATGTGAGGCAGCGGCTGACGATCAACTACAGTTGGGATCTGCCCTTCGGCCGCGGACATGCGCATCTTGCCGAAGGTTTAGCAAGCGGCATCTTTGGAGGTTGGGAGGTCGCCGGCATCACGACTTTCTCTGGCGGGCTTCCCTATGACATCTTCACCGCGACCGACACGGCGCATACCGGCCAACCACAGCGCCCGGACTTCAATCCGGTGGGCGTTCCTGCCCCGGTCAGCAATCCGCTCACTCAAACCGGGCCCAACCTCGGTATGTCGAGCGCGCTGTTTTTCCCCGACGCTCCGTTTGGTCGAGGAGGAGACCTTGGCCGCAACCACTTCCGCGGCCCGGGTATCAACAACTGGGACACGGTCCTGCAGAAAACGGTCAGCCTCACCGAACGCGTCAACTTACAATTCCGCGCGGAGACCTACAATCTGTTTAACCGTGTGCAGTTCGGCCAGCCCGGGAATCTCACGTCCGATCCCGGAACCTTCGGTCAATCCACCTCAGAAGTAAGGCGCGCTGATGACACGTCAGGCGCTAGGCAAATCCAATTTGGCATGAAGCTGCAGTTTTGACAATCCTCGTGCTTCAAGTTCCGCAGGAGGTGCGCATCCCACGCTACGTCGGTAGAACCGCTTCGCCGGTGATTTTCACCGAGCCCGAGACTCCTGCCGCCTTTGGCAAGCCTTCGCGATTCACCGGCTGGCCACCGCCGACCCAGACTTGCAGCTCGCCTGGCACGATTCTTCTGGTTCCGCCCTCACCGATGACCGTCAGCTTTACCTTTTCGTTCTTGACTGGGGTAGCACCAGCTTCGTCGACGACACTTAAGTTGCGATTCGGGATTGTAATTTGCACTTTCTGGGTTTCACCAGGTTCGAGGTGTACCCGGCGGAATCCGGCGAGGGCGCGGACAGGAGCTCCTTTCACACCCGGATGTGTGAGATAGACCTGCACAACTTCATCTGCCGCCATCGGGCCTGAGTTCTTAACATCAACAGTTGCGGTGAGGTCATCTTTAGCGCCGAGGGAACTCTTGTCGAAGCTCAAATTGCTGTACTCGAAATTCGTGTAGCTCAGCCCGTAGCCGAAGGGATAGAGCGGCTCGGCGGTGAAGTAGCGGTAGGTGCGTCCCTTCATGTTGTAGTCTTCGAATGCGGGGATTTGGTCAACAGATTTGTAGAAGGTCAGCGGCAATCTTCCGCCTGGAGAGAAGTCTCCCGCCAACGCTTCGGCGACGGCTGTTCCACCTTCTTCTCCCGGATACCAGGCTTCGAGAATGGCCGGAACGTGCTGGTCGGCCCAATTGACGGCAAGGGCACTGCCGTTCATCAGCACCAGAACAACGGGCTTGCCACTGGCGACCAGTTCGTGGAGCAGTTGCTCTTGCGCGCGCGGGAGGTCAAGGCTGGTGCGGTCACCGCCAGCGAAGCCTTCAACATTGATGGGCATCTCTTCGCCTTCCAGTTCGCCCGCGAGTCCAAGCACGGCGACTATGAGGTCAGCCTTGCTGACCGCGTCGGTGTAGTCTTTCACATCTCCCGGTTCATGCCAGACCAGCTTTGCTACTCCGGAGCTTCCTTCCTGTGAACACTCAATTTTCACGAGATACGCGCGTCCAGCTTCCAGGTGGACCGCTTTCAGTCGTGTCTTGCTGGTATCGCTGTACCACGATTCGCCGACCAATTGGTTGTCCAGCCAGAAATGGAATGCGTCAGTTCCGGTGAATCCGATCTGGTAGTCGCCGGTCGCGGGCGGAGTCAGGGTGCCGGTCCAGCGAACAGTGAAGTCCTCCGACAGGTCGGGGCCGGCGCCATTCTGCCAATTAAAATTGATGCCTGGATCGGTTCGCTTTATGACCGGAGCGCCTTCTGGACTTGTTGCCTTGAAATATTCGCCAGTGAGCCCCGGCCGGCCTGAATTGTCCTTCAACAAATCGGCGGGAACGGGCGCCAGCGGAGGCCCGGTTAGAGAAGATCCGGCAGCGTAAAGCACCGTGGAATCCGCAAAACGCTTGCGGATTCCTGCAAGTACCGTAACCGGGTGGGACGGCGTGCCATTGTAATTTCCGAGCAGGGGATCAATATTGTCCGCGTTTGGGCCGATCACGGCGATGGTCTTGTATTTTGTGCCGAGGGGAAGCAGGCGCTCCGAGTTCTTCAGGAGAACTAAGGTTTCGCGTGCAGCCTGAAGCGCCAATTGCCGGTGAGGTTCGGTGTCGTTATCAGAAATCGAAATGCTCGAGTACGGAACTGATTCCGGCGGGTCGAACATGCCTAACTTTATGCGCGCGGTGAATAGCCGGCGAACAGCGCGGTCGATGTCTTCGTTCGAGAGTAGCCCCTGCTGCACCGCTCTCAGCGCGGCGTCGCGCTCTGTGCGTATTTGCTGCTCCGGCCAGGCGCAGATGATGTCCATGCCCGACTTTACTGCCGCGGCCATTCCCTGCTCCATCGTCTCTCGGTAATGGTGGTTTCGCGAAATATCACTGGCGGCGCCGCAATCCGAGACCACGTAGCCCCCGAAATTCCAGGCATTGCGCAGATGCTCCTCGAGCAGTAGCGGTTGAGCACAAGCAGGCTTACCGTCGACCGAGTTGTAGGCGCACATCACGGAACCAGCGCCTGCGGTAACCGTCGCGCGGAACGCTGGGAGATAGGTGTCTTCGAGATCGTGCGCCGAGACTTTGATATCAACCGTATGCCGCGTAGGTTCGGGACCGCTGTGTACCGCAAAATGTTTTGGCGTGGCCAGCGCCTTCAGATATTTCGGGTCATTTCCTTGCAAGCCGGTTACGTAAGCAACGCCCATCTGCGCTGTCAAGAACGGGTCTTCGCCATAGGTTTCCTGGCCGCGTCCCCAACGCGGGTCGCGGAAAATGTTGATGTTCGGCGACCAGACGGTCAGCCCGTGAAACCAGTCGCTATAACCTTTCTCCCGCACACGCTCGGCATACTTGGCCCGGAACTCGGTGGCAACTATATCCGCTTCTTTGTGGAGCAGGTCGGGATCGAACGTCGCCGCCAATCCGATTGCTTGCGGAAACACGGTCGCATAGCCCTCGCGTGCCGCGCCGTGCAGACCTTCGCTCCACCAGTTGTACTGCGGAATTCCCAGCCGCGGAATGGCGGCCGCCGTGTGCACCATTTGCGAGACTTTCTCTTCCAGCGTCAGGCGCGAAACTAGGTCATTGACCCGTTCTTCGATCGGCAACGCCGGGTTTCGGAATCGCGCGCTTGATAAATCCAAGGCCGCCGCTGAAGCCTGGGCCGGTTGCTGGGTCGAACTGATGCTCGAATCCTGTGCAAAACTCAAAGTGGAGAAAACAATCACGACAACCAAAATCTTCTTCACGGCAGCGCTCCTTATGACTTTGTTCGCTGACTACGAGCCGATTGCGCTCAGCCCTTGTAAGCCCAAGTTTTGGTCCATTTCGATGACAGCGCACTAATTTAAACTAAATCGATATAGATGGGAACACTTATTGCGCAGAAACAACGTTTCTCCTACCTAGTTTGCAATTGGCTGGCTTCTTCCTGAATTCGGTTCCACGCATTCTGAACGTGGCGCTCGGCCGTATTGGTTTGTCCCACACAAAGACGTAAAGTGAGACGGTTATTCAGGCGGGTATGCGTCAAGTAGAGGCTTCCGCTACGGTTCAGCCGGTCCATTAAACGTTGGTTCGCCTCATCGCTGCTCTTGAGGCGGAAGCAGACCAGATTCAGCGGCGGAGGGACTGCCAACTCGAACCGATCATCTTCCTGCACCCAGGACGTAAATTGCTGTGCCAGTCTGACGTGCTCGCGAATGTGAAACTGTAAGCCCTCAATCCCATAATAGCGAAGGACAAACCACAGTTTGAGCGAGCGGAACCGTCTGCCTAGCGGAATTTGCCAGTCGCGGTAATCAATGACCGATCCGGATTCTGTCGCCTTGTTTCGCAGATACTCAGGAAGAACGCTGAGTGTCTGGATCAGCATGTTGCGATCAGCAACGTAGAAGCAGTCGCAATCGAAGTTGGTGAACATCCATTTATGAGGATTGAAACAGTAACTATCGGCATACTCGATGCCCTCGTGGATGTGGCGGAACTCGGGACACAAGGCGGCGGTTCCGGACATGGCAGCGTCCACATGCAGCCAGGCGCCGAATTCGCGACAGAGGGAACCAATTTGCGGAAGAGGATCAACGGCATTGGAAGAGGTCGTGCCCACAGTCGCGCACACGAAAAATGGGATCAGCCCGGACTCGCGGTCTCGCTGCATTGCCTCAGCCAGCGCATCAGCGCTCATCGCGAATTTCTCATCTACTTCGATGAGGCGTAGATTTTCATACCCAATACCTGCAATGCGGATCGCCTTTTCCGTCGCCGAGTGGGCCTGGGTGGATGTGTAGGCGCACAGTTTCCCCATAACGCCGGCGCCATTGGATTCGAAGTTTGTAGCACGCTCGCGAGCAGCCAGCAGCGCGCAAAGTGTGGCGCTCGATGCCGTGTCCTGAATTACGCCGCCGCCGCTTTTGGTCGACAGAAATTTCTCCGGCAGCCCGAGCGCGGAAACCAGCCAGTCGAGAACATGGGATTCCAACTCGGTGCACGCTGGGCTGGTGGCCCAAAGCATGCCCTGCACTCCCAGGCCGGAAGAGAGCAAGTCACCCAAAATCGAGGGGGCGGATGCGTTACTGGGGAAATAGGCAAAAAAGTTCGGCGACTGCCAGTGGGTCACTCCCGGCAGAATAAGCTTCTCGAAATCGCTCAAAATGTCTTCGAATGGTTCCCCGCGTTGAGGGGCCTCGCCCGGTAGTGAAGCCCGTATCTCGCCAGGGGAGACCTGTGACAGCACTGGGAAAGACTCGATGCGTTGGTAATAATCAGCGATCCAGTCCACAACCAAATGTCCGCGGGAGCGAAACGACTCAGGTGTCATGTGAAAAGACTTCGGTTCAAGCACGATGCGTCAGTCCTTTTGTTGTGTCTTGAGAGCGGCCGTCGACTCCAACATGCAAGTATTAGATCACCGTCATCACAAATCGTGTGTACCAGGCATGCTGTACCTTGTTAAATTACTTGTTACCTTAAATGAGAAGCCATGCGTCTAGTCATCAAGGTCGGCACCAGCCTGATTGCGCCCGGTGGGCGGATTGACACCAAGCAACTGCGGTCGCTAGTGGACCAGCTCGATCTTCCGCACAATGAGTTTCTGATCGTCAGTTCCGGGGCGATTGCGTCCGGCATGGCAAATCTGGGGCTGGAGCAGCGGCCATCGAATGTACCGCTGATGCAGGCCTGCGCTGCGGTCGGGCAGAGTGCATTGATGCATACCTATGAGCAGCTCTTCTTCGGGAAAAAGATTGTCGCTCAACTCCTGCTCTCGAGCGATGACTTCACTTCCCCTGCGCGCTACAAGAATCTTCAGAACACGCTGCATCGATTGCTGCGGCTGGACGTGGTGCCGATTGTGAATGAGAACGACAGTGTCTCAGTCCGGGAGTTGGTCGGCGCGTTCGGCGACAACGACGAGCTGAGCGCAATGCTGGCAGCAGCAGTGGACGCCGACTGGTTGTTGCTGCTTACCGACGTGGATGGCTTCTACGCGCCGAATGGCAAGCGTCGGCGACTGGTGCGGACGATCCGCAAGCTAACGCCCGAAATGGAAGCTCTATGCAATGGACAAAGCAAACTGGGCAGGGGCGGAATGCGGTCCAAGCTGCGCGCGGCGAAGATGGCCAGCGAGGCCGGGGTGAATGTCGCCATTGTGAACGGACGCGATCCCGACGCCATCTCGAAAGCAATCTCGCACAAGATCGGAACTTACTTCCCACCGAAGACGGAGAGGTCTTGAGATGGCCAGTATTGTGACGGTCTCATCCTCCACGCGGGAAAAGCTCGAACGCGCGCGGAAAGCATCGGCTTCACTGGCGCAACTTTCGACTGCCCAGAAAAACGCCTTATTGCTACAGATGGCGGATGCAATCGAAGCGCAGGCTGCGAAGATACTCCGCGCCAACGAGGAGGATATTCAGCGGGCCAATCTGTCGGGAGCGATGCGTGATCGTCTGCTGCTGACATCCGAGCGCATTTCGGAAATGGCGGATGCGGTGCGCGATGTCGCCGCCCTTCCCGATCCACTGAACGAGCTCCTGGAAGAGTGGACTCGTCCTAACGGCCTGCTGATTCGAAAAGTTCGCGTTCCTCTAGGCGTTATTGGAATCGTGTACGAATCCCGGCCCAACGTGACCGTGGACGCGGCGGCGCTCACCCTAAAGACTGGGAACGCAGTCGTGCTCAGAGGCGGGAAAGAAGCGGCGGGCAGCAATCAGGCGCTAGTGGAAATCCTGGCGGGAGTTCCTGATGTGCCCGCAGGCGCTATCGAATTGCTGGATTCCAGCACGCGCGACACCGTACAGGAACTCATCCGGGCGCGCGGTCTTGTGGACGTTGTGATCCCCCGTGGCGGCCCGGCGCTGATTTCCCACGTTATGGAAAATGCCGTTGTCCCTGTGATCGAGACGGGCGCGGGTAATTGCCACATTCTTGTGGACGAATCCGCCGACTTCGAAATGGCGAATCGTATCGTGCTGAATGCAAAAGCGCAACGCCCTTCAGTCTGTAACGCGGCAGAAAAGTTGCTGGTGCACTCGCGAATCGCGACGGCGTTCATCCCACAAATCGTTGGGCAATTGGTCGAAGCCGGCGTGGAAGTGCGCGGGGACGAGGAAACGCGCCGCCGTGTATCGGGAGTGACGCTTGCGACGGAAGAAGATTGGGGCGAAGAATACCTCCGGCTCTGCCTTGCGATTCGCGTTGTTTCCAGTCTGGACGACGCCATCGAACACATCAATCGCTACTCAACCAAGCACTCGGAGACAATCGTCACATCTAGCGAAGCCAACGCGCGTAAATTTCTTCGCCTGGTGGATTCAGCGGCCGTTTACTGGAATGCATCCACGCGGTTTACCGATGGCGGAGAATTCGGCTTCGGCGCGGAGATGGGCGTGAGCACCCAGAAGCTGCATTGCCGCGGGCCATTCGCGCTCAAAGAACTCACGTCGACGAAGTATCAAATCATTGGAACCGGGCAGGTGCGCTAGTAAACAAGCCCGCTCAAGTGTTTGCGATTTCGTGTCTTGCTACGTAACACTTACTTCGGTATACGTCCCATATACCTGCCGCAACGCTTCGCAGATTTCACCTACTGTCGCATAAGCGCGCACCGCATCAATGATGTAGGGCATGGTGTTGGCCGAGGAGATATTGCCGCTTGATTCCGCCCTGGGATCCTCGGCGGCGGCTTTCTTCAGCGCGTCCAGGCGGCGCTCGACCTCTTGGTGCGATCTGCGAGCGCGCAATGCCTTCAATTTCGCCGATTGCTGGCGCCCAACTGTCTCATCGATATAGAGCGTATGCGGCGGTTCTTCGTCGACGGTGAATTCGTTCACACCCACAATGATCTTTTCCTTCGCTTCGGCCGCACGCTGGTACTGATATGAAGCTTCTGCGATCTCCTTCTGGGGATAGCCACGCTCGATAGCTTTCACCATTCCGCCGATGGCGTCCAGCTTGTTGAAATAGTCGAGCGCGCCCTTTTCCATCTGCAGCGTCAAGCTTTCCAGGAAATATGAACCGCCCAGCGGATCTGTGCTTTGAGTTACCCCGGTTTCATAAGCGATGATCTGCTGCGTCCGCAGCGCAATACGCGCGGCTTCTTCCGTGGGCAGGGCAAACGCTTCGTCGTAGGCGTCGGTGTGCAAAGATTGGGTTCCGCCGAGCACCGCCGCCAGCGCCTGGATCGCCACTCGGGCAATGTTGTTCATTGGCTGTTGCGCAGACAGCGATACACCCGCAGTCTGAGTGTGGAAGCGCATCAGCCACGTGCGTGGGTTCTTGGCGCCAAAGCGGGCTTTCATTACCTGGCCCCAAATTTTGCGGGCGGCGCGATATTTTGCAATCTCCTCAAAAAAATCGTTGTGCGCGTTGAAGAAAAAGCTCAAGCGCGGGCCGAAATCATCCAGATCCAGTCCCCGCCTCCGCGCCCACTCCACGTACTCCACACCGTCATACAGCGTGAACGCCAACTCCTGCAGCGCGGTAGAACCGGCCTCGCGAATGTGGTAGCCGCTGATTGAAATCGTGTTGAAGCGGGGAGTGAATTTCGATCCGAACTCAAAAGTGTCCACCACTAGGCGCATGGAAGGTGAAGGCGGATATATATATTCCTTCTGCGCGATGTATTCCTTCAGAATGTCGTTCTGAATCGTGCCTGAAATTTTCTTCCAATCCGCTCCCTGCTTTTCCGCGACGACCAGATACATAGCCCACAGCACCGAAGCGGGCGAGTTGATGGTCATTGAAACCGTAGTCTTCTCAAGATCAATTGCGTTGAAGAGGATTTCCATGTCCTCGAGCGAATCAATAGCCACACCACATTTGCCAACTTCACCCTCGCTGGCCGCGTGATCGGAGTCGTATCCCATCAAGGTGGGGAGATCGAAAGCCACCGAGAGCCCGCTTCCACCATGCTCAAGCAGGTATTTGTAACGTTGGTTGGTTTCTTCAGGCGATGCAAACCCAGAGAACTGGCGCATCGTGTAGAGCTTTCCCCGATATCCGGTGGCATGGATTCCGCGCGCATAAGGCGGCTCGCCGGGATATCCGAGGTACTGCTCGTAGTTCCAGTCTTCTGGCAGATCAGCTTGTGTGTAAAGCCGACGGATAGGGACGCCGGAAATTGTGGTGAAGCACGCGCGACCATGCTCGTCGACGTTCACACCACTCGGCGCGCCAATCGGCTTCTCCGGTGACTTTTCCAGAGCAGGGAGCAGTGTCTTCTCGGCCCATTGTTTTTCTGATTCGGAAGGGTGGCGGTTTTCAACCAGGTCTGAAATCGGAGTTTCGGGGATCAACGAGCGCCTTTTATCCGCCATTGTGCCTGCTCTCTCCTTTCGATGATAGGAGACGTGCAGCCGAGGAGCAAGCAAAGCGGGCGACCGCTCGGTCGGTCAAGCGTTACGATTCCGCGCCAGTTCCCAGGCCTTCGCGTACTTCCACGAAACGTAAATCGCATGGTAAAGATGGAGCAGAAAACCTTCTCGGCCGTCAAGAAAACCGAGGCGGAAGACGTAGTTGTACAGGAACGTCAGCTTCGGCCGTATAAGGATATTGATCAAATTGAAGGTGCGATGTCCATTCGCCACCACGATCTCCGCGCCTGAAGACGAGTAGCTGTTCATGTGATCAATGTAGCCGCGCAGTGTGGGGTAAGCGTTGTGGACGAGGGCATGTTTGAATCCGTCGATCGGGCCGTTGACCTTGATGGTCGGATGGGCACCGTACTCTTCGAACTTCCCTGCCCCGCGCCGGATAAGGCGTAGCTTCTTGTCAGGATAGAAGCCGCCGTGTCTGATCCAGCGGCCGAGGAAAAAGTTCTTGCGGGGAATCAAAAAACCCTTCAACTCGGGTTCATCAGCTCCGTACCCTAGGCCGTGTTTTCGCAGGTTCTCTGAGCGAGGGTCCGTGCTAGTCGGTAGACCTTGGCGAATCCACTCCTCACGCGCAAGCAGGACCCAGTTGATTTCGTCTGCCAATTCCGGTTCCAGTGCCTCGTCTGCGTCTAACTGCAGCACCCAGTCTCCGGAGGCCTTCTCCATGGCAGAATTCTTCTGTGCAGCAAAGCCCTTCCACGGCTCGACGAATATCTTGGCGCCATATGAGCGCGCAATCTCCAACGTCCGGTCAGTCGATCCTGAATCCACAACAATGATTTCGCCCTGACCATCGCGCACCAGTGGCGTCACGCTGTCGAGCGTGCGTGGGAGGTTCGCTTCCTCGTTTAGGGTGATTATGACGATTGAGATACGCACCGAGAGAGGATAAACCGCAAGTTCCGTCCGCGCCTAATGATTCAGGGCGAATCGCCCGCACGTCCGCGATTTGCTCCGCAGGCCAGTCCCGTGGAAGAGGGACGCTTTTAGCGCCGCGTTGGACTCGGATCAAGACTCCACGCGGCGCTAAAAGCGCCGCTCTTCCACCGCAGAAAATAAATCTACTGCTGAGGCGGTGCTGGTGGTGTGCCCGACTGCACATCCGCGCGCGGCGCGACAAACGGAATCTTCGGAGCGTGCGTCACTTCGCCGCGTTCCGCATCCGACATGTCGATGCCGGCGTGCTCAATCAACAGTCCGGTGGCACGATCGAGTTCAATCTGCGCTTTTTCGTAGGCCGCCATCGCCGAAACCAGGTTCGACTCCGCCGTGGCTAACCCCGATTGGTTTTGCAGAACGAGCGTAGAAGTCGAAGCTCCCAGATTGAATTTTTTCTGCTCGGCATCAAGAGATTGCTTTGCCAGTTCGACGGCAGCCTGCGCCGCCTGTACCGCAGCGCGGTTCTGGGTCACGGAAAACTGAGCGTTACGCACCTCGATCCGAATCTGGTTCTCAAGCTGCTGCAGGCGCATTTGCGACTGCCGGTATTCAAGTTGAGCGCGCACGGACAGGGCCTGTGCCTCACGATTGCGGATGGGTATGGTCAGAGTGACGCCCATGCCTTTGTCCGGAGCGGTAGAGTTGACTAACTGGTCCAGTGTGTCTGAATAGCCAATCGGGGCCACCGGTGCCTTACCGCAACCGAATCCCTGGCAACCATTCGACGTAAGATTCGACGGATTCTGAGAGCCGCCCAGACCCGATCCGCCGTAGTAGGCGAACAGGTCGAGACTCGGCAGCAGTGAATTCTTAATGGCTTTGGTGCTGAGGTCCCTGTTGGTGAGGTCGATCCTCGTCTCCGCTAGTTCCGCTCGATGCTGTAGAGCCTCATTGATCAAATCTTCGGTAGGAACTACCGGTTCCTGTTGTGGCAGCGCCATCGTTGTGGTCGGTATCACCTCAGCACTCGCCAACGTAGGATCCTGCAGCGAGCGGCTGAGTGCGTTTTTCATCAGCAACTGCTGAAGGTCCAGATTCGTTTGGGCCTGGATCAGGCTTTGTTGGTCTGCGGCCACTGTATTCTGTGCACGGACAACCTCGATCGGCGCCAAGCTGCCGATCTGGACTTGCTTCTGATTGTCGGACAGCGTCTTCTGTGCAAATGCCAGAGACTCCTGTGCAACGCGCACATTTTCGTAGGCAAACACCAGGTTCCAATACAAGTTCTCGATCTGATCTACAGTGGTGATGATCTGAAGCCGGAATGCAACATCAGTAATTTCGCGATTGTTTTTGGTGATCCGGATCAAACGGTCGTTAGGCACAAATCCGAAACCTTGCAACAGGTGCTGTGTAAGCCGGAATTGGAACGATGAGTTTACGCTGGGGCTGTATGTATTGAACGTGCTGTTCGTGCCCAGACGGGTATTGTTGAAGCCGACGAGCAGGTTCGTCCCGCTGTGGAAACCTTGCTGATAACTAAAGTTGCCAGTTGTCGTACCCTGCTTCGCTATAGGCGCGCCTGTGAAGATATTGTTCGAGATAGTGTTTGAATGATCAAACTGCAGCGTTCCGCTAATGATGGGATCGAAGCTGGTGAGGGTCGGCCCCAATCCTTCGGTGCTGGTCAGCCCCAACGATCCAGCGCCGATGCCGCCTGTTCCTGCGCTGGTTCCTCCAGGACCGGATCCAACGGTGCCGCTTAGTCCTCCCACTCCGCCGCCAGGAGTATTCTGCACCAAACCGGAATTCACGCCCAGGAACTGGTTCGCGCCGGATTTTGCGCGCAGCACATCCGTGTCTGCAATTCCAAGGTTGTAGCGCTGGATGGCGATATCCAGGTTGTTCTCGAGCGCCAACACGACAGCGTCATCCATCGAGAGATAAATCTTCCCGTCGCGCATGAGCTGGTCAATCTTCGGCGAATTGGTCAAGTCCGGTGGAGCAATCTCGCGTGGAGTGTAGGGTGCAATAGGATTTGGGAAATATCCCTTCGGCTTGGAGTAATTCGTCACCTCAAACTGCCGATCAGGCGCCGGTGCTGACGGAAGAGTCGATTGCGAAGATTGGGCCGGTGCTTGCGCGTTGGTACTCTGCGCATCCTGCGCCCACATGCTGGCCGGCAAAGCACCGACCAAAGCTACTGCGATCATATGCCGAAGAACACACTTCAAAAAAGATAAAGACATTCGATCCTCTCCATCTCCATCATTGCGTGTTGAAAAACACGAAATCCCTGGGTTCAAAGCTGTACTACGTAAAAAGAGGCGTCCGGGTTCCCGATTTCCGCGACCGCGTACACAAATCGGCGAATCTCACACTACGAAGGAATGCAACAGTATAGCTGACGCGTTGAGCGTATGTTTCCACCCCGGACATGTGCAAACGATGTAATCTTGGATGCTCATTCATCTCCGAAGATTCGATTTCTGCATGCGCAATCTCAAGCTGACACTGGCCTACGACGGGACGGAATTCTGCGGATGGCAAGTCCAGCCTGACGCCCCCAGCGTCCAGGGCACTCTGGCCTCGGCTATTGGACGCATTACCGGAGAAAAAGTACTGCCCCAAGGCTCTGGCCGGACGGATGCAGGTGTGCATGCCCTGGCCCAGGTGGCCACATTTCAGACCCAGTCGGTCATTCCAGCGGCGAATTTAGTGATTGCACTCAATGACATTCTTCCCGCCTCGATCCGAGTGCTGGAAGCGAGAGAGGTTCCGGCCGACTTTCACGCCCGCAAGTCGGTGCAAGCGAAGACTTATCGTTACCGGATTTACCGTGGGGCGATCTGCCTGCCATTTCTCGCACACTACGTCTGGCACTATCCTTATCCGCTGGATGAAGATGCCATGTGGGAGGCCGCAACCCTGATCGAAGGGGAGCATGATTTCACTTCGTTTGCGGCTGTAGACCCGGAGAAGAACCTTAACCACGAAGCGGACCCTTCGGCGCTACTCAGGACAGGTTCCAGCACACGAAGCAATATCCGGAATGTTTTTTCCTCGCAGTGGCGGCGCCAGGAGACGGAACTGATCTACGAAATACGCGGCACCGGGTTCCTTCACCATATGGTCCGCAATCTCGTTGGGACGTTCTTGCTGGTTGGGAAGAAGACGCTGAAACCGCAAGATGTGATTACAATTCTCGAATCAAAGGACCGCTCCGCCGCCGGCGCAACTGCTCCCGCAAGCGGTTTGTATCTAGTCAATGTGGAGTACGGTGCCGTAGAGACGTCGCTTGCAACGTCTCCACGAGATTAAAAGAATGGCAATTGAGATCGGAGTCGCTGCTCGCAAGTTGGTTTCAACAAATCCCGCCACCGGTGAAGTCTTGCGCGAATTTGAATGCGCGAGTGCTGCCGAAGTGCGGGAAGCAGTGGCCCGCGCTCGCTGCGCCCAACCCGAATGGCAGGGGAAAGCTGTACGCGATCGGTTAGCGATTGTTCAGAACTTCCAACATCTTCTGAACGAACGCAAGCAACAAGTGGCGCGCATCATTACCTCAGAAGCTGGTAAACCTATCGTCGAAGCTCTGCTGACAGAAATTTTAGTGGTGCTCGACGCGTCCCGTTTTCTGTTGCAAGAGAGCCACGGTTTCTTGCGGGAACAGCCAGTCCCACACGGCAGCCTCGCCACTAAAGCAAAGACTGGCCGGCTGATTCGCGAGCCCTACGGCGTGATTGGAATCATTTCGCCGTGGAACTATCCATTTTCCATCCCCGCAACCGAGACTCTCGCGGCGCTAGTGACCGGAAATACCGTTGTGCTGAAGCCATCTGAACTGACGCCGCTCTCGGCTCTCGAACTCGCATCGCTGCTGCGCGACGCCGGAGTGCCAGAAGACGTATTCCAAATCGTTGTCGGCGACGGCCCGACTGGCGCGGCGCTGGTCGAATCTGGCATCGACAAACTAGTCTTCACTGGCAGTGTCGCTACCGGGCGGCGCATTGCCCAAGCGGCCGCAGCCCGTCTCCTGCCTGTGGTGCTGGAGCTGGGCGGAAAAGATCCAATGATCGTGCTCGACGACGCCGACGTGGATGTGGCCTCAAGCGGCGCGGTCTGGGGAGCATTCGTCAACGCGGGCCAGGCGTGCCTGTCGGTCGAGCGTTGTTACGTTCATCGCAGCATCTACGATCGCTTTATTTCCGTTTGCGCAAAAAAGACAATGCAGCTTCGAGTCGGCAATGGCATGGATCCTGAAATTGATATTGGCCCGCTCATCCACGAACGCCAGCTCCAGACAGTAGTGCAGCACGTTGAAGACGCACAATCACGTGGGGCACGGGTCGCGGCCGGTGGCGAGCGTCTCACATCGCTTGGACCGAATTTCTATTCACCAACGGTTCTGGCTGATGTGAATCACGAAATGCGGGTAATGCGCGAAGAGACCTTCGGCCCAGTGCTTCCGATTATGGCTTTTGGTTCCGACGCGGAGGCCGTTCGCTTGGCCAATGATTCCGAGTACGGCCTTGCTGCCAGCGTGTGGACTCGCGATCGCGCGCGCGGCGAAAGTATCGCCAGGCAAATTAATGCGGGCACGGTCATGGTAAACGATGCTGTTTCCTGCTTTGGAATCAGTGAGGCCCCGCACGGCGGGGTAAAAGCCAGCGGCATCGGACGCACCCATGGCCGCTTCGGGCTGGAGGAGATGGTCAGGGTCAAATATCTCGACTCTGACCGCTTGCCCGGAACCAAAAAACCGTGGTGGTACGGCCACGGCGGGCAAGCCATCAGCACCACCGAAGGGTTTCTGGATTTTCAATTCGCGCGTGGGATCGGAAGGCGGCTGAAGGGTGGATTACGGTCATTCGGCTTAATCAGCCGCCGGAAGATCTAGCAGCTCAGTGATCCACTAGTACGCATGCTGTTGGAAATACTGCTCGCCTTCTCGTACCTGCTGCATCGCTTGGTCGACAAGCTGCATCGCGCGCTCGCGGTGTCCACCCTTATTTGGTGTGGCCTTCTCCAGTTCAGCTCTGGCTTGTTCCAGATGTCCCATGGCTGCGCTCATATGAGGCTCCTGCCGGGCCATCTGAGCGGTCTGTGCGTGCACAATCGAATACAGGCCTAAGCTGAACAGCAACGCCAGTGTGCTGCTGAATGCAATAACTCTCGTGCGCATAAAATCCTCCGAAACCTAGACTGACACGATATTTTGAGACGCCATCGCCCAATTACAGGTTGCTTTAAGTTGAACGGAGTTCTGCTACACTGTCTCGCTCGCGGGAGCGCTGCGAAAGGATCTCGGATTTCAGCTTATGGATTACGTTCTCGGCATTGACGTGGGAACTGGCGGCACGCGGGCGGTTCTGGTGAATCGCTCAGGGGCCATTGTCAGTTCTGCAACTTGCGAGCACGTTCCGTTCGCTTCGCCCAAGATCGGCTGGGCGGAGCAGGACCCGCACGACTGGTTTCAGGCTGCTGGATCGGCGATCCGACAGGTCATCTCACACGCTGGCATTTCCGCTTCCGATATCTCTGCCGTAGGTCTTGCCGGACAAATGCATGGGGCTGTGCTGCTCGACGAAAATGACCAGGTGCTCAGGCCCTCGCTTATCTGGTGCGATCAGCGCACGCAAGCGCAATGCGATTGGCTGAACCAGAAAATAGGTGAGCAGAGGATTATAGAACTCACCTGTAACCCCGCGCTGACGAATTTCACTCTGACCAAATTGCTATGGGTGCGGGACAATGAACCGGAGATTTGGCGGCAGTTTCGCCGAGTACTTTTGCCGAAGGACTACGTCCGCTTCCGGCTCACGGAGGAACATGCCATGGACGTGGCCGACGCTTCCGGCACTCTGATGCTTGACGTGGCGCACCGCCGCTGGTCGGACGAGATGATGTCGGCAGCCGGGCTTCCCATGAGTTGCCTGCCGAAGGTTTACGAATCGCCAGAGGTCTGCGCCCGCATTTCTGAAGCCGGGGCCAAGCATACAGGACTAAAGCTGGGAACGCCGGTGGTCGCTGGAGCCGGCGATCAGGCTGGCGGCGCGGTTGGCATGGGCATTGTCCGGGCCGGCGCGGTGAGTGCGACGATCGGAACTTCGGGCGTAGTGTTCGCCGCAACCGATACTCCTGCCATGGATGCCAAAGGCCGGGTGCACACCTTCTGTCACGCGGTCCCGGGCCGGTGGCATGTCATGGGAGTGACCCAGGCCGCTGGATTATCCTTCCGCTGGCTGCGTGATCTGCTGCGAAGTCCAGGTTCGTCAGATCTCTCTTACGACGACTTAACGCGGGAAGCCGAAAATATTCCTGCCGGTTCCAATGGCGTACTTTGGGCGCCTTATCTCATGGGAGAACGCACTCCGCACCTTGACCCGAAAGCTCGCGGCACTTTGACCGGACTGGCAGCCAGTCATAGGCGCGGCCACGTAACGCGGGCAATTCTCGAAGGCGTGGCGTTCAGCCTCAAAGACACATTTTCATTGTTTGATGAAATGCAGGTGCCGGTCCGTAACATTCGCCTGGGCGGAGGAGGAGCACGCTCGGCTTTGTGGCGGCAGATCCAGGCTGATGTGTACGGGTATGACGTTGAAATTCTTGCCGCCGAGGAAGGCGCGGCATACGGGGGCGCGCTCCTTGCCGGTGTGGGTGCAACGTGGTGGAAGTCGGTCGAGAAAGTGTGCGACGCGGTGGTTGAGGTGCAAAAGCGTGTGAAGCCGGACGCAAGAGCCGTGGATACAATGAGGAAGCAGTATGAGAATTATCGAATGCTTTATCCGGCGCTGAGGCCGCTGTTCGCAAGGATAGCGTAGGCAGCACTGATTCTCAGGGGTAGGTCTAGGTGGCTCCTTCCTTGACCACTTGAGCCCATGCTCCCGGCATGATATCGCCCTTTTCTCTGCAGGGCTTCAGCCACCGAGTCAGGCAGGAAAAATCAAACCGACCTACTCGCCGAATGTCATCTGGTGAAGCACCAGCCTGAAACCGTACATCGATAGCAATACAGATCTCACAGCCGCCGGGCCAGCCAATCCAGTAGCTCTCATGCCGCGAACGCGTCATGAGAGCCGGCGGCAGTTCCTGCGAGACTGTGCTATCAGCAATTAACGTGTGTCCGAATAGGTCTCCGTCAACAGGTCGATTGTTTTTGTCAGGTAAAACCTGGATCATCAAGGAGTAGTCCTTGCTTCGCACCACGCCCCTATGAATATTCGCACTTGCGACAGCTCTAGCAAGGCGCCCTCCGAAGAGGCCGTACACGTGGAGAAGCCTAGAATGACGTGCGAAAAACGCCCAATGTGCGTCTGCAAAATCGCCTACTCTCAGATCTACGACACAGTTCTCCGAACTGCAATATGGGGACTGGCCGTAAGCAGAACTTACGCTCCCGAGCCAAGATTGGACGTCTGCGAGGGTCGCCTTTCCAACCTCTAGAACTTGAACCTCTCTGTGGAGGCGCTCCGCTCGGCGACGAAACGCGTACTGCTGCATCCGCACTGTGGCACTAACAATGACTATCACCATCGCGATGGCGATAACCGCTCGGAGTAGAAGGCGCTTGGCAGGCATTAGTGGCATGTGGATATTAGACACCGCCAAATGGCTGGTGTCCCGGTGCTCAACATGTGACGCGACTCTCCACTTGGCATCTCCTGCTATCTTTATATTCATGGTTGAAATTACATGCGGCGGCTTGCTTTTCGATCTCGATGGCGTGCTGGTGGACTCGACTCCGGCAGTTGCCCGGGTCTGGAGCTGCTGGGCCATCGAACACGGTTTTGAGCCGGAGGAGATCGTCCGCCGCGCGCACGGTCGTCCAAGCATCACAACTATTCGCGAGCTTCTTCCAAACGCAGATCACGAGGCAGAAAACCGAAGGGTTGAGCAGGGTGAGATCGCGGACACCGGAGGAGTTGTTCCCCTGCCCGGAGCCCGCGAATTGCTCGATTCCCTTCCCAGCGATCACTGGGCCATTGTGACCTCATGTACGCGAGCGTTGGCAGAGGTGCGATTGAAAGCCGCCGGCCTGCCGATTCCGCTGCGCCTGCTCACTTGCGATGATGTGAGGAACGGCAAGCCCGATCCCGAGCCCTACTTGAAAGGCGCAGCGCTGCTGGGTGTCCCGGCGCAGAAGTGCCTGGTTTTCGAAGATGCTCCGGCGGGAATTCGGGCCGGGAAGGCTACCGGCGCACTAGTTGTAGCATGTAGGACCACGGCGCCTGATTCCGAACTGGAGGAAGCGGGAGCAGACTGGATTGTTTCCGGCTGCAGCAGCCTCTCTGTCCTCAAATCGGCGCATGGCTCGGATGCGGTCAGGCTTTCTCTAAATTGCGAAAATCACGAGAGCTTCGGCCGTGCATCCTGTTAGAGGCGAGCTTCACGGCCGTTCGTAAGCGGGGGTGTTCGGAGCGGGAGGTTCGTAATCCATTCCATATTTGTTTTTGTGCGCGCTTGCTGGCATGCTTGCGGGTACTTCCAGAACTCCTAGAGTAGAGCTGTTTTCGGTGACGCTGATTTCGCGGGTCATGGCATCGAGCGATTCCATTAGCGCGGTTTCGTACCAGGTTCTCATCATGTAACGCCCGGGGGGAACGTGAGGAATAACAAGCTCGCCCTTCCGATTTGAAATGCTGAAGTACGGAGTGTCCAGAGCGATCACGACTGCGCTCATTTCCGCGTGAATGTTGCAAAAAATGTAGGAAATACCTGGGCGGTCGAAGCTGACGTTGCGTGTACTTCCAGCTTCATAGAGCCCAAGGTCGAACCTCTTGCCTTCGAATAGCGAGAATACGTTGTGAAAGAACGGATCGCGATTCGGAAACTGGACCACAGACCCAACCGGCACGACCAGCACGTGGGGTTCGAAGCTCTTGTTGTGCTGGGTAAGCCGGAGGGGTTGTTTTGAAAATGACATCGCCGGCGCTCGGGCCCCAATCGGTGTCAGCCAAACCACAACATTTTGCGCGTGTGACGATGAAGCCTTATATTCTGTGTCTACGACCTTGATTCTTGCGGACAGCGTAACTTCCTGAGCGCCAACTTCCGCGCACATAGAGAGAACAATACCTACCAGCATTCGGGAACGCCAAGCCATCCTCAGAACAAAACTCCCATCATGAGATTAACCTGGTCTGCTCCATAGAACGTGCCGAGCTGTGATGTCCGCAGATGGCGATACTCCCCTGACAGCAGCAGGTCAGACCTCGGACGATAAATGAAATTTGCCATTGAGCTGCGATTCGCAGTCAGCGGCCAGGGATAGAAGCCCACAGGTGACGAGTACGCCAGAACGTCAGCCGCAAACGAATTGTCAGCGCCGAACGCTCCGTTGAATTCGAGTCTGGGTGTCACTGAAAACTTGAGTTGCGACCAACCACCGGCGGAGTTTACCGGATGGAAATCCGAAGTAGGATTCAAGGGATCGCCGCTGAAGAGGACAGATTGTCCGATCCCGCCGCCGATACCGCCCATCGCCCGGCCTCGATAAAACTCGCCAGAGAGCTCAAGTCGGGAGGCAAGAGGAATGCGCCAATCGGTAGCCGCAGCCCAGCCATCCACATTCCGGGCAAAGCCCCAGTTTTGCCGGGAATAATAGCCGCTCACGCCGAGGGCCAGCGGCCTTCCATTCAGGGTTCCGTTCCAGCCGGTCCGCAATGCATAAGCGGGCTGGCCAGAGGTTTCCCCGGCTTGCGGCTGACGCTGAGAACCGTAAGAAGGTTCCCCGGTCAGGTTATCCAGTATCGCGGCCTGCAGAATAACGTTCTGTCCAGTCGCGAGGTCGAATTTGTGCTCAACCCGTAGCTGTGGAGTCCAGGCCCACAAATTGCCAGAGTATCCAAAGCTGGGAATCGCGAGGGAGGCGAAAGAGGCCGGGGAATCCGGGGAGATGAAGAGGCTGTCCTGTCCAACGACAACCGAATTATGCTCCCAGTCTAACCGCACGTCAGCGGTCCGCAGACGAACCAGACCGGTGTTGATCCCGTTCAGTGCCGCCGCAGGGAATCCGCCGCCGAAGTCGAACTGAACCTCGCCGCTGGTCTTTGCGCCTGCTAAGTCTGGACCAAAGACCTCCAAACCAAATTCCGACTGACGAAGCGTCCCTCCAAAGGTGTTATGGGGGCCGCTATTGTCGGTGGGAAGAGTACTCGTGGGAAGGTCCAAGTTGTCGACCAATCCCCGATTATGGAAAAGGTTCAGCAGCACCAGCCCTGAAAGTCGGACGCGGTACTTCGACGCGCTTTCAACTTTGGTCTGGTACTGGTCGCGAACTTCGCTCCCCAACAGCTGGGTTGTTTCTTCGAGCGATGCCACGCGCTGATCAAGCGCGCCATCCGCAGCCGTCGTCCCAGGGGCGACCGGACCAGCTTCGTGTAGTTTTCCGTTTTCGCCAGGACCGCTGCCGGTACCGGCCCGCATGCTCTCCAGTTCTTGACGGAGTTCTTGGCTTTGCGCCCGATACTGCGCCGCCTCCGATTTCATTTCAGCGACGGCAGAGCGCAGTTCCTGGACTTGCTCGCGCAATTCCTGCACAGACTCGGCCAAGCGGTTATCTGCCTGCTCAGAGGCGCCGCTAGATTGTTGGGCTGAAGCAGAGACGCAACTCACTGCGAGCGTCAGCCAAACGACGGAGAATTTAACAGGACGGATAGAAAGGATGGTTCGCGGCTTCAAGGTTCCCTCCCGAACAGAGATGTGCCCACTCGACTGCAGTGGATTGAACCCGGGTTCACACCTGTCTTGTCGAGTTTACGCTGGCCCCAGCCGGAGACGAGGACTCTTCAGCCGCACCCAACTCGCCAGCGGTGCCAGCGGGTGAGGGGCGCGGCAGTGTAATTACGAAGATAGTGCCTTCGGGCGAGGTCTGCTCAACTGTGACTTTGCCCTCGTGGTCCTGAATAATCTTCTGCACGATCGTCAAGCCAAGACCGGTCCCATTCTCTTTTCCATGACTCACGAAGGGTTCAAACAGTGTATTCCGGATCGAACCGGGAATGCCACGGCCATTATCCGTGATTTTGATCTCAATTCCTTTCTCCATTTCGCGCAGCTCGATGTCGATTCGGCCCCGGCGAGCGGTCACGGATTCACACGCATTGAGTAAAAGATTGAAAAACGCTCGCTCCAGCTTGCGGTGGTCGAACCACCCCTCGACGCTGCCCGCCGGGTGAACATCCATTCTCACTCCGTGAAATTCTGGATTGGATTTCACTGCCTCGATCGCGTTGGCCAGTGTGCTTTGCATGCTGCCGTAGGTCGGGCGAAGCGATGCGCGGGTGCGCGAGAATTCGAGCAGAGAATCAATCAATTCGGTCATGCGGCCAACGGCCGTCCGGACTTCCCCATATAACTCCTCGCGTTGCCCAGGGGCAAGATGCGATTCGCACAGGAATTCCGCATTGGCGACGATGGCAGCCAAGGAGTGACGAAGGTCGTGCGAAATGGAGCTGGCCATGCGGCCGATGGTGGCGAGCCGTTCCGACTCAATCAAATTCTGCTGGGTCCTTCGCAAGCTTTCTCTCATCCGATCAAAGGCTCGGGCCAGTTCCGCCACTTCATCGCCACCGCGCGCATCGAGGGTATAGGTGAAATCGCCCTGCTCCAACGCAGAGACTCCGGCCAGCAAACTGGAGAGCGGCCGCGTGAAGGTATGCGAAATCAGGAACACCAGGGCACTTCCGACCAGGACGGCCAGCAGTCCCAGAGCCAGCAGCAGACGATTGAGCTTCTGCAGAAATGCAGTGGCTTGATCGTAGGACTTGAGGACCGTGAGCCGCACGTGTGGGCTACCCTGCGGCGCGAGTTCGAGTGTGGTCTCAAGAAACCGCTCATTGCCGAGTTGAACTGCTACCGGCTCTGATGCGCTGCTGTCAGCCCCTGGCAATTTCTGTTTGGCGAGGTCGGTTTCATTGGCCGGACTCAATGTGCTCCTAACGATGCCGTCGCCGAAGTAGAATGCGACTTTGCTGCTCGCGATCCGGCTGACCTGCGAAGCCACCCGGTCATCGAGTTCGTAGCCGATCACTAGAAAGCCCAGAAGCCGGTCAGCCGAAGCTGGCCCGAAATAGATGGGTTTCAAGAAGACGGCATAGAGATGTTGAGCGCCAAACCACCAATGTTCCTGCTGGTCAAGGGACGAAGCGAAAGAACTCTGCGCCATTTCGCGGGTAAAGCCTGGAGTATTTGTGTGCAGCGCAACGACCTTGCCACTCCGGTCGGCCAAGACAAACAGATCGCTTCCGGCCAGATGCCAAAGGGGAGTGGAGCCATCCTGGATTGTGGCTTCATGGTTAGTGGTCATCAGCGCGCGCAGGTTGGGCAGATCGGCGAGCAGATCCGCGGAATGGCTGAGCGTGCTCTCCTGCTCTCGATGAAAATTTTGGAAGGTACTGACCGAATTCCGCAGGTCGGAGAAAATCTCGCGCTGGACTTCCGATCGTACACTCTGGCGGACCAGGAGCAAGCTCAATGAGGTGAGGCCGGCGCTGATCAGAACCATGGAGAGCAGAAACTTGGTTCGCAATCGGACTCTGACCATCTGCTCCCCTCACCCCGGCATCCGCGGTTTTAGCCTACAAATTTATAGCCTACACCGTGAACAGTGCGGAAGTGCACCGGATTGGCGGGGTCTCTCTCCAGCTTTTGGCGCAGCTTTAGGATGTGATTATCAACGGTGCGGGTGGACGGATAGTTGTGATATCCCCATACCTCGTTGAGAAGTTCATCCCGCGTAATGACCCGCTCGACATTGTGCACCATGAATTTCAAAGTCTTGAATTCCTGGGCAGTCAGCGCAACGGTCTTTCCGTCTCGAATGATCTCCATTTTCGTGAAATCGATGGAGACGTCAGCGAAGGAGAATTTTTCGGCCACCGACGGCCGCGTAGTCCGCCGCAACGCTGCGCGCACTCTTGCCAGCAACTCGCGAGGACTGAAGGGCTTGGTTACGTAATCATCTGCGCCGAGCTCGAGCAGCAAGACCTTATCCGACACGTCGCTGGTGGCGCTGAGAACAATAATGGGCACGGCGGGAGAATGCTGCTTGAATTCCCGGCAAACCTCTCTGCCGGAGACGCCAGGCAGCCGCAGATCCAGGACCACCGCCGAAGGTGCGGCAATCTGAAACGCCTCGAGCGCCGCATTCCCATCGGGGGCAATTTGGACGCTATAGCCCTCCGCCTCAAACAATCGCTTCACCGCTTTTTGGACCGCGCGGTCGTCTTCAACGACCAGAATCCGATCCATAACGGTCGCCCCCAATCGATGTGGAAACTTTTGCGGACTGCTTTGGATTGTTGGGGAACCCATGTCTGCCATGCGGAGCATATCCTCTTCCCCTCTTCTTCTTCCTGGCAGCGTTTTCCAGGAAACCTTCTATCAAGATTACTACTACTTGGCCCAGAGCTGGCCAGCCGGAGAACGTCCTTGACAATCTTTTTACAAGTGTTGGCGCAAACCGCGAGGCGGACGGCCTTTTCGCCAGCTTTGGGCCCAGGAATTGCTCTTTCCCAAATGCCCTGGCCAGACTGCGGCGGCTGGCTTTTTTCCTAGATTTTGCGCGTCCGGTCTTGGGCGTTGTTTCAGAAAAAAAACGATTTTGCCCGCATTCGTGATAAAAATAGAAATCTTTCTACATCGACTGCGAGGTCCACGTCCGACCTATGGCGATCTCAGGCGTAAAAAGCACCGCAACCGTCACAACTTCGAGCACAGCCCCTGCCAGTTACGGCCCAGCACTGGCCGTACTCACCACTTTGTTTTTTATATGGGGATCGCTGACGTCATTGAATGACGTACTGATTCCGTTTGTACAGAATGTCTTTCACCTCAACCTTGCACCGAGCGCACTGATCCAAACTGCGTTCTTTTCTGCGTATTTCTTCTTTTCGATTCCCTCCGCAAGGATTATTGACTGGATCGGATATAAACGGGCCATCATCGTCGGACTCGGCACAATGGTGGTCGCGTGTCTGTTGTTTTATCCCGCAGCGAAGCTTCCCTCGTTCCCTGCTTTCCTGGCTGCGTTGGTGATCCTCGCTGCAGGAATCACCGTGCTGCAAGTCGCCGCTAATCCTTACGTGGCTGTGCTTGGTAGGCCAGAAACCGCATCCAGCCGGCTGGTTCTGACACAGGCGTTCAATTCTCTAGGGACAACTGTTTTTCCCTGGGTTGGAGCCACGCTCATCCTGAAAGAATCGGTGGGCGCGGCGGCACAAAGCGCATCGCAGGATGCAGTGGTCAGGCTTTACGTTTATTTCTTTGCGATCGTCCTGGTTCTCCTGGCCGTATTGTTTGCGCTCTTCAAACTCCCGAAAATGGAAGCTGCCGAGCATCACATCGGCGAGAAAATCAATGATTCCGTCTGGAAGCACCCGAACCTGGTTTTTGGCGCGATCGGAATCTTCGTGTACGTCGGCGCCGAAGTGGCCATCGGCAGTTCCATAGCAAATTATTTGGCACTCGACAATATCGGGCACTTTGCCTCCGATGTCGCAGATCCGGCTGCTCGATACCTTGCGGCGAAAGCCGTTGCCGCCCGATACATCTCTCTCTATTGGGGCGGGGCGATGGTTGGCCGCTTTATCGGATCAGCGGTCCTCCAGAAGGTGAAAACCTCACACGTCCTAGCGTTCTGCGGAGTAATGACGGCGCTGCTGGTAACGATTTCGGTCTTGACCAGTGGGCCAGTGGCCATGTGGTCCATTTTGTCCGTGGGACTGTTTAACTCGATCATGTTCCCTTGTATCTTCACCAGTGGCATCGCGGAGCTCGGACAACTTACAGGTGATGGCTCAGGCATTTTGAACACTGCTATCGTGGGAGGAGCGGCGATTCCGTGGATCGTATTCAAGGTGGCTGACATGATCAACCGTGCCTCTTATCCGACGATGACCCAGGGCGAGCTTAGCTGGGGACAAGGTGTTCACTACGCGCTCATCATCGCTGCCGTCTGCTATCTGTATATTCTGTATTACGCGGTGAGCGGCTCCAAACCAAACAGTGAACGCTATGGCCGTGCGGAGGCTCGCTCATAAGCGCGCCTTCGGATCTCTTCGTCGGCGTGGATGTCGGGGGCACCAAAGTCGCCGCCGGACTGGTGGATGTGAACGGAGAAATCTGCTCGCATATACGCGTTCCGATGATCTCCAACTTGTCCGCGCAGGAAGGACTGAGCGCGGTCCTTCAGGCCATTGCCCAGGTTCTGCCCAATGGAGACGCGCAAGTTTCTGGAATCGGAATCTGTGCCCCCGGTCCGCTCGACCCCACAACTGGGGTAATCCTCAATCCCCCGAACGTTCCTTGCTGGCGGAATTTTCCGCTGGCGGAATCAATCCAGAAAACGTACCACGGGCCGGTGCGCGTGGACAACGACGCCAATGCAGCCGCTCTTGCAGAAACCCGATGGGGAGCTGCCCGCGGATATCGAAACGTATTTTATGCAAGCATCGGCACCGGAATAGGGACAGGCATCATCTTCGACGGTCACATCTTTCATGGGCGCACTGGGGCAGCCGGCGAGGGCGGTCACGTCAGCATTGACTACCGTGGCCCGCTGTGCGGCTGCGGCAAGCCTGGCTGCATTGAAGTACTGGCATCAGGCACGGCGATCGCGAAACGCGCTCGCAAAAAGATTGCGGCAGGAAGTAAGTCTTCCATGCTTGAACTGGCCGACGGGAACCTGGACGCGGTGACTGGCGAAATCGTGGGAAAAGCCTTCACGGCTGGCGATCCTCTAGCCACGGAAATCCTGACCGAGACGGCGGAAATGGTCGCCCTGTGGTTGGGCAACATGATCGACCTGCTCGATCCTGACATAATCGTGATCGGCGGGGGCGCCGCTGCCCTGTTCAGTCCGTTTTTCGATCATCTGCGCCAGCGCATCCCGCAACTCACCGTAAATCCGCGCACGAACGAGGTCCCGATCGTGTCCTCGCGCTATGGCAGCGATTCCGGTATTGCCGGAGGCGCGGCGCTCTGCGCGTAACTAGAAGCCGCCGATCGTGCTTCGTCATGTGCCACGAAACTGACCTGGGGAAATTCCTATTAAGTTAAAACCCTGTCATTTCGGGCGAAGCAAAACAGCGAGTTTGCGAGCGTTTTGCGAAGTCGAGAAAACTGTTTTTAACCTTAATCAGAGTTTCCCTAGCCGCGAGGCGGCGTAAGATTGCAGCCCAGGGCGCAAGCCCTGGGTAGGATCCGGTCAATGCTCCAGCCCCGAAGGGGCGGAAGACACTGACGTTGAAGCCCGGCGCATTCCGGCAAACGCTGCCGTTGATCAGAATTTGCACTCCAGAGGCCAAGTGATGAATCGCAAGCTCCTGCTCTTCACCGTTCTCCTGCTCGCGTTGACTACCGCGTCTGCGCAATCGGGCACCGTGATCTTTCGTGAAACCGGTTTCCCGGCGGCAGAGTCAGCGCCTGCGCCCGAGCCCCTGCTGCAACATGCATTGCCCAATGCCCAGTTCGCCTCAACCGCGGAACTTAAAGAGCGTTTGAACTCCGCTCAACTTCTCGTTCTCCCCTACGGCTCGGCGTTTCCTGAAGACGCATGGCCCGACATCTACAACTTCCTGCAGCGTGGCGGAAACCTGCTCGTGCTCGGAGGCCGTCCGTTTACCCGCGCGGCTTATCGCGACCGTGGCGCCTGGAAGCTGCGCGACTACAGCGTGCGCTACACCCGCCCACTGATGATTGACCAGTATCAGGACACGCCCGGCTCTGACGATCTGAAGTTCGAATCGAATCCCGACATTCCGCTTGAGATTCCACGATTCGCATGGAAGCAAGGCTTCAGCCCGATCATTCACTTGAGCGCGGTCGATCTCTACAACCGTGGCGGCTCGGCGGGATCTATTGACTCGAATCTCGATCCACTGGCATGGGGATTGTCGAGCGACGGGCGTCGAATGGCAGCACCGGTGATTCAGATTGATCACCTGCGGAATGGCTTCGATGGGGGCAGATGGATTTTCGTTGAGGCGAAGCTTGATGCGGAACTCTACAGCAGCACAGATGCAAGTCAGATTATCTCGAAGCTCGCAGATCAGGCTCTGCGCGGAGCCGAGGAGTTTACGGTACGGCCGATGCTGCCGCTCTATCTTCCGGGCGAACAAATTGAAGTCGAGGTACGATGGAACTCGCCAACGAGGAGAACCGCGAGGGCTGAAGTCTACCTGGAAAGCTACACTGAGCAGACTAGTTCTGGTGTCGAGCATCCCCGGGGTGTCGGCATTTCAGTAGCACCCGTACAGTTGCCACTCGCGAAGCCCTTGGTGCTGGGTCAGCCGCTACCCGGGAAAGGGCTGTACTTTATCACCGCACTACTGTTCGACGGAGCCAAGGTCGTGCGTGGGTACACCTCGGCTTTCTGGATCCGCGATCTCGAGTATCTGCGTTCCGGCCCCAAGCTAGGGGTCAACAAAGATTATTTTGAACTTGATAGCAAACCACTCGCAGTAATTGGCACAACCTACATGTCGAGCGAAGTCCAACGGCTTTACTTTGATCACCCGAACGTTTACGTGTGGGACCGCGATCTGCACCAGATTCACGATGCCGGGCTGAATATGATCCGCACCGGATGGTGGACGGGGTGGGACAAGTTCACCGACGAGAACGGCCAGCCTTACGAACGCACCTTGCGCACGATGGAAGCCTATCTGATGACCGCGCGCCAGTATGGCCTGCCGGTGCAGTTTAATTTCTTTGCATTCCTGCCGGAGGTCCTCGGTGGAGTAAATCCCTATCTCGATCCTGAGGCAGTGCGAAAACAAAAGACGCTGGCGTCGTCAGTCGCGGCACGGTTCCACGACGTCCCATTCCTCGCTTACGACTTGATCAACGAGCCCAGTTTTTCAAAGCGCCTGTGGACCATGCGTCCGAACGGCGACTGGATTGAAACTCAAAAGTGGAATGAATGGTTGGACAAGCATTATCCCAACCGCGCTGCGCTTGCCGCGGCATGGAGCGTTCCAATCAATTCTGTTCAAGGCACGATTCCTCTACCCGAGGACATAGACTTTGCCCCGCGCGGCATGTACAACGGCCGCAACTCGCTGCGAATTTACGACTACGAGATGTTCGCCCAGGAAAGTTTCGCCAATTGGGTGCACACCATGCGCGAGGGCATTCGCCAGGCGGGATCGCAGCAACTCATCACCATTGGCCAGGACGAAGGCGGCTTCCAGGACCGCCTTTCGCCCGCGTTCTTCGGTCCCTCGGTTGACTTCACGACGAACCACTCTTGGTGGCAGAACGATTCCATTCTTTGGGATTCGCTGGTGGCCAAGCAGCCCGGCAAAGCCATGCTGATTCAGGAAAGCGGACTGCAACGCGAACTGAATCTTGATGAAACTTCGCGCCGCACCCCGGAAAGCGAAGCTGCGCTCTTCGAACGCAAAGTCGCAATGTCGTTCGTGCTAGGCTCCGGCGCGATCGAGTGGCTGTGGAACACCAACTCCTACATGACCGAAGGAAACGAGACTCCCATTGGCGCGCTGCGCGCCGACTTGACCGAAAAGCCAGAAGCCACGGTCATGCGCAATTTCGCCAAGTTCGCTGCCGTGCTCGAGAACCATTTGCGCAATCCCCAGCAGGCACAAGTTGCGATCATCGCCTCGCAGGCGGCGCAGTATTCTGCGCTTGCCGACTTGCAAATCGAAGCGCAGAGGAAATCAGCCCGCGCTCTGGCCTACTCCGCGCGACTCACTCCTTATTTGATTTACGAGAACCAGATCGAGAAGCTGGGGACTCCGAAGCTAGCCATTCTTCCCTCCGTGCAGTCGCTGACAGAAAAAGCATGGCAGGCGCTGCTGAAATATGTGGATGCGGGCGGAAATCTGCTGATCACCGGGCCGGTGGATCGCGACGAACAATGGCAGAGAATCAATCGCGCCGCGGAACTTCTCCCTGGCGCGCACGCTGTTCCTCTGACGTATCACAATGCTTCAGTGCTCCCGCAGGAGGCATCGCCCTTACCCGCCATACAGCGGCTTTACGCATCTCCTTTGTCGTTTGGCTTGCAGGCCCAGAGCTGGCTGGAATCGCTGCGATTGGGGAATGCTTCTTTCACCGAACTGAATCATGGCAAAGGGCGTATTTTCTGGGCGGCAGAACCGGTCGAACTAGCTGAGAACTTCGATGCCGGTGGAAATCTTTACTCGTACGTTGCCGCGCGGCTCGGACTTCAGCCCGCGTTCGATGTCCTGACACCGCTTTCGCCGGGAGTCATGGTCTATCCCGTCTCGCTGGAGGATTCGATCCTCTACATTATTGTTTCGGACAACGCGGAAGAGGCAAAGATTGATTTGCGGGACAAGATCACCGGCACGCGAGTGACGTTGAGCCTCTCGGCAGAGCATGCGGCCCTTGCGCTGATTGGAAGGAAAGAAAAGGCCGTAATCGCGAAGTACGGGTTTTGAATGGGGTGGGAGACGGGAATCGAACCCGCAACCGTCGGAGCCACAGTCCGGTGCTCTGCCAGTTGAGCTACTCCCACCAGATTTTTTGATTATAACAACTCGAGAGCGGGATCGACTTCGCGATGACGTGAACTCCGCGCGGAGTCCTCGTCGTTTGTAGAATCTGATGGCGAGAGGAAATTCGGGAGGGCACGACTTCCAGTCGTGCCGTTAAGCCGTCAAAGTTGGGGACCGGTACGGCTGAAAGCCGTGCCCTCCCAGAACTTTTCCTTCTTGGTGTGGAATTCTTGAGATGGTCTGGACAACTAACCGCTCTACGCTCTTCCCACCCCGACGTACTCAAATCCCATTGCGCGCAGGCGGACGCTGTCGAGGATGTTTTTGGTGTCCACAATCAGTGGACGCCGCAAAAGATTCTTGATTCTGGCGAAATCCAGGCTGCGGAACTCCGGCCACCCGGTGCCGACCACCAGGGCCTCAACACCTTCCGCCGCCGCGTACGCCGACTCGCAATAATGGACACTCCCGTTCAATTCCAGCTTGGCATCCGGAATCGCCACCGGATCATAAGCCCGCACTCGCGCTCCCCGCGCCACCAGGCTCTGCGCCAGCCTCACAGCCGCCGATCCTGCGACCGAGTTGGTGTTCGGCTTGAACGCCAGCCCGAGAATACCAACGTCCTTGTTTTGCAGCGACTTCAAGCAGACAGAAATTTTCTCCGCCAGACCGTCGGCCAGCGAGTGGTTTACCTCGCGGGCAGCACTCAACACTTTCAAGGAGACATTGTTGTCTTGCGCTAATTTAGCTAAAGAATCCATGTCCGATTGTGCGAACAGTCCGCCCATGGCGGCTCCCGCTTGTAAGCAGCGCGGGCCGATTTTCTTGTCCAGCCCCAGCGCCAATGAAAGATGCACGGCATCGCCATCCACAAGCTCGCAGAGTCCGGCCAGTTCGTTGATGAACGAAATTTTCGCAGCTACGAACGCCGTCGCCGACTCCCGCACTAGCTCCGCGGTCGCGTGGTTGGTGACAATTACCGGCACGCCACGCATTACCAAGGGATGAAAAATCTGCTTGATCGCTAACACAGCGTCGTTGGAGGCGGTCCCGAGAACAATCCGGTCCGGCCAGTTGAAGTCCTCGACTGCGCATCCGGCGGTAAAGAACATCGGCTGGGAAACGATGACCGCCTTCAGTCCGGCATCGCGCAACTTCTTCTCCAGTGCAGCCCCCGTACCCACCGAGACCGGCGTAACAATGGACAGGATGGTTGGCTTCGAAGCCGCTTTCGAAATGCGGAGAACCAGATCGGTGAGATGCTGCGGAGTATCTTCGGCCAGGAAAATTACGCCGGACTTCCGCGCGAAAGATTCAACGTCGGTCGAGTATGCCAGCCGGCCCGACCGCACATTACGCTTGATGACCTCCGTCAAGTTCTTTTCGTGGAACGGCACCTTGCCTTGGGCCATTTCCACCATGCGAGAGCTATCGGGGTGGCAGCAGGTGACCGGAGTGCCGAAATCCGCCAGACAGGCCGAGATGACCGTACCTAGATACCCTGCACCATAGACGCCGATTTGCATTGCTCCTCCGTGGATGGCAACAGTTCGCCCGTCCTATCTTTTATTTACGCTCCCAATCGCAGAATGGGCAGAGTACGGGAGGGACATGCCCGGCGGGAAAAAGTACAGGTAAGGTGTGCGTAGCGGGCGCGATCATACCACCGCAAGGGAGGAATCTCGATTGGGAACGAGTCAATCTTGAGCGTCGCGCTGGTTACTTTAGTACATTGCCGGTATTTGAGGGCTGAAATAATCTCGGACGACGTGCCTTCCCCAATTCAGCAGTGCGGGCACATTGCTCGGGGCAGGTCTTATTGTCAAACGCAATGCGGCAGCGACGTCGGCCGGTCATAGCCCGCTTCGTGGGCTATGGTGCGTATTTGGTGATCGGTGTCTCCACACTTTTGTTGACTCCGCGGCTCTTCGGAGATCAACCAGCGGTTCCCAGCCTGGTTCCTGTACTCACTCACGCAGCACAAATTCGCCAGCTCTCTCCACAGGAAGTTGAAAAAGCGTATCCCGTGCACTTGCGTGGCATGGTCACGTACTACGACTCTGTCGCCCCTAATCTATTTGTGCAAGACTCCACCTCCGGTATCTGGGTGGATGTAGCGGGGACTACGAATCCGCCAAAGCCGGGGCAGCGAATCGATCTCGAGGGTGTTGTGGGACCAGGCTTCACTCCCGTCGTGACCAAGGCACACTGGACCGTGCTCGGGTCCGGGGCCATGCCCCGACCGCGGGCAGTTGTCTTCTCTGAGCTCGCGACGGGCGCCGACGACAGTCAATGGGTGCAAATAGAGGGCATTGTGCGGTCGTTCATGCTTGAGGCCGCCGGCAATGTTCTGGTTATCGATGTCTCGACGCCCGGCGGCGTGATCAAGGTGCGTATTCCGGATTACCATGCGCCCTTTCCCATGGAGTTGATCGACGCGAATGTGCGCTTCCGTGGAGTCTGTGGGACTGCTTTCAACCGGCAGCACCAACTGGTAAGTGTGCATCTGTTTGTTCCGAGCATCCGCAATCTCGTTGTGGTCGACCCAGCACTTGCTGACCCATTTTCCATGCCGACGAGTCCCATCGGCAGCCTCGCGACATTTGCCGCCAAAGGGGTCAACGTCCACCGAGTGAAGCTGGAGGGCATTGTCACTGCGCAATTGCCGGGACGGGGACTATTCGTAAAGGATGCGACCGGGGGACTCTATATCCAGTCCCAAGATGGCGGCCTTTTGCAACCTGGAACGGAGGTTCAAGCGGTCGGGTTTCCAGCACTTGGAGAGTACACACCGGTGCTGCGCAGCGCTCGCTTTCGACAGACCGGCCGGCATGAGGCGCTGATTCCATTTCGCATAACGCCGAAAGAAGCCCTCTTCGGCAGCTACGATGCGCGGTTAGTGGAAATCGAGGGAGTGCTTCAGGCGGACAGGCCAGATAACGCAGGTGGCCACATCCTGGTCACCGAATCCGGCAACTTGGTTTTCCATGCTCTGATCGATCGCGCGCGGATTCAATCGCCCTGGCCAAACCTTCTCGCCGGAACTAAGATGCGGCTCACTGGTATTTGCTCCGTCCGAGCAGATGAGAATGGCAATGCGTCGGAGTTCCGGATCATTCTTCGCGGCCCCCAGGACATTACGGTGCTCGCCCGGCCGCCGTGGTTGAACGCTAGTCGCGCCCTCTCTTTGCTGGGACTGCTGGTAGCAGTAATTGCGGGAGCGTTCGTGTGGGTGCTGTCCTTACGCCGCCGGGTACTACACCAAATCGGCATCATTCGGCGCCAAATCGATAGCGAGGCCCATCTGGAACAGCGCTATCGCTCCCTGATTGAAAATTCTCCCTACGGAATCGCTTCTCTGGACAAGGACTGCCGTTTGTTGGATGTGAACCCGGCGTTCCGGCAGATTGCTGGCTTAAGCCTCGGTGAGAATATCTCCAGTTTGCCGTTGCATGAAGTGCTACAATTTTCTTCACCCGACCTGGGCAGGTTCAATCGCCTTCTGGAACTCGGCGGAACCTTTCAGCACGCTGAGTTCACCTGCCAAAAGCGCAATACGTCACAGCTTATTCTGCGTGTTTCGGGGCACGTGATTCCGGAAAAAACGGATATCTGCAGCCGCGTCGAAATCATTCTTGAAGACATCACTTCGCAACGCCAGTTGGAACAGCAACTGTTCCAAAACCATAAGATAGAAGCCGTTGGACGTCTCGCGGGAGGAGTGGCACACGACTTCAACAATCTCCTGATGATCATCAGCGGTTACGTTTCTCTCCTGCTGCATAAATTCGGCCGCCATTCTGCAGAAGGCGAGAAGTTGCAAATTGTTGAAGAGGCCGCCAGCCGCGCGGCTGGACTAACGCGCCAACTTTTGGCCTACAGCCGGAAGCAGGTTCTCGAACCTAAAGTTTTGGCTATCGACCCACTAGTTAAGAATTTGGAAGGCATGCTGCGCCGGCTGATCCGGGAAGACATTGAGCTTCGCACTGAATTGAACGGCAGAGAGGCACGCGTCAAAGTGGATCCCAACCAGCTCGAGCAGGTGCTGATCAATCTGGCCGTGAATGCTAGAGATGCCATGCCGAACGGTGGCCTTTTATTGATCCGCACCGAATGGCCGCGAGTGCAGCCCCGACATGAACTACCTTCACCTATGGCCAGTGGCTCGTACATCCTCATAACGGTCTCTGATACGGGTGCAGGCATGGACTCCGCCACACAGGAGCGGCTTTTCGAGCCATTCTTCACCACCAAAGAAATGGGCAAAGGCACCGGCCTTGGACTCTCCATGGTTTATGGCATCGTCCGGCAGAGTGGCGGGCACATCGTGGTGGACAGCGCTCCCGGCAAGGGGTCCAGATTCCAGGTCTTTTTGCCGCTGGTCGAGCAGCCAGCGAGCGGCAGCGCTTCTCGAACATCCGAACTACCCCCGGCACGCGGGAAAGGCAACATCCTCCTCGTCGAAGACGAGAAAGAGTTGCGGGCGCTGTTAGCGGAAACTCTCGCCGATCTGGGTTACACCGTTCTTCAAGCCGGGAATGGGGAGGAAGCGCTTGAGCTCGCAAAGTCCGCTCTCGCCAGCATTGATATGCTGATCACCGATATGGTGATGCCCAGAATGAATGGCCGCGAACTGAGCCAGTCCTTGCGTGCTCGACGTCCGGGACTCCCGGTTTTGTTTATCTCAGGCTATTCGGACGTGATCCCCAGCGAAGAAGAATTTTTCAACGTCACGACGCAGTTTCTGCAGAAGCCGTTCAATTCTGAGTCGCTCGGTCACCGAGTTCGAGAATTGCTGGTACTCCGAAGCACGTCCGGTGCTCTGCAAAAATCAGCCACTGCGTCTTCCTAGTTGAGCAATCTGAACCTAACGCCACTGGCCCAAGCTTCGGGCCAAACGCTGTCCGCCCAGCGAAATACCGGCCAAATCCACCCAGCGGTTCTGAGCTTCTTCGCGGACAAACGTCAGATCACGAATCTCAATACATCGGCCCTCATCGAACTCAGCCCAACGTGTCCGGGCCACACGATAGGCGTATTGGGCCTGGTCCTCGGCGCCCATTTTGACGATCGTGAGATGGGGCATGTAAGGCCATTCTTCATTACAGGCCAAACCATCCACGTTGAGCCGGTCGTGCAACTCGCGCATCCGGTAAGCCGCATGGGCGACGCGGATAAAAACCGTCGGGGTCACAGGAATAAAGGTCTCGACTTCGCCCAGTGAAACCTCAAATGGCTCGACCTCCTTGCAGACCTGCTCGAGGGTTTCGAGGGCGCTGGGTTCATCCCCGCGTAGGAATCGCGGTGGCAGCAAGGTGACATGAGCGGCCAGATGAGGCAGTTCGGGGTGAAGCTCGGTGCGGAGATTTTCGACAAACTCTCCGACCGGATTTCTCACATAGGCCACAAGGGCGTAACGCTGCTTCGGCGCCATGACTTGACGCAAAAATTATAAACGCAATGCGACGGCTACGCTGGCCTAGTTCCCGAAAGGTTAGTCCAAGGCGTGGATCCGATCGCTTTCCAGGAACGGAGCGCGATTGGCTTTCCGCGGCGAGGAGTCCTTAAGCATCGCAGCTGAAGTCTGGCGACCGGAGAGCGGTCATCGACCGTGAGACCGCGGCAAATTTCCTGCCTTCTCCTCAAGTTCCGCCCAGCGCGCGTAAAGTGCGTCCAAGTCTTCTTGTGCCTCTTCCATTTCGGCCTGAGCAGCGACAAGCCTGCTGCCGTCACTGGCGATTGCCGGATTTTCCAGCTCAGCCCGTTTGCTTTGCAGCTCCTGCTCGGCATCGGCAATGCGTTGCTCGATTCCGGCATACTCGCGCGCTTCCAGGTATGAGAGCTTCTTTTTCGCCAGCGAAGGAGAATCGGCGAAACCCTGAACAAGCGGCGTCGAACGGCCGGACGCGTTTACAGCCGGCTTGCGTTCCGCCTGCCATGACTCCCATTGTTGATAGTCAGCAAAACTTTCCGCGCCACCTTGGCCATCGAGGCCGAGCACGGTATTCGATACGCGATCCAGCATGTAGCGGTCGTGCGTAACAAGCACCAGAGAACCGCGAAATTCGAGCAGGCTTTGTTCGAGAATTTCAAGCGTAGGAATATCGAGATCGTTTGTGGGCTCATCCAGCAGGAGAACGTCGGCTGGTTGCAGCATGAGTTGAGCGATCAGTACGCGTGCCCGTTCACCTCCGGAAAGCCGCTCCACGGGCTGACTGAGCTGCTCGCCAGCAAAGAGGAATTTGGCCGCCCACGACGCGACGTGAATGACGCGGTCCTGATAGACGACCGAGTCTCCGTCCGAGGCGAGCGCGCGGCGCAGAGTCATGTTCGTATCGAGCTGGCGGCTCTGGTCAAAATACACAATGCGCAACCAGTCGGCGCGACGAATTTCTCCGCCCGTGGGTATCCATTCTCCGCGCAACAAGCGCAACAGACTGGTTTTGCCGCTACCGTTCGGCCCAACTAATCCGACCCGCATGCTGGCGGTGAGGATGAAATTGAGCCGCTCGAACAGCGTTCGATCTCCGATTTCAAAGCTGACGTTATCGAGCTCGATCAGGCGCTTGGTTTTGCGATCAGTCGCAGAGAAATCAATTTGTGCGGTTGCGCTCCGGGTCCTAGCGTTCAAGTCGGCGAGTTCACCGATCAGTTTCCCGGCCTTATCAATACGCGCCCTGGATTTACGAGTGCGCGCTTTCGCTCCTCGCCGCAGCCATTCGATTTCCGAATGAACCAGATTTTCCAGAGCTTCCTGGCGCTTCGACTGTGCATGTAGGAATTCTTCTTTCTTCTCCAGAAATGCGCTGTAATTCCCGCGAACGCGCAGCAAGCCATCGGGATATACGCGGCTGAGCTCCGCCATCTCGGTGGCCACGTTCTCCAAAAAATAGCGGTCGTGACTTACCACCACGCAGGCGAATGCCGCCTCCTCCAGCAGAGCTTCAAGCCACTCAATTCCGGCGAGGTCCAGATGATTCGTGGGCTCATCGAGTAGTAGGACATCAGGTGCCTGAACCAGCGCCTCCACTACGGCAAGGCGTTTCTGCCAGCCTCCGGACAACGCGGCCGCTTCGGCTTCGAGGTCCTCAAACCCCGCTCGGCCCAACGTCTCGGCAAAGTGGGCACCATGTTCCGCGTCGCCGTTTGCAGAAATCTTGAGCGCCCTCTCGATGACGAAACGCACGGTTTCACCAGCTTTGAAGTGCGAATCCTGCTCAACATAGCTCAGCCGCATGCGCCTTCGGACCGCAACGTTCCCGCTGCTAGGTTCTTCGGTCCCGGCGAGAATCCGCAGCAACGTGGATTTTCCCGAACCGTTCGGCCCGATTAACCCAATGCGGCTTCTTTCAGAAACCGTGAAAGAGACATCCTCAAAGAGCGGCTGCGCTCCGAAGGACTTCGAGATTTTCTGAACATTGACGATCGGCGGCAACGGTTGCGGGCTCCTGGTAATTACGTATTAAGGTCATCGGCGAACGCATGCGGGGCGCGGTAGGCGCATGCGACGGAGTCGCGGGGTGTCGATCCACACTACACGAGTACAACGTCGATTTTCTTCGCTGCTGGATCCAGCTTTGTGATCCGAAACTTCCGAATCTGCCCCGGCTGGATTTCTTGCGGCTTCGAAGACTCCGCAACGGCACCGCTCTTCCAGCGGGCAGCGAGCATCGAGCTCAATGATGCCAAATCGGTTTTTGTTTCCGCGGTATCGTTCGCAGCTTCTTGTTTCGTCTCTGCCGAAATCCCGCACGCTGCGCGGATTCCTTCTCCCAGTTCCGCCTGCACCGAGCCGCCCGAAATTTCTATGACGCGGCCGCTGACAACGTCCCCTAGCTGATGTTCGGCGAGGTATTCGTCAATGCTGGTCGGAACCAGTTGCTTCATCCCAACCTTCAGTCTCCGCTTCTCTGTGTCGAGTTCGAGCACTAGCGCCTTCACCAACTGTCCGACTCTAAGCACATCTTGCGGATGATTGATGCGCTTCTCCGCGCTGATGTCGCTGACGTGAACCATGCCCTCGATGCCCTCAGCCACCTGCACGAACGCGCCAAACTTAGTGAGGCTCACGACCGGGCCCTCGACGGTCGACCCAACCGGAAACTTCTGCGCAGCATCAACCCAGGGATCACCTAGCGCCTGCTTTAACCCCAGCGACATGCGCTGTTCACCCGTGTTTACGCCGAGGATCACAGCCTCAACCGTTTCGCCGGGCTTCACCAGATCGCTCGGCTTTCGCACCTTCTTGACCCAGGACATTTCGGAAACGTGAATCATTCCCTCAACTCCCGGCTCCAGTTCAACGAAGGCGCCGAAGTCCATCAAGTGGGTGACTGTGCCACGGACACGCTCGCCTACTTTGTACTTGCCGGGAACCAAGTCCCACGGTTGCGGCTGCAGCTGCTTCATTCCGACAGAAATGCGCCGCCTCTCCGGATCAATCTTCAGGACCTTCACTTCGATCTGCTGACCAATAGAAAGAACGTCGGCTGGATTGTTAATCCGGCTCAGTGAAATGTCGCCGACGTGCAGCAACGCATCCACACCGCCAATATCCACGAACGCTCCATAGGCAGTCAGGCTTCGAACCGTGCCGCTCACCGTATCGCCTTCCTTTACTTCGGAGTACCGCCGGCCCTTCACCGCTTGTTCTTCCTCTTCGGCCACAGCGCGGCGATCCACCACAACATCTTCTTCTGCGGCGTCGAGCTTGATAACGCGGCAGCGAATCTCCTGTTCTACCAACTTCTCCATCTCAGCGGCATCGCGCGCGCCGCTGCGCGAGGCCGGCATGAATGCGCGTACCCCCACATCCACGCTCAACCCGCCCTTTACGACCGCCGTTACCGTCCCGACAATCGTCGTTTTGTCAGCAAAGGCCCTCTCCAGCGCGGCCCAGTCTGTTGGCCGCGCTTCCTTACTACAAGTCAGTTGGTAGTAGCCCTCAGGATCGCGACCTTTGATGGTGACCTGGAGTTTGTCGCCCGGCTTCACTGCGCTGGGATCGTTCTTCAACTCTGAGAGGGGCAAGGCGCCTTCCGTCTTGAACCCGATGTCGAGGACCACCGAGTCTGACGAAACGGAAACGACCCTTCCTTCACGGCTGCCTTCAGCTCGTTTGACTGCGTGGTCTTGCTCGAATTGCGAAAGGATATTGCCGAAAGATTCGTTCGGCTCGCTAATCACTGAAGATTCTGGAATATTTGGCTTGGACATACCCGGTTACAGCCCGTGGAGGCGCGATGGTTTAAGCATACCATTGCACCGGGAGCATAACCCGTCCGCATCGATGCCCAATTCCGCGCTATCGGCTTTTGACCTCCAACTGGACGGGGCGAGCAACCGCGCTCACATCGGGATCGTAGTATTCGTAGACGCGTGAACGAAACGTGTGCGCGCGGATGGGATACTTCGCGTGCAGACGGAAACTCAAAGTCACTGTGCTGTCCGGAGCAAGTGAATCGAAATAAAGGATTGCCTGCGTTGCCGTTTGCGTGAATTTCTCCAAATGTCCGCTCTTGCGTCCGGCGCTTTTTTCGACGTACGTCTGCAAGTCTTCGCTGAGTAGATCAAAACCCGGCGGAATTCCGAGGTCAACCATCACCATGTTTGCTGATTTGTCGAGGTTATTCTTGATGGTTGCGGTCGCGGTGGCAATGTCATCTTGCGCAAGATGCGTACGATCGTAGGTCACATTTATAGACAGAGGCTCATTCGCGGGCTTTTCGTCCCAAGGTAAGAAATAGCTGCCGACAATTTGATAAGCCAGGCCGCCTTTGCCATCAAATCTCAGTTCGACCGTGTTTGCTTCTTGCACGTCGACACCTTTGAGTACGAACTGGTGCAGCAGATCGTTGTTTTCCGATGTCAGCGCAAGTTTTTCGACGGTCTTGTCATTGAGCAATACCTCCACCGTGCCATGAACGTCAGCAGCACTTTTCTCGGTTGCCAGGAGAAGGGCCCGCAGCGCCATGATCGTCGCCTGCGTGGTCCCCCAGGTCCCCGATGCACCTTTCTTGGCTGTGATGTAGCTGAGTGCCTTGCGCGCCGTTCCCGATGCCTCTCCCCATTTGAGCAGCGCCTGCAGCGCAAGACCAGTAGTCTCTACGCTGGCGCTTTCGCCCGTCGAGTAAACACCGGTTTCGTCCGCGCTCCACCACACCTGTTCGCCTTTTTCGGTGCGCGCGTCGAGCAACAACTGCATCGCGTGGCGGGTGAATTCGCGGTCTTTTCCGTAATCAACCGCGAAGTTGGCAATGACTGCCAACGTGTAAGCATCCGCCTTCTCGCCCATGTGGTTTGCGACGTACTGCCGGGCCTTTTCGACCGCTGGTCCCTGATAACCCGTATTCTCGAGTGACCAAGCGACGTATGCCGTAATCCGCAGATGGTCTTTGTTGAAGCGATTTGTGGCGCCCTCGTTGATGAACGACGCGTCTGGCTTCCAGCTTCCGTCTGCTTGTTGCTGGCCTGCCAGCCACTGCTGCGTTCGCGAGATGACCTTTGGATCGATGTCGTAAACCTTCGACATGTCTGAAAATTCCATCAGCCCGTAAGCGGTGAGGATCTTATTCGCTGGCGCATTGCCGAACCAGGAGAAGCCTCCGCCCGGAACCTCAAACGTCAGCAATCGTTGATACCCGTTCGCGATGTAGCCTTCGGCCTTGGCATGTACTTGGGGCGTCAGCTTCTTCGTGCGCTTCATATAATCGAGAGCCAGCACATTGGGATAAGTGACCGATGAGGTCTGTTCGAAGCATCCAAACGGCATTTGCAGGAGCTTGTCCATGCCTTCCACGATCTGGCTCAGCGGCCCCGGATAGAGGCGGACAAAAATCTTGCTCGCGTCGGGGATTGCATTAGGTGGAAATTCGATCTCATGCTGGACCGTGTTTTCCAGCCGGCCATTGAAGACAACAGTCTGCTCTCGTCCATTGGGAATGACTTCTATTTCGCGGATCACGATATCTGCGCGGTTGCTTTCTCCATTCATTTTGGCGGAGAGGGTCAGCTTAAATTTGCCAATGCGCTTGGCTTCGATGGTGAACTGGGATCCCCCTACGCGCGCGGAGTCAACTGAAACTGATTTTTCGGCGGTGTCATCCACCATCCCGAACCACTCGTCTTCCGCGAGTTTCAGGCTAACGTCTCCACGCGAACCCGAATAGTTGTAGATCGCCACCGGAATCGAAATCCGGTCACCCTGGGTAAGCGTGACTGGCAGGTCGAGATCCACGAAAAAATCCTGAAAGACCTTCAAACTCGAGGTCGCGCTGCCGAGCGTACCATGTATGGTCGAAGCTAGCATTGCCATCCGCCACGTTGTAATGGAGTCTGCCAGCGGGATGCTGATACTGGCGCGGCCGTTTGCATCGGTGATGATTTCGGGATTGATGTAGAGCGCCTCGGGGAAATAGGAGCGCACCCGCGGGGCTGAGGAAGCGTCACTCTGCTTGTCGTCTTTCAGCAGAGACGCGCTGTTGACAGGAACAGGAGCCCGCCGCATGGCGACCATGTCGGTTTCCAGTTCCATAGCATTGCGACCGTTCAGAGGGAGCGCTTTGGGCGCCATGAAGCCGCCCATGACACCGCCCATGCCCCCGCCGGGCACTCCGGTGACTACCGCGATAGCTGCGTCAGTGACCTCAACCGCCTCGGTCGCCGAACCGATGGCCAGAGTTGCTGAGAGCACAGCACGATCACGCAGTCGCAGAGTCAGATCCTGTAACGCGGTTGTCTTAAAACCAGGCGAGATGATTTTTATGTTGTAGTCACCAGCAGGCAGGCCCGAAAAGGTGAATTGCCCAGCTGCGTTCGTTTTCGTGCTGCGCGTCTTTCCGGTGGAAATCTCGCTTACGTCCACGCTAGCTCCAGGAACCACCGCACCCGTTGGATCCGTGACCGCGCCTATGATCTCTGCACGACCGTTAAAGGCTCCACGATCGTGTTCGATATTCACTTCCACGTTCCCTGTGTCTGGACGACCTGGATCTGGACGACCCACAACTCTCCCCGTACGAACCTCCAGGTACGCGATCAGGTCGTCCCCGCTGTTGAATCGCCGGTCCGCTCCGGCGCTGAGCAACATGTAGTGCCTGTGGTCCCGGAACCATGGTGTGGGTTCCATGCGGACCTCGGTTCCCCACGCGTCGCGAAGGTTGGGGTCTCGATGTTCCTTCACGTTTGCGAAAGCCTTGGTCAGGTCGCCTCGATCAGGGCCCTGCGCGTAGGCGCGGCCGAGGCTGCTCGCCAGCCGGCGCACCTGCTCAAAAAAACGAGCTTGATATCGAGCAGAATACTCCCCGAACTTAGCAGTAGGTAGCGCGCGCCCAAACTCGGTTTCAAACTTATTGGCTCCCACCAACTCAGTCGCAGAAAACAATGCACGCGCCGCACGGTCTCGTTGCTCTCCCTTTGACTGTTCTACTGGCTCAACGATTTCCGGCATGCCGATGGAGTGAATCTCATACCGAGGCTTCATCACCTCCTGTTCAAGGTAGAAGAAGACTTTGGCGAATCCTGGCTGCTTTTCCGCCAGCGCGAACACGGCCTCATCCACCACTTGCAGCCCCAGCGCGGCACTCACGCCCTCCCCATGTGCATTAGTCACGCGGAAGCGTACACGAGCATCGTCGCCGGGTTTATAGACTGACGCATCGGCGGAGGCCTCGATTTTCAACTCATCGGCGGGTTGCACAAACACCAAGCGATGATCGCCCACAGGCTGCGCATCTCTTCCGAAGAGGTACGCATTGAAATCCACGACTCCGGCCAGTTCGGGCGTGGCTGCGAGCGAGAGCTCGGCTTGGCCATGTGTGATGTCCAAGTCGCGGGTCAGGATCGTCTGACCGTCCTTCACGATGTCTACGTATGCGGTGCCGCGTTCTTTGGTCGAGAAGACCTTCAGCTGAATGCGGTCTCCGCTCCGGTACACAGCTCTTTCCGTCCGCAACAGGATCTGGTCCTCCCCTGAGCGGCTCTCGATCGGCACCGTCATTGCGGCCGCGTTGCCTTCTCGATCCGTGGCTTTTACTGCAATGTTGTGATCGCCTGTGCCTGCTTTGATCGAGACAATGCCGACACCTCCTTCGTCGGTCGAGACCTGCTGCTCTGACTCTCCGAACGATACCTTCAGGTCGGTTCTAGCAGGCGTTCCGTCTGGGTAAGAGGTGAGAATAAAGACCTGGTTCTCGAGATTCGGGACCAGCGTCCCTCCCTCCGGGACCGCGGTAATCACGAGAGGAGACTCGCTCACCGTGATCGGATCGCCGCGCGTTTCCGCATGCCCGGCGGAGTCTTTGACGGTCGCTTCAACGAGCACGCGCGCTGCGCCGTGGTCGAGAGGTCGGCCTACAAAATAGTTCGCCAGCCGCAGATCGAAGCGGTATTCGCCATCGTGATTAGTCTTGCCCTCGACCGAGGCGGCGTCGAATAGAGCTACATCCATTCCGGAAGCTTTGACGGTGATTTCAGCATCGTCTACAGGCTTGCCGAAGAAATAGTTCGCTCGTACGGTGCCGGTGACGTGATCCCCAGGGCGATATCCATGGCGCCCTTTGCCCTCGGCGAAGTCGATCGCAACCTTAAATTTTGGAAGAACATATTTCTCAACGTTCAGGGCCAATTCTGCCGTGTTCGCCGGCGCATCACCTTCGCCCATCAAGGCGCGCAGGTGATAGGTGCCGAGGTTCACTTCATCTGCCAGCGCAAAATCGGCTGAGGCGATTCCGAACTTGTCGGTCTGAGTTGTTTTCTTGAACACCTTGTTGCCACGCGAGTCTTCCACTTCAAACACCACCCTGCGGTCGCCGACCGCCTGATGATTAGCGCGGTCAAGCGCCAGCGCGCGCGCGTGAATGATTTGTCCAGGCTGGTAAATCGGCTTCTCTGTAGTGAGGAGAATCGAGACTTTGTCTTCCAGCCGCACCTGCTGGGTAAATTCAGTCGACCCGATAGCGGTATCAGCCAGGTAGCGCAACTGATAGCTGCCAACCAGTCCGGATGGGAACCGGAACTGGGCCTCGGTCGTGCTTCCGCGATTTAGCTGTCCCGTAAAAAGAAGGCGGTGGGTTTCGCTAGGCCCGAGTAGTTCGATCCGCACGGAACCCGGGCCGCGCATTGGTTCATTCTGTGAATCTGTGACAATAATCCGTACCGCAGCCTGACCTCCGCTTAAGTACGACTGCTGGCCCAAGATATGCACGACCGGTGTACGCAGAATCGTGGAAATGGATTCGGTGCCGTCTAGTTCTGCCTTTGGTTGGTTGTCATAATCAAATTTGTAATGCACACGCTGCCAAACCAAGTCCTCAATCGCCAACGGTTTCTCAAACTTGACTTCTCCGCTCCACTGCCCATTTCCAACGGCAACGTCAAAGCGCCGTTGTGTCCGGCCAAGGATGTTGTCTTCTGGATCCAGTACCTCGATCGTCAGCTGGCCTGCTCCAGCGTCAGCGGCGCGGTAAGGAATGGTGAGATGAAGGATGCCGCGAGTGTAGGTTGCAACCGTTGTTCGTTCAGTCGCCGCGGATTGAACGGTGTCCCTTGTAAACAGACCCACCGCGATCATGATCGCGACGGCAGACAGTACACACAATGCCTTTCCAGTGCGGCGTATTTCCAGGTCGTCCATGCAAGCCCCCGCGAAAGGAGTCGAGTTTGACCACTAATCTCTCATCCTAAGTAGATGAACGCCTTTCCCAATAGTTCTTGCGCATATTTTGCGAGGTGCGGTTACTACTGCAATGCAATAGACACCGCAACATGGCTTTGGGATTTGGCTATGGTTTTTTTTGGGGCCCTGGCAAGGCGTGCTTCTTAAGAACAGAGGAGCAACTACTGACGCAGCGTCAGCTTTCTCGTCCCACTGCGGCCCTCATTGCTGGGTAGGGTCGATAGTCGAGCCATTCTCGCAGGTCATTGCTTAACGAATTCTCCATTGCGTACTTGATACTCGACCCGGAAGGGCTTCTGGGATTTGCGATCACGCCAGCCCTCTTCTGCAATCAAGTTTTCCGCCTGAGTTAGGCGTTCGGAAGTGAGCGGGTGTGAGCGAAAATATCCCTCCAAACTCTGAATGGCAACTTCAGAGAGCTCCTGCTCCGGGCTCTTGGCGTGAATCACGTATTCGGCGTGTAATTCGTTGAACTTCTCAAATAAGCTGACGGCGCCATAGGATGAATAGCCGCCGAGTACTGCCAGGCGCAGCCCTTCGCGGTCGGCTTCGAGTTCTTCATCCTTGCTGTAGCCGGCCTGCCATACCGCGAGTGGAATCTGAACCAACGCACCTACAATTCCGACTTTCAGATTTCGCAATCGCGCTTCCACCTGGACGCGCTCGGCGCAGTGGTAGTGGTCAACGTGTTCGATTTCGTGTCCTAGAATGAATGCGAGCTGATCTTCACTGGACATCAGATCAAGCAGGCCCTCGCCGACATAAACGTGGCCTCCGGGAAGCGAGAAAGCGTTGATCAGCGAATGATTCGGCACGAGATGAAACGCGTAAGGCAGGCGACGATGCGCGTGAGAGGCGATGGTCCGGCCGACCGTGCGAAGGTATTCTTGCAACCCTTGCTCTTCGGGACTGAGTTTTGCTGCCGCAATGGAATATCGTTCAGCAAGCTCATTGCCTATTGTGATTTCCTGGTCGTCGGAAAGACGTGTCAGACGCATGGGCGCGCGCGTGAGGTCACGCTGAGCATCGGCCGCCATTTCCAATATTGCGTTTGCCGAAACCGGGGTAGAGTTGCGCCGGCGTTCGCTGAAATAGAGTGCCGTCAAACCCACGAGCAAAACCATCAGAAAGGCTACAGCGCGCTTCATAGGAATTGCCGAATGGTATCGCGGTACTTGCTGTACAGAAAGGACACCAACAACAAAGCCGCGCCCAGACTAATAAACGTAATGTAGCGGTCGCGTGGCGCCAGTCCCCAAGCGTCCATCGCAAGCACCTTGCCAACGCAGAGCAGCAACAGAACTAAGCCGGTCAGCCGGAAGCTGCGCTCATTTATAGCCAGGGCGATGAGGACGATCAACACGCCTTCGAGTCCCCAGGATACGGTGACCATCCCGGCGCGCATTTTCAGGGCGAGCATGAGCGTGAGCAGCACGATGGGTGCGAAGAACATGAACTGCTCAGGATGTCCAAGAATGGCGGCCAGCCACTTTCTTGAGGCAGTCTGCGGCTCTGTGTGACTGCGCATGCGAAAGGCTAAAGGCAAACAAGCGAAGAGAATGGCAATTGCCGAGCCCTGAACGAAGAACCTCCCAGTCCAAGAGTCGCCCGTAAAGTAGCTTGCGCCGAAAAGGTTGTGCATGATACCTCGGGTACAGGCTGCCACCGTCAAGAGCAAAGCTTGATGCAGGAAGATCGGGCGATGCAGCCAGAGTGCGACCGCGAACCAAACAAAGACAACCGACGCCCACGCCGTGACCAGCCAATCGTTCGCAAATTGGAAATAAAGCAGTGCAACCACCGTGCCAGTACCCAGATATGCGAGCAGCATGTCGAAACGAAGGCGGGAGTCATCCTGAACATTTTTATCGCCAGTGCCGAGCTGCGAATAAACAAAGAAGAGGATCAGCGTGATCGGCAGGATGGTGTAGATCCGCGGTCCCCAGAATTCGCCCGGTGTGCCCGCGGTCAGGTTCGCGAAAAAGATGCGAGTGAAAGCCGCGGTCAACGCCACATACGACTGGACGCGAAACTGTCTCACGTTGCGCATCAAACCGTATTCAAAAAGAACTAAGCCGAACACGGCCCAGCCGACGGCAACGGCGACCGGCTGTAACTCATACCACATCAGCAGCGAGACCAGCGCCGATGCAGCCCATGAATAGATAGGGTCGTACTCTCGCACCCGCCAATCTTCTGGCATGCGCACCAGTCTCGACAACGAGTAGAAAACGACTGTCACGATTGCCAGCGACAGCAGCCGCACGCTGATGCCATGCCATGTGTCTGTCACATATAGATTCACACCAACGCTGCGCAACATTGTGAGTGCAGCAAGGGCATGCGCCTGCCATCCGAGATCCTCTAGCTTAAAGCGGCGATCGACCATCGCTAGCACCAAGGCGAAAATTGCCCAGAGCGCTGCGACCCATCCACTCGGAGCCTCGTACCACGCCAGGAGCGCCAGCAAAGCAGTCGCGGACAAAGTGTGCAAGTAGGTGATCGCGCTCGCCGATTCGTGTTGACGTGCTGAAGCTTTACGTGAAAGGAAGTAGAGGCCGGCAGCAACAATCGACACTGTGACCAAGCGCAATGAGAATCCATGCCACAGTTTCTGCTCTAGGGTCTCGTTGAAAGTGAATGTACGCACAACCGCGGCCGCCGCCATGGCATTGGCTTGCCACGCGAGGTGCTTGTAATCAATCCAACGCATTGCCACCGCAATCGCGATAGCGAAAACAATCCACGAAACGGAGATCCACGGAGCAAGTGTTGCCTCGAAGAGAATCCATGCCATGAGGCCGGTTGCGGCCCAGCTGTATGCCGCACGCCCAACATCTCTCTGCTCGGCGTTTGGAATTTGGATTCTTTTCGCAATCCAATACGCACCTGCGACTACCGGAAGCGCCGCAAATGCGTGCACCGGGATTGAATGCCAAGTTCGTCCACCGGAAGGATCGGTTGTGACAGCAACGACTAACGCCAAAGCGCTGAGTAAGTGAGCGTGCCACACAAAAGCGAAATACCGAATCTGTTGAGCGACTTCAAACAGCACGACGGCGAAAGCAATGGCCGCGAAAGGCTGCCAAAATTCCGGCACCTCGTAATAGATCAATGCGGTGACGAGAGCTGTGCCTGCGAACGCAAACAGGTCACGGTAAGTGCGCTGATTCTTGTCGTCGCCGAGAGCAGCCCATTTCGCGGTGACATAAAACATCGCCGCTAAAATGGGCAATGTAATCAATCTCGTCTGCACGTGCGTGTATTGCGGAATTTCGGTATGAAGATTGACGATGGCGGTCCGGTAGAGCGCTATGCATCCGATGACGCCATATTGCACCTGCAAGTGCGACGTCTTCAGCGGTGGTGAATTCAGTGCTCGCCCAAACCACGCCACAATGACCATCGTTCCGGCAAAGGTGAGCGCAGTCCAATCTTTCGAGCATAACGCCCACGCGCCAGAAACTGCTGCGAATGCGCCGACATAAGAATGAATTGAAATCAGCTGGGCATCAGGCCAGTTCGCGAAAAGACGCCAACCCTGCGCTACAAACAGTGCGTTCGCGTAGAACACGACAGCACACAGCGCAAACATCATCCCGGCGGTGAGGACAATAGCTTCCCCACTCTGGCGAGCGGTCATGAGCTGTTGGAAATCAATTCCCGCTAGATGCGCCCCGACAAGCAATCCTGCCAGTAACCCGAGTCGGCGGAAAACCACCTCGCCGACGATTGCACCTGCGATGAGGAGGGCTTCTGCGCCGACCAGCCAGAGAATCGCCACATTGTTCCCGGAATAACGGAATGGGACGGCCGTGATCATCAACGCAGATCCGAGAATGGTCAGGACAACAAACGCCTCACGCCGGCGTCTTGTTATCGGCAGCTGTCCTAAGCCGAATTCAATTGCGCCAATGATCAGCAGAGCATAAAAAGCTAGCTCCGGCTGCACCGATTGAAACTTCATGGTTCCGAGTAAGAGCAGAGTGTTGAGCAGTGCAGCTGTCGTGGACATGCGCTCATCGGACGACGACCTGATCTTCCGCACGACGTACGAAATGCGGAACGTGAGCCAATAGAACAGAAGCAGCGCTGTGCTGGCGTGATAATCGGGAAACGCGTGCCCCTGCGCGCCTGCAGGGCCAAGCAGACGGTACAGCCAGTACAGATGGTTGAGATAACTCGACAGAATTCCGAATACCTCAAGCTCGAACCATCCCATCTTCAGAACAATACTGATTAGCCCGATCGCAAGAATCACGCCAGCGGAAAGGCTGTACACGCTGTCGTGACTTAGCGCGACGGTGCTGTAAGCGAGCAGGAATGCAAGTCCCGTCACGAGCTGAGAACGATAGCGCAGTGTATGGACCACCATGGCCAGCGCCACAGCAAGCATCAGGATGAGGTCCGTTGTTTCGGAACTCATCACACGCATCGCATCGACGTGATGCAGGGCGTAGGTGGTGAAGAAGAGGAGCGCCCATCCGCCGCCGATGAGCGTATGACCAAGCACCCGGTAACGCTCACGTCTTTCAAAGAAAATACCGCCTGCCAGAAGCGCAAGCGAAACGGCGTAAGAAACACCGACCTTGCCGAGGGGACCTAGCTGCCCGAGTTCGTAAATTCCGTAGCTTGCGATTCCGAGCACTAGCAAAGTAATACCGAGCTTATTGAGCCAGTTCCTGCCAAGCGTTTCTTCCAGCGCGAAGACGGACTTCATTCGCTTTCCTGCCGCTGGTTTCGCGGCCGGTGCGCGAAGCGAAGCGAATTGCTGTGGAGCGACGACCCGAGCCGCTGGAGGAGCTTGCGGCGCAGAAGGGGCGTGTGGGGCGAGGGGCTTCGGCACAGAAGGCGGAACAACGGGGGCCGGTATGTCCGCCGGCTTGGCGGGCACGACCGCGTGCACTGCGGCAGGTTGGGATTCGCGAGCAACTGCCGGTTGCTCTTGGTTTACCGGAATCTTCGCGTCACTCACCACGGGCTGCTTCGAAGGAGGCGATTCCGCCGGTCGCGTAACTTTCGTTGGACAACTCTCTACGCCTCCAGCGTGCACAGTGCCGCACCAGCCACAAAATCTCGGCGGCCCTTGCTTGGCGCCAAGTCCCGGCTTCCGCTCAATTGCAGGTGGTGCGCCTGGCGGAGCTGGGATTGGCGGTTTGGGAACAAACGCTGCGGGCGTGATTGGCTTCTCAGGAACGGTCGCCGGCATCTCAACTGAGATCGGTACGGCCGGTTTTTCAGGAATGGGGCGTGGCGCGGGCGATACAGCCTGCGGTACTTCTGTGCGAATTTCCTGACTGGACTGAGTAACAGGAGAGAGCTTTGCAAGCTGCCTCTTTACCTCCAGCAGCTCACGATGTGACGCGTCATTCTGTTCGCTATGGATCTCACCGAGTCTGAGCAGTTCTTGGCGAAGCTTACGCTGGCGCCAAAAGAGAAAGACGATAGACGCCGGAATGGCGAGGGTGAGGCCAACAGCTAACAACGCCCACATTACGACTGCGCCGCCCAAATTTGAGACTCCGTCGTATGTACGTGATTCTGCTAAGCCTAATACTAGAACGCCGTACAAGCCTGGCCTTGCACTTTATTTCGATCTGCAAACCCAGGAGTAACTAGCATTCTTCGCCTATTGACTGGAAGTGCGCACCCCTAGCAGGTCGCTATAGATACCCGCAGTCTCAGAATCAAAGCACACGAAAAATACAGCATCAATGTCTCCGCTGTGCTGTTGTATTTCGTTCACAGCGATTCGGGCCGCGCGTTGTTTTGGAAAACCGTAAATGCCGGTGCTGATTGCCGGAAAAGCAATGCTTCCGATCTTGAGCTCGTTCGCCACTTCGAGAGAGTTGCGATAGCAGGAAGCCAGTAACCGGTCTTCGTCATTATCTCCGCCGCGCCAGACGGGGCCGACGGTGTGAATCACGTATTTTGCCAGCAGATTGTGGCCTTTGGTCGCTTTGGCTTCACCGGTTTCACAACCGCCCAGCAAACGACACTCGGCAACCAGGCCGGGTCCGGCCGCGCGGCGGATGGCGCCATCCACTCCGCCTCCGCCAAGCAAAGAACTGTTGCCTGCGTTGACGATCGCGTCTACTGCTTGCTGGGTTATGTCTCCTTGAAGAGTCTCGATTCTGAGGCGCATCGTAAGCATGTTTCCAAAAGGAAAGAGTATTCCTTTCTCCTCGAACTCCACTAACTCGAAGAAGCCGAATCAGGCAGGGATGTATGAGCACCGAACGCGAGATCACGCGAATACTAGCACGTTGAATTGCCAGCGGTGCAGTTCGCGGAAGTGGTTTAGAATCAGAAGAGCATTTTCAGTCGGGGCGTAGCGCAGCCTGGTAGCGCACCTGCCTTGGGCACAGGATTATTCATTCCAAACTCTCCATCTCCTATTTTGATTTCTCTTGCTTTCAACAAGTTGGGGAATCTGCTTTTCGTTCAAAGCTAACCCAAATGGACCGAATCTCGCTCATCAGTGCACGGTTCGTGCACGGTCGCGTCCTTGTGTTCGCCCGCAACGTCGAGGACATCGCAACGAAGCGCACCAGGGTGTCGCGAACGTCCGACCCCCAATCGGCGCCCCTGCTAGATCAGAACGACGCCACGATTAGAGCGTTCTCGTCTCAACTGCGGCTATCAGGCGATTTCACGTTTTGACTGCTGGTCATTGAGCGCTATCGGGATGTTTCGCCAGTCACCGACGTTGAAACACTAACGCGCCCGAGCTGATTACAGAATCACAACGGCTCGACCACACTCCTCGAGTTGACGCTTGATTGAGGCAAGCTCTTCTCCGCAGAATCCCCGTTTTCCGCAAAGCTCATGGTCTAGCCATCTCTCCGGAATACGGCTACCGACGACTTTCTCGTTGAAGATGATTTCATACGTACCGTCAACATTTGTAGCAACTTCGAAGACGGTTCGATGCGTGGATTGCCGTGTTGAATCTTTCCAAGTTTGGCTCATCTCACGCCCTCCTGTCCGTGCGGCCCTGCGTCGAGCTTGCCATAACTGCCAAGTTTCATCAGCGATCTGGGCATACCGTTCGGCTGAACCTGCGGTCTCCGATCCGAACCAACGACTGAACTCTTCATGCACTACACTGAGCACGTCGGTCGAGGACTCACAAGTACGCAACCTTGGCAATATTGTGCCCGTTTCAGCTTCATATTCATCAGGGTTAACTTCAAAGTTTATTCCGATGGGGTCATTCCGAAACAGAAGCGCCGTGATCGAATCGAACAATTCACCGTATTCAGCCTTCAGTTGGCGACGCTCTTCTAGAATCTGTTCGCGTGTTCTGGGCATAGGTCACGGTAGCACAGCATGCAGTGATTGTTGACGAAACCAGGCCTTTACGCTCAGAACCCCTCAGTGAGCGTAACCGGGATTTTTCGCCAGTTAGCGCTCAGGATCCTGCAGCCAAGCGCGGTTCCTTTGCGCCCATGATCGCTAGCCACAGCATAATCGCGACCTCTCCAAACAGGACGGGTTGGGCAAAGTTCCAGATCTTGTGCTCGTACGCTGGAAACATCAAGCCCGTAAAGCTGAGGGCCAAATAGGCAAAACCGACCATCACCAGCCAAACCCCTAATATGCGGGGCAGGAAACGCGACCTGTATACCAGTAGCCCGAACGGAACGTGGAATAGAATCCAAAGGAGCTCGCTAGCCAGATCAAGCTGGTGATGCAAATTGAGGAACAGCATGACGAACGCCTCACGCTGCATCTGGTCGAAGACTGACAGAAACTCGGTGCCGCGAGCGAACAGCAGGGCGGCTACGTCATTTGCTGCGTTGACGAAGAAGATTGGCGTGATCACCACGGTGATGATCACCATCAACTGAGCGAGCGTTTGGTCGACTCCCTTAAGCAACCGATAAAGAGCCAATGTGACGAAAATCCATAGAGCACTACAGAGCAGGTAGCTGACTATGCCGAAGCGGAAGAGCAACTCGTGCCTCGCGATATTGTTGGTCGTCGCCGCCACGTTCCCCGACACCAACAGGGTGCTGGGAATGTAGATCAGGCGCACAATGCCAAACACTGAGCTCACAATGTACAGGAGCCCTGCGACTCTGGCGTTTTTGCTGAGCGAGGTCATGAGTCCCTCCCCATACCCGTCGGACCACCTGAAAGTTCCGGCAGTGTACAGTTGGCTGAAAAACAGACGTTAACCGCAAGGACCCGGTCAGTGAGTGAAATCGGGATTTGGACGAAGTCGCTGGCGCGACGGACGCTATCGCGTGTTCGCGAGACGGCTTTTTCCCAGCTACAACATTCGCTTTTGAGCGATAATAGACCTCGCTGTGCTGTACGCACCTTTGTCGACGATCTGGCTTCTGGCACTCTGGGCGATCAAATGGCGAAACGGCCATTGAAAACCCATAGAGTAAAGATAAGCTCCTCCGCGTCCGCCGCAAACGCAAGCGACTTCGTCCAAATCCCCCTATCGCAAGTGCCCCGGCGGAATACATTCCGGTCTACTCCAACGCACCGCACCGGCGCACTTGTCGATAGAGTACTAAGATTTATCGCCAACCATGGCGTCAAACCGGGCGTAGATGCCGTAGTGTTGATATAGAGCCGATTCACGCCGACGCCGACCTTGAATCTGGCTGCTTTCGATTGCTCCGAATGGAACTCTATGCTACATTCCTCCTGCCTTGTAAGTAGATGATCGAAGGCCAAAAGCCCCAGAAGCGGCCCTTCCCCGGTGTATCGGATCATCGACGAAATCCGCGTTCACGATGGAGAGCTCTGATGTCATACCCACACCGGTATCTTCTTCTGCCTTTATTCATATTCCAGATTGCACTCACGACCGACAATGCCCTAGCAAGCTCTAGTCAAACGAGTTTGAATGCAAGCGCGATTTTTCTGCAAGCACCGGCCTATGGTTCGGGCGGCAATAGTCCCGGTTCTGTCGTCGTGGCGGATGTGAATGGCGATGGGAAGCTCGATCTTGTAGTAGCAAATGGATGTGTTCTTAACAGCCAATGTGGGTCTTTAACGGCCGGAATATTGGGGGTGCTATTAGGCAACGGCGACGGAAGTTTTCAGTCGCCGCTGACTTACTTCTCAGGCAGCACCAAAGTGTATTCCGTCGCTGTGGCGGATGTGAATGGTGATGGCAAGCCCGATCTGCTGGTTGGCGGAGCATGCCCCAACGGCGATTGTATGGCAGGCGGAACAGTTAGCGTGCTTTTGGGCAATGGCGACGGAACCTTTCAGGCAGGGGTCAACTATAGTGCAGCGCCCTCTGGATCTGGAACGGTGGTCGTAGCGGACGTGAATGGGGATGGCAAGCCCGACTTAATATTGGCTGGCGGGGCGATAGGCGTTCTCTTGGGCAATGGGAATGGTACTTTCCAGGCGGAGGTCAGTTACAGTGGCGGCGGAACCGCCGCCGATTCGGTAGCAGTGTCGGACGTGAATGGTGATGGAAAACTCGATCTAATTGTGTCAAATCAGTTTACGGGCACCGGCACATCAAATGGAGGCGTGGGTATCCTGCTCGGCAATGGTGACGGAACTTTTCAGCCGGCGCTGACCTATTACTCGGGCGGGCAGAACGCTCACTCGATAGCCGTAGGTGACATTAACGGTGATGGCAGACCAGACATAGTGGCTGTAAATGACTACATGAATGGAGATACCTTTATCGGCGGGGTGGGTGTGCTGTTGGGTAATGGAGACGGAACCTTCCAATCGGCAGTTAGTTATTTGTCTAGCGCAGATCGTACCGAATTCGCTGTGATCGCCGACGTTAACCATGACGGCAAGGCTGATCTGCTTATTTCGAGCGGATGCGAAGCAAACGGAAATACCGATAACTGCGCGAGTGGCATCGTCAGCGTCTTTCTGGGGAACGGTAACGGAAGCTTTCAAGCGCCCGTACGGTACTCGACCGGCGAGGCCGGCGGATACGCTATGGCGGCAGGCGACATAAATGGGGATGGGAATCTCGACTTGTTGATAACGGATCAGTGTAGTAATAACGGCTGCATAGGCGTATTGCTGGGAAATACGGACGGAAGCTTCCAGTCTGCGCACATATTTTCTTCAGGCGTGTATCCAGACACATCAGTGGCGGCAGCAGATGTGAACGGAGACGGCAAGCCTGATCTGATTGTGGCAAATCTGTGTCTCACTCATACGAACTGCGCAAGCGGTGGAGTGGGCGTATTACTTGGCAACGGCAATGGAACTTTCCAAGCTCCGGCGACATACGGCTCCGGCAGCTTCATTGGAAATTCGATTGCTGTTGCAGATGTGAACGGAGATGGAAAGCCTGACGTGGTAATCGCCAAGCAGTGCATCGGCGGATGCGCTGGTGGCACCATCGGGGTACTCTTGGGGAACGGCAACGGAGCTTTCCAACTACTAGCAAACTACGGCTCGGGCGGACAGAATGCCTACTCGGTAGCTGTCATGGATGTCAACGGCGACGGCAAGCCCGACGTATTGGTTGCTAATGTGTGCGTTTCGGCCAGCAATTGTACAAATGGCGTTGTGGGTGTGCTTCTGGGCAATGGTGATGGAACCTTCCGCCCCGCGGCCAGCTACGGTTCGGGTGGCCAATATCCTGATTCGATTGCCGTCGCCGATGTGAACCTGGACGGCAAACCCGATGTGCTGGTCGCCAATTACTACACGGGTAATGGCAACTCGACCGGTACTCTCGGCGTACTTTTGGGAAACGGCGACGGGACCTTCCAGTCGGCGGTGAGTTATGGCTCCGGTGGCGTGGGAGACAATTCAGTTGCTGTGGGAGATGTGAACGGAGACGGGAAACCCGATCTGCTGGCAGCCAACCAGTGCGCAAGCACCTGCGCGAATGGCGCATTGGGGGTACTCCTAGGCAACGGGGACGGAACCTTTCAATCGGCGATAGCTAGCGCGACACCGGTGGTTAATAGCGACTTCTTCGAGGCGCTTGCGCTTGCCGACTTCGACGGAGATGGGAAACTCGACGTTGCTTGCGGCGCCGGCGACTTCATTGTTCTCGGCAATGGCGATGGTACATTTCAACCACCTCTAGCCCTGGGTGGGGGCAGTCCAGGTATTGCCGTTGGTGACTTCAACCGTGACGGCAAACCTGACCTCGCACTCGGCGGGGTTACGATTTTGCTTAACATCACAGCCCGAAACACGACTGCGACCACCACAACGCTGCAGTCTTCGCTCAATCCGTCAGGATTTAATCAGGCAGTTTCGTTTACCGCGACCGTGAGCACACAGGCTTCCGGCGCTGCACAGGGAACCGTGACATTCACCGATGGAGCCGCGGTATTAGGCATAGTATCGCTGACCAATGGAAGCGCCGTCGTCAATACCTCGGGTTTGGCCGCAGGCGCTCATAGCATCGCTGCTACTTATGGTGGAGACTCGCAGCACAGCTCCAGTGCATCTGCTCCGTTAGTGCAGACGGTCAAGCAGGCCACGAGTACAGCTACCATTTCTTCCAGTGTGAATCCGGCTGTCTTCGGCCAATCTATCGTCCTCTCGACTACTGTAACGCCCCAATACGCGGGGAACGCGACGGGTACAGTGACCTTTAACGACGGGACGACAGCTCTGGGGACTGCCACCGTGATTGGCAACACTGCAACTCTCAGCGGTGTTAAGCCAGCTGCGGGTTCGCACACGATTAGCGCCAGCTACGGCGGAGATAATAATGTTCTCGGGAGTACTTCGGCTGCTCTGACGCTCACTGTGAACCGGTCGACTACCACGACCGCATTGAAGTCGAGTTCGAATCCCTCCTACTTAAACCAGAGCGTAACCTATTCGGCCACCGTGACGCCGCGAAACGGAGGAGTGGTGAGCGGCAATGTTGCGTTCAAGGAAGGCACGGTCGCTCTGGCGACAGCTGCGTTATCCAACGGCCAAGCCGCGTATAGCACAACTTACACTGCCACAGGGACGCACTCGATAACCGTAGTGTATTCGGGTGATGGCAACAACGCGGGCAGCACGTCAGCCATTTTGAATCAAACGGTGAATAGTCTGCCCGCGGCAACTACTACGAAAATTGCGACTTCGGGCAGTCCATCGCTCATCAACAAACCGGTAACTTTCACTTCGACCGTCACTTCGACTTACGGTCCCCTTCCCGATGGAGAGTTGGTAACGTTCCGGACCGGGACTACCTTTCTAGCGTCCGTTCCCCTGTCCGGAGGAGTTGCGACCTACACGACTACGGCGCTCAAGGGCGGTTCGCAAACCATCACTGCGGCCTATGGCGGAGACACGACGTTCAAGGCCAGTTCCAGTACCGTGACACAAGTCGTGAGCTTATATTCGTCGAGCACGAGCTTGCCGACCTCCAGCCTAAATCCATCCACTTACGGCCAATCGGTTACGCTGCGGGCAGCGGTGACCTCGACTGCTCCGGCCGCCCCAACCGGAACCATTACCTTCAAAAATGGAACGACCGCTATTGGCTCTGCCTCACTCAATACTAGCGGAGTAGCGACGCTGACCAAGACGAATCTGCCGGCAGGCTCGCTCTCCATCACCGCTGTTTACAACGGGGACTCGGAAACCGCTAAGAGCACCTCCAGCCCGCTGCTGCAGACGGTTTACCAGACGACCAGCACGACAACGATTACTTCGTCACTCAATCCGTCGTTAGCCGGTCAATCAGTAACGTTCACGGCGAATGTGACTTCGCCGACGACCTCACCTACAGGGGCGGTAACTTTCATGGATGGCGGTACTCCGCTGCAAACGGTGAGTCTCGCCGAACGCAAGGCGAGCTATAGCACGGCAAACTTAACTGTGGGTTCTCATAGCATCACAGCGGTATACAACGGAACTCCGAACATTACGGGAAGCACTACATCGGTGGTAGTGCAGTCCGTGAATTGAAAAAGTAGCGCTTGGCTGATCCGTGGGTTTGGCGTTCTTGACCTTTATTGGGGTGGATCAAAACCAACCGAGCAACACGCCACGCCAAGACCCGACGACGAAGTAGGTTAAACGACGGCGCGGGAAGTAAAATCCGTCAATTGGCGAAATCAGATGTCTGAGTAAGAGTGTCAAGAGTTTTTTGCACTTCAAGATGACGGTGTTCACTCAGGATCCACAGGGATTTCACAAGCTGGTTCCCATGCCGACGACGACGAGCTTACCCAGTTGTGATCCGCGCTTA
>WNGL01001273.1_pt1 | contig 63800 bp, 68 predicted proteins | sample 5400591 | NCBI WGS metagenome assembly WNGL01 (sample SAMN13153377, study PRJNA577476) | soil metagenome | isolation source: 80 cm soil or saprolite under Garry oak tree replicate 1 | place: USA:California | collected 2016-06-15 | reverse complement strand
GCCCCTTCGCCTCAGTCGAGATTGCCGCTTCCGCAGATAACCGTGATCGCGTTGAGTTGATTGCCGCGCACCTAAGTGCTTCCGGTCTCGATGTCCGTATCCGAGATGACGAATTGGCCATGTTGTGGGACAAATTTGCGTTGCTCGCACCGATAGCGCTGCTGACCACGCACGAGCGCGCCAACGTGGGAGCGATACGCACCAGACGCCGCGAGGACGCCATCGCGCTGATTGGCGAGGTCGTCGCCGTCGCCGGGGCCGACGGAGTTGATATAGATCGGGAAGCTGTGGTCCATCTGCTGGATTCGGTGCCCGAGTCGATGGAGTCCTCGATGCAACGTGATCAGGCCGCCGGCCGTCCCCTCGAGCTTGATGCGTTAGGCGGCGCCTTGCTCAGGCGCGCAGCAAAGGCGGGAATCGCGACTCCGGTGACGCGCCGGCTGGTAAGCGAGCTCCAATCCAGAAGCGGCCACCCGGCAGCCACCGGCAGGGAATCGTGACCACCTCCGAGGGCAACCGAGTCGCGGTAGTGCAGGCTGCACCGGTCGTCTTCGATTGCGCCGCCACGTTTGCCAAGGTGCAGAAGTTGGCCTCCGACGCAGCAGCTGGTGGAGCGGGCTTGGTTCTGTTTCCTGAGGCTTTCATCTCCGGCTATCCCCGAGGCATCTCTTTCGGCACCGTCATCGGCGACCGTACTCCGGAAGGCCGTGATCACTTCCGCAGGTACTGGGAGAGCTCCATCGACGTTCCGGGACCAGCATTGGACCAGCTCGTCGTCCTCGCTGCCAAGCTCGGGATCTACATGGTGATTGGCGTCGTCGAGCGGGAGGGAGGCACTCTCTACTGCACGGCCATATTCGTCTCGCCAGACGGCTATCTGGGCAAACATCGCAAGGTCATGCCTACCGCGGCCGAGCGTCTGGTCTGGGGTTTCGGCGACGCATCCACGCTCCCCGTCTTTGACACGCCGTTTGGGCGATTAGGGGCAGTCATTTGCTGGGAGAACTACATGCCGCTGCTGCGAATGGCCATGTACTCGAAGGGCATCCAGATCTATTGCATCCCGACCGCGGATGGGCGGGAGACCTGGCTGTCTACGGTGCGCCATATCGCTCTGGAGGGCCGTTGCTTTGTCCTTTCCGCCAACCAGTTCACCAGGCTTTCCGACTTTCCCGCGGACATCAAGAACGAGCTCGCCTCAAAGCCCGACGATATCGTCTGCTTCGGCGGAAGCTGCATCGTTGGTCCAATGGGCAACCTGCTCGCAGGTCCCGACTTCACCGGAGAGTCGATCCTATTCGCAGACCTTGATCTCGCCGATGTGGCGCGCGCGAAGTACGACTTCGATGTAACCGGTCACTACGCCCGGCCAGACCTGTTTCACCTCGAAATCAACGAACATCCGCAAAAGCCCGTCGTCTCGATCAAGCGCGACACGGAAACGACGGCTTAGAGGCGCCGCTACTGTTCGCGGCTCCAGCCGACCGATCTGGTTGCAGCATTCATGTGAACCGGGTCTGGGCAAAGAGAACGCCCGCAATCGGATTCGAAACCGGCCACATTCAGCTGCGAGTGCTGGTTACTCGTCCTCGATCTGGTTGTGCAGCGCCTGGTCTGAGGAGAGTGCCTTAGACAGCGCCGTTCCGTATCGGCGTCCTCGATCTGGTTGCGTGAATGGCCACCATTAAACGACTTGATGACGAAAATGAAATTGCGTCGAAGGCTTCGAGCTTCCACAGGATCGAACCGTTGGCCGAGGAGGGCCGCGCCAGGCCGAGTCAACCGGAAGATCAACCGCTAATCGCCGACTGGTGGAGGCTTGCCCGGAAGTGTTCTTCCCTTGACATTACGCCTCGGATCAGCCGAGACTGAGGCTGGACCGCGCACGACGGTGGCACTCGCGACGTGCAATCGACCGGGTCGCCCGGCATTCTCCAGGATGGAGGAATTTTCAAGGAGGAGACCATGCGACGGAAACTAGTGGTCATCCTTTCCCTCTCGGGACTTCTCGTAGCGAGTGCGAGCGTGGCTGTCGAGGCCACATATCCAGGCACGAATGACGGCAGGCTCGCTTTCGGGATGATAGTCGGTGGCAACGTCGACATATACAGCGTGCTTCCAAGTGGAAACGACCTGCGCCGGCTGACAACAGATGCGAGCTTCGACGCCTGCGCCTCGTATTCACCCGACGGAAAGGAGATCGCCTTCTGTAGCAACCGCAGCGGCGCGAGCGAGATCTGGAAAATGAAGCAGAACGGCACACAGCAGGAGCAGCTCACGCACCTGAGCGGCAACGTCACCTTCCCCGATTTCTCGCCGGACGGAAGCAGGATCGTTTTCGGCGGGAGCGCCGGTGGCTCCAACCCCGATCTCTGGATCGTGAACAGCGACGGCAGCGGTACGACTCGGCTGACGTCGGGCCCCGACGTCGACATCTTCCCGGCCTGGTCGCCAGACGGAAGCAAGATCGTCTTCATCAGGAACGGCCAGGTCTGGACGATCAACGCTGACGCTGGCGTTGCGACTCAATTGACCTTCGACCCCGCGCTGAAGGGGCAGGTTCCGGACTGGTCGCCGGACGGCAGCAAGATCGCTTACAACAGCGGCGATGACATCTGGATCATGAACGCGAACGGCAGCGACCAGCATCCCCTCTTCGTTGATCCGAGCACGATCGAGTTCGGGCCGGCCTGGTCGCCGGTCGGAGACCAGATCGCATTCGTCTCATTCCCGCTCGGAAACCTGGGCGCACGAAAGATCTACGTGATCGACGCGGACGGAACCGGAAAGCACGCCGTGCACCCTGGACCGGGACCGCAAATCGTGCCGGCCTGGCAGCCGCGCGGCGACCGGATCGACTAGGTGAGATTCAACTAGGCGTTAGTGCGGCGCGGGCATCGCCCCGGACGTTCAACCGCCGGAGGTTCTTTGTGGGGGACTTGAGTTGCCCTAGGCGCTCGGGTACAAAACCGGCCAGCCTTGAGAACCCGCGAGAACGAGTTACTCATCTTCGATTTGGTTGTACATCACATCGACTGCGAGGTGGCTCAGGCGATCGCGATTCGTATTGGCGTCCTCCATCTGGTTGCTCGAAGGGCCACCATTGAACGACTTGAGGACGAGAGTGAAAGTTCGTCGAAGCACTGGCCATCAACCTGCCGCCTTGACCATAGAACAGCCGCACCTTTCCACGGTTAATCCCCTGAGGGCGCAGCCGATCGGCGGGCGCCCGCCGCGAAGATGGGTGGACCAATCAGCGCGCCGGGCTTGCCGCTTGCAGATCGGGCCAGTGGCTTTGCTCATGCCGAGTCAGGTAGCTGAGCTGCTGTATGACCGTGATCCGGCCCCATTCAGGATGGCGTCCTGTCCGCCGCCACTCGGCTTCGCTGAGTCCACGCAGCCAGGCAACTTCTTCCAGGCGCTCACCTGTGAACTTTTCCACCAGGTGGCTGAGGACCGGCTGCCCAGGCTCCTTGACAGCCGTGGACGGTACCGCAGTGAGCTCCGGGTCTTCCTCCTCCACCATGCGGTGGACTCTGCCCATCATCAGGTGCTGGGCACCAAGGAAGTGCGACATGACCTCTGCCAGCGGCCATTCACCAAGTCGGGCACTCACGTCATCCACGCTGGAGCACGCGTGCCGAATGCGATCCGGAGATGCCTCCATCGCAGCAAGCAGTACAGGCACTTCCAGCGGCTCGAGGTAATAGACGGGTAGGACCTCTTCGAAAGTGAGCCGGCCAGAATGGCAGGCGCTGCACTCGCCGGGTGGATCGCCACGAAAGAGCTCCCCACAACGCCGGCAAACGAAGATGCGCTGCGTGATGTCCTCCGGCAGATGGCACCCCGAATTTGCGATAGCCTTGTCCAACTCCGGCCCGGGCATTGGGTGCTCAACTGTTGCCCTGATCTCTTCGGAAAGAGCCGCCGCCCGGAAGACCTTGGCCTCGTTGTAATGGCCATCGGATTCGAGCCCGCGGGCAACCGCTAGCAGTCGCAGCACTTCCACGCCGTCCCTAGCCACGTCGGTTGGGCTAATTGCCTCTTCTTCGCTTCATAGTTGAACCAGCACCTGGAGATCAGCCGACGAGCGCTCACCCACCGAAGCAGGCGTCGATTATGAGACCTCCGGTGATGGCCGCCGCGGTCGCCGAGTCGTGCGAAGCAGCCCCACCCGTGCCAGTCCCCGGATTCGAGAGGACTGAGTTGCACGCGGTGGCAACGTTGGTGCCGGGCTTCTCTGGGAAGGTGCTACCGGGCGAACCGGAATCGGCGTACGCCGGCGCCATCGAGACCAGCATCAAGCCGAAGGCTGCCAGAGCCGATATGGTTAAACGCTTCATTCTCATATCCCCCAAATACGTAGTTGTCGAAGGCGAGGCGATTCGGTCCCACGGCTCACGTAAGCACCGGACGGTGCGCCGGTCAACGCGCGAATGCCAGGCGCGGCCGTGTCGCGACCGGCAAGCAGGGGCTCTCTGGCCGACGTAGCCGCCGATGACCAGCCGGGCACTGCCGTTGGGAACAGACGCCCCGGCGCGGCGTATCGCGTCAACACACGTCTCCTTCTTCCGCCCGATTCCTCATCGCCAGGGAACCAATAGCAGCCAGAGCCATGGCCACGATGCCGACCGCCAAAGTGGGCGCCATGGCCTGAATGTACGCGTGAGTCAGGACGTCATGGGCAAGGCGGTGCATCAGGTCGTTCGGGCCGACGGCGCCTGCCGCGCCGAGCTGCCGTGCGCCTCCCCTCACTGCCCCGCTCAACACGTCCACGAAGGGGGTTCGGGCCGCGACCGGCAGCTGACTGGAGTAGATGACGGCTTGGTCGTGCATCGTCGTCGCCAGCTGGTTCTGCAGCAGGCCGCCGATCACCGCGACGCCCAGGACCTGGCCCACCTGGCGTGAGGCGGTCACGAAGCCCGACGCCGCACCGACCATCCCTTCGGGAATGCCGGACATGACCATGCTGAAGAGGGGCGCCATGATCAGACCCGAGCCGAGCCCCACAACCGCCAGCGGCAGGATCAAGTCGTGGACGGACGCGCTCACTGAAGCGGCGTTGAGGACCAGCCAGAAGCCAACTCCGCTGACGGCCGTTCCCGCCAGCAGCACGTACTTGCCGCCCACGGCGTCGGCAAGACGCCCGCCGATTGGAGCCGCGAACAGCAGGGCCAGGAAGGTGGGCATCAGGGCGTAGGCGGTACCCAGTGGGGTCAGCCCGAGAACGACCTGGCAGAACAAAACGACGGGTAGCAGCAGGCCGAGCATGGAAAAGGCAGCGAGGGCGGCGATGGCGTTGCCGACGGCGTAGTTGCGGTGGCGGAAAAGCGTTAGGGGAAGCAGGGCCCCCCGATGGCGCAGCTCCCAGACGACGAATGCTCCGAGGAGGATCAAGCCGCCGCCGATGACATCGGGGATGCCGACCGGACCCGAGATCGCACCCCAGGTGTACCGCTCGCCGTCGAGCAGGCCGTAGACAACACCGAGGAGGCCCGTGCCTACGAGCACGATGCCGATGGGGTCGATGCCGCGCCGAATGCCGGCGCGCGCGGCCGGGAGTACGAAGAAACTGCCGGCCAGGGCGACGATGCCCAGTGGCACGTTGATGCCGAAGATCCAGCGCCAGCTCCAGGCGGTGATGACGTAGCCGCCAAGGACCGGACCCGCAATCGCAGCCAGCGCGTTCAGGCCTCCGAACAGGCCTAGCGCAAGCCCTCGCCGTTCCGGGGCGAAGGCATTGGTGACGAGGGCCAAAGCCTGCGGCGTGAGCAAGCCGCCGCCGGCGCCCTGAAAGACGCGCGCGATGATCAGCTGGGTGGAGTCCTGAGCCAGCCCGCAGGCAACCGACGAGCCGGTGAACAAGACGAGCCCGATCGCGAACAGGTTGCGCTGGCCGTAGAGGTCGCCGAGGCGCCCGGCGGGAACGAGGAGAACGGCGTAGACGAGCAGGTATGCATTGATCGCCCACAGCACCTCGTCAAGCGACGCATTCAGGCCCGAGATGATGCTGGGCACCGCAATGTTCACGATCGTGGTGTCGACCAGGATCATGACCAGCCCGGCGGAGACGACCGCTAGCACCAGCCACGGGCTGCGCTTGCGCATCGCCGGCCTGGCGACAAGCCTCGAGGCGGCATCCTCTTCCGGGTTTGCAATCGGCCGCGTTGCGAGCGCTTCCAACGCCGGCCCGCTAGCCATGGCCCATGGCCACGCCAACGCCGGCCACGACGCAGCCTCCGAGGGTGACTTGGATGAGTGAGTGATGGAGAGGCACCTTCAGGAAGCGTCGGCGCACCCACGCAATCGTGAGCAGCTCTACCGCCACGACGAGGTAGGCAAGCTTCAGCGCCGATTGCGTATCGCTGATAAGGAAGGGGAGAGTATGGAAAGTGCCGCCGATGAAGGTCGCAACCCCAGTCAGGAGAGCGCGTACGTAGGAGCTTCCGCGACCACTCAGCTCGCCATCATCGGAGAGCGCTTCCGAGAGGCCCATGCTGATTGCCGCTCCCAACGAGGCCGCCAGGCCAACCAATAGCGCCGCATGCGAACCAACAAGGAAAGCGGCGGCAAATATCGGTGCGAGCGTTGAGATGGTCCCATCGATGAGACCGATCAAGGAGGGCTGGATGAAGCGCAGGATCCGGTCGCGTTCCCTCTGCCCTTGCCACCTCATAAGGAGGAGGGTGATCTGCCGGTTGAGGAGTTCAGCGCCGGTGAGTCGGGCGGGCGACGCTTGCATGCGCCGAGCATCGGTCAGGCGAGATTCGACAACATCCACCACCTGGTTGATGTTCTGGCGTCGCGGGTGGTTGAACCTGTGCCCATGGAAACGAAGAACGTGGGAGACTCAATCGGCGGCGCGGGTCGCCGGCTTCGAGTACTGAAGGAAGGTGAACGCCCGTTGAGCGAGCCGGATCAGGCGCTGCGGTCGCTGGGCGCAGCACCCACAAACCTCCCGTCTCCGCTGACCCGTTTCGTCGGCCGGGAGGCCGAGCTGGCTCAGGCCGCCGGCCTTCTCGCGGCGGCGAGGCTCCTGACTCTTACGGGGCCGGGTGGCTGTGGAAAGACACGGTTGGCCTTGCGTTTGGCCACCGCAGAAGGGGAGCGCTTTCCCGACGGATTGTGGTTCGTCGACCTCGCTGCCCTGACCGACGCCGATTACGTGCTCGGCGAAGTGGCGATGACCATCGGGGTCGAAGAGCCTGAGCGGCGAATCACCCTGCAGGAGGCTCTCAGCCGATATCTGGCCCGTCGTCGGGCGCTGGTCGTGCTCGACAACTGCGAGCACGTCGTTGCGGCGGCTGCTGCGGTCGCGGCCAGGCTCCTCGACGCTGCTCCGGAGCTGACGATCCTGGCAACGAGCCGCGAGCCACTCGGCGTAGGAGGCGAAGTAACATGGGCGGTGCCCGCCCTGGGTGATGCCGACGGTGTCGCGCTGTTCACGGATCGGGCCCGCCTGGCGCGACCGGAATTCACCCTCCGCAAAGCTGATGCTGCCCACGTGCAGACGATTTGCCGGCGGCTTGACGGACTACCCCTTGCGATCGAGCTGGCTGCCGCGCGGACCCGATCGCTGGCACCGGCTCGCATCGCATCTCACCTTGACGACCACTTCAACATCTTGGCCGCGGGGCCGCGTACGGCTCCCCGCCGACACGCCACCCTTCTGGCGTCATTCGAGTGGAGCTACGAGTTGCTCTCAGATCGTGAGCGCGCCCTGCTCCGACAGTTGGCCGCGTTCGCAGGGAGCTTCGACGTCGACGCCGCGCTGGCCGTCTGCCCAGCCGCCGCCATCGCCGTGATCGCGACGCTGGTGGACCGATCACTGCTCATGGTTGACGACAACGAGGACGAGGCCACGCGACGATATCGGATGCTGGAGACGATCCGGCAGTTCGCTGCTGAACGGTTGGCCGAAGATGGTGCGGAGGCGGCCGGCCTCCACGCCCGCCACTGCGACCACTACCTAGCTTTGGCCGAGACTGCCGAGCCGAAGCTGGCGGGCGCCGACCAGCAGCTCTGGCTTTCGCGGCTTGCCGTCGAGCAGGACAACATGCGCGGCGCACTAGCGTGGGCGCGGGATCAGCGCGAGGCAGAGTTGCTGGCCAGGCTGGCAAACGCCCTGACCGGTTTCTGGCTGGAACGAAGCCAGTGGACCGAATGCCGGACCTGGCTGGAGGCAGCCGCGGCTAATGCTGACGACCTCTCGCCGCTCCTCCGAGCGCGCCAGCTGAACCGTCGGTCCACCCTGGAAACCTGGGCGGGCTCTCTTGAGATCGTCCCCGGTCTTGCCAACGAGGCGCTCGCGCAGGCGCGGGAGGCCGGGGACAGGCGTGAGGAGGCGTACGCGCTCGCGGTCCTCGGTGTGATCTCGGGGATGGTGGTGGGTGCCGACGCAGCCCGGCCGTACATCGAAGAAGCCATCGCATTAGGGCGATCGGTCGGGTTGGCCATAGCTTTGGCCCAGGCCTACTTCGGTCTATTCAGGTGGCTCCAGGCGGATCCGGACGAGACGCGGCTCATGCTCGAGGAGGCAATCGCAGAGGCACGAGCGGGCGGCGACCGCCGCGCGCTGCGCCTCGCGAGCTTCATTGCCGGGCTGAACCACGTCGCTCAAGGCCGGCTGGCCGATGCGAAGCGCCGCCTCAACGAGGCGTTGACGGCAGGTCGCGAGGCCGAGCATCCCTTCGTGGTGATCGGGGCGCTTGTGGGTCTGGCGTGGGTGCGAGTGCTAGAGGGTGATCTCCCCGGCGCACGGGACGCCGCGGGCGAGGGCGCGGCGGTCGCCAGGGAGACCGAAGAGAGCCGTACGTTCCAAGCCCTGGCCTTTTGGATCCTTAGCTGGGCGCAGCAGGCGGCCGGGGATGCGGCTCAATGCATAGCGACCCTGGAGGCGGCGCTCGAAGTGATGAGGTCATCTGAGGTGCCTCGCTTTGAGGGCTTGCTACTGGTCACCATGGCCCAAGCCCAGCTGTTGATTGGCCGTCATGACGAGGCACAGGCCAGCCTCGATAGGGCAACCTCGATCGCCCGCTCGGCCGCGTACACATGGATACTCGGTCGCGCCGGTCTTGTCCAGGCGGAGCTGTCGGCCAGTCAGGGCGAGCTCCAAGAGGCGGAGTCTTCCATACACGATGCGCTGGCCCTGCAGCGAGATGCCGGAGACCAAGTGGGACTGGTCGATGCGCTAGAGATGTTGGCAAGGCTGGCGTCGATGCAGGACAGCCCAAGGGAAGCAGTACGCCTATGGGCAGCGGCGGAGTCGCTGCGGGCCGATCTCGGCTACATCCGCTTTCCAGCCGACTACGCTGCGCATGACGCCGCGATCGCCGGCGCAAAAGATGTTCTCGGCCCAGATGACTTCGCTGGCGCCTGGGCAGAGGGTATGCAACTCTCGCCAGACGCGGCAGTCGCATATGCCGCGCGGGGCCGCGGAGAGCGCGGCCGCCCGGCCGTGGGATGGCAGAGCCTTACGCCTAGCGAACTTGACGTGGTGCGGCTGGTCGGGCAGCACCTCACGAATCCCGAGATCGCGGCACGCCTCTTCGTCTCCCGTGCCACCGTCAAGACACACCTCATCCATGCGTTCGCCAAGCTGGGGGTCACCTCGCGGTCACAGCTTGCCGCCGAAACGATCAAGCGCGGAATGGCTGAACCCCGTGCGCATCTCCCCGGTGCAATGCGACCCGGCGGCTCCAGCGCGAAATCTTCTAATCGCACCACCTGAGCCTGTCCTGAGTAGCTGACCGATCTGGTTGTCGAGAGAACGGCCACAGACCGATCTGGTTGCTACATGCCCGCAGACCGGCCGAGTTCACAGACCGATCTGGTTGCCGCGGGCATCAGAATCGGGCCAGGGCAAAGAATGAGGCCGGAACCGTATTCGAAACCGGCTTCGGAGACTTCCTTAGGGCCCTTACTCGTCCTCGATCTGGTTGTACATCAGGCTGTCCTGGATCTCATAGAGAGCGTCCATCGCCTCCATCACCGAGGCCGGCTTGGCCTGGGCCAGGACCGTCACCTCAGGCGACTCTTCGATGACCTTGTTGATCGCGACCGACAGCACAGGCGGCATCTGCCGCTGGTCGGCCAGGTTCAGCATCTCGAGCTCGTTCAAGAGCTTGTCGATGTAGCGCATCTTGTTCCGGCGGGCGTACTTCGCCCGCTGGATCCGGCGCTCCCGAGCGGTCATGTGCTCGATCGCGCGGCTGGCCTGCTTGATCATTGGCATTCCCTCTATCTCCTCCGCACACCAAGTTTAGGGCGCCTCCGTCTTTTGTCAAGAACCACCTGTAATAAATCGCTTTACCGGTTTTGGCCTGTGCTAGCATCCGAGGCAAGCGACCGGATGTGCCCACCATGATCGCCGGCCGTTCGACCCGCATGGAAGTCCTCGAGCTGCTTCGGCGCAAGGGCCGATCCAGCGCGGAATCCATCGCCAACGACCTCGGCGTTACCCCCAACGCGGTCCGCCAGCACCTCACCAACCTGGAGCGCGACGGCCTGGTGGTCAGCCAGCCCGAGCGCAGCGGCCGCGGCCGGCCCTCCCTCCTCTTCGCACTGACCGAGCGCGCCGACGCGGTCTTCCCCAAGCGCTACGGCCAGCTGGCCACGATGGTGCTGCAGGAGGTCCAGGAGATGGGCGGTCCGGATGCCCTGGACGAGGTCTTCGCTCGCGTGGCGGCCAGGCATGCAAACGCCATCGAGAAGGACCTGAAGGGCCTCGACTTCGACGACAAGCTGCGCCGGGTCGTGGCCTGGATCGGCCGTGCGGGCACACTCGCCGAGCAGACCGAGACCGTCGAGGGCGTCAAGGTAACGATCCACAACTGTCCCTTCCGCAACACCGCGCTCAAGTTTCCGCAGGTCTGCACGATCACGCCACAGCTGATCTCCCGCCTGACGGGCGCGGCCATCTCGCAGGCGGACTCGATCCACCGCCGAGATCCCTACTGCTCCTTTGTCGTCCAGCGCCCTACCGCAGCTCACTAGTCGCCAGGTCAAAGAGGTCGACGCGCTCACCGAGGAGCGATTCGGCATCTCCGTCGAATGGCTCATGGAGGCGGCCGGCTGGCAGATCGCGAGAGTCGTCGGCCAACGCGCGGCGGTCGTCTGCGGGGTGGGTAACAACGCCGGTGACGGGCTGGCCGCAGCGCGGCATCTACAAAGATGGGGTCGGCTCGCCGGTGTCTGCTGCATCGACCAGACGCGGCTACGCGGACCGGCGGCGAGAGAGCTCGATGCGTTGCAGAAGGTCGGCGTTGAGGTCACCGAGGACCTACACCTTGACAACGCCGAGGTGATCGTGGACGCCATTTTCGGCACCGGCCTTTCGCGCGCCCCGGAGGGCAAGTTTGCCGCTTGGATCACGGCCATCAACGAAGCGAAAAAGGACGTGGTCTCTGTTGACGTCCCGTCCGGCCTCGACGCCGACTCCGGCGTGGCCTACGCTCCCTGTATTCGAGCCAACGTGACCATCACTCTCGGACTTCCGAAACCCGGGCTGCTGAAACTTCCAGGGCGCGTCATCGTCGCCGACATCGGCGTGCCGTTCGAGGCGTACGCCGCGGTTGGTGTCGTCGTTCCGTCGGATCTTTTTGCGAAGGGGGACCTTCTCCAGCTGTGACCCGCGAGGTCGTCTGGGACCACGGCGTCTCGCTGCCAGGTCACCGGTTGTGGCTCGACCCCCTGGTCGTGCGGAGCTTCGCGTTCATCTCCCACGCCCACACCGACCACGCGCGGCGCCACAAGGAGGCCCTTCTGACGCCGCAGACGCTTGCCCTGATCCCAGAGGCGCGGCGGCCAAGGGGTTGGCGGATGCTGGGCTATGGAGAGGCGATGCGGCGGGGCACCGCCACGGTCACGCTCTACTCAGCGGGCCACATGCTCGGCTCGGCGCAGCTGCACTTCGAGCATGACGGCGCGTCGGTGCTCTACACAGGTGACATCAAGCTGCGGCAGCCCGGCCGGATTGAGACGTTCGTGCCGAAGGCCGACGTCCTGATCATCGAAACCACATACGGGCGGCCGCACTTTCGTTTCGGCGATCCGGATTCGACCATCGAAGCAATCGCGCTGTGGTGCCGGCGCGCGCTGGACAGCCACGTCACTCCCGTGCTGCTGTGCCATGCCCTTGGCAAGACCGAGGAGGTGATGCTGCAGCTCGCGCAGTATGGATTCGCGTTTGCCCTCGAAAAGCGGTGCGTGCCATGCGCGCGGCAGTACGCCACAGCAGGCCGCTCGCTGCCGGACTGGATCGAGCTCGATGGCGAGCCCATTGCGGATCGCGTCGTCATCGCTCCTCCAGTTGGCAAGGACGACATCCGCCGGCTGAGCCGCTACAGAACCGCCTTGATCTCGGGCTGGGCGAAAGACCCTGAGTTCGCGCGGCTGTTCGGCGCCGACGCCACGTTCGACCTGTCAGACCACTGCGACTTCGACGAGCTGATGGAGGTCGTCGAGCGGTCAGGCGCAAACCAGGTCTACACCGTTCATGGATACACCGAGGACTTCGCGCGGTCGCTCCGTAAAAAGGGCCTTCGGGCCTGGGCGCTGGAGGCTAACGAGCAGCTGGCGCTGGCGCTGTAGACGGTGCTGGCGCTGCGCCTTTTCGACGGCGCCGGGCCGCCGCTACCAGCGCGACTCCGGTGATTGCGGCATACAAGAAGCCGTAAAACACAGTTGGCAGCAGCGAATCAATCGCCGTTTGATTGGGGCGTGAGCTGCCGCTGTCTCGAATCTCGATCACGATCCACATGACCAGCGCGGCGAGCAGGTTTGCCGCAAACCACAGCCCGGAGGCCGACCTCGCGGCGAAGACCCTGCCCAGCAGCAGGCCTTGGGCGAGTCCGAGCAAGGCGGCGAGGGTGATCAACTCAATGCCGCTGATCAACGAGAGAAATGGGAACGGGCCTGGCATCAATGTTCGGATGACCCCGACGGAAAGCAGCGCGTTGGCGATGCTCTCGGCGAATGCGGGAGTCGCTAACACGAAAGCAAGCCACGCGCCCACGGTCACCGGTATCCACATCGCGCCGGCGAACGACGGGCGCCCCGTCAGCAGGCGCACAACTGTGTACTGAGGGATAGCCATCATCGCCGCGGCGACCACGGTGACGATCACAGGGTCGGCGCCAAATCAGGGAAGCCAGCCGGGGCTCACGACCAGGAACGCAAGCGCGCTCCCCGTCATTCCCGCAACCACCCACGCAACCCACCAGGCGAGTGCGAGCGGAATCCGGTGGGCCATGGTCGCAGAGCCGAGTCTAGGTCGGGGCGAGTCGGCCCCTAGCGGAGGGCCCAGCCTGAGCGGAGTACGGCGCGGCGAAGATCGTGATTGTGTGCCGCGGCGTCGGAGAGCTTCGTCAGCAGCAGGTCAACCCACGCGGCGAGCTCGACCGCCGGCGCCAGCTCCAGCGCCTCGTTCTTCACCCGCGCGTGAAAGCTGCGGCCATCGACGTCGATCGAGATCTCCGTGATCGGCCCGCGGTTGAGGTGCCCACGCCGGACGTTTGCGATGGGGATTCGCTCGACGAGGTAGTCGAGCAGCTCGTCGGGCTCGTCGCGCTCGACCAACGGCGCGTGGCAGAAGACGCACGCGTCGTCGATGGGCAAAGCAGGGGCGGAGCAGACTGGGCAATTCATTTGTGTGGCGGGTGGTGGGGCTACTCAGTCGGTGTAGCGGGTAATTGTGCGGTCCTCGCGCCGTTTTTCATCCTGATATAACGGGCAATCTTCGAAATTCCGTACGCAGATCGGAGGGCTGTCCGACAGCGCGTACTTGCGCTTGGAGCGGTGATCGACATGGCAGTCGAACCGGTAGACGCGCAGAAACGCCTGCTGGTCCTTGACCAGCTCCTCGAGGTACGGGCACCGTCGCATCCCGACTTACGATAGGTCACCTTGCTGGAATTCGCCCGCGCAGGAGCCGCCGTCGGGGCGACGCCGGCCACGCTCGAAAAGACCCGGATCCTCGCCGCGTACTTCCGCACGCTGTCCGACGAGGACCTGCGGCGCGCAGCCGTTTACATGAGCGGCCGCGCCTTTCCGCCCTCGCAGCGCCGGACGCTCGGCCTGGGCTGGTCGACGCTGAGCAAGGTGGTGTCGTCGATCTCGAGCCGCGAGGAGGAGGAGCTCGGGCGCATCTTCCGCAAGCACTCCGACCTCGGCGACTGGGCGGGAGAGGCGCTCGACGCCGGAACGCGACCCGAGTCCGTAACCCTCGACGAGGTCGAGAAGGCGCTCGACGCGATCCGGACCGCGCGCGGGGCAGCCAAAGCCAAACCGCTTGAAGCTCTGCTCAGGCGGTTGGACCCCGAGGCTGCGCGATTCTTCGTCAAGATCATCGCCGGCGAGATGCGCATCGGCCTGAGCGAAGGCCTCGCTGAGGCGGCGATCGCGGAGGCGTTCGGCGTTCCGATAACGCAAGTCAAGCGCGTGCACCTCGTGACCGGGGATATCGGCGAAACCGCGGTGCGCTGCAAGCATGGGCAGTTCGAGGCGAGCACCATCACCCTGTTTCAGCCGGTGCGCTTCATGCTGGCGAGCCCGGTCGAGGCGCCGGAGGAGGCCTTCGCCCGGATGGGCGCCGAGACCGTGTGGACGGAGGAGAAGTACGACGGCGTGCGATGCCAGCTGCACCGCCTGGCCACGCGCGTAGAGCTCTTCTCGCGCGACCTCAAGGAGACTACCTCGGCCTTCCCGGAGCTGGTCGAACGCGCGCCGGGCATTGGACACGACGTGCTGTTCGACGGCGAGGTGCTCGCGCACCGCGACGGCCGCGTGCTGCGTTTCTTCGAGCTTCAGCGCCGGCTCGGCCGCAAGCAGGTCGACCCGGAGCTGCGGCGCGAAGTTCCGGTGGTGCTTGTCATCTTCGACGTGTTGTGGCTCGACGGCAGGACGCTGCTCGATGAGCCACTAACGACCAGGCGCAAGCTTCTCGAGGGCCTGGGCCTGGAGCATCCTTTTCTGCTTGCCCGGCTCGAGGAGGCGACCGACCCCGAGCACCTCGACCGCATCTTTGCGGAGACCCGCGAGCGCGGCAACGAGGGATTGATGGTCAAGGATCCGCTCAGCCCTTACACGCCGGGGCGCCGCGGCCTCGCCTGGCTGAAGCTCAAGCGGCCGCTCGCGACGCTGGATGTGGTCGTCACGGCGGTGGAATGGGGCCACGGCAAGCGGAGGGGCGTGCTGTCCGACTACACGTTTGCGGTCAAGGACGCTCGGACCGGCAAGCTGGTCAACGTCGGCAAGGCCTACACCGGTCTGACGGATGCCGAGATCGCCGAGTACACCAAACGGTTCCTCGAGATGACTGTCAAGGACCTGGGCCATACGCGGATGGTGCGGCCCGAGGTCGTGCTCGAGGTCGCCTTCGATTCCATTCAGCGGTCGAAACGGCACGCAAGCGGCTACGCCCTTCGCTTTCCGCGCATCGTGCGGATTCGCGATGACAAACCGGTGGAAGAGGTGGACACCCTGGAGCGCGTCGCGGAGCTTTATGACCGCTACTTTGGTGAGAAATCTGAGGTGGCTCTGAGCGAAGTGGCGGAAACGTGAAGGCGAACTCCCCCACCCGGCGGCTACGCCGCCGACCTTCCCAGCGAGTGGGGAGGTGAAGCTCACTTTCATGGGCACCGCCGGTGCGCGTTTCATGGTGGCGAAACAAGTCGCGGCGTCGGGTGGCCTCTACATCGAAGAAGGCGAGACCCGCATGAGCCTCGATCCTGGTCCTGGCGCGATCGTGCAGTACGCCCAGCGCGGGATCGACCTGACCACGCTCGACGCGATCGTGGTCAGCCACCGGCACCTCGACCACGCGGGCGACCTCAACGTCATGGTCGAGGGCATGACCGACGGCGGCTTCGCTCATCGAGGCATGGTCTTCTGCCCCTCCGACGCGCTCGATGACGACCCGGTGATGCTCAAGTACCTCCGGCGCTTTCCGCGCGAGATCGTGCGCCTCGCGCCGGAAACGTCTTACACCGTCGGCGACATCACATTCACGACCAGCGGACGGCACGTCCACCAGGTGGAGACCTACGGTTTTCGCTTCGGCACCCAGCTGGGTTGGGTGACCGACTCCGCCTACTACGACGGCATCGCCGAGCAGCACCGGGCGGATGTCATGGTCCTGCACACGATCCTTCTCCATTGCCGCCCTGACCTGCCCCACCTCTGCGTGGCCGACGTCGAGCGGATCATCCGAGACGCAAAACCGAGGCTGGCCTTGCTCACGCACTACGGCATGACAGTCTGGCGAGCGAATCCCGCGGAGATCGCAGCGGACATGTCGCAGCGCCTCGGCATCGAGGTCCAGGCAGCCCGCGACGGAATGTCGATCGACCTGTGAGCCGGTGGCGGTGGCGCGGCAACATCGCGCTGCTCGGCGTCGCGCTTGCCTTCGTTTTGTATCCGCTGCTTCCCAACGAGGACGTGATCAACTCCGACTGGCCCGCCTTCGCGACCGGCGCGCGACTGATCGCTTCCGATCCGAGCCATCTCTACGACCTGAAGGTTCAGCAGCGTATGGAGAAGGAAGTGACGGGCGGTCGCGTCCTCGTCACCCTTGGCATCGGCGGCATCCTTCCGTTCCTCGCCCCCGCCTGGGTGGCGCTGCTCGCTGTGCCCTTCGAGCTGTTCGGCACCGACGTCGGCGGCCGGCTCTGGATCGTTTTCGGCCTTGCATGCTTGGGCGCGGGCCTCTACCTCGCCACCCGGCCCCGCCCGCCGACCGCCTTCCTCCCCGCCTTCGCCTCGGTGCCTACGGCGCTGATGATGCTGAACGCCCAGCTCGACGGGATCGTCGCGCTCGGAATCGGTGCGGCCATCGCGCTCTGGTCTCGTCCCTACGTCGCCGGCCTGGCCCTCGGGCTGACTCTCGTCAAACCGCACCTGGTCCTACCGCTCGCCTTTGGGCTGCTCCTGACGAGGCGCTGGCGGGTGCTCGCGGGTTGGGCCACGGTAGGGCTGCTCCTCCTGGCCGCCACCTTCGTGCTCAGCCCGCGCTGGGTCTTTGACTGGCTGGGTCAGACGCAGTCCACGATCCAGGCCGGGGCTCGCGAGATCAACCTTCCGCATCTGGCGATTTTTCTCCCGTCGGCGGCGCGGACGTACGGTCTGGTCGCGCTGACCCTCATCGGCATCGGAGTCGCGCTGCTCCTGGCCGCGCGGCGCCGCAACGACCTGAATGCTGGCGCGGCGATACTCGTGATAGGAGGCGTCGTCGCCTCACCTCACGCGCTGCCGTCCGACCTCGTGCTGGTGGCGCTCGGTCTTGCGATCTGGGGCAAAGCGACGTGGAAGGAATGGCTGGCTCTGAGCGTCGGCACACTCATCACCGCATTGGCTCCCGACCCGATACCGGCGGCGATAGGACTTGCCCTGATCTGGTGGCTGACCCTGCGGATCAGCCTTTTCCGGCGAGCACCGGTACCTGCGTCTGCTGGATGATGCCGTCGATCAACCCGTACTCGACTGCCTCCTGCGGCGTGAGGAAGTAGTCTCGGTCGGTGTCGCGCTCGACCCGCTCCAGCGGTTGGCCCGTGTGCTTGGCGATGAGCTCGTTGAGCACGCCCCTGATTCGGATGATCTCTCGGGCGTGGATGTCGAGGTCGCTCGCCTGACCCTGGAGGCCCTTGCCGCCGATCAGTGGCTGATGCATGTGGATGTTCGAGCTCGGCAGCGAGAACCGCTTGCCCTTGGTGCCGGCCATGAGCACCACGGTTCCGAAGCTGGCCGCGCGCCCGATGCAAACCGTCGAGATCGGCGACTGCACGTACTGCATGGTGTCGTAGATGGCGAGGCCTGCCGTCACCGCACCACCGGGCGAGTTGACGTAGATCTGGATCTCCTTCCCAGGATCGTCGGCGGCGAGGTACATGAGCTGGGCGACGACGAGGTTGGCGACCACGTCGTCGATGGGCCGACCGATCAGGATGATGCGGTCCTTCAGCAGCCTCGAGTAGATGTCAAACGTCCGCTCGCGGTTGCCGCCTTCGTTCTCGACGACGGTCGGGATGTACGCCAATCTGGATGGCAGCTTACGAGAAACCATTCGCGGGGGAGGCAGGCCTCCCCCGCGGGCCCCCTCCGCTGCGTGCCGCGCTTGGGCGGCGTTTGGCAGGTCCGCTTGGGAGACGGCCGGAATAAATCCGGCCTGCATCTCCACATCGTCGACCTCTAAATGGTGCTCGCCCCGGCTGACTTCTTCACCGAGCTCCGCAAAGGCCTGAAGCCGAGGCTGCCCCAGGCGATGCGGGATTTCCGCACCTCGCGCGGCCGCGGCCGGCTGATGAAGCTGCATTTCGGGGAACCGGCTTTCCACTACGAGTCATGGCATCACACGGGTGCAGGTAGGCTGGAGGTCGGGTTGCACTTCGAAGGATCGGCAGCCGAGAACCAGGCGGCGTTTGATTTCTTTCGCGCCCGAATGGTCGAGGTCAAGGCAAGCCTGCCCCGCGCGGAGCTGGAGCCATGGGACCGAGGCTGGTCGCGCCTCTACGAGACGCTGCCCGCCGCACGCCTGGATGACGAGGTGCTTCGCCAAGCGGTCGATTGCATGACTGGGTATGTGGTCACCCTGCAACCTTTGCTCGAGGAGTTCTTGAAGGAGACGCGATGAGAACGGTTGAAGTCAGCGACGAGCTTCAGCGATACCTCGACGGCCTGGTCCCGAAGCGCGACTCTGTCCTCGCCCGAATGGAGGAAGAGGCGCAGAACGAGAGCATCCCGATCGTCGACCCGCACGAAGGGCAGCTGCTCTACCTCCTGGTCAAGATCGCAGGGGCGAAGCGGATCCTGGAGCTCGGCACCGCGACCGGCTACAGCGGCATCTGGCTGCTGCGCGGCACTGATGGCGGGACGCTGACCACTTTCGAGCTCGACCACCAGCGCGCGCAAAGGGCTCGCACGAATTTTTCCGATGCAGGGCTTGGCAAGCAGGCGCTGGTTATCGAGGAGGACGCACTGACTGGGCTGGAAAAGCTCGACCAGCGCTTCGACGCCTGCTTCATCGACCTGTTGAACGTCTTTCCCTCAGAGGACGCGACGCAGCGCGCGCTCGAGCTGTGCCTGGAGCGGCTCGATGGCGGAGCGCTGCTCATGGCCGACAACGCCCTGCGACAGGGCGAGGTCGTGAACCCAAAGAACCAGCAGGCGCGGAACGTCGCCCGTTACAACACGGTGGTGGCGAAACACCCGCGCCTGGAGAGCGTCGTCATCCCCATCCGCGACGGCCTTTCGGTGGCGCGCGTCAGGGACTGATCGTGTTGCGCACGGCTGACGCCACACGTGCGGAATTACCCGGGAATTCGGTTTTCAGGCGGGCTTGGCTTCGTCTCCCTCGATCCAGTACGTGCCGTCGGCGGCGTGCTCCTTCTTCCAGATCGGCACGCTCTCCTTCAGCCTGTCGATGCCCCACCTGCAGGCCTCGAACGCCTCGTGCCTGTGCGGGCATGACACAGACACGACAACCGACACCTCGCCGATCTCGAGCTTTCCAGTCCGGTGGGCCATCGCCACGCGGGCGGCCGGCCAGCGCTGCTTGATCTCGTCTCCGATCTTTCGCATCTGCGGCACGGCCATCTCGGCGTACGCCTCGTAGTCGAGGTGCGTCACGGATTGGCCTCGCGAGTTGTCGCGGACGATCCCGCTGAACGTGCAGATCGCCCCCGCGCCCGGATGGGTCACGACCGCCTCGAGCTCATGCGAGTCGATCGGTCCGGTCGTCACGTCGTAGCGCACTCAGCGACCTCCGCTGACAGGAGGGATGAACGCCACCTCGTCGCCGTCCGACACGATCGCGCTCCAGTCGCTGAGCTCCCGGTTGATCGCGCCGCGCACTGCCTTGCGATCGGCCTCGAGAGCCGGGTGCTTGCGGCGCAAGACGTCGTAAACCTCCCCCAGGTTCGCGCCAGGCGGAACCTGGAGCGCCTCGGTCTCAGTGCCCGATTGCTCGCGCAGCCGCGCGAAGAGTCGCACCCGAACCGCGATCGCTACAGCCACAAGGCCATATTAGTGAGCCACGAATACATGAACCTCTTTGCCTGAATCGAGGGCTCGCTCCACCGTCGTCCGCGTGCCCCTGGAGCTCCCGTCCCAGAACGCAACCAGGACGTCGCAAGCATCCACGAGGCGCTGGTTGCGCGCCGAGGACTTGCCAGCGTCGGCAAGCTCGTCGAACGACGCCGGCATGACCTGGACCGGAATCCCTTTATCCCGCGCCGCCTTGGTCGCGGCAGCGTCCACGCCGCTCGCGCTCCCTGTGATGATCGATGCTCGGGGCGGAAGCGATTGGACGTAATCGGCGACACGCGCCGGATCGGAGAAGTGCCTGCTCCCGACGATCGCTACCCGCAACTAGCCCGCTGCTGAGCCGCTCTTGCCGATCATCTTGATGTTCTTCTCGAACATGTCGCGCAGCCGGGCCGCCTGGCGGTCGTAGTCGTCGGAGTCCGGCCAGCTGTCGCGGATGTCCAGCACCTCTCGCGGTACGCCGGGCACCCGATTCGGGATGTGCAGACCGAATACGGGGTCGACATGCGTGGAAACACCGCGCAGATCGCCCTCCAGCACCGCGCGCACGATCGCCCGCGTGTGCGCGATCGACATCCGCTCCCCAACTCCGTAGCGCCCGCCAACCCACCCGGTGTTGAGCATCCAGACGTCGGCGTGATGTCGCTTGACGCGCTCGATCAGCATGTCGGCGTATCGCTCGGGCGGCAAGACGAGGAACGGCGCCGCGAAGCATGTGCTGAAGATCGGCTCGGGCTCGGTCACCCCGCGCTCCGTGCCCGCCACCTTGGCCGTGTAGCCGCTGAGAAAGTAGTGGCGGATCTGGTCCTCTTCCAGTCTCGAAACGGGCGGCAGCACGCCGTACGCATCCGCCGATAGGAACATCACGTTGTGCGGATGGCTGCCCGTTCCCGTCAGCACTGCGTTGGGGATCAGGTCGACCGGGTAGGCCGCCCGCGTGTTCTCGGTCTTCTCGTCGGAGTCGTAGTCCGGCACCCGAGTGCGCGGGTCGTAGACGACGTTCTCCAGGATCGTGCCGAAGCTCTCGGTCGCCGCGTAGATCTCGGGCTCCGACTCCTTGTGGATGCGAATCGTCTTCGCGTAGCAGCCGCCTTCGAAGTTAAAGACGCCGCGGTCGCTCCATCCATGCTCGTCATCGCCGATCAGGCGACGCGACGGCTCGGCCGACAGGGTTGTCTTTCCAGTCCCGCTGAGCCCGAAGAAGAGCGCCACGTCGGATCCGTCCGCGTTGGTGTTGGCGGAGCAGTGCATCGGAAACACGTTCTGCGCCGGCAGCAGGTAGTTCAATGCGGTGAAGATCGACTTCTTCACCTCACCTGCGTACCCGGTACCGCCGATCAGCACCATCCGGCGACCGAGATTGACCAGGATGAAGGTCTCGCTGTGCGTACCATCGCGAGCCGGGTCGGCCTGCATCGAGGGCAGCGCGATGACAGTGAAGTCGGGCTCGAAGTTCATCAGCTCGTCCGCGTTGGGGCGGATGAAAAGGTTGCGTGCGAAGAGGCTGTGCCAGGCCATCTCGGTGGTGACGCGGACGCGCAACCGATAACGCGGATCCGCGCAGGCGAAGACGTCCTGCGTGTAAACCTCGTGCGTGTCGCAGAACTCCTGCATCCGCCGATGCAAGCCTTCGAACTTGTCCGCAGCGATCGGCTGGTTCCCCGGATGCCACCAGATCGCGTCCTGGCTGGTCGGCTCCCTGACGAAGAACTTGTCCTTCGGCGACCGGCCGGTGTGCTTGCCCGTTTCGGCGGTCAGAGCGCCGGTGGAGACTATCGCACCCTCTTCTCGCCGGATCGCATGTTCGTAGAGTGCGGCTGGACTGAGGTTTCTGCGTTCGACCGCGAGCTTGCTCGTGGACGCCACGCTTTCAGGCTACGCGATGCGCGCGCGGCGATTGCTGGCGCGCCGGCGCTGCTTGCCGCTGACGTAATCGACCAGGATGTACTCGCCGAGGCGGTCCGGCGAGACGAAGAACGCGCGTCCTTTGTTGATGCGCGTCATCTGGTTGATGAACTCGGTCAGGTAGGGCCCGCGCTCGAGCATGAACGTGTTGATGACGATACGATCGCGGGTGCACCGCTTGACCTCGCTCAGCGTCTGCTGGATCGTCTTGTAGGTCGGTGGATAGGCGAACGAGGCGCGCCCGTTCTCTTCGAGGTGGGCCGTCGGCTCGCCGTCAGTGATCATGATCACCTGGCGGTTGCCGCGGTGCTTCGCGAGCAGCGACCGCGCCAGCTGGAAACCGTGCTGCATGTTGGTCCCGTACACGTAGTCGTTGAGGGCCAGCTGCGGCAGCGTGTGAGGTTTCAGCTCGACCGCGTAGTTGGAGAAGCCGACCACGTAGAGCGAGTCGCGCGGGTACTGGCTGCGGATCAGCGAGTCGAGCGCGATCGCCACCTTCTTGGCGGCGAGGAAACAGCCGCGGAGGAACATCGAGCGGCTCATGTCGATCATCAGGACGGTCGAGGCCTGGGACATGTGCTCGGTGCGGTGGACGACGAAGTCCTGCGCCGCCATCTTCACCGGCACCTTCGGACCCTCTCGCACGATCGAGTTGAAGAGCGTCTCCTTCATCTCGAGCAGGAACGGATCACCGTACTCGTATTCCTTCAACTCGTCTGAGGCGTCGATGCCGGCGCCGCCGCGCCACAGCTGGTGCTGGCCCATCCTCGTCTTCTTGAGCTGGTCGAAGATGTCACGCAGCGCCGATTGCCCGATCCGCCGCATGCCGCGGGGGGTCAGCTCGAGGCGGCGCCCCTTGCGCTCGACGTAGCCGGCCTTCTCGAGCACGTCGGTCACCTGGCGCAGCTGGTCGAGCGCCTGGCGCGCCTCCGGTCCGAGTAGCTCCTGGGCGAGTGAGCGGTCGACGTCATCCGGCCGGAAGCTGCCCCGCTCTAGCTGCGACTCCAGACGGTCCATCCGCTGCAAGCGCTCCATCAGCGACATCGCCTCGCCCATGGAGAGGGGGTCCTCGCCGAAGAACGGGTAGCGCTCCGCCAGCTCCGAGGGCGACATCATCGCCTGCATGAACCCGGACAGGCGCGCGAGCTCGAGACGCAGGGAGTCGTCCTGCAGGAGCGCATCCATCATCTGGCGCAGCTCCTCGCGGGCTTCCGGACTGAGGCTCTGGAGCAGCGACTGCATCTGGGCCATCTGGCGCTGTAGGTGCTCGAGGAGCTCGTCGAGGCTGTTGATGCCGGGCGGGAACATGTCGCCGAATCGCTGCATGAAACCGTTGAAGTCCGGCGTGCGGCCCTCCATGCGCTGCTCGAGCATCTTGTTCAGCTCGCGCACCATCTCGCGGACTCGCGAGAGGTCCTGGCCCTGCATCTGCTCCAGGGATCCCTTGATGCCCTGGAACATCTGGTCCAGGACCTGCTTCTGCAGCTGCTGCATCAGCTCTTCGAACTTCTGCCGCGCGGCGTCGTCGACGAACTCGTAGTTGCGCAGGCCCTTGACCCGTCCGCCCAGGTCGTCGGGCAGCCGGTCGAGCTGGTCCTGACGCTGACGCGCGATCCGCTCGAGCAGCTTGCGCGCCTCTGGGGTCGCTTCGTTGAGGCGCCGCTCGATGCCGCCGCGCTCGGTGTCGATCACGTCCTGAACCTTCTGGCGCAGCTCCTCCACAGTGGAGTCGAGGTTGAAGCGACCCAGCTCGCGCTCGCGCGACTCGCGGAGCTGCTTCAAGAGCTGCTCGAGCCCCGGCATGTTCGGCGAGCCCCAGCGCAGGAACCGCTGCAGGGCGGCGTTCAGGTCGCCGTAGTTCATCAGGTCGTCGGACAGCGCGTCGAGGACGTCGCCCGCATCGAGGTCGTCGAGCTTTTGGGTTCCGTCCCACCGGGAATATCGGAACGTCACCCGATCACGCTAGCAGGGCGCCAACCTCCCAGGGCACGTTCGATGGCACGAGCCGCGCGCAGGGCTATGAGGTCGTTCCAGTTGCGCGCCACGACCTGGACCCCGATCGGCATGTTCTCCGGCGAGGTGCCGGCCCGCACGACGACGCATGGGTTGCCGGTGAGGCTGTAAGGGATCGTGTACGTGTACTGGTGGTCGTGCAGGGCCCTGGCTCGATAGAGCGGCGCGATGTTCGGCGCGACGGGGCTCAGGACGAGATCGAAGCGCGTCATGAAATCGAGCACCAGCCGGCGGAAGTCATCCCATCGCCTGTAAAGCCGGTCGTGGCTCATGTGTTTCCTACCCCAGTAACCGAGCGTGACGAGGTGAGCCTCGTTCAGGCCCGGCGGGCGCTCCTCGGTCACGACGCAGCCCTGGGCACCGAGGGTTTTGGCCGCGGCGCGAACGGCGGCGGCGATCGCGGGGGTGGGCTTCATGATGCCGTCGTCCGTGTACCAGGCCACCTTCAGCCCGGCTAGCTTCGGCGTGCGCCTGGGGAGCGGGACCGGCACGACGCCGGAATCGACTCCGTCGGGACCGATCAGCGCCGGCAGCGCCAACGCCAGGTCGCTTACGTAGCGGGCCATCGGACCGACCTGGCTCCTGGGGTCGCTGAGGCCGCCGGGCAGGCCATAGCCGCCAGTGACCGGGATCAGGCCCGCGGTGGGCTTGAGCGCGGCCACACCGCAGTAGTGAGCCGGAATCCGGATGCTTCCGCCCGAATCGCTCCCGATCCCTATCGGCGAGCCGCCGGCCGCGATGATCGCCGCCTCCCCGCTGCTGCTGCCCCCGGGCGAGCGGTTGACGTCGTAGGGATTGCGCGTGCCGCCATGCAGCGGGTTCCAGCTGTCGGTGCCCACGCCGCCGGGCGGGCAGTTCGTTTTGCCGATCAGGATCGCCCCCGCGCGCCGCATCCTGGCGACGGCAGTGGCGTCGTGGGCTGGGACATTCGCGCGCAGCATTCGCAGGCCCGCCGTGGTGGGCAGCCCGGCGGTGTTGAAGATGTCCTTGGCCGTGAATGGGACGCCGTGCAGCGGCCCCAGGGCGTTCTTGCGCTTGTTCTGACGGTCCGCCGTCCGAGCCTCTTTGATGGCACTTTCCGCGGTCGCGAAGACGACAGCGTTGAGCCGAGGGTTGACCGTGTGGATGTGCTCGAGGTGGGCCCGCACGACCTCGACCGAGGACACTTTCTTGTCGCGGATCGCGCGTGCCAGCCAGCCCGCCGGCGCGCCGATCACGTCTCGCATCGCGGCGAGCTTAGACGCTCCGACCCGAATTTGATCTGCTAGACGGTGTCTCCAGGCTTGATGTCGAGGACCTTGACGCCGTTGCCGACCAGCTCCTGGAGCTGATCGGGGCGCCCGGCCAGGATCGGAAACGTGCCGAAGTGCATGGGGACGACCGTCTTGACGCCCAGCAGCGAGACGGCCTTGGCCGCCCGCTCCGGACCCATGGTGTAAAAGCCGCCGATGGGCAGGAAGGCGACGTCGAACTTGTCCAGCTCCGCGATGACCGACATGTCGCCGAACACATCAGTGTCGCCCGCGAAGTAGACGGTGAAGCCGTTCTCGAACTCGATGACGAATCCGCAAGCCTGGCCCCCGTACACGATCCCGCCGTTGTCGGTGATGCCGCAGGAGTGCTCGGCGTGGACGAGCGTGGCCTTGATGCCGTCAGCGTCGATCGTGCCGCCCTGGTTGCCGCCGATGATCTTGTCGCCGTCGAGCCCTTTCGAGCCGAGCCAGACGCTTATCTCGTGGTTGCAGACGATCGTGGGCTTGGTGCGGCGCGCGATTTCGACCGCGTCGTGGATGTGGTCGAAGTGACCGTGCGTGATGAGCATCAAGTCACATTTGTCGAGCGTCTTCAGCTTGTCCGGGGTGACGGGGTTGTTCATCACCCAGGGGTCGATGAGGACTTCCTTCCCCTTGGCGCTGCGGGCCTTCCACGTGCCGTGGCCCAGCCAGGTGAAGCTCACGTCAGCGTTGAGCGCCATCGAAACTGCCCCCCTTACTCAGACCCGCGTAAAAGCAGATTCTCCCACAGCGATCACGCGCTCGCGCCGGAGCGCCAGGAGGCTCGCCGTCCAGATCGCGAGCACGCCGATCACGCCCAGCTCCGCCATGAGGCGCAGGACCAGGAGGTTGGAGTAGCCGCTGACCAACAACGTTTGCATCCGGTTGTGGCCCGGACCGATCAGGAGGTAACCCGCCGCCACGAGCGCCAGCACCGTCCAGTCGCGCCGGCGGACGCCCCATGCGACCAGCACGAGGATCGGCAGGACAAGCAGCACGAGGTGGGTGCCCCAGGAGTAGCTGGTGACGATTGGCGTCAATGCCACCACCGCCGCAGCCTCCAGCGCGCGGCCGGAGCGCGCAACGGCCGGCGTGCGCAACACAAAGAAAGTGAGTGCCACCGCCGCGACCGCGATCACCGCCGTGATGACGCGCGCCGCCGGCGGGCTGCCGCGGGCCACGCCAAGGAACGTGTCCGGTTGCAGGAGCCGCGTGATGGTCCCGCCGGGCGAGTGGTTCTCGTAAAGACCGGTGCCGGAGCTGATCGTCGGAAAGACCGAGAACAGGTACTCGAAGAGGTACTGCGGCGCGGCGATCAGCCACAGGCCGAGCCCGGCGACGATCGCCGCCGCCAGCATCGACCAACGCCTCGCCCACAGTATCAGCAGGCCGACCGGGGCCTGGATCATCTTCACCGCGACCGCCGTGCCCATCGCAAGGCCGCCCCACCATCGAGCGCCAACCCAGCCCCACAGCCAGATCCCGGACAGCGCGAGCAGCAGCAGGTTGACCTGTCCTTCGTCGATGTTGCCGATCACGGGCTCAAAGCTGATCGCCACGAGCGCCAGCAGAACCGCAAGCTGCCAGTCGTCGACTTTCAACGCACGCAGCGCACAGAAGATGAAAACGAACAGCGACGCGTTGAGCACGAGAATCGCGCCGACGGTGATGACGTGGCTGTCGACCGAGATCAGCGGCTGGAGCAGCCACGCGAGGGGTGGCGGCATCACGTACTGCGGACCCGTCGGCTCCAGGCAGCCCATGGTCCGGCAGAGGTCGTAGGGATCGCTGTTCTGCGCCAGCCGCCTCGCGGCTCGCATGTAGCTCTCTTGAAAGTCGCCCAGGTACGCTCCGAACGCGAGCGGCTGGATCAACGCCTGCCACAGGTAGACGGCCGCGATCGGTACGCCGGCGAGGACCAGGAGCACGCTCCGAAAAACGCGGTTGTCCATGGCCGACAATCGCAACGCCCTGGCCGGTGTCGTCATGGCTTTCGAAATACCAGCAGGTGGTTGAGCCCAAGCTCGAACCTCGACTGCCGCTCGAGAACCAGTCCCGCCCGCTCGAACATGGCGATGGCTTTCCGCGGATCGAAGCCATAGTGCTGGTCGTCGCGCATTCCGTCGACGAGACGTACCGCCTTCATGACACGCAGCATGTCGTCGACCCGTGACGAGGGCACGGTCACCACGAGATGTCCCCCACTGCGCAGCTCACGCGCGCAGCCGGCGGCGAACCCGGACTGGTCTGCCTCGGGAATGTGCTCCACCACGGCGAGCGCGGCGACGACGTCAAACGGCTCGCCAGGTGGCATCGCCGATGGAAAGGAACCCCGGATGTACCTGTACTTGGCGGTGCTTGGCGGCACAGGGTCGAGGTCGATCCCTACGCCCGCGCTGACCCGGTCGTCGAGGACCCGGAACAGCGCGCCGTCGGCGCACGCGATGTCGAGGACACGCGCTCCCGGTGCGACGTACGGTAGGACGCGGCGCGTTCGCTCCCATTGAAGTCTGTAGTCAAGCCACTTCATAGGAGTTCGATCGCGGGCACCCTACCATGCCTGCGTGCCGGTTCTTCTTCAACGGGTCTTTCGCCGTCCGCTGCTCTGGTGGGCGATCGCGGCGGTGTGGCTCGTCCACGACGTGATGGGCAACGTTCTGACCACCCAACGCTCCGACGCCACCTCGGTGATCCAGGCCGGCTACCGCTGGCTGCACGACCCGGCTGCCATCTACGCGGACACCGCGCGCCACCTGGCCGAGACGGGGTTGGTTCCGGTGACCGGCCTGATCCGCCCGCCGGCGGCAGCGATGCTGGCCGCGCCTTTCTCTTTTCTGCCCGGATGGATGCAGGTACCCGCCTGGACGGTCGCCGACGCGGCCGCCGCCGTGATCGGGCTCTGGATCGTGCAGCGATATATCACTCGAACCCGGCTCGAGATGGCCGTGCTCTGGGCGGTTGCTTTCTACAGCCCGCCGCTTTACGCCGAGGTCAACGCGGGCCAGATCGGGGGCTTCGTCCTGCTGTTCGCGTGCCTCGGTCTGGTCACCTTTCGGCGGCGGCCAGCGCTGTCAGGGGCGCTGGTTGCGGCGGCCGCGTCGCTGAAGCTCTATCCCGCTCTGATGGTGTTGGGAGCGCGCACCAGGTGGCGGCCGTTTCTCATCGCCGCCGGGATCGCCGGCGTCCTCCTGACGATCGTCGCGCTCGTGATGGCGATTCGCAACGCGCGATGGCAGCGCGTCCTCTGGCTCGCCGCGGGATTGCTCTTCTGGCTGCGCCAGCCCTGCCTGCTGCCGTTTCCGAACCTGTGGACGATCGGCGCGTTGATCCTATTCGCCACGTGCGTCCTGGCGGCAGGGGACTTTGCTCCTCCCCATTTGTGGGGAGGTGGCCCGCAGGGCCGGAGGGGCAGATCCGAGTCCCCCAAGTCGGATTAGTCGCTCGGCGGTCTGACCCGGCCACGCGATCCGTTGCGGGAAAGCCAGCTCGTGTCTTTGAGGAAGTCGATGAACGCGCTCACCGAGGTGGGTAGCCTGCGCCGGCGCAGGTGGACGATGTGCCAGTCCCGCCGGATAGGGAACCCGCGCACGTCCAGCTCGACGAGACGCCCGCTCGAGAGCTCGAGCGTGCACGCATAGCGAGAGATCACCGCAAGCCCGAGACCGGACTCGACGGCATGCTTGATCGCGCCGTTGGAGCCAAGCTCCATCGCGACCATCAACTTCACGCCAGCCTTGCGAGCAGCCTTCTCGAGCGACCACCGGCTGCCCGATGCCGCCTCCCGCATGACGAACGGCTGGTCGGCGAGGTCCTTCAGTTTCAGGCCGCGCCTGGTGGCGAGCGGGTGGCCCGCGGGAGCGACGACGACCAGCTCGTCGCTGAGGAACGGGGTGATGGTTAGATCGGGGTCCTTCGACGCCGGGCCGACGACCGCCAGGTCCAGCTCGCCGCGCAGCACCTGCTCCTGCACGCGCGCACGCGTACCGATCTCGAGCGAGATGACAAGGCCAGGGTGCAGCTTCTTGAATGCGCCGAGGGCCGCCGGCAGCAGGTAGATCCCGACGGTCGTGCTTGCGCCCACGCGGAGATTCCCGCGTTGGATGCCGCGCATCTCCTCGATCGCGACCGTGGCCTCATCCAGCACGTCCAACATGCGGCGGGCGTAGCCGTACAGAAGAGTCCCCGCCTCGGTCAACTGGACGCGCTTGCCAAGCCGGTCGAGCAGCGGAAGCCCAAGCGTCTCCTCCAGCTCTTTGACCTGGTAGGAGACCGACGGCTGGCTCAGTTTCAAACGCTGCGCGGCGAGGCTGAAGCTCTTCAGGTCGGCGACGGTCTTGAACGTCCGCAGCTGGCGAAGGGTGACGGCACGGTCCAGGTCGAGCTGCAGGTTGGCCTCGGGCACGCCGCCTACGATATATGCGCAATGGCGGCGCGAAAACCAAGGTCACTCTCGCCTGTTCGCCGGACGACGCCAAGCCTCGAAGGCGTCGAGGCGCCGCAGCGAGAGGCGGCGACTGTGTCCGAGCAGAAAATCAACCAGTACCGCAAGCGCCGCTACCAGGCACTGCATGCGGAGACAGCGGCGGCCAACAAGCGCCGAGCCTCGGGCAAGGCCACCGCTCGGGACCGCATCGAGATGCTGCTCGACGACGGCTCCTTCGTCGAGCTCGATGTCTTTGCCACCCACCGGGCGCATGGCTTGGGCATGGAAGACCGCAAGATCGCGGGCGACGGCGTGGTGGCCGGTTTCGGGGAGATCGATCGCCGGCCGGTCGGGGTGTATGCGTATGACGCGACGGTCTTCGGCGGGTCGCTGGGCGAGGTCACGGCGGAGAAGATCGTCAAAGTCCAGGAGCTCGCGTTGCGCAACCGCGTGCCCATCATCGGCATCAACGACTCGGGCGGCGCGCGCATTCAGGAGGGCGTGGTCGCGCTGGCGGGCTACGCGGACATCTTCTACCGCAACGTCCGATCGTCGGGCGTGATCCCGCAGGTCAGCGTGATCGCCGGGCCGTGCACCGGCGGCGCCGTCTACTCACCGGCAATCACCGACTTCATCTTCATCGTCGCCGGCCAGGGCTACATGTTCATCACCGGTCCTGAGGTGATCAAGGTGGTCACCGGCGAGGCCGTGTCATTCGACGAGCTCGGCGGTGGCCAGGTGCACAACGCGACATCAGGCGTAGCGCACTTCCTTCCCCGCACGGAGCAGGAGTGCGCCGCCGGGGTTCGCAAGCTGCTGTCCTACCTTCCCTCTTCGAACAACGAGAGGCCCCCATTCGTCCCCACCACGGACGACCTCGAGCGCGCGGACGCCGAGCTGCAAACCATCGTTCCGGAGTCGCCGAACAAGCCCTATGACATGCGCGAGGTCGTCTCGCGAGTGCTCGATTCGCGCGAGTTCTTCGAGGTGCAGCCGTTCTTCGCACCCAACATCGTGGTCGGGCTCGGCCGGCTCGGCGGGCACGTTGTGGGTATCGTCGGCAATCAACCCAAGGTGTTGGCCGGTGCGATCGACATCAACGCGTCGGTGAAGGCGGCGCGGTTCATCCGTTTTTGCGACGCGTTCGGCATCCCGATCATCTCTTTCGTCGACGTGCCCGGCTACCTGCCCGGCCGCGACCAGGAGCACGGCGGCATCATCCGGCACGGAGCCAAGCTGCTTTACGCCTACGCCGAGGCGACCGTGCCGAAGCTGACAGTGATCACGCGCAAGGACTACGGCGGCGCCTACTGCGTCATGTCGCCGAAGCAGATGGGCGCGGACCTGAACCTCGCCTGGCCGACCGCCGAGATCGCGGTGATGGGCCCTGAGGCGGCGGTCAACATCATCTACAAGCGCGATCTCTTGGCTGCGCCGGATCCCGCCTCACGCCGCAAGGAGCTCGTGGCCGAGTACACGGCGCGCTTTGCCAACCCGTACGTGGCCGCGGAGCGCGGCTACATCGACGACGTCATCGAGCCGAGCCAGACGAGGCGCGAATTGGTTCGTGGCCTGCAGCTCTGTTTGCGTAAGACCGTCGAGCGCCCTGCGCGCAAGCACGGCAACATCCCGCTTTAGAAAAGCGGCTCCTCCCGATTCATGGGGACGTGGCGGCGCAGCCGCCGGAGGGGCTAGGTGCCCGCCCTTCGACGCAGGGCCTGGGCCTTCTTGCAGTAATCGTCGACCGTGACGATGAACTCCGCGTGGGACCACGTCAGAGGCGAGACCGACAGCGGCGCCCCGGTGTTCGGGTCCAGTTGCTCGGACAGCAATCCGCCCGGCATCTGGTGCGCGACCACCCAGTCGATGATGTCGCGGGCCGGCTGCAGGTCGGCCGCCGCCTTCGCGGTCGCGACGTACCACTGCGCGAGCCACATCGTGCACATGAACCACGGGTTGCCGGGCACTTTCCTGGTGTCGGACTCGACCTTGAAGTAGTAGTCGTCGGTGTAGCGGGCGATCCCGCCGCATTCAGCGCCGTTGGCGAGTTGGGTCGCGATCGCCTGCATCGTCTCGACGATCCGGCCGTCGTCGGGCGGATACATGCCGAAGCGCCACAGGCCGTAGATCGCGCTGTCCAGCACCGTGTCGACCGTGACCGATTCATCGTCCTCGACGGTGATCCGGCGCGGAAACCGTCCGAGCTCCGCCCTATAGAGGTGGGTGTCGGAAGCCTCGCGCAGCCTTTCCGCGGCGTCGCGGTACCGCACATAGGCCGCGACATCGCCGAACAGGTCGGCAAAGTTGCGTGCAGCGTCAAGACCTCCCCACACCGACCCGACCGTGAACGCGTGCACGCCCCAGCGCTCCTCCCACAGGTCCCACGAGGGCATGGGCAGGCCGTTGCGCTGGTCGACGTAGGAAACCATCCAGTCGGCCGCGGGCACGATCAGCGTGGAGTAGAGGCCGACCACAAAGTCGAGGTTCTGATGGATGCGGTAGTGCTGCCAAAGGGACCAGAGCACGAGGCCCGTCTCGTCCTCCTGGATCGGAAGCGTGCGCACGCCGTGGGAATCGATCCAGGGCAGCCACGAGCTGCCGGGCTGACCGTACGGCGTGTACTTGTGCAGGAAGAAACCTTCTTCGACGAGCGACTGCTGAGAAAACGTGAAGAACATCCGCGTGACGTCCTCATGGCCGGCCCGGTCGAGGGCGTTTGCCACCAGTGCGCCGTCGCGCGGCCACGCATAGGCGTACGTGTCGCGGGCGAACTTCGTGATGTCGAAATCCGTCGAGGCGATGATGGCGCCGCGGTTGTCGACGTGCGTGCGGGCGGTCAGGACGCTACGGCGGTACAGCTCGGTGGCCGCCTGGCCAAGGTCGTCGTCGATGTGGCGGTGGTCCTTCTCCGACCAGACCTGCCAGTAGGTCAGGGTCCGGCCGCGATACGTGTCGGGTCCCTTCCCGACGATCAGGTCCTGGCCGTAGGCGGTGACCTCGCTGAGGCGAGAGCCCATGCAGAGCCAGTGCGTCATGCTGCGCTGCTGGTTGGATTCGACCACACCGAGATCGAATCCGACGGTGCAGTCCACCGAGCCCTGCTCGATGGGATTCCGGCCGAGAACGCCATCCTCGGCGTCGACCCAGGTGCCCGCGGCCCCGTTTCCCTTCTTGCCGTTCGCCCACGAGCTGATGCCGTAGTCGTCGCCGACCTGGCCTCCGATCAAGAAGTAGCGATTGGCCTTGTACGCGATCACGCCGCGGTGTCGCGGCTCATAGAGCACCGTGTTGCCGATGTCGGAGCCTTCGATGAACCAGTCGTAGTGGAAAAAGACGCGCCCGACCGAAAAACCCGCCTGTGACGTGACCTCAATGTTCCGGATGAACCAGTTGCGCGCGAGATCGACGAAATCCTCGAACCTGACCCTGATGCCGAGTCCTGGATGACTGAGCCGTACGTCGCTGACGAGTGAATCCTCGGCGTAGCCGAATTTCCGCTCCCACGCGGGGTCATCGAGCCAGGCGAACCTACCATCGATGTAGAAACCGGTGCGGCACACGTTGCCCATCGTGTGGTTGGCGTCGCCCACGCGGGGATAGAAGATGTCGCGCACCGAATACGTGGCATCGAAGCCGATGAGGCTGTTGCCGTTGCCGAGGACGAGACTTCTAGGCACGTGGTTGGCGCGGCAATCCTACAATTCGGCCGCACGTGCCGCCGGTCCACATCATCACTTCACGCAGGCGCCGCCGCACCGTCGCCGCCCGTCTCCGGTTCGGTGTGCTCGAGTTGCTCGTGCCCGCGACCATGCCCCAGTCCGAAAGGCAGCATTGGGCCGAGGTCTTGAGCAGGCGCCTTGCTCGCCGCGCCGAGCGGGCGCGGCCATCAGACGAGCGGCTGCAGGAGCGGGCATCGAAGCTCAACGTCCGGCATTTCGGCGGGCGGCTCACCTGGACGTCGATTGGATTCGCAGACATGGAAAGGCTGTGGGGCAGCTGCACGTTCACCGACGGCGCCATCCGCATCGCACGGCGCGCTGCGTCACTGCCTGACTGGGTCGTCGACTACCTGCTGATCCATGAGCTGGCGCACCTGGTGCACAGCGACCATGGCCAGGAATTTCGCGAGCTGGAAAACCGCTACCCACTGACCGAACGCGCGAAGGGATATCTGCTCGCCATCGATGCGATGGCCTGATCGCGGCCCCAAGCAAAATTCCGCACGTTTGACGTCAGCCGTGCGCAACTGAGGTGGCTTGAGGCGCACGTCTGACGCCGGCCGTGCGGAATCCGTCTCTAGGGCGTGAGAACGATCTTCGTCGCCTCGTGGGCGTCGAACATGCGGTACGCCTCCTCTGCGTCGTCCAGCTTCATGCGGTGGCTGATGATCTTGTCCGGCGCCAGCCGGCCCGCCGCGATGAGGTCCAGCAGAGGCCGCATGTACAGCTGGACGTTGCACCAGCCCGCGCGAAAGGTCAGCGATTTAAGCCACATGCGCATGTAGGGGAACTCGCCGAGCACCGCGCTCGGCACGCCAACCATCGAGACCGTGCCGCCGCCGCGCACCACGTGGATCGCCGTGTCGACCGCCGGCAGGAGGCCGACGCACTCGATGCTCGAGTCTGCCCCGATCCCACCTGTCGCCCGCTCGATTGCTTGCACCGGATGAACCTCTTTCGCATTGATCGGGATGCCCCCGAGCTCCTGGGCGATCTCGAGACGGGAGTCGACCATGTCGATGACAAAGGTGCGCGCCGGCCCGAACAGCTGGGCGCACATGGTCGCCATGAGGCCGACGGGTCCGGCCCCGACCACCGCAGTCACGTCGCCGGGCTTGATCTCCGCCCGCTCGGCGCCGAAGAAACCGGTGGCCAGGATGTCCCCCACGAAAATGGCCTGCTCGTCGGTCATCCCTGCGGGAATGTCTTCCATCGTGTGGTCGGCGTTCGGCACCACGATGTACTCGGCCTGACCCCCGCCGAGGCCGCCGAAGTACTCGCCGTGGCCGAATGTGCCTTTGTCGACGCACTGGTTGAACCAACCCTTGCGGCACAGCGCGCAGTGGCCGCACGAGGTGAAGAAGCTCGATACGACACGATCGCCCGGCTTGAACCGCTTGACCTCGCCGCCGACATCCTCGACGACACCCACGAACTCGTGGCCGAGGACGGCGCCCGGGTTCATCGGGGTATGGCCGTGGAGGATGTGCAGGTCGGACCCGCAGACCGCGCCGAGGGTCACTTTGACCAGCGCGTCGCCTGAGCCTTGGATGCTCGGTTTGGGCACGTCGGCCACCTTGACGTCGCCTTCGCCCTGGAACGTCAGCGCCTTCATCTGAAGGCGATGATAGGTCGGTGCGTCTGAAGGAAGCGGTCGTCGTCATCACTGGTGCGTCGAGCGGCATCGGCGAGGCCACGGCGATTGCCTTCGCGCGACGCGGGGCGCGCCTCGAGCTCGGTGCGCGGCGGCTCGAGAAGTTGAATGCCGTCGCTCAGAAATGTCGCCAGGCGGGGTCTCCCGATGTGAACGTGAGACTGCTCGACGTGGGGCAGCGCGCCTCGGCCCGAGCCTTCATCGCCGCGGCCCTGCGCGACCACGAAAGGCTCGACGTCCTGGTCAACAACGCCGGTACCGGCTGGGTAGGCCGCGTCCACCAGATGCCGGAGGAGAAGATCGACGAGCTCATCACCACCAACCTCAGAGGCGTTATCAATATCACCCAGGCCGCTCTGTCCTGGATGCTCGAACGGCGTCGCGGCGTGATCATCAACGTCGCATCTGTGGCCGGCTTCCGGCCCTCGCCGTACTCCGCCGTCTACTCCGCGACGAAGCATGCCGTGGTCGGCTTTTCGCATGCGCTGCGCGGCGAGCTGTCAGGCACAGGCATCAAGGTCTGCGTGGTTTATCCCGGCGTCACCTCAGGGACTGAATTCTTCAATGACAAGGGGCCGCCAATCGGTGTCGTCCAGTACCCGGCGTCGTGGGTCGCCAACCTCATCGTCCGAACCGCGCGCTTTCCGCGCCGCGACGCGATGGTTGCACCGCTGCGCCTATTTCATCTCGTGGAGCCCGTGCTCGGCGGCCTCGGCGACCACCTCATGGGCGAAGCCAGGCGCCGCAGCCTGCCCGAATAGCTACTTGTGCCACGCCTCCAGCAGCCTTTCCAGCTGCTGGGCGTTCTTGACCGAGTAGTTCGAGTAATTGTTGTTCATCAGGGCGTGGACTCGCCCTGCCGAACGCTCCATCTCCTTGATCCGCGGCACCCATTCGGACAGCTCTGGCTCGGTGTAGTCATAGCGGAAGCGGACATTCGGAGGCACGCCCCTGAGGTCCCACGTTTCGTGGTTGCGGCCGTGGAACCGGACGACCGCGAGCTTCGCCGACGTGACGTCGAAGACCGCGGGCATGCTCGTTGGGTGGCCTTCGGGCACATCGACCGCGACATATGGGATGTCGCGAGTGCGCAGGAATGCGAGCGTGCCGTCGCGATGCCTGCCGTCCAGCCATTCGGGACGGCGAAATTCGACGGCTACCTGGAATCCGAACATGCGCTCCTGGCACTGCTCGACGTACGCCAGCGACCGAGATGAAGGTAGGAACCACGGTGGGAACTGGAAGAAGACAGCTCCCAGCTTGCCCGACACGCGCAGCGGTTCCAGCGCCGAGCGAAATCGCTCCCAGGCCTCGTCCAGCAGCTCATCCGGCATCTGCTCGAGGTAGATGTTCTTGTCGCGGAGAGTCACCGGAAGCTGGGCGCGGATGTCGGGCGGCAGCGACAGCGGTTTGGTCGGATGGTTGGTGAACAGCGAGAACGACTTCACATCGAAGGTGAAGGCCTGCGGCGTCTGCGCGACCCATGTCTCGACGCTCTCCGGCCTCGGGATGCCGTAGTAGGTCGAGTCGACCTCGACCAGCTGAAACTGGGTCGCGTAGAAGCGCAGCCGCTCGCCCGAGGTCTTGACGTGGAGCGGGTAGAAGAGCTTGGAGTCGATCAGCGACTTGTCGACCCATCCCGCGATGCCGCAAAGCACGCCCACTGAGGATATGATCGCGGCGCCTTTGGGCCGCTACATCCGCTACTGGTATACCTACCGTACCGCCGTCGCAGTCGTGGTCGCGCTTGTCCTCTCGGTCCTGATGTTCGGCCTGTACACCCAGCAAGTGGCGTGCGACGTCGGCCCCAACGGTTGTTACATCAACCTGGTCGTCCACCCTGAGGACCGGCTCTTCAGCACCGCGGCCCCCAATCCCGCGATCGTCGTCGTCGGCATCGACGACGCCAGCGTCGCCAAGATCAGCGAGTTTCCAGTGCCGCGGAACGTCTACGCCCTAGCGCTCCGCAACCTTGAAGCGGCCGGTGCTTCTGTGGTCGGATTCGACGTCAGCTTTCCCGACCGGCGCGATAGTGGCACTGACAAAGACTTCGCGGACGCGCTGCGGGACAGCACCGTCCCCGTACTCCTGTCATATCCGAGCGAGCAGATCATCGCCCAGAACGGCTACGTGCAACAGGCGTCGCCGAAGACCACGCCGGCGGGGCTGGACCAGATACCGCTGAAGGAGTTCTGGTGCGCCGACTCCAACCCGAGCCTGAACGCCCCCTGCCAGAACCCGGACAAGAATGTTGTCCTCGCCTCGACCGACTATCTCGCCGACTCAGACGGCGTCGTGCGGCGCATCCCCATGTTCGTGCAGCCCGCGTGCTACGGCGCCGGCACTTGCACCACGCCGACGATCTACTCAATCGGCTTCGCCGCCGCGCGCATCCAGCAGCTCCTGCCTGACTTCGCGACAGGACCGAACTTGACCGAATCGGGCGGCAGCGCTAACTTCGGGACGGCCTGGCAGCAGACGCTGCCTGTTGACAGCCGGGGTTCGGCCCTTGTCGACTTCGTCACGGGCCCGGGTGGTTTCCAGAAAGCCGGCCAGTACATTTCGTTCGTCGACGTCTGGGACAACTCGTTCTCCGCCGACCAGGTGAAGGGCAAGGTCGTCCTGATCGGGGCGTACAACCTCACCGGCGTCAATGACGAGGTGTTGACGCCGGCGGGCAACGGCACACCAATGCCCGGAGTCGAGCTCCACGCCAACGTCCTCAACATGTTCCTTCCGCCGCCTGCTCAGCCGCGATTCCTCGTCCCGGAGTCGCCCGCGGTGCTGTTCCTGATCATGTTTCTGCTGGCCGTGGCGACGGCCGTCGGCATCTCGCGCGTGACGGTCCTGTGGGGCTTCGCCGGAACGGCCTGCGCCCTGCTGCTTTTCACGGTCGTCATGTCGGCGCTGTCGGTCTTCAACGAATGGGTGCCCGACCTTTTCCATCCATGGCTCGCCATCGCGCTGACTTATTCCGGCGTGACCGCGTACCGCTTCCTTTATGAGGATCGCGAGAAACGCAAGGTGACCGCGCTGTTCGGCCACTACTTGAAACCCGAGATCGTGGCCGAGCTCGCCAAGTCGCGCGGGGGTGTGGACGACATCCTGCGCGGAGGCGAGCGCCGCGACATCACGTTGATGTTCGTTGACATCCGTGGTTTCACGTCGATGTCGGAGTCGATGGCCGCTCATGATGTGACCGAGGTGGTCCAGATGTACCTCGACCACCTCAGCGCGATCATCTTCACCTGGGATGGCACCGTCGACAAGTACGTCGGCGACGAGATCATGGCCTTCTGGAACGCCCCGCGGGTGCAGGAAAACCATGCACTGCTCGCAGTCCGCTGCGCCTACGACCTGGTCAACCGCGCGCATGAGCTGCAGGAGCGATTGCTGGCCAATGGCCTCCCGCCGATCCGTTGGGGCATCGGAATCAACTCCGGACCCGCGGTCGTGGGCAACATGGGGTCGCGCAGCCGGCTGCAGTACACAGCGCTCGGCGACACCGTCAACACGGCGGCACGCTTCTGCTCGCACGCTCCGGCGTTCCAGGTCCTGATCGGCCAGCAGACTTACGAGATGTGCCGGGACTACATCGCGGTCGACCTGGTCCCGGGCGTGCAGCTGAAAGGGAAGTCGGCCGATACGTTCCGCATCTACGAGGTCACCGCGGTGCGGGAGACGCCCGACTCACCGTGGGTGCAGTTTCCGACCCAGCTCGCCACGCAGTCGCACCACACCTACACCACCCAGTACACGCAGCAGACGGTCATCGCCGCAGGTGAGTCCGGCTCGAGCGACATCCTGGTCGGCGAAGAGGCACGGGAAGCCCTCGCCCGCCAGGGGCAATCCCCGAACTAACGAATCAGGTTCGCCGCAAGAACCCCGAGCACAGCCGTCGCGACGATCAGAGAGCCGATCACGCTCAGGCAGCTCATCGACTTCTTGGCCACGGGCTGGACTGGGGGCGTCGGGTTGTAAACGACGTCCGAATGGGGCATCGCGGTCCCCTGCTGGGCGACGGCAATGCCGATCGGCGTCGCGGGGATGGCCGTGGCAGGAGTCCCTCGCGGCACCATCCGGGACAGGTCAGCCCCAGGCTCCAGGCTGCGCTGCCAACCCGGACACATCTGATCGGCGACGCGTGACATCGCCTCGTCGAACTCCTGTCCCGTCTGGAAGCGGTCTTCCGGCCGTTTGGACAGCGATTTGAGGATCACCTGCTCGAGCTCCAGGTTGAGGCCGGGGCGGAAGACGGAGGGCGGCTTGGGTGGCGCCTGGACGTGCTTGGCCATCAGCGTGAACGGGCCGTCGGCGTCAGATGCCGTAAAGGGCGGCTGGCCCGCGACCAGCTCATAGAACATGATCCCGGCCGAGTAGAGGTCGCTTCGCCCGTCGACCTTGCTGGAGGCGACCTGCTCCGGAGACATGTATTGCGGCGTACCGACAGTGGTCCCTGTCTTGGTCGCCGTTCCTCCGACTCCTGTGTCATCGGTGAGACGAGCGATTCCGAAGTCCGCCACCTTGACCACGCCCTCGTCCGAGATGAGCACGTTCTCGGGCTTCATGTCGCGGTGAACGATGGCGTGACGGTGCGCGTAATCGAGTGCCTGCAGCACCCCGTGCATCACAGCGAACACCTGCGGTGGAGGGAGCTGGCCCACGATCATCCAGTCGCGGAGCGAGCGACCTCGGACAAATTCCAGGACGAGGTAATTGATGTTGCCCATCAACTCCATGTCGTGCACCTGGACGAGGTTCGGGTGGCTCGTCCGGGCCATCACCTGGGCTTCCTGCAGGAATCGCTTCAGCGCCACGGGGTCGGCCGACTGGATGAGCTCCTTGATGGCGACCTCGCGGCCGAGGCCGGGCTGCTCGGCAAGGTAGACGGCGCCCATGCCGCCGCGGCCCAGCTCGCCCTTGACGCGGTACTTGCCGATGTAGCGCTCGCCGGGGACCTGGGGCGGAGTCGTGATGGAGGCGATCGAGGGTGGAGGGGTTGTTGGGGGCGGGACCGGGATGAGACGCATCGTCGCGGCGACGTCGGCGACGAATGGCGCCTCGGCGGCCGGAGATTTTGACTTTGCCGGCTCAGGCGGATTGGTCTGCTCCGGGCTGGGCGCCCACGAAGGGACGGGCGGCTGCGGCGAGGATTCTGGCGGTTGACCGGGGTCGGTCATCTCGTGGCGAGCCTATCAGAGAACGTTCGCGGTCGAGGCCGGCCTCGAACTGGGGTCAGCTATAGCCTTTTGCGGGCAATCCACCGATAATCTGGCCCGCAACAGCCCGCCTTCAGGAGGAGATTGATCGCATGTCCCAGATGCCCCCACCGCCCCCTGGCCAGCCGGCGCCCATGCCCGGCCCGATGCCCGGGTCGCCCAGTTCGGTTGGAACGAACAAGAAGACCTACTCAGTGCTTGCCTATCTATTCGGTTGGCTAACCGGCATCATCTTTCTGTTCGTCGGCAAAGACGACCCTGACGTCAAGTGGAACGCGGCCAACTCGATCGTGATCTTCGGCGGACTCTCGATCATCATGTTGGTCCTGTCGTTCATCCCCTTCATTCACTTCCTCGTGTATCCGCTGTGGCTGATCGGATTCGTCTACTGGCTCGTGTTTCTAGTGCAGGGTCTGCAGGGAACCGGCCAGAGATTACAGGCCCCGGTCATCGCGCCTTATATCAACACCTACGTGGACCAGCTCGCGAACTCGGTCAAGTAAGACAACAGCGACCAAGGCCTCGCAACCACGGCGGGGCCTTTTTTGTTTACTCCTCCCCTGACAGCTTTGCCAGCGCCCGTTCGATGCCCGCGCGAAGCGCGTCCCGGTCCTCCCGCATCTGGTTGACCTCGGCGCGCGCCGAGGCCAGCTGATAGCGAAGCCGCTCGATCTCTTCGTTCAGCGCGCGGAGGCGGGGATCAGGTCCCCCGGCGTTCGATTGCGCGTCGGCCAGGTCGAGCTTGAGCCGCTCGACCGCCACCTTCAGCTCGCGGCGCTCGGCCAGCAGGTCCTGGACGAGCGACTCAGACGGCTTTGTCTGCTCTTTCGACATAGCGGCAAAGTCCGGGCTGAAATTCGCGCAGGCGAAGGTGCTCCATCTCGCCGCGCAGGTAGCGGGCTTTGATCGCGAGGCTCCTGATGCCCCTGCCGCTCTCGAAGGGAAAGCGATACAGCTTGCCGGAATCGACGAGAAGGCAAACCGAGAGTTTCTCGCCGTCCTTCTCGAGGACGTGCTTGTAACAGGGGACGGTCCGGCGCGCGATTTCCATCTTCTTGAAGCCGCCAACTCTTCCGGCAAGGACGTCGATCGGGCTTCGCATATGTGCGAAATGCTAGTTCAGCAGTGAGAGCTGCTCCGGTTCTGGCGGCGGTTTGAAGATCACGCGACGCCGATCGGAAACCCCGTGGTCGGACCGAAGGCGAGCGACCACGTGCATCGTCTTCTCGCCAAACGAAGGCGGCAGGTAGGCGCGGTCCCGGTAAGCCTGCTCATAGCGCGGCACGAGGTCGGGCCAATGCTTGGCGAGCACCGACATGAAGTGCTCTCGCGTTCCGTCCTTCAGGTGGAGCATGCCGGCCCACAGACCGGTCGCGCCTGCCGCGCGGGCGGCCTTGACGACCTGCTCGAGCTGCTCGGGCCGATCCGACAGCCCTGGCAGGATCGGCGCCATGCCGACACCGACGTCGATCCCGGCGCCCGCGAGCTTTTCGATCGCTCTAAGGCGCTGCTTCGGGTGAGCCGTGCCGGGCTCGGTCTTGCGCCAGATCTCGTCGTCGAGAGTGGGGATGCTGAACGTGATGTGCAGCTCGGCGCGGGTCGCCAGCTCGCTCAGCACGTCGATGTCTCGGACGATCATCGGGCCGCGCGTGATCATGGCCGTAGGGTTGGAGAAGTCACGCAGCGTATGCAGGCACTGGCGGGTCAGCCGGTACCGGCCCTCGGCGGGCTGGTAGGGGTCGGTCGCCGCCCCGATGACAACGGTCTCCCTGCGCCACGAGCGCCGTGCGAGCTCGCTCCGCAGAACCCCCGCGACGTTGACCTTGACCCGGACGATGCGGCCGTAGCGGTCGTCCGAAGGCCGGTCGGCGCGGAGCTCGAAGGCGCGGACGTAGCAGAAGGCGCAGCGGTGCTCACATCCCGTGTAGGGGTTGAGCGACCAGGCGAAGCCCATGTTCTTGACCGGGTTCAGGGCCGACTTGCACTCGACCTCGAGGTAGTCGACATCGGCAAGCCGGGGCTCGGGAACGGCCACGTATCCATGGTAGAACAGACGTTCGGTCTTAACAAGGTGGGTTGACGAGTTGGCGCGCTTCCGCTGTGATGCCGCTCAGGCTGGCCGGTTGGGGGTGGGCACCAGCCGGGCAATCAAATGGCGCGTTTAGCGCGCCCCGGTCGCGCCTTGCGCGTAGGAGGGTGGGCCGGCAACGGGCTTGAAGGCCGGCGGGCGGCGTGGTCTGGGCCGGACGGTCGACGACGGGCAGAAATCGCTGAGAACGCACTCCTCGCACCTGGGCCGGCGCGCCACGCACACCCTCCGCCCGTGCAGGATCAGGCGGAGCGAAAGGGCGGTCCACTCTTCTTTCGGCACCATCGAGCAGACCTGGAACTCGATCTTCACCGGATCCTTGGTCCTGACCAGCCCGAGCAGGTTGGTCAGCCGGATCACATGCGTGTCGACGGCAAACCCGGGCACGCCGAAACCCGCGCCCAGGATCACGTTGGCCGTCTTGCGCCCGATTCCGGGGACCTTGATCAGGTCCTCCATGGTGTTCGGCACCTCGCCACCGAACAGGTCGACTAGCGTGCGGCTCGCGGCGATGATCCTCTTGGTCTTGGCCCGGAAGAACCCTGTCGGCTTGATGAGCATCTCGACCTCGGCCGGGTTGGCGGCCGCAAGGTCTTCCGCGGTTGGACAGCGCCGGAAAAGCTCCGGCGTGACGAGATTCACCGAGCGGTCCGTTGTCTGCGCCGAGAGGATCGTCGCGATCAGAAGCTGGAACGGGTTCTCGTGCACCAGCTCCGTGACCGCCGGATAGAGCTCTGCCAGCCGCTCCACCGTGAGGCTCGCGCGCGTCCTGGCGCCGCGCGGCGGTGGCGGCACCATCCACGATTTCTTGGGCTTAGGAGCCAAGCAACCTGCGCGCTACACCCGCGATCTGCGTGCCGTCGGCCCGGCCCGCGAGACGGGCGCTCGCGGCCCTCATCACCTGCCCGAATCCCTTCGGACCGTCGGGCTTGACCTCGGCGATGACGGCTCGAACTTCGGCCTCGATCTCGTGCTCGCTCATCGCCGCCGGCAGGAAACGGCGCAGCACCTCCATCTGAGCTTCCTCGCGACGAGCCGCGTCCTCGCGTCCCGCCTTGCTATAGGCAGCGATCGCCTCCTCCCGTCGCTTGACTTCCTTCCGCGTGACACGGATCGCCAGGTCGTCGTCGATGCTCCCGGAGGCGCCCCCTTCCTTGCTCGCGCGCACAAGCTCGCTCTTCAGCAGCGACAGGGTTTCGAGGGCGACTTCGTCGCGCTGCATGCGAGCGCGGACCATTTCGGACTGAATGCGATCGTAAAGAGCCACCATTCGCGATTGTCACACATGGACCGATCCCCGATAATCGGCGCCTATGGCGTACCTGGTGGCGGGGCCCTTCGTAGCTCTTGTCGGCATCATGGCGGTCTTTTTCGTCCTGCGCCGCAAGTCAGTCGAGAAGCGCTCGATGTACTCCGCGCGCCGGTCCCAGATCGAGCACAAGGTCCGAGCGGCGCGCCAGCGGACGCTCACGCCTCACGGCCGCGCCGAAAAGCCCCCTGAACAGCCTGCCGAAGCTGGATCGCCGTTCGCGCAGACCCAGGTACAGCCCACCAGCACGTACCAGCCGTCGGCCTTCGATGCGCCGCCCGCGGCGCCGCCGGCCAGGCAGCAGCAGGCGCCTCAGCCCCCGCCGTGGGAGCAGAGCCCCATCCCATCCCCGGCTCCCCCGAGCTTCGACTATCCCGTCGCCCAGCCCGCCGAGCCATTCCGGCCCGCGCCTGAGCCAACTCCCAGGCCCGCGCCCAGCGAACCTTCGTGGACGCCTGCACCGAAGCCGGCAGAACCGCTTCCGCCCGCCCAGCCGGTCGCCCCCGCCGCCCATTCCACCTCGACCACCGCCGCCGGCGGATGGTCGGTCGTCAGCTCGGCCAAAGATGATTCGGCCAGCGCCGCCCTGGGGTCGAAGAAGAAAGACAAGCGAGCCCCGACCGGGCCGTGGCAGCTCGCGTCGGGTGACGCGCCCGGGATGGAATCAGAAGAGCCGGACGCCAAACGCTCGAGCGGGACGGTGATGGCCGTCGCTCAATACGCGATACTTGTGGTCGGTCTCGTGATGGTTCTCATCGGCGTCCTCGTCATGGTGGCCAACTCACACGTGACCTAGGACGGCGAGGGCGAGTCCCACGCCTCCGTCGCGCATCACCGTGTCGCATACGAGCGTCCGGTAACCGAGCTCTTCGATCGCGCCTGTCAGCTCGCGATCCCTCTCGTCGAGCACAAACGTGGCGGCCACCTGGCGGTACAGGCGCGCGACCTCGATGGGATTCGGCGCGGGCCCAACCGCACGCATCATCTCCACCGTCGGTCCCTTCAAGGCCTTGCCCCTCACAATCGGAGTGACGGCAATGGTCCGCTCTCGAACGAGCACCTCTCGCGTGAGGTCAAGGATGGGAGCGATGGATATCAGCGGGTTGGATGGACCGATGATCACGAGGTCGGCTTCACCCAGCGCGGTCGAAACCTCCGATGCACGGCGGGCCGAAGCCATGCCCGCGAAATCAATGCCGAGCAGCCGCGGCTTGAGGCGCTCGCGCACGAAGTATTCCTGGAAGGAGAGCTCGCCCTTTTCGGTCGTGAAACGTGTCCGCACGCAGTCATCGGTCATGGGAAGCACCCGAGTTGTGACGCGAAAGCGCTTGCGTAGCTGATCCGTGGCTTCGGTCAGCGTTCCGCCGCGGCGCAGCACCTCTGAGCGCAGCAGGTGCGTGCCGAAATCTTTGTCGCCGATGTGAAACCATGCGTCCTCGCCGATCTCGGCCAGCGCCCCGAGCACGTTGAACGTGTCGCCTTTGACCCCGTAGCCGGCTTGCTCGTTGAAGACCCCCGCCAGCCGATAGATGACCGCGTCGATATCGGGGCAGACAAGAAGTCCCCAGAACTCGTCATCGTCGGCGGTGTTCGCGACGACGGTCAGGTCGACGTCGGGCATCGCGGTGTGAATCCCTGCCACGAGCGCGGCGCCACCGGTGCCTCCCGCGAGGACGGCGACTTTCAGCGGAACAGGTCCTCTGCGGCCGGTCGTATCAGGTCCCGCCCTGAACCTGCGCCGTGCAGCGCGAGTCCACGCACGACCACAGCCGGTGTGCGGGCAGTCTTGCCCATGGCAAGGCCTGCGCTCGCGGCGATGTCGTCGGCGATCGCCAGCACGGTGGCATGCAGCGGTAGGCCTGCGTCGTCGGCGGTGCCGCGCAGGTCGATCAGCGCCGGCAGCCCCGCGAGGCCCAGCGCAACATTGACGATGCCCAATCTCCAGGGCCGGCCGAACGTGTCCGAGATGATCACTCCCACTTCAACACCGGTGAGAGCACGCAGTCCCGACCGCAGACGCTCGGCGCTTGCATCGGGATCGAGCGGCAGCAGGGTCACCACGTCGGATGATCCGACGTTCGAGTGGTCGACGCCGGAGTTCGCGCACACGTAGCCATGCCGCGTTTCGGTGATGAGGACGCGTTCTGAGCGCAGCACCCGCACGCTCTCGTCCAGCACGACCTGGACCATCCGGGGATCGGGTTTGGCGATCAGGCCGCCAGAGATTCGCACGGCCTCATCACTTGCTTTGACGCCGGCCAGCTCGACGAGGCGGCCCTCCGCCTTGGAGACGACCTTCTGCGCGACGACGACAATGTCCCCCGCGCTCAAAGCGGTGTGCTCCGAGATCAGGCGGCCGAGGTCGTCTCCGGGCCGCACCTCAGGCAGGCCCTCGACGGCGATGAGCTCGAGGTGCCTCACACCGCGCGGCTGAGACGAGCCAGGTCGGACGGTTCGTCGAGGTCGAGCGCCATCGCGTCGGAGTGAAAGACGACGAACTCCACTCCACGCGCTTCGGCGTCCTCCTGGAACTGCGCCAGGGAGTCATCGCCGAAGTGCAAACCGATCGCGTCGGGTGGGCGCAGGTAGAGGGCGTTCGTCCCGCCGCGGCCGATTGCCGGCACGGCGACAGCGACCGGCGACGCATGCTGCGCCGCCGCACGCACCAGCCTGGCCACCGCGTCGGGCGTCACCAGCGGCAGGTCGCTGGAAAGCAGCAGCACGGCGCCCGCGCCCTCGGCCCGTGCGCGCTCGATTCCGCGCTCCGCGGCCATGTTCTGGCCGTCCTCGTGCGGCTCGATCAAGACATCCGCGCCCCATGCGACGGCCATCTCGGCCACCTCATCGCTGCCGGTCACGACGAGCACATGCCCGCCGGCGGCCGCGGCGCTCACCGCGAGGTGCGCATTGCGCCGAGCCAGGGCGCGCCGCGACTTTGTCCCGAGCGCCGGGGTCAGCCGCTGCTTGGCCGAATCGAAGTCCTTGACCAGGACGACGACCCAGGTGGTTACCCCCACCGCTTGCGAATCCTCGGGAGAATCTGGGCGCCGTACAGCTCGAGGAAGCGCTCCTGGCCGTCCCCTGGCGAATGGAAGACGAGGTGATTGAAGCCAAGGTCGAGATATGGCAGCAATTGTTCGATGTGCTCCTCCGGGTCGCTGGAGACGAGCCATCGGCGATGGGCCACATCCTCTACGGTTTTGGCCAGCCGCTCCATCTCTCGAGGATCGTCGATGCCCGCCTTCGCCTCCGCCGAAAGCGCGAGGGCGGCCCAGATCTTGGTGTCTTCCATCGCCCGGTTTCGGTCGATGTCGTAGGAGACCTTGACCTCGATCATCCTGTCCAGCTCACCCGCATCGCGGCCTGATTCCTTCGCTCCATCGCTGAATGACGGGAGCAACTGCTCGGAGTAAAGCTCCATTCCTTTGCCCGAGGTGCAGATGAGTCCGTCACCGGCCCGGCCGGCGTACTTGGCGACCTGGGGTCCGCCTGCGCCGATGTAGATCGGCACGGACTCGGCGGGGCGGTCATAGATCGTCGCGTTCCTCGTGTGGTAGTAGTCGCCGTCGAAAGTCACCGACTGCTCCGTCCATAGAAGGTGGATCAGCTTGACCGCCTCGCGGAGGCGGGCGAAACGCTCGCGGTTGTCCGGCCACTGAACACCGAGAGCGCCCTCGTTGAGGTGCTCGCCGGTGCCGACGCCGAGAATCATCCGTCCTGGAAAAAGCACGCCCAGGGTGCCGAATGCCTGCGCAACCATCGCCGGGTGATAACGAAACGTTGGCGTCACGACCGACGTCCCGAGGGCGACCCGCGACGTGCGCTCGCCCGCCGCGGCGAGCCACGCAAACGCGAACGGCGCATGACCGTCGGAGTAGCGCCACGGCTGGAAGTGGTCGCTGACGAACACCGAGTCAAATCCGCCGGCCTCGGCCGCGATGGCGAAGTCGAGCAGCTCGCGAGGCCCGAACTGCTCGGCAGAAGCCTTGTAGCCGAGCCTCAGCTTTGGTGGCAAGTTAGGGGCGCTTGAAGTAACGCTTCCAGCTGAATGCCACGCCACTGATCGCGGCCGCCACCACCACGACCCCGAGCGCGATCAGGCTGTGGTTGTCGACGCTCGAGACGCCGGCCGCGGTGAGCAAGACGATCACGCCGACCGCCATGATCATCAACACGACGAGCGCGATCGCTCGGTGAAGTTTCATCGTCTCGGTTAGCTTACCGATCGTGGGTAAAGCGGAAGTTTTGCGTCTCGGATCCGTCACTTCGACGCAGGACGTGGCACGCAGGCTGCCGGTCGGCTCGATCGTGCTCGCGGACCATCAAACCGCGGGACGCGGACGCCTCGAGCGACGTTGGGAGGCGCCGGCGGGCACCGCCTTGCTGGTGTCTTTCGTCCTCAGGCCAGATCGAGTGCTGAGCCTTGCCGCCGGCGTTGCCGCAGCCGAAGCTTGCGGACCGCCGGTCACGCTCAAGTGGCCAAACGACCTTCTCGTCGGCGATCGCAAACTGGGCGGCATCCTGGTCGAGACGACGCAGGGCAAGGCGATCTGCGGTGTCGGAATCAACTTGAGCTGGGCGCCCGACGGCGCCGCGCAGCTGAATCAGCCACGCGATGAGGTGTTCGAGAAGTTGCGCGAAAAGATGGACGTGTGGACTTCGACTCCGGCGGAGCGTGTCCTGGCGCGATGGCGGGAGCTGTCAGCATCGCTCGGCCGGCGCGTGCGCGTTGACGTTTCCGGTCGCGCCATCGAGGGCGTCGCCGAGGACATCGGCCCGGACGGCGAGCTGATCGTCGACGGTCATCCCTTCATCGCCGGCAGCGTCACGCACATATGAGGGCCGCGATTTGCGGCAGGACTTCTCCTGACCGGCCATGGAGGACGACTTGCGCGAACCGGTCGAACGGCGTCGGTTCGGCGTTGACCACGATCATGCGAGCGCCGGCGCGCAGCGCCACCAGCGGAACCTCCGCGGCCGGGTAGACCACCAGCGACGAGCCGACGACCAGAATCACGTCCGCGTTTCGGGCCAGCTCGAACGCCTCCTGCACTGCGGCGACCGGCATCGGCTCGCCGAACAAGACCACGGTCGGCTTCAACCGTTGTCCGCCGCAGTTGCGACATCGCGGCGGCATCTCCACGTCGAGCCGCGCCTGAACGTCCGCGCGAGGCTCGAGACGGCCGCAGTCGAGACATTGCACTTTCCGCCCGGACCCATGCAGCTCGATCACGCGTTTGCTGCCCGAGTCCTGGTGCAAGCCGTCGGTGTTCTGGGTGATGACGGCAACGAGCCGGCCGGCCCCCTCGAGGTCGGCCAGCGCAACATGGCCTGGGTTCGGCTTGGCCACGAGCGCGACCCGGCCCCGGTCGCGCGACACCTTCCAGTAGGACTCGGGGTCGGCCAGGAAGCTGTCAATCGATGAGACCTTGACCGGGTCGTACTTGGACCAGAGGCCTCCCTCGCCGCGAAACGTGGGGATTCCGCTCTCGGCCGACACGCCCGCCCCGGTCAGGGCCACGCTGTGGCGCGCCGCGACCAGGAGCTCCGCCGCTCGCTCGATCATCAGACGAAGACGGGTTGAGTCGTGTAAAGCTGCAGCCTGCTCGTCTCATCAAGATAGTCCTGGATCCGAGCACGGACTTCGCCGGCACGCATCGATTCGGACATTGCCGTCGGCCGGTGTCGAATGCAGGGTCGGTGACGCCGGTTTGTAAGAGGGCTATGACCAGCAAGCCCGCGACCAGGCCGACGAGCGCGACGCGCCAGTCGCCCATCAGGTCGCCGGTATGTTAGGTGCGGTGACCTCAACCGTCCCCGAATCCCGGCGCATGGTCTTTCTCTACGTGGCGGCCGGGGCGGTTTTCGCGACGATCGCGGCCCGCGGCCTGACCGTTCCGCTCTACGCACACGACCTGGGCGCGAGCAGGTTTGCGGTCGGCGCCCTGTTTTCCGTCGCCACCATCGCCGCGGCGATCCTCTCTCTGCCATCCGGCGTGCTGGTGGACCGCTTCGGCGCCCGTACGCTGCTGGGCATCTCGCTGGTGCTCACGGCGGTCTCGCAGCTCGCGACCGCACTCACCCCCAGCGTGGCTCCTTTGTTTCTCTGGCAGATCATCGGCGGTCTCGCCGCCGGCGCCCAACAGTCGGCCGTGTTCAGCGCGGTCACCGAATCGGTGCCCAGGGGAAAGCTCGGGCGAGCGATGGGATGGCTGACGCTCTCGATGCAGCTCGGCTTTACTCTGGGCCCCGCCCTCGCCGGTCTTGCGCTCCGCTGGATCGATGTGCGGACCGACATCGCGCTTACGACCGCGCTGCTCGTCTTCACGATTCCAGGGGCACTGGCCACCAGCCAGACGCGTCAGCAAAGCGGCCAGGGGCTCTCGCTGCTCGTTCCGCTGCGAGCCCTGGCCAGGCAAGCGGCCTTCACGCCCGTGGTCATCGGGCTGATCAGCATGACGCTGGCCTGGGGCACGTTCGGCGCGTTCATCCCCATCTTCGCGAGGGAGGGCCTCGGCCTCCCAGCCGCCCAGGTCGGTTACCTGCTCGCGCTGCAAGCGGTGTTCAACGCCGGCTCTCGACCGATCGCAGGACGCCTCGTGGACCGGGCGCGCCGGCGGTGGCCGATCGTGCTGACAGGCGTCATCATCTGGTCCGCCGCCATGGTGGTGCTGGGCCACCTCACCGGTTTCCTGGTGCCGGCGATCGTGATCGCGGTCGGAACGCCCTTCATGGCGACGGCTTTCGTGGCGATCGGCGTCGTCTTCGGCGACCTCTCGAGCGCATCGACTCGCGGCGTCACCATGGGCATCTACGGCACGGTTCTTTTCGTCGGGCTCTCCGCCGGACCGCTGATCTTCGGCCCGATCGTCCAGAACGCCGGCTACTCCGCGGGATTCACCGCGTGTGCGGTGGTCGCGGTGCTTCTCGGACTGGTGATGGCTGTGATGCAGGCGGAGCCGCTGCGGCGGCGTTCAGAAGTTCGGCTCCCCCCGGCCGCGCCGGGGACCTGACGTATGCGGACAGCACCGCCTGGTGGCTCGGGAAGGCGATCTGGGGGAGCTCGTCCGGCGAGAAGAGGGCAACTTCCAGCATTTCCGGACCGGCGCTGATCGACTCGCCGTCGACCAGACGTCCGCGGTAGGCGATACCGATGATGCTCGACGCCGTCGTCTTCGCGATGTGATAGACGCCGAGCAGACCTGTCAGCACGACCTGTGCATTGATCTCCTCCGTGCACTCACGCACCGCGGCCGACGCGGGGTCCTCGTCATCGTCGACGAAGCCGCCGGGCAGGCACCACAGACCGTGGCCCGGCTCGATGGCGCGCCGGCCCAAGACGATGCCGCCGTCCGCCTCGACCACCACCGCGGCCGCCACCTTCGGATCGCGCCACAGGACGTAGCCGTCCTTCGGGCAAACCTCGAGCTCGCGTCCCTCGATCGTCTTCAAGACGAGCGCCGCGCCACAGTTGACGCAGAAGTGCGCCACGAGCTGGACTTTAGACCGGTTCGGCCTCTTGCCTCGCTGCGTGCGGCTTGGGCGCCGGACCTTTCATGTCGGCGACGCGGACCTGGTTGCGACCGCCCTGCTTGGCCGCATACAGCGCCTGGTCCGCACGGTCGATCAACTGTGTGAACAGCGCCGGATCGTCGGTCGCGGCCACGCCGATGCTGATGGTGAGCTTCAATCCGCCCGGAAAAGTCGCCGCGGCGACCTTCGCGCGAATCCGTTCCGCCAGGGTGCGTGCGCCAGGTTCCGTCGCCTCGTGCAGGATCAGCGCGAACTCCTCCCCGCCGTAGCGCGCGCAAACGTCGGACTCGCGCGCACCGGTGACCAGGATCTGGGCCAATTCCGCCAGCACCGCATCGCCGTTCAAGTGCCCATACGTGTCATTGACCTGCTTGAACTGGTCGAGGTCGATCATCAGAAACGCGATCGCGTTGTGGTGGCGGCGGGCTCGCTGCATCTCCTGCAGGAACCGCTGCGCGAGATGGCGGCGGTTGGGCAGCTTGGTGAGCTCGTCGGTGAGGGCGTTCTCCTCCTGAGCCTGGAAGAGCTGGGCGTGGCGGATGGCGATCGCCGCCTGGGAGGCGACTCCGTTCAGGAGGTCGGCCTGGTCCTCGGACAGCTCTCGCCATGCGTTCAGGTAGAGCTCCATCGCACCCATCAGCTGCCCCGAGCGCTGGATGGGAACCACCAGCACGTGTTGGGGGTGGCCGCCGGTGTCCAGGCCTGGCGCGGTTTGCTCGTCGAGCTTGACGACCAGTGGGCGCATCGCGGAAAGCGCCGAGCTCAAAGGTTCCTCGTCGATCTTGCGCATGCCGCCGCGCGCACGGGTATTGAGGTTGTAGGAAGCCTCGCGGTACATCTCGGCCTTGCCGGTTCTGATCAGGTACATGGCGCCGGCGACCGCGCCCATGATCCGGCCCGCATGGGTCAGGGCGACGTTGAGCACCTCCTCCAGGGCCAGCGAGGAGTTGACCGCGGAAGCGATCGCCAGCAGCAGCGCTGCCCGATCGCGGGCGCCGCTCTCGTCCGCCAGCGCGGCTTCGAGCTCGCGCGCCGTGCCGCGATTCCGCATGAGGGAGACGGTCAGGAGGATGAGGGCCATGACCAGAAAGACCGAGATGATCAGGAGTACGGCCGCGAGATCCAAGAGTCACTCCTATGGGGCCGGAAGTTGCCATAGGTTAACGCTGCAAAGTAGAAGTTGGTTCTATAAGAGCGCGGGGGATGACAGTTGTCGCGCGCAAGCGCGTTAAGGAAGCGGCCTACTGATTGCTCCCCCGCGAAACCCCCACCTCTCCCTTGCCACGCCGGGAGGCGTTTGGCGGGCGACGCCGGGTGACGGCCGGAGTAAATCCGGCCTCAGGCCCCACCCCGTCTACCGACGACCGCTCGACGTGCGGGGCTATACTCGGCCCGATCTGGAGCCCCTTTCTTTTGACGACCTTCCCCTTGGCGGCGAGTGGACCACGCGCCGCCGCACCGTCTCCGACGCAGAGATAGCACTGTTCGCCGGCGTCGCCGGCGACCTCTCTCCGCTCACCATCGAGGCTTCCGGAGACGGGCGCCGCCCTGCTCCGCCGGCCCTGGTGGTCGCCATGGCGGTCGGCCTGGGCTCCGTCGACACGCCCGTACCGATGGTCGCCGAGTGGGAGTGGCTGAACTGGAAGTTTCCCCGTCCAGTGCACGCCGGGGACACCATCTACGCCCGGTGGACGCTCACCCAGAAACGACCACCCGCCAGCGGCGCTCCGTCTTCGATCGTCGTCTGGCGAGTGGACGTCCACACCCTGGACGGCGCTCTTTGCGCCGAGGGCGAGATCGGCGCCAAGGTGAAGCGCGGGGTGGCCGCAGAGCGCCCACGCCCGTCCCCCGAGCCGCCGGCAGCCCCGAGCGCTCCACGACGGCGGCGCCGCCGCCCGCGGGCCAATGGGCCTGTGCCGGAGCCGCCCCCGGTCGCGGCACCGCCCGCCGCCACGGCCAAGCCCGAGCGAACCGCAGGGCCCTCGCGGAGACGCCGCCGCCGGCGTCCGTCAGGCTCAGGTGCCCGCGAGCGCGAGAACCCGGACGAGCACGAGCCGCGAGCGGCCCACGTGCCCGAGACAGCCCCGGCACCTGCCGCGGAGCCCGCTCCCACCTCCCCGGCGCGGCCAGCGAGCCGGAGGGGCTTGGGTGGGGTGCTGCGACGCCTGCGGAGGCCCACGCAGGCCTAGGCCGGAACCTCCAGCGCCTCCAGATACTCGATGACCCGGCGGGTCAGTTGGGTCGGGGTCGATGCGCCGCTGGTCACGCCGACCTTGGTCGCGCCCTTGAACCAGGCCAGGTCCAGGTCCTCCATCCGGTCGACGAGGTAGGCCGGCTTGTGGCCCAGCTTCTTGACCACCTCGACCAGGCGCAGTGAGTTGGAGGAACGGGTGCTCCCCACCACGATCACGAGGTCGACCTCTTTGGCGGCCTCGACTGCGGCCTCCTGGCGCTCCTGCGTCGCGCGGCAGATCTCGTTGTGGACCTCGGCCTGCGGGTAGCGCGCCTGCACCCGGCCGATCAGGTCCTCCGTGTCCCACACGGAAAGCGTCGTCTGGCAGGTCACGGCGATGCGGTCGCCTTCGAGCTCGAGCGCGTCGATGTCTCCGGGGTCCTGGACGAGGTGGACTCTGCCCGGCGCCTCCCCCACGACGCCCTCGGGCTCGGGATGTCCCTTACGGCCGATGTAAACCACGTGGTAACCCTTGCGGGCGAGGTCGGCCACCAGCTCATGCGTCCGGACGACGTCGGAGCATGTCGCGTCGACGGGGGTCAGGCCGAGCTCGACCGCGCGCTGCTTGACCTGCGGCGAAACGCCGTGGGCGGTGAAGATGACGGTGCCTCCTTGGATGTGCTCCAGGCCGGCCAGCCGGTTGGGCTGGTCGACCAGCTCGATGCCCTGGCGCTGAAGGTCGTCGGTGGCGTGAGTGTTGTGGACCAGCATGCCCAGCATATGCACCGGACCCTGCGTCTCTTCGCGCACGCGCTTGGCGATGCGGAACGCGTCCACCACCCCGTGGCAGTAACCCCGCGGCGTGATCTTCAGGACCTGCATCGCGGTTCCGAGTCTACGAGAGGCGGCCTACCGGATCCCCGCGAACAGGTCCGGCTCCGGCACGTTTGGACCTGGTTTGCCACGAACTAGCTGGAAATACTCTGTGCCGAATGCCAGCTCGTAGATCTGGCTTGCCATCGTCGCAAACCACGAGTTCGGATCGTTCTGGCTGACATGCGCCGCAAAAGCCTGGCGCTTGGCCTCGACATAGTCATGCACGTCGACCCGGGTCGTAATGAGCTCATCCGGTGTGCCGGCGAAGCGCATGTTCGGGTTTTGCATCCGCCGCGCCTCCTCAGGCATCTGCTTCATGAACTCCTCCATCCCGGAGCGCGGTATCGCGGTGTAGTAGAGCTTTTTAGGCAGCAGTCCTTCGCGCTCGAGCATGTCGAGGGCGGCGTTCGTCACGAAGTGCGCCTTGATGTGGTCGGGATGACCGTACACCCCGTCTTCCGCATACGTCACGACGACATCCGGGCGCTCCTCGCGCATGAACACCGCGAGCCTGCCCGCGGCCTCGCCGAGGTCGGCCTGGTGAAAGGAACGCGGGTCCTTGTTGTCGGGAGTGTCCACCATGCCGGAGTCGCGATAGCCGAGAAACTCCTGCCGGTCGACGCCCAGGATCTCATCCGCCGCCCTGAGCTCTTCGGTGCGGATCTCGCCCAGGCGCGGGCGCGATGCCGCCTCGTCCATGTTGTAGATCTCACCTGCTTCGCCACGGGTCGCGGTGACCAGCACCACGCGCTGGCCGTGCGCCTTCGCCTTCATCATCACGCCGCCGGTCGAGATCGCCTCGTCGTCGGGGTGCGCGTGAACCAGTAAGAGCGTTCCCATCTACAGGAGCAACGCGTCAGCCAGCTGCTGAATTCCGCCGTGGCCCGGACCGGGGATCGTGCGGTCCGCCGCCGCGACCACCTCCGGCGGTGACCCCTCGACGGCAATCCCCAGGCCGGCCCACGCGATCATGGAGGCGTCGTTACGGCCGTCGCCGACAGCGACCACCTCGCTCTGCGCGACGCCCAGCCGCTCCGAGAGAAAGCGCAGGGCGGAAGCCTTGTCGCTCTCCACGCTGGTGAACTCGATGTACTCAGGCACCGATGTCGCGACGTTGAGCCTGCCCTCCCAGCGACGCCGAACATCGGGCAACAGCGCCTCTGCCTTTTCAGCCGCGGTCACGATGACCAGCTTGGGCGTGGTCGGGCCCATCGCCCTGTCGAGGTCGCCGACGACGTTGATCTCCATGCCCGCGTGGTCCGCGTATTGATGCGCCTCACGCCGGTCACGCTCGACGATCAGCTGGTCATCTCGGTATGCCTGGACGTGGAGGTCTCGCTCGCGCGCGAACCGGACCACCTCCATCGCCAGCTCATGCCCCACGCCGTGATCGAGCAGAACGGCGCCGTCGACGGTGCGAACCTCGGCGCCCTGGTAGCAGATGATCGGACCCTCGAGGCCGAGCCGTTTCACCCAGGGCACTGCGCCAGGAAAAGGACGCCCGGTGCACGCGACCGCGGTCACCCCGGCCGACACGATGTGGCCCAGCGCTTCGACATCGCGCGGGTCGAGGTTCAGGTGCATGTCAAGGATCGTGCCGTCGAGGTCCAGCGCGAGGAGTTTGTATCGGGTGGCTAAAGCTATCGCTTGACCTCGGGGTTGACCAGGTTCGGCGGGCGGCCGCCGCGCACGGCCGTCGCCATGTTGCGCGCGGCCATCGCGGACATCTCGGAGCGGGTTCGTATGGTGGCGCTGGCGATGTGCGGGGCGAGCACCACGTTGGGCATCGGAATCAGATGAGGATGCACCGCGGGCTCGCGCTCGTAGACGTCAAGGCCCGCACCGGCCAGCTTGCGCGCTTTCAGCGCTTCGACCAGGGCCGCCTCGTCTATGACCGGCCCACGCGAGGTGTTGATCACGATCGCGTTCCTTTTCATCGCGTTGAACTGCGCGGTGCTGAGGAGGTGCAGCGTCTCCTTGGTCAGCGGCACGTGGACCGAGATGAAGTCCGACTCGGCGATCAGCCGATCCAAGCTCGAACGCGTGGCGTTCAGCTGCTGCTCGGCCTCCGGCGGGAGCGGCTGTGGATCGTAGTAGAGGACTCGCATGTTGAAGCCCTTCGCGCGGTGAGCCACTCCCCGTCCGATTCGCCCGATGCCGATGATGCCAAGCGTCGCGCCGTACACGTCCTGGCCCAGCATCATGTCGATCGCCCAGCCGTGGAAGCCCGCGCTACGCGTGAAGTTGTCCGCCTCGACGACCCGACGTGCGGTCGCCATCAGGAGGGTGAAGGCGAAGTCGGCCGTTGCGTCATCCAGAACTCCGGGCGTGTTGGTCACCATCACCTTGTGCGCGGTGGCGGCCGCAACATCGATGTTGTCGAAGCCGACCGCGACGTTGCTCACGCACTTGAGGCCCGGGCTGGAGAGCACCGTTTCGCGGATCGGGTCCATCAGCTGGCTGACGATCCCCATGCAGCCCTCGGCGGCCTGGCGGATGTTCGCCTCGTCGAGCGGGCGGTCGGGCGGGTAGGAGACGACTTCCGCCGCCTCGGCGAGGATGGCGGGGCCTGGGTCAAGGATGGCATGCATCAGCAGGACTCGAGGCCGGCCGCCTGTGCTCATGGATTCAGTCCCAGCTCCTGTGCGATCGGCTTCAGGGCATCGCGGACGATCTCCACGTGCTCGTCGAAGGGTATACCGAGTCGCTCCGCACCGGCGAGCAGCTCTTCGCGATGCACTCCTCGAGCGAAGGCCTTGTCCTTCATCTTCTTGCGCACGGTGCTCGGCTCGACCGCGCTCAACGACTTGTCCGGCTTCACGAGCGCGCACGCGATGATGAACCCGCACATCTCGTCGACCGCATAGAGCGCCTTGCGAGCGCTGGTGTCACGCGGCACGTTCAGGTAGTCGGCGTGCGAGGCGATGTCGCCGAGGATGTCTTCCGGCCAGCCCTTCTCGCGCAGCATCTCGATGCCGCGCATCGGGTGGAGCTCGGCGGTCGGTCCTGACTCGTAATCCCAGTCGTGGATCAACCCGAGGACGGCCCAGCGATCTTCGTCCTCACCGAAACGTCGGGCGTAGGCGCGCATCGCCGCCTCGACGCTGCGCATGTGGCGGCGCAGCTGGTCCGACTTTGTCATCGAGGTGACGAGCTCCCACGTTTCCTCGCGCGACGGTGTCGTCACAGGATCTCCTTGAGCGCCGCCAACAACCCTTCGTGCTGGTCTCGGGTGCCGACCGTGATGCGGATCCAGCCCGCGATCGGCTCACGATCGTAATGGCGGACCAGGATTCGGTGCTCGCGCAAGGCCGCGACAACTTCAGCGGCCGGCTTCGGCGGTTTTGCAAAAACGAAATTCGCGGAAGACGGCACCAGGTCGAAACCCAGCTCGGCGAGTGCGCCCGCCAGGATGCCTCGATTCTTGACAACCTCGGAGACGAGCTTGCGGTGGTGTTCCTCATCCTCAATCGCAGCGACCGCCGCGGCTATGGCGAGCCGGTCGACGTTGTATGAATCCTTGACCGAATCTATGGCCTCGATCACGTCGCGCGGGCCAAGAGCGAAGCCGATGCGCAGGCCCGCGAGCCCGTATGACTTGGAGAAGGTCCGGAGCAGCAGCACGTTTTCGTGATGCTCGAGCAGCGGCAGGCATGAATGCGCCGCAAAGTCAACGTATGCCTCGTCTATAGCGACGATGCCCGAGGATGCGCCGACCACCGCCTCGACCTCCTGAGTCGCGAAGAACGCGCCGGTCGGAGAGTTGGGGTTGACGATGAGCTTCAACGAGGCGGGTTCGGGCGCCAGGCTCGGCGGCAGCTCCCACGGAAGTTCGGTCGGATGCGGTGATGGGATCGCCTCGTGGATGCGGCATAAAGGCTCGAACAGGGGATAGGTCGGCGTCGGAAATGCGACGCGGTCGCCAGCGTCCACAAAGGCCCGAAAGCAGAGATCGATGAGCTCGTCACCGCCGTTGCCGACGGTGACCTGCGCCGGATCGAGCCCATATCGGCGCGCGATAGCCTCGCGCGCAGGCGCCGCGGTTGGACTGGGATAGAGCCGCAGGGAATCGTTGGCCGCCGCCTTGATCGCCTCGATCACCCTCGGCGACGGAGGCAGGGGCGACTCGTTGGTGTTGAGCTTGACCCAGCCTTCGCCGTCCGCCGGCTGCTCGCCCGGCGTGTATGGCTCGAAGCCCTGGAGGGTCTTCCTTACGACGCTTTTCGGCATTCGAGAAGAAACGTTTCCAGGGCCAGTCGCGGGCTGACGTTCTGCTCGAGATAACCGAGCGTGTCGTACGACAGCTCGAGCAGCCGCGCCCACCGCCCTTTCTCGTGGCCGTGCGCGGCGAGCATGCGGCGCCGGAGCTCGATCTGCCAGCTCGCGATCGCAAACAGGGCGGGATCTTCCTCGTCGCCTTCGCTGCGCCGCCAGCCCATCTGCTCGGAATCCAGCTGCGCCGCGACATGGAGCGGAACGTCCGCGGGCGCCCCGAAGATCTCTTCCAGGCGGCGCGTCCACGCGTGATGCAGCTCGATCACGCTCTCGTCGCGCGCTCTCCGCAGCGCCCAACCCGGCCTCCCGCCCGACAGCTCGGCCAGCAAGCTCGCCCGCGCCGCCTCCAGGCCGTGCCGGACGAGCAGCTTCTCGATCTCGGGCGCGGGCACCGGGTGGAAGAACACCCGCTGGCAGCGCGAGACCACGGTCGGCAGCACGACGAAGGGGTTGAGGCTGGGTGTGGTCAGGACGATGACCCGGTGCGGATGCGGTTCCTCGAGCGTTTTGAGCAGCACGCCCTGGTCCTGGTCGCGCAGCCTGCCGACGTTGACGACGAGCGCGACTCTGCGCACTCCGACCGCGGGCTTCAGGTTGAGGAAGGCTTGCAGCGAAAGCTTGATCCGATCGTCCTCCCAGTAATCGGGGTGCCTTGTAAGCGGCGCCTCGGGGAGCAGCGCCGATGCGAGGGCGCGCGCGGCGGTCGACTTGCCGAGGCCTCCCTCGCCGACGAACAGGTAAGCGTGCGCAAGGCGCTCTGCCTTGAGCTGCGAGCGCAGCTGGTCCAGCGCCTGCGAGTGCCCGATGAGGCCGTCAAATGGGTCCGCCCCAGACAATTCCACTGACAAAAGGTATCGCCGGTCCCCCAACGGGTGCGCCTTACCCTTCAAACATGGCCTCCGCGCGTGACTCCTCGGCGCTCCCTCTGGCCGGCCGCACCCTGCTCGTCACCGGCGCCTCGAGCGGCAGCGGGCTGGCCGGCGCGCTCGCGTGGCACCGGCTAGGCGCTGAGATCCTCGTCGGATCACGCAGAGCGTCGAGCAGCGCGGACGTGGCGAACCGGATGGGGAATGTTCGTGTTCATCCGTTCGTGGCAGATCTCGGCGACCCCACCAGCATTGACGCCGCGCTCGACAATCTCGAGCGTTCGGGCGTCACGACGACCGACATCGTCCATTTCGCGGCGGGTGGCCTGGAACCGATCCTGCGGCCACTCCTGCGGCTCACCGCCGGACTGCGGCGAATGGCCCCTTCCAAGGAGCGCGACGAGGCCTTCGCGGAGGGCCGGGCGGAGATGGAGCGGCTCGTCGCCTCGGCCTCCGGAGCAGGCATGGCCGTCAATTACGATGGGCCCAGACGGTTGCTGGGGCGAATCGGGCCGGCGATGCCCTACGGAGGCCGGATCATCCTTTTCGCGAGCGTCTGGTCGGAAATGGCGGGCGCCGGCTGCCCGGCCTTCTACAGCTCGGTGGCCGACAGCAAGACGCGCCTCGAGCAGTGGCTGGACACCGAGGCGCGCGAGTGGGCGCCCAGGAAGATCGCCGCCACCGTCGTGGTCGCGCACGTGATCAGCGACACAAGCACGGGAAGGCTGATCGACCGGAACATCGCTCCACTTATGACGCCGGAAGACCAGTCCGCCTTTCGTGCTGTTTACGTCACGACGGAGCAGACCATCACCGCGACGACCCGACTTCTGCTGGGGCCGTCCGGCCCGACAGGGATGCTGCGCCGGGTCTACCAGGTGGGGTCCGACGAACTGACCGACGCTCTCGATCGCGAGGTTCGGGCGGTCGCGTCACGGGTCCCCCTGTAGGCGGCCGCGAGGAGGCTGCAGCGAGGTCTTGGCCGCCTCAGCGGCCTGGCGCGCCCCCGATTCCTCCCGCTCCCTGGCGAGTCGCTGGGCCCGGCCCTGCAACCAGACTTCGCGGATGCGCTGGAGCGCTGTGATGTTGGTGACGATGGCGAGCAAGAAGACGACGCCGTAAAGCACGGGGCCGCCGATCAGCAGCCCGATCACGGTCACGACGACTCGTTCCGGCCGCGCAAAGAGGCCGGTCTCACACGTAAAGCCCAGGCTCTGGGCTCGAGCCCGCACGTAGCTGACCAGGAACGAGCCGGCCAGCGCGGCCATCGTCGCGAGGACGAGCCACCGCTGCAGGGGGCCGTTGATGGTGACGAAGTACGCCGCGAGGCCTAGGTAGATCGCCCCTTCGGAGTAGCGGTCGAGGGTCGAGTCGAGAAACGCGCCATACGGGTAGCTCGCCTTGGTCGAACGCGCCAGCGCGCCGTCGAGGATGTCGCAGGTGCCGGCGAAGATCAACACCACCCCGGCCCACCGCAACTGTCCGAATGCAGCCAGGCCGGCGGCGAGAAAAGTCAGCGCCACGCCGACGACGGTGATCTGATTTGGCGTCAAAAGCGTCCGTCCGAGGGCAGACATCAGCGCCTCGGCCCTGCGCCTCACCCACGCTTCAAACCGCGTTGTGAACACGTGACACCTCCAATGCCACCGCGGGTTGCGCGGCGAGCGCCTTGCGCGCTTCCTGATAGACACCGACGATCTCTGACGCGACCACGTCCCACGAATACCTCCGTGCCTTGTGCAGCGCGTAGTCCGACAGGCGGCGACGCAATTCGGCGTCGCGCGCGAGGATCACAAGCGATGCCGCCAGCTCACGCCAGTTCTTCGGTGGCACGGTGATGCTGTCCTTTCCGGACTCGAGGACCGACATGTATCCGGGGACCTCAGTGGCGACTACGGGAAGGCCGCTCGCCAGCGCCTCGAGGAGCACGATGCCGAAGCTTTCGGCCCCGGTCGCTGGAGCGCAGAAGATGTCGGCGGTGTTGTAGTACCTCGGCTTCACGGTTTCAGGCACATAACCCGCCATCACGACGTTGGACAGCCTGTGCCGCGCGATGTACGACTCGGCTCGTCCGCGCAGTGGGCCGTCGCCGACGATGATCAATCGGGCGTGCGGGATGCGCGAGATCATGGCTCGATATGCGCGCAGCAGATCGCCAAGTCCCTTTCGTTTCTCCAGCCGGCCGACGAAGAGGATGTTCAGGTTGTCGTCTCGCAGATGGCGGATGGGAGTCACGTCTGGGTTGTAGACGTCGAGGTCGATGCCGTTCGGAATCACGCGCATCGGAAAGTTCGGGAAGTAACGGTTCACAAACGCGCGGGCCGGCTCGCTCACGGCTATCGCGCGATGGAGGTGCCCGAGGTACGGCTGCAGCAACGGCCGGCCGTAGTAGTACCCGACGTTCGAACGCGCATACGCGTGAAAGGTCCCCACGTTGGCGGTGGTTGACATCCGAAGCATGGTCATGGGCAGCGCGGGCATGAGCGGCTCATGGAAATGAAGGACGTCGAAGCGCTCGTCGGCAACGATGGCGGCGACCTGGTTGGCGAGGTGAAAGCTGAGCGTGATCCGGGCGACCGAGTCGTTGGCCGGGATGGCAATTGGTGTGCCGATGCGGTAGAAGCGCGCCTTGTCGAATCCGACGTCTGCGCGACTGGACGGTGCAAAGATTCGCGCCTCGTGTCCCGTCTCGGTCAGACGCCGGGCCAGCTGGCGGACGTGGTCGTTCACGCCGCCGGGCGACGCGAAGTCGTAAGGCGAAACGAGTCCTACTCGCATCGACATGCCCCGCGCCTTTTCATGGCGAGCCGGCCCAGATGCGATGCGGCACGTGCCACTGCTCCGGGTGGTGCTGGATGAACTGCTCGATGCGGCGCAGCAAGGCCTGGGTCGCCTTGACCTGGTCCGCCCGGGCATTGCCCGTCGACTCCGCGAAGACCAAGGGCGCAACTTCGACCTGGTACGTGTCGTCCGGCAACCTGTACACGCACACCGGAAACAGTGGCGTCCCCAACCGCAGCGCGATCGCCGCGGGACCGAGAGGGATGGGGGCAAGCCTGCCGAAAAAAGGCATCAGGTAGCCCGTGCCCGTGATGTCGCGGTCGATCGCGGTGATCACCATCTCCTGGTCTCGCAGCGCATCGAGCACCTTGCGAATGCCGCCATGGTCGAGCGTCAATACGCTGATCCCCAGGCGCGCTCTCGTATCCCGATACCACTCGAACAGCGGGCGGGGCTCCAGCTCCTCGGCGAAAAAGCTCACCGGCGCAAGCGTCGCCGACCAGATCGCGGCCGCGACCTCGTACGACCCCATGTGACAGGAGACGACGAGAACTCCACGACCATGGGCTCGCGCCTGCTCGAGATACTCCCAGCCGTTCACCTTGAGACGCGGGCGCATGGCTTCGACCCTCGCCAGCGGCAGCTGCATCAGGTCCGCGTAGGCCTTGGCGTGGTTGCGGAAGTTGAGCCACGAGATGCGCCGGAGCTCGTTGCGGTCGTTGGCCAGCTCGGGACACGCGATCTTGAGATTGAACTCCAGCCGTGGACGCGCGAGCGGCGAAAACCACCAGGCGAAGCGCGCCGCGAACACAGCCAGCGCATACGCCCAGGGCCGCGGCATGTGCTGCACGATCGACTGCACCGCTTTGAAGCCGCGGTATTGAACCGCTGTGATCGCTCGCGAAAGGCGATAGCGCCACAACTAGCTGAACATGGGACGAAAGGCGTACCACTGATCGGGACGCTCCTTGATGAAATCCTCGAAGCAGTCGATGATCCTCTGGGTCAGGCTCTCCTTGGTGTCGGAAGGCGACCACGCCAGTGGTTCATGCACGTGGCCGTGGTACTTGCCGTCCCCGATCCCGTAGACGAACGTGGGGACGAGCGCGGCGCCCGTCTTCAAGGCGAAAGCGGCGGGACCGCTCGGAACAATCGCCTGGCGACCGAAAAACCGCACCTTCACGCCGGGACCTTGTTCCAGGTCGCAGAGCAACGCGACCATTCGGTTGGCAGCCAGCGCCGCCACGATCGATCGCACGGCCGATCGGCCGAGCGGGATGACGTCCATGCCCAACCTGCGACGCGTGCCAACGATGGCATCGTCGAGCGATCCCGGAAAGCGTTCCGCCACGGCACTGATCGGGTAGCCCTGCACCGAGGCAAATGCGGCCGCCATGTCCCAGGAGCCCATGTGCGGGAGGGCGAGGATCAATCCGCGCCCGGCGGAAAGGCTCTCATCCAGGTGCTGCAGGCCGTCAGCCGACATCCGGGCGTTGACATCCTCAGGCGAGAGGTCGCCCATCAAGAGAAAGTCCATCAGCATCCGCCCGTAGTTCTGGAAGGCCCGTTTGGCGACTTGCGCCGCGCGCGGGTCGGACCGGTCGACGCCTAGCACCGTCGCGTAGTTGTCCAGGGCGGCATGGCGCTGGGCCGC
>WNGL01000231.1_pt1 | contig 63877 bp, 65 predicted proteins | sample 5400591 | NCBI WGS metagenome assembly WNGL01 (sample SAMN13153377, study PRJNA577476) | soil metagenome | isolation source: 80 cm soil or saprolite under Garry oak tree replicate 1 | place: USA:California | collected 2016-06-15 | reverse complement strand
GGAGGGGCTCAACTCGAAGATCCGGCTCATCAACCACCGGGGCTACGGGCACCACTCGGCCGCCGCGGTCATCGCGATGATCTACCTGTGCTGCGGAGGGATCACGGTCCGGCTACCCACGGAAAGGTGAGGAGAACCTCATCTTGCAGGCGGTCACTTTCGGAGAGGAGCCGCCGGAATTGAAGGCTTGAATGGCATAGCAGTACCGGGCTTCGGGGTTGAGGCCGCTCTCCACGACGGAGGTCTCTGTTGGTCCCACTGTCGGGGCCAGGGTAGGCCCGCGGAAAATGCGGTAGCCCTCCACCCGATCCACGCCAGTCCAATTGAGCTCGATGGTGTGTTGGTCCACGGCCGCGGCGGAAAGGCTCGGGACGGGTGGGGCCGCGAAGGGAGGCCCCGACGACGGTGTCTCGGACGACGGAGATCCGCTCCCCGGCACCCACGCCGGATCCTGGTTCGGGCCGGTTGTGTGGGTGATCTGTTCCTCCTTCCCAGTGCCGCTGGCCGGAATGACGAAGATCTGGCGGTTCCCGCTGGCGTCATCGGCATCGAACGCGATCCACCGGCCGTTGGGCGACCAAGCAGGGTCCTGGTCATCGGCCGCATCGTCGGTCAGAGGCCGGGAGTTGGTTCCATCCGCGTTCGCCACTATGATCTCGTGGTGCCCGGACATCCCCCCCTGGAACGCCAGGGCCTTGCCGTTGGGTGACCAGGCAGGTTCCTCCGCGACGCCCGAGACCGATGTGACCTGGGTCGGCGTCGCCGACCCACCCGTGTTCACCACCCAGATCTGCTGGCTCCCGGAACGCGCGCTGTTGAAGGCGATCCTGGTCCCATCTGGAGACCAGGCGGGATTGAGGTCGGGACCTCTGGTCAGTCGAACCGGGGCGGTGGCCCCCGCCAGGGTCATGACGTAGATCCCTTCACTTCCCGGGGTATCGGTGTCGAAGGCGATCCGAGCCCCGTCGGGAGACCAGGCGGGGTCCTCGAAGCTCAGCGGGGAGGACACGAGGAGGGTCACATCCGTCCCGTCGCCGTTCATGACATAGATGTCTCGATGGCCGCTGTCGAACGCGACGCGGGTCCCGTCCGGCGACCAGGACGGGTCGTCCCCCGACACACCGGACGGTCCGACCGATTGCGGGCCGGCCTTGCCACCCGGACGGATCACCGCGATCACAGCGTGGTTGGAGTCGAAGGCGATCCGTCCCTGGAGCTTGCCCCCACCACCTTGCGAACCGTGCGTCGGAGAGGCCGGGGTGGATGGAGGCGGCGGGGACGAGACCTGAGGCATCGTGCCCCCGTGGCGCCCTGCCAGGACCACCGCGACGATTCCACCGGCCACCACCACGGTGGCCGCCAGGAGCCCCAGGACCAATGGAACACGACGCCCCGATCGCGCAGTCGGCGGAGGCACATGGACGGCATTGGAGGGGACGCCGAAACCCTCGTGGGGCAGCGACGCGTCTCCTGGAAACGGCTGCGCGGCAGAAGCGAGGGGCCCCGCGGCCATGCGGGTCTCCTCACGGGCGCGGACGTTCCGGACGCGGCAACAGCCGCCGCCTTCTCCATCGGGGCCACGGGAGCGGGGCCGGTGGTGGGACCGCTCCTCGCGTCGGGCGCAATGCCGGGGGTGGGTGAGCCCACGCCGGCCTCTTCCTGGCCCGTCGCCATGGCGGCCCTGGCCGAGGCCATCAATTCCCCGCTCGTTCGCTGCCGGGCCTCCCGGTCTTTCGCCAGACCCCTGGCGACCACGGCATCGAGCTCGGCCGGGAGGTCGGGTCGTGCCCCCCTCAGGCCGCGTGGTGGCTGGAACAGGTGCGCCGCGATGACCGCGGCCTGCGAGTCGAATACGAATGGAGGGGAGCCGCACAGACACTCGTACAGGACGCAGGCTAGCGAGTAGACGTCCGCCCTCGAGTCCAGCTGCTCGCCCCCGAAGGCCTCCGGGGCGGTGTAGGCGATCGTGCCCACGAAGTAGCCGGGACGGGTCAACTGCGTGCTCGCGTCCATCGCTTTGACCACGCCGAAGTCCGAAAGGAAGACTTCCTCGTCCGGATCCCGAGGGTGGCCAATCAGGATGTTGCCCGGCTTCACGTCCCGGTGGACAAGCCCCCTCCGATGGGCCGCGTCGAGGGCGCTTCCCACCCGGCTGAGGATGGACAGGATCCTGGAGGTGTCGAGGCGGCCTTCCCGTTCGATGATCGTGGCGAGGTCGGTGCCGTCAACGAATCGCATGGCGATATACAGCTCGCCATTGGAGTCGCCCGCGTCGTACACGGGGATGATGTTCGGATGTTCCAGCGCGGCAGCGAGGCGTGATTCCCGGACGAAGCGGTTGCGGAAGGCTTCGTCATCGGCGAGGTGATGGGCCAGAACTTTCAGGGCCACCTTGCGTTGAAGGTGCAGATGCTCGGCCAGGTACACCACGCCCATGGCCCCGCGCCCGATCAGTGACTCGATGCGGTACGAGCCGAGGACCGCTCCGATGTGGTGATCGCCTGGCATGGCGCGGCAGTTCTAGCATGGCTCGCGCGCCCCAGGAAAGGTGGACCGTTTCCGCAATGACCTTCCACTTCGCGGCCGGTTGTCCACTCGGTGGATCGTCGGACGGGACACCACTTCATTGCAAACACGGTCCTGAACGCAGCGGCATGTTCACCGGTCCAGCCGGGCGACGAGCTCCTCGACCTGCCCCGGCTTCACCCCTCCCAGAATCCGGAAGCGGAGCTCCCCCGCAGGATCCGTCACCACCGTCGACGGGATCCCCTGGATGCCGAAGGCCAGCGCGAGCTTGGAGCCGGGGTCCTCGAGGACCGGGTAGGTGACCCCGTACTGGTGGAGGAACGTCATCGCCGCCGACACGCTGGGCGGCCAGTCCCCGCCGACGTAGTGGACGCCGACGACCAGGACGCTTAGGGACCGCAGCTTCTCCCAGGTCCGCTCCAGCGCCTCCGCCTCCGTCCGGCACGGCCCGCAGTACGGGTTCCAGAAGTTCACCACCACGATCTTGTTCCGATACTCGCCCGCGGAGAGCCGGCCGCCGTCGATCAGCTCGCCAGCCAGCGACGGCATCCGGCCCGAAACGTCGACCACCCCGGCCGTCGGTGCGTGCGAGCACGCCACGGCCGTCACGAGCAGGAGGGCACCGAACCTGCGCACGGCGAGAAGCTAGCAGCCGTGGGCGTGGAGGTGGAGGAGCCGGCCTGTAAGCCGGATTCTGTGCCGGCCCTCGCGGGCCGGCGGCGGCCATCTCTCTGAGCCTCGCCTCGCGGCGGACCCCGGGGGCGCCCCCATATGCCGAACGCCCCTCGTGCGGCCTACCCGGGAGCTCGGACGGGCCGTCCTCGAGCGCTCCCTGCTTGGCCTTGCTCCGGGTGGGGTTTGCCGAGCCGGACCGGTCACCCGGCCCGCTGGTGAGCTCTTACCTCACCGTTTCACCCTTACCGCCGCGGCCCGAGGGCTGCGACGGCGGTCTGCTCTCTGTGGCACTGTCCGCAGGTCACCCTGCCTGGGGGTTACCCAGCACCCTGCCCTGTGGAGTCCGGACTTTCCTCGACCCAGGTTCCCCGAGCCGCGGCCGCCCGGCCGGCTCCTCCGTTCCCGAGTATACGAGGGCGCCCGACGGCCTCCGGCTCTTCGATACCCCCTGCTTATGATCGCTGGTGGCCCGGACCCGAGCCCTCCGCGTTGCATCGCTGCTGCTCGCAGGCCATGTGGCGTGCGCTCCCCGGTTCACCGCCCCCACGGACGCCGTACCCCAGGAACAGCTGCATCCGATGGCCGCCGCGCTCACGCTGCTCTCGGTGCGCCAGGCGGTGTCGAACTTCCTGGAGGGATACGCGGGGTCCCAGCAGGACGACGCCAGGCTGCTGGAGCAGTCCGTGGCGGGTCCCCGGCTTCGGGAATGGGTCCGGTGGATCAAGGTCCAGAACGACAACCGGACCGGAACCGTCGAGGGCAGGACGGTGATCCGAAGCATCGAGGTCCTGGGGCCGCACGGCACGGCCGGCGACCAGTACCTGATGCAGGTGGACGCCATCGTGCACTTCACGGCCACGGAGCCGGGGGCGAAGCCGCAGACCATCGACCGGCAGGTCCTCGGGCAGGCCCTGGTGGCCCGCACGGCGAGCGGCGGATGGGGGGTGGCCGACATCATCCGGGACGGCCAGCAGCTGCGCCTGCAGATCCACACCCTTCCCCCGACCATCGTGACCAGCAGCCACGGGCTGACCGTGCGGGCGAAGAGCGTATTCATCTTCGGCACGACGTGGGTGGTGAACCTGGTCGTGGACAACCGGAGCGCGACGCCGCTGCTCGCCGTGCCCAAGCTGATCTGGATCCGCTCCGGAAAGGTGGTGGCCAAGGCTCAGTCGCTGGACGAGCGGCTGGAAAACCCCGTACCGTCGGGCCAGCGGGTGCTGACCCAGATCACCGCGGCACCCGGGGACTCCGTTCCCGTCCAGGCGCTGCTCCAGATCGCCTTCCTCACGCCGCAGCGGGGCCTGCTGAAGGGGCAGCTGTTCCTGCCGTTCGGGCCGCAGGGAACGCCCGGCGGTCCGACCGGGCCGAGCGGGGCGAGTGGGGCGACTGGAGGAAGCGGCCCGACGGGCGCTAGCTAGCGGTCCCACAGGCGGGGGGACGGCCGCGGCGGGCGGTACGTAGCCCCCTCCGTCGCCAGCCACCGGTTCACGCCCTCGTTGGCCAGCTTGTCGGCCTCCCGGTTCTGCTCCCGGGGGACGTGCCGGACCTCCCACCGCCGGAACCCCCCGAGCAGGCGCCGGGCCTCCTGGTGCAGCACCTGCAGGGTGGGGTTCTTCACCCGGAACCGCCCCGCGATCTGCTCCACCAGCAGCCGGCTGTCGCTGCGCACGCTCACCGAGGTCGCCCCCAGCTCCGCGGCCCGGCCCAGCCCCGCCAGCAGGGCCCGGTACTCCGCGACGTTGTTGGTGGCCACCCCGATGCCCTCGGCGATCTCCGCCAGGACCTCCCCGTCCGGAGTGCCCACCACGGCGCCGATGCCGGCCGGCCCCGGGTTCCCGCGGGCCGCGCCGTCGCAGGAGACGATCAGGCGAAGATCAGGATCCGACGGCAGTACTCACACCTCTTCACGCCCTCGGTCCGCTTCAGGCGGTCCAGCTCCATGGCCGAGAGCTTCTGGTGGCACCCCTGGCACACCCCGTCGACCAGGGCGGCGGCGCCCACCCCCTTCTTCTGGCGGCGGAGGTCCTCGTACAGCTCGAGCAGCTCGGGATCGAACTCCGCCACCAGCAGGTCACGTTCTCCCACCCGCGAGGCCAGCGACCGGCCGATGTCCTCCAGCTCGGCGGCCGACTCGCCCAGGATCCCGGTGAGCCGGTCCCGGAGCTCCTGGACCTCCGCCTGCGCCGCGTCCAGCCGCTCGTCCAGGACCTCCTTCTGCTCCATCAGCTCGAGCAGGTTGTCCTCCAGGCGGGACCGCCGCCCCCGCAGGCTGGCCACCTCGTGCTGGATGGCCTCCAGCTCCTTGGGGTTGGCCACCGAGCCGTCGTACAGGCGGGCCTCCTCCGCATTGGCCTTGCGGGTCAGGGAATCGGTGTCGCTCTCCAGCCGGCGGGACTCCCGCTCCACGGCGTCCAGCTCCAGGCGGACGTCCCCCGAGCCCGCCTCCGCCGCGTCCAGCTGCTGGCGGATGGCGCGCACCTCCTGCCCGGCCTCCAGGGCCTCCCGCCGGCTCCGCATCCGGTCGACGGCGAGGTCCAGCTCCTGGAGCTTGAGGAGGCGGTCGAGGCCCTTCAGCGCCGTGGACATGGAACGCACAGGGTAACGAATCGAGGGGCACGCTCGGAGCGGGTGCTCCGAGCACAGGGGCGCAGGGTCGGGGTTTGGCCGGAAGGGCTCGACCCCGGGAGGGGCCGAGCCCTCTTTCCGACCGGGGGGGTGTGCCCGATGTATCGGCGGACGGGGCGAGGGGTTGAGAGGGAAGCGCGCTTCGGGCCCAGAACTGGCCGAACGGTGGAGGAACACCCCGCATCCGGGGGATGTCGCCGCTTCCCCGTTCGGACCTTCCTCCAGCCGGGGCTCCAGGGGGCCGTGAACGCCAGGTCGGGCCGCCGGAGCGCCTGACCACGCGACCACCCGAACAGGGGCCTCGAGGCAACTCAAGCCCCCCGCGTCCGCCGGCCGATGCCTCCTGCAGCGAGGAGGTCGATGGCCGGATCCCAAACACGGGAGCGCATCGAGCGCGAGGCCCGCGTTTCCGGGCTGCGCGACTTCCGCACGCCTTCGCTGGAGGCGGTGGAGCGCCGGCGCAAGGAGCTGTGGACCGCCATCCTGGTGCTGTTCCTTGTGGTGGCCGCCGCGATGGTGGTCGCCTCCGCCCTCCCCGCGGTCTCCCGCTCGGACTCGTGGTTCTCCCCCCAGATGCTCCGGGTCTCCCTGCTGGTGCTGGCCATCGCGTTCGGCGCCTACGCGGTGGAGAAGGAGCACCACCTTCGCCGGCTGTCCCGGCTGCTGATCGACGAGCGGGTCCTGACGGCCGCGCTGTCGAACCGCCTGAAGGAGATCTCCGCGCTGATGACGGCGGGGAAGGCCATCAACTCGGTGCTCGAGCTCCACGACGTCCTGGACATCATCCTCTCCAGCGCGCTCGACCTCCTGGAAGGGCACGACGGGTCGATCATGCTGCTGGAGGACCCCGACCAGCTGGTCGCCCTGTGCGTTCGGGGGAACGACGCGGCTAGGGAGGCCCGGGTAGCCGTGGGCGAGGGCATCGCCGGCTACGTGGCCCAGACCAGGGAGCCGCTCCTGCTCTCGGGGAAGGCGGACCCGGCGCAGTTCTCCAACCTCGCCTCGCGAACCGTGCCGGTGCACTCGGCGATGTCCGTGCCGCTGATCAACCGAGGCGAGATCCTGGGCGTGCTGAACGTGAACGCCGCCCCCGGCCGCGAGTTCTCCGAGTACGACCTGCGCGCGCTGACCCTGTTCGCCGAGCACGCCGCCGTCTCCATCGCCAACGCCCGCCTGTACGAGCACGAGCGGGAGCGGGTGTCCGAGCTCATCGAGGTGAACCAGATGAAGTCCGACTTCGTGGCCACGGTGAGCCACGAGCTCCGGACTCCCCTGACCTCGATCCTGGGCGGGGTGGTCACGCTGCGGCGGCTGGAACTGGCCGCCGAGCACCGGGAGGCCATGCTGGACGTCATCGAACGGCAGGGGCACCGCCTGCTCCGGCTGATCGAGCAGCTGCTCACGGCGGCCCGCCTGGAACACGAGGGCGAGACCACGTTCCGGGACCGCGTGGACCTGGGCGGGCTGGCGGAGACCGTGGCCCGGGACTTCGAGGCCACCGGCCGTCCGGTCAAGGTCCTGGCCCCGTCTGCGGCGGCGGTCCTGGGGAACGCCGACGCCCTCCAGGAGGTGCTGATCAACCTGCTCGACAACGCGCACAAGTACGGGGCGGCCCCGGTGCGGGTCGCCGTGCAGCGCCGCGACGAGGAAACCGTGCTGTCCGTCCTGGACGCCGGGCACGGGATCCCGCCGGAGGCCCGGGATCGCATCTTCGACGGGTTCACCCGGCTGGAGACGAACGGGCACAGCCCCGGCATCGGCCTGGGCCTGTCCATCGTGCGGAGGCTGGTCCAGGCGTGCGGCGGCACCGTCTCGGTCGAGTCGTCCGAAGAGGGCGGGGCCGCGTTCCTGGTCTCGCTCCCGACCGCCCCGGAGGTGGTGCCAGCGTGACACGGACCAGGGTCCTCATCGTGGACGACGACCCGGACATCCTGCTGTTCCTGCGGATGGACCTGGAGGCGGAGGGGTTCGACACCTCCCTGGCCTCGGACGGCGAGACGGCGCTGCGGCGGATCGAGGAGGACCAGCCCGACCTGGTGGTCCTGGACGTCATGATGCCGGTGCTGGACGGATGGGCCACGCTGGAAGCCATCACGGCGAACACCCGCCGGCCCCGGGTGGTCATCCTTTCGGCCAAGAGCTCGCAGCAGGACCGGGACCGGGCGGCCCGGCTGGGGGCCGACCGCTACGTGACCAAGCCCTTCGCCCCCCGCGACGTGGTCGAGGCGATCCGGGCGGTCATCGCCCGGAGCCTGCCGGCCTGAGCAGCTCGCGCTTCAGCACCTTTCCCGTGCCGGTCCGGGGGAGCTCCTTCACCTTCTCCACCCGCCGGGGCACCTTGAACGAGGCCAGCTGGGCGCGGCAGGCCTGGACCACGGCGTCGGGCTCCACGTCCCCCACCACGAAGGCCACGATGGTCTGGCCGTACTCGGGGTCCGGGGCGCCGAACACGGCCACGTCCTTCACGCCGGGAATGGACCGCACCACGTCCTCGATCTCCCGCGGGTACACGTTCTCCCCGCCCACCACGACCATGTCGTCGGCCCGTCCCTCCAGGAACAGGTAGCCGTCCCGGTCCAGCCGTCCCAGGTCCCCCAGGGACAGGTACGGGCCGATGTGGGTCCGATCCTCGCCCGAGGTGTAGCCCTCGAACATCGCGCTGCTCTTCACGAACAGCTCGCCGGACTGCCCGGCCGGGAGCCGGACGCCGTGGGGCGAGAACACCGCGACGTCGACCCCGGGGACCGGACGTCCCACCGTGGTGGGGCGTTCCCCGACGTCCTCCGGCGTGGCGATGGACACCCATCCGGCCTCGGTCGACCCGTACAGGTCGTACAGGACCGGCCCGAACAGGTTCTCGATCTCCTTCCGGAGGTCGGGCGGGATGGCCGACCCGCTGGCCAGGAGGATCCGCAGGCTCGACACGTCGTGGCGCGACCTGGCCTCCTCGGGGAGGGACAGCACCCGGTGGATCATCACCGGGACCATGGACGCGGCCGTGGCCCGGTGCTCCTCGATGGCAGCGAAGGTTCCCTCCGGGTCGAACCGGTCCGGCAGGACGAGGGTGGCTCCCAGGATGCTGCCGATCGTGAACGTGAGCAGTCCGAACGAATGGAACAGCGGCGCCGGGCACAGGATCACGTCGTCCCGGCGGAACGGCACCACCTGGAGCAGGGCGATGAACTCGCGGACGCCCGTTCGGGACGCGTCCCGCGCGGCGCCCTTGGGCCGGCCGGTGGTCCCGGAGGTGTGGATGACCACGCGGGAGCTTCCCCGGCGGCGGGTGAACGGCCGCGGCGGGTCGTCGGCCGCTGCGGCCAGGACCTCCTCGTACGCCTGGGCCTCGACCGGCGAGGCGTCGCAGTCACCCACCACGATGGCGGGGAGGTCGTCGACGTCCACGCCGCCCACCTGCTCGGCCTGGAGCGCGTCGAACACCAGCGCCTTCGGGTCCACGCTCTCCAGGCTGTCCCGGAGCTCCCGGGTCCCGGCCCACGTGTTGAGCGGGCAGGCCACCACCCCGATCTTCTGTGCCGCCAGGATGGACTCCGCGAACTCCCGCCCGTTGCGGAGCAGGATGGCCAGGCTGTCTCCGCCCCGCAGGCCCATGCCGGCCAGGGCGTTGGCCATCCGGTTCGTCCGCCGGTCCACCTCTCGCCACGTGAGCGTCCCGTGGCGGTCGTGAATGGCGGGCTTGGACCCGACGGCCATGGCATTCACCGCGCTGACGAACCCGAGGGACGGTCCTCGGCCCAGGTACCAGGGGAGGGCGATCCCCAGCGCGACGCCCTCCCGCCAGTCCAGCAGGCCGGCCCGCTGGAAGGTCCGGGCCGAGGACGGTGCCAGGATGCGCCCCAGCTGGCCGAGGTCCGACCGCACGCGGGCGAGCGCGCTCACGCCGGCGTCCCCAGGAACTCGCGGACCATCCGGTGGGTCCGCTCGGGAAGCTCGTACTGGGGGACGTGGCCGCAGTCCTCCAGCACGACGGACGAGGCGTGGGGCAGGGCCCGCTCTACGTGCCGGGCGAACCGGGCCGGGACCAGCCGGTCCCGCTCGCCCCACAGGAACAGGGCAGGACGGTCCATGCCCGGCAGCCGGTCCCAGAAGCCACGCTCGCCGTGCGGCTCCTCCAGGTAGATCTGGCGGGCGGCGGAGAAGAACGCGACGCGGCCCCGGGGACTCCGGAAGACCCGGAGGAACTCGTCCGCCGCGGAGTCGAACCAGGCGCCCGGGACGCGGGAGGGCCGCGAAAACATCGCCCTGATGCCCAGCACCACCTGGCGGTGCGAGAACGGGAGGGGGACCAGCGCCAGCTCCGGCCGGAGGTACCGGACAACCCGCACCAGCTCCCGGCCCCGGATGAACGCCGGCGAGGGCATCAGCAGCACCATCCGGTCGACACGGTTCGGATGCTCGAGGCCCATCTCCAGGGCCACCCGTCCCCCCATGGAGTTGCCCACCAGGTGGGCGCGCTCGATCCCCAGCTGGCCCTGGAAGGCCGTGAGCCACCGGGCGTAGAAGTGCGCGTGGTGCGCCCGGACGGGCTTCGCGGATTCGCCAACCCCGGGAGGTCGGGCGCGATCACCCGGTGGTCCCTGGCCAGGTCCCACAGCGTCGGGAGCATCGACGCGTTGGTGGCCCCCAGGCCGTGGAGGAGGACGACGGGCGGCCCCTCCCCCGCCTCCAGGTACGCGGTCCGGACGCCCCGGGCCCGCGTGGTCCCGAACCGGGGCCACCGCTTCGGCACGGCGTCGGGGTTGAACAGGGAGTCGAAGCGAAGGGCCAGGGCCAGGTTGCCCCGCACCACCAGGTCGCCCGCCAGGAACGCTTCCACGCCGGAGCGTTCCCCCGACACCACCTCTGCCAGCGTGTCCGCCCCGCTGGTGACCCCACGTCCGGCTTCTCCGGAAGGCCCGGCTCGACTTCGATCCGGCCCTCGGCGACCCGGGCCGTCCAGCCGTCCGCGTCCTGCACGTCCAGGGCCAGCACGGCCCGGACGTCGGGCGGGGCGCGGACATGGTCGGCCCGTTCCCGCAGCAGCCCCTCCAGCGCCCGTGCCGAGGACGGCCGGCCCCGCCGGCCGGTGCGGGCACCCTGGCGAACGACCACGTCGGAATGCTTTCCCGCTCCGGGGCCGTTCCTCACACCCGGGGCCCCGTCACGAGCCCGCGGACCACCCGCGCAGGACGCGATCCAGGGCCCGCTGGTCCTGGGCCCGGACCACGGCCCGGCTCACCCGGCCGTCCTCCTCGAAGAAATACTCCACGACCAGGCGGGTGTCCGTTCGGTGGCCTCCATTGCCCACCACCATGGCCGAGACCGACACCATCGGGCTGTCGTCGCGCTCGATGGCCTCGATCGACACGGTGGCCGGATCGATCCACTGCCGGGCCTTGGCCACGAACGCGATGGCGGACCCCACGCCCTGGTACGTGCCGGCGTAGGGATTGTTGCCCTTCACCTGGACCACCACGGCGGGCGAGACCAGGCGTTGGAGGTCCTCCAGCCGCCCGTCCTGGAACGCGGACACCATGGACAGGACGGTCTGGACGCGCGCCTCGTTGCTCGGCGTCTCCCCCATGCCCCGCCCGGAGCCTACCGGTTCCGGGGCCCTCCGAATACCCATTTGGGCCCGTCGAGCGCCGCGCTCAGGCCGGGATCGCCCCCAGCTGGCGCATCAGGCCCATCTGGTCCACCACGTTCCAGTGCTCCACGATCCGGCCGTCCTCCACACGGACGATGTCGATCAGCTCGAACCGGACCGGGTTCCCCGTGGAGGGGATGCCCATGAACGGCCCGCGGTGGGTCCCCAGGAAGGCCTTTCGGGTGACCACCTTGTCGCCGTCGGCCAGCTGGTCCAGGATCTCCGCCCGAAAGTCGGGGAAGGCCTGGCGGAACAGGCCGAACAGCTGCCCCACGCCCTCCCGGCCCGGGGCCAGCCCCGGCATCGCGCTGTGATCCACCACGTCGGGCACCAGCAGCTCCTCCAGTGCCGCGGCGTCCCCACCGGTCTGGTACTCGTCGATGAACCTCCGGACCACCTGCTTGTTCCGCTCCTGCTGCTCGCCCATTTCGGACTCCTTTCGCCGCTCGGGCCGTTGGCGAGAGGATGGCGGGGCGGGCAGGCGCGGGGCATCGGCAGAACTACCAATCTTCTCCCGGCGCTCCGGCTCAAGCCCCGCGGCCTCCGAGGAGGTGGTGCTCCATGGCGAACATGGCCGCTCCCGCGCGGCTGGACACCCCGATCTTCGCGTAGATGTCCTGCACGTGGTGCTCGGCGGTGCGCGGGGACACGTGCAGGCGCCCCGCGATGTCGCGGTTGGAGAGGCCGACCGCCACCAGCCGGAGCACCTCCACCTGGCGATCGCTGAGCCCGGCGGGCCGGCCGGGGCGGGCGGCGCGGTGGCCCGCCGCGGCCAGAACGGCCTCCACGGCGTCCCCGTCGAACCGGCCGTCGCGGGCCTCCCCCCGAAGCTGGTCGGCTGCCCGCGCCGGCGCCAGTGCGGCCCGGTGCGGCCGGGGCCGGGTCATGGCCTCGTACGCGTCCGCCGCCCCCAGCACCCGGGCGCCGGTAGGGGGATGGACGATCCGGCCGCCTGGCGGTGGTAGCCGGAGCCGTCCAGGCGCTCGTGGTGCATCCCGGCGACGGGAGCCAGGTCCTCCAGGGCCGGACAGCCGCCCAGGATCCGCTCGCTCCGGTAGGGGTGGGTGCGGACCCGCTCCCACTCGGACCGCCCCAGGGTCCGGGCCGGTCCCAGATGCTCGAGGGGATGGCCACGCGGCCGAGGTCGTGCACCAGGGCCGCCCGCCGCAGGCGCGCAGTCGTGGCCCGGTCCAGGCCGGCGCGCGCACCGGCGTCCGCGGCCAGCTCGGCCACGGTGGCCGCGTGGCCGTGCAGGTACGGCGTCTTCAGGTCCACCGCGTCGCCGAAGGCCCGCAGCACCTCGTCCAGGTCGTCGCCGGGTACCCGTCTCCACGGCTTGGGCTCGGCCGCCAGCGTGGCATCCACCGGGTCCGTGGCGGCGATCTCCCGGAGCAGCCGGGGCCCGACCCGGGCGAACCGCGAGGCCAGGCCGGGATCGAGGGTGCCGCCGGCCCGTCGCCGGACGGCGTCCACGGCGGCGCCGGCCCCGCCCAGGCGGTCGAACATCACCGCGACCATGGCCAGCTGCGTGATCCGGCTGGCCGGGGCGATCTCCTCCCCCGCCAGCCCGCGCGGCCGGCCCTTGCCGTTCCACCAGGCGTAGATGTGGAGCAGGGCGTGCTGCACGCCGTCCGGGAGCCCCAGCCGCCGGGCCATCATCGAGGCGACCTCGCAGCCCGCCGCGGTGTAGCCTTCGGTGAGCTGCTTCTGCCGCACCACGGCGGTGACCACCCCTCGCGCCCCCTCGGCCCGGGCCACGCCGGGCAGGTAGGTGCGCACGACGTCGGCGGGGCTGGTGAAGTCCGTGAGGGCCGAGACGCGCTTCACGGTGAGCTCGTCCCGGAACAGCGCCGAGACCTCGTGCGAGTACGCGGTGCATCCGACGTGCTGGAGCAGCGCCGTAGAGAACACGTCGGCCACCTCGGCGTCCCCGACCCCCAGCTCGGCCGCCAGCCGGGTGGCCAGCAGGCAGGCCCGGGTCACGTCCCCCGGCGGGAGGCCCATCCCCAGGTCGCTGACCGACGACAGCCCGACCAGCAGCTCCGCCAGCCGCAGCTCGTTCACGCGGGGCACGGTGCCGGCATCACGCCCGGCCCAGCTCCCGGGCGGCGGCCACGGCCTGGTCGACGCTCATGGCCAGGCCCTCCTCCCAGGCTCGCCGGGCCACGTCCTCCGACAGGTGGGGGCGGGCGTCCTCGGCTGGATCCCCCTCCAGGATGCCGCCGATGGCCCCGGGTGGGCCGCCCACCTTCGCGCGCAGCGACTCGTACGCTCCGGCCAGCCGGACGGCGTCCTCGTGCCGGCCTTCCCACGTGGCCAGGAACGCCAGGTCGACGAGGGCGATGCCGACACCGGTGGGGTTGTCGGCCTCCCGGAACAGCTCCAGGGCCTCCAGGGCGGCAGAGCTGGCCTCCTCGCGGCGACCCGCCCGCCCGTACGCGAAGCCCAGCCAGACCAGGTCGAACCCCAGGTGCACCCGGTCCCCCACCCGCCGCCAGATGGCCACGACCTCCTCGAGGTTGGCGATTACCCGGTCCCACTGGCCGGCGTGGGCGTCCGGCATCACCAGCAGCGTCAGGACCTGGGCCACCCCCCGCTCGTCCCCCACGCTGCGGAACAGGTCGCGGCTCTCCTCGAGCAGGCCGGTGGCGGATTCCAGGTCGTCCCCGGCCACGAAGAAGGCGTAGTTGTACAGGGCTTCCGCGGTCCGCCCCGGGTCGCCCAGCTCCCGCTCGATGGCCAGGGCCTGCTCGTAGCAGGCCCCGGCCGCCGCACGGTCCTGCCGCCACCAGGCGATCCCTCCCGCGCCGATCAGAGACTTGGCCCGGGCCGCCGAGGGCCCCTGCCCCGACGGCATGGCCAGGACCTCCTCGAACCAGCTTCGCCCCTCGGCCAGGTGCCCCCGCTGCTGCCAGAATCGCCACACCGCCCCGGCGGCCTGCTGGGCCCGGTCGGCCTGGCCCGCCGCGATGGCCCACCGGAGGGCCGCCCGGATGTTGGCGCGCTCCCGGTCGCACCGGTCCAGCCATTCCCCCTGGTCGGCGGCGGTGAGGTGGGGCTCGGCCTCCAGGGCCAGGCCGAGGAAGTGCTCGGCATGGCGCTCGAGGATCGGGCCGAACTCGCCGCCCGCTCCCAGCTGCTCCAGCCCGAATTCCCGGATGGTCTCCAGCATCGAGAAGCGGGGGGCGGCCCCGACCTCGCTCCTTCGGATCAGCGACTTGTCCACCAGGGACGTCAGCCCCTCCAGGACGTCCAGGCCGAGCCCACCCGGATCGCACACGACTTCCGCGGACTCGATGGTCCAGCCCCCCACGAAGGCCGACAGCCGGGCGAACAGCCGCCGCTCGGGTTCGTCCAGGAGGTCGTGGCTCCAGGCGATGGCGTCGCGCAGGGTGCGCTGGCGCTGGGGGAGGGTCCGGACCCCGGAGGTGAGGAGGGAGAGGCTGCGCTGCAGCCGCGGCAGCATCTGCTCGGGCGTGAGGACCTTGGTCCGGGTGGCGGCCAGCTCGATGGCCAGGGGCAGGCCGTCGAGCCGGGCGGTGATCTCGGCCACCGCCGGGGCGTTCTCCTCCGTGATTCGGAACCGCGGCTGCACCGCCAGGGCCCGCTCCGTGAACAGCCGGACGGCCTCGAACCGGCGGAGGGTGGGGAGGTCGGGCATCTGCTCGGGGTCGGGGGGCTCGAGGGGCGGCACCAGATACTCCTGCTCGCCGCGCAGCCCCAGCACGACCCGGGAGGTGGCCATCACCTTCAGCCTGGGGGCCGCGATGAGGAGCTCCTCGATCACGGGGCTCGCCTCCACCACCTGTTCGAAGTTATCGACCACCAGGAGGAGCTCTCGGTCCCGGAGGTGGTCCTTCACGCCGTCGAGGATGGGGCGTCCGGCCACCTCCGGGACCCCCAGGGCGCCGGCCACCGCGGCGGGAACCAGGGCCGGATCGGTCACCGCGGACAGGTCCACGAAGAAGCAGCCGTGCTCGTAGTCGGTGAGGACCTCCCCGGCCACCTGCAGCGCCAGCCGGGACTTCCCGGTCCCCCCGGCGCCGGTCAGGGTGAGCAGCCGGGTCCGGCCCAGGAGGTCCCGGACTTCCTGGATCTCCTGCTCCCGCCCCACGAACGAGGTGAGCTGGGCGGGAAGGTTGTTCGGCCGGGCGCTGAGCGTGCGGGGCGGGGGGAACTCCGAGGGCAGCCCGTCGATGACCAGGTCGTGGAGGCGCTCGGGGCGGACCAGGTCCTTGAGCCGATGCTCCCCCAGGTCCCGGAGCGACACCCCTTCGGGGAGCCCCCGCTCCACCAGGGCCCGGGTGGAGTCCGACACGATGACCTGCCCCCCGTGGGCCGCCCCGGCGATGCGGGCAGCGCGGTTGACGTCGATGCCCACGTAGTCGCCCCCGCGCGGGGCGCCCTCGCCCGTGTGCAGCCCGATGCGGACCCGAAGGGGATCGCCCTGGGGCCAGGGGTGAGCAGCCAGCGCCCGCTGGACCTCGACCGCGGCCCGGACAGCCCCCGCCGGGCTGGCGAACACCACGAAGAAGGAGTCCCCCTCCGTGCTGACCTCCACGCCGCCGCCATGGGCGACGGCTCGGCGAACGATCGCGTGGTGCTCCTCCTGCACCGCCGCGTATCGCTCCCCCAGCTCCTGGAGCAGCCGGGTGGAGCCCTCGATGTCCGTGAACAGGAACGTGACCGTCCCAGTGGGCAGCTCTGCCATGGGCGAGCAGCAATCTAGCGGTTCCGGGCTCTATGCTCGGCCGGCCCGCGCGATGTTCGACGCCAGCGGTTCGACAACAGGGAGGGATGCGCATGCTCCTTCAGGACAGGGTTGCCGTGGTCTACGGCGGAGGTGGGTCGGTCGGGGGCGCCGTGGCCCGGGCCTTCGCCCGGGAGGGGGCGAGAGTCTTCGTGGCCGGTCGCACCCTGGCCACGGTGGAGCGGGTGGCCGAAGAGATCTCGGCTGCGGGAGGACACGCCGAGGCGGCCCAGGTGGACGCGCTCGACGAGGAGGCCGTCGACCGCCACGCCGACGCCGTGGCCGAGAAGGCGGGGGGCATCGACGTGTCGTTCAACGCCATCGGCCATGGAGACGTCCACGGGGCGCCGCTGATCGACATGGCGTTCGAGGACTTCGTCCGGCCCATCACCACCGCCATGCGGGCGCAGTTCTTGACGTCGCGGGCCGCCGCCAGGCACATGGTCGAGGGGGGGTCGGGGGTGATCATGGCCATCACCGCGACGACCGCGCGGATGGTCATCCCCGAGGTGGGAGGAACGGGAGTCTCGTTCGACGCCATCGAGAGCCAGTGCCGCCAGTGGGCGTGCGAGCTGGGGCCGCGCGGCATCCGCGTGGTGTGGCTCCAGACGACCGGGCTCCCGGAGAGCCTCCACGGCGACGTCTTCCCCGCCTACGGGACCGGGAACGCCATGACCCGCCAGGAGCTCGTCGGGTGGCTCCAGGGCAGGACCATGCTGAACCGGATGACCTCGCTGGCCGACGTGGGGAACGTGGCCGCATTCCTGGCCTCGGACCAGGCCGGCCCGATCACCGCGACCGGCGTCAACGTCACGGCCGGCGCGGCTCCCGGCTGATCGAGAAAGCCGCTGGCCACGGCGGGTCGTAGTACCCGCGGACGAGCCGCCGCGCCGGCGGCCGGGACGGAGTGGGGGCACATGACCAGACGGTGGCTTCCCGGAACCCTGACGGCCGTGGCGGCGGCTGTGGCCCTGCTCGCTTCCCCGGCCGCGGCGGCGACCACGTGGACGGTGCAGACCACGCCGAACCCGGGGGGACAGAACGTCTCCGACATCTATTTCACCGCCGTGGCCGGCTCGAGCGCCTCGGACGTCTGGGCGGCCGGCATCGACCAGATCGGATCGACGCGGTCCCCGCTCATGGCGCACTGGGACGGAACCCGCTGGCGAGCGGCTCACGTCCCCATGCCCGCCAACCGCCAGTCCTGGTTCAACGGGATCGTCGCCCTCAGCTCCACCAACGTGTGGGCAGTCGGCGAGAGCAGCGACCCGAACGCCCAGAACCAGGACGAACGCACCCTCATCGAGCACTGGGACGGAACGAGCTGGACCATCGTGCCCAGCCCGAACCCCTTCACGCAGGCGAACTCGGGCGACGTCCTCATGGAGATCGACGGGGTCGCGTCCAGCGACATCTGGGCGACCGGATGGGCCCACGACGGGCCGAACAACCAGATCCTCATGCTGTTCGAGCACTACAACGGCAGGGCGTGGACCGTGGCCACGTCGCCGTCGCCCCTCGGATCGACCCAGTTCGCCTCCGCCATCACCACCATCGCCGCGAACGACGCGTGGGCCGTCGGGAACGACAGCCTGGAGAAGACGCTGGCGGCGCACTGGAACGGCAAGAGCTGGAGCATCGTCCCGACGCCATCGCTCCAGGACGGCACCTCGGTCCTCAACGCCCTGACGGGGGTCACCTTCAACGCCGGGAACGACGTGTGGGCCTCCGGGTACGAGGGCAACGTCAACAACCAGAACTTCCAGAAGCCGTACATGCTCCATTGGAACGGAACGGCGTGGACCCTGGTCCTGACGCCGAACCTGGGCGGGGAGGGCTCCCGTCTCAACGCGACCGTCGCCCTGTCGCCGACCGACGTGTGGGCCGTGGGCCAGACCCAGGAGCTGGACGGGCGGATCTTCACGCTGACCGAGCAGTACGACGGGACCACGTGGACCGCGGTGCCGAGCCCGAGCCCCGGCGGCTCCCATCCGATCGACACCCTGCACGGCGTGACCAGTCCCGGACCCGGCGTGGTCGTCACGGTCGGAGCGCGCTCGCCGACGTCAGGATGCTGCTTGCGAACGCTCGCCCTCAGCACGACCACCGGCTGAACCACGCGGCCGGAGAGGGTGGGGCACGTTGGGCGCGGGCACGTGACCCCTCGTGTAGCTATGGCAACAAAACACATGTGCGCACGACGACACGGTGTACCTGTGGGGCTTCACGGTGACGAGCACAGGTGGGTTGGCCGACGTGTACCCAGCCGGCGGCCGCGGGGCCTGCAGGAGGTAGGCACCGGGAGACAGGACGATGGAGAAGTGGCCATCCCGATCGGTGCCTACAATCCCCTCCCATCCCTGTTCGCTCGGCGTGAACCTCGGCCACCGAGCCTCAGGAAGTCCCGCTCGGCGTCCGTCGGCGCCAGGGCGGCTGCACGCTCGTAGGCGGACGCGGCCTCGCTGTGCCGACCCAGCCGCCGAAGCAGATCGGCTCGCGTGGCGTGGAACGGGTGGTAGTTGTCCAGGTCCAACTCGTCCACCAACGCGAGCGCTGCAGCGGGGCCCTGCACCTCGCCGACGGCGATAGCGCGGTTGAGGGCCACGACCCGTGTGGGGGTGACCGCAAGCAGCTGGTCGTACAAGGCGACGATCTGCGACCAGTCGGTCTCGTCGAATGTCGGAGCGTCCGCATGCACAGCGTTGATGGCCGCCTGGAGCTGATACGCACCCGGCTGGTTGCGGCGAAGGCACCGGCGGACGATCGCCTGGCCCTCCTCGATCAAGGCCCGATCCCATCGTGTGCGGTCCTGCTCGCCGAGTAGCACGAGGGAACCGTCGAGCCGCGTTCGAGAGGCGCGACGGGACTCGGTGAGGAGCAATAGCGCCAAGAGGCCGGCCACCTCTGGCTCGTCTGGCATGAGCGACCCCAGGATCCGCGCCAGCCGGATCGCCTCCGAGCACAGACCCGGTTCGGCTGGGCTGGTCAGCCCGGCGTTGTAGACGAGGTAGACGACGGCCAGCACGGAGCGGAGTCGGTCGGGTAGTTCGTGATCCTCCGGAACGCGGTAGGGGATTCGGGCGGCCTTGATCTTGCGCTTGGCACGCGCCAGACGTGTCGCCATGGTCGGTTCGGCCACCAGGAAGGATCTTGCGACCTCCTGGGTCGATAGGCCGCCGAGCAGGCGCAGGGTGAGCGCCACCTGCGCTTCCGTTGAGAGTGCCGGGTGGCAGCAGGTGAAGATGAGGCGAAGGCGATCGTCCTGCATGGGCCCCACCTCCTCGAACATGTCGGGATCGTCGTTGCCGGGCAACAGCATCGCCGCCTCGCTGAGCAGTTCCCGTCCACGGGACTCGCGGCGCAGGCGGTCGATGGCACGGTTGCGGGCCGTCGTCGTGATCCAGCCGCCCGGGTTGGGCGGCAGGCCCTCGCCCGGCCACTTGCTCAATGCGACGGCGAACGCGTCCTGCACCGCATCCTCGGCGAGGTCGATATCGCCGAAGACGCTGATCAGAGCGGCCACGGATCGGCCGGACTCCTCTCGGAAGATCCGGCCGACCTCGGCCGCGTCGAGCGTGGGTGCGCTGTCGCGCACGCTTTCAAGCCTCGAAGACCCGGAACGGACGGACCTCGATCGGGTGCCTGACGGCCGCGGCCGCCTTCGACGCCCAGGCGAGCGCAGCATCGAGGTCCTTGGCCTCGATGACGTAGAAGCCGCCGAGGTGTTCCTTGGACTCCGCGAAGGGTCCGTCGGTGGTCAGCACCTCACCGCCGGACATTCGCACGACGGTGGCGGTGTCGGGTTCGTGCAGGGCGCCGGTGAAGACCCAAGCGCCGGCCGACCTCATCTCCTCGTTGAGGACCTGGATCTCCTTCCAGGACTGCTGCATCTCTTCGTCGGTCATCGGCTCGCCGACCTCGCCCTCGACGCTGTGGACGGACAACAGGTACTTCGTCATGGTGGTCCTCCTCGTGATGGGCGGGCACTTCCCGCCTCTCACCCTTGCTACGAAAGGGCCTCGCCAGATTGACAGGTGTACCCAAGAAACGCCCGTCAAAGGCGCCCGCCGACACCCCCGCACCCAGGATGCAGGCCAGTTTGCCGGCCCAGTGCCGACCAGCCGCCCGACCGCCTCAGGCCACGCCAGCGTTCGCCAGCGCTATGCCGTCCAGGATGTGCACGACCGGGCGGCCCGTCTCGTGTGTCAACTCCTCGGCCAGTTCCCGACTCTCGTCGACCCGCCACCGCGGAAGGCCCGGAGAGCTGATTGGCCATCTGAGCTGGGTTCTTGTGAGTGGGCGCTGGTGGTTTCGAACCACCGACCTCCGCCTTGTAAGGGCGAGGCCAAAACGCTGGTCAGGGGCATGGGCAGGTCGATTCAACGCCACAGGGGTTCCGCTTAGTACCTTCAGGTGACTTCGACTCGTTATGCAGAGGTTATGCGGAGAGGCGATCTCACGTGCGCATGCCCTGCGGGGGCGCGGGGGGCTCCTCCACCACAATGGGCGGCGGGATCGGCTCTACAGGGAAGCTCCCCGCTTCATTGATGAACAGGCAAAGGACGAGTCCCTCGGGTCGCGCTGCGCTAGGAGAGACAAGGCCAAGCCATCCCTCGTTCCATAACGTCTCGCCGACACGCTGGTAGGGCAGCCACGTCCGCCGTCCTGGCAAAGGAGGCTCCAAGTCGACGCGCGCAAGGCGCATCGCACTGCTGAGGTCGGCGATCCGAAGAGCGGACACCTTGATGCGCCAGAGGTCGCGCGGAAGCGCCCGCTGCGGTGGGACGCCCGCCTCGGCGAGATGGCGGTACCACTCGGCCCAGAGCGTCGCCTCGTCCTCTGTCAGGTAGAGCGCATCGACGACTGAGCCCTGCTGCCAGCGGTTGTCAGCCGGCGGGAAGGGCCGCAACCGTGGATCCAGCGCGCGCCGGACCTGGCGTAGCCACTCGCCTGAGGGATCGCACTCATCGACGTCGAGCGGCAGGGCCGGACCTCAGGCAGCGCCTGGGGATTCAAGGCCCGAGACGACTTGGGCCACCCGGCGCGCCTTGCCCTTAGCGATCAGCTCGAGAGGCTTCTGATCATCTAGGAGCTCGACAGGCTTGGATAACCAAACCGGGATGTAGTCCGGGTCCATGACTCGAGCGAGACGGTCGACGATCTCCGCAAGCTCGGCCACTCGCTCAGCTCGATTGCCCGAAGGTGAGCTGCGAAGCGCGAGCCAGCCACGAACGGTGCTCGGCGCCGCCCCGACGGCTCTCCCGATCTGCGCGTCCGACAGGTGGGCGACTTGGTGGATCCTCACAGCTTCCTGCGCGAAGGCTGTTGCCATGTCTTAGATGGTAGCAGGCTCCGTCGCGATTACGTCAAGAATCAGTCGCCGTCTCGCACGCTCGATTCGCGGGCCACCGATTCGTGGGCGCTGGTGGTTTCGAACCACCGACCTCCGCCTTGTAAGGGCGGCGCTCTCCCGCTGAGCTAAGCGCCCGTCACGACTCCTCGGTCGAGGTGCCCTGCAGGTGGCCGCAGGCGCGGCACACCACCTCGCCGAGCATGAGGGAGAGCCGGGTCTGGCCGCACCGCTCGCACCGGTCCAGACCGGCCGCCCAGTCCGGCCGGGTCTGCTGGCACGACGGGCACACCAGGACCTGGCGGCCTCCGGCCACGGCCCGGGCCCACGGGCGTTCCGACTTCGGAGGGTCGTAGGTGGGCCGGCCGCACAGCCAGCACGAGGCGCGCTCGATGTCGAGCTCCCCGCTCACGCTCACCCGGAGAGCATAGTCACCGCCCGGGCCGGCGCCAGCCCGCTTTGCTGGCCGGGCGACGTTGATGGGACGATCGACCCCTCCCCAAGCCGGAGGACCGATGAGCGACCACGAGACCATTACGTACGGGACTGCTGACGGGATCGCCACGATCACCCTCAACCGCCCCGAGAAGCGGAACGCGATGAACTCGACGATGTTCATCGAGCTGGGCGAGGCCACCGAGGAGGCGGCCCGGGACCCCGCGGTGCGCGTCGTACTGGTGCGCGCCGAGGGCCCGTCGTTCTCCGCCGGGATCGACATCTCGTCGTTCGGTGAGCTGGCGGGGGCTGGCACGTCGGCCATCCCGGCCTTCGTTCGTGTGGCCCAGCGCCCGTTCCGGAACCTGGCCGCCATGGCCAAGCCCACCGTCGCGGCGGTGCGAGGGAACGCCCTGGGGGCCGGGTTCCAGCTGGCCCTGGCCTGCGACCTCCGGGTGGTCGCGGACGACGCCCGAATGGGCATGCTGGAGGTCCGCTTCGGCCTGGTCCCGGACCTGGGGGGCAACCGGTCGCTGACCGCGCTGGTGGGGCCTGACCGGGCCAAGGAGCTGATCTGGACCGGGAGGATCGTGGAAGCGGAGGAGGCCGACCGGATCGGGCTGTGCACGCGCCTGGTGCCAGCGGACGCGCTGGACGAGGAGGCGGCCGGGGTGGCCGCGCGGCTGGCCGCCGCGCCCCCCATCCCGGTCTCCCTGGTCAAGAGCCTGGTCGGACGGGCCTCGGAGACCACCCTGGAGGCCATGTTCGAGCGGGAGGGCCAGGCCCAGCTGCTCTGTCTGTCCAGCCAGGACCACCAGGAGGCGGTGGCGGCGTTCTTCGAGAAGCGCCCGGGGCGGTTCGAGGGCCGGTGACCCGCAGGCCCCCGGCAGCCGGCCTCCTCGCGCTGGCGCTGCTCGCGGCGGCGTGCGCGGGCTCGCCCTCGCCCGCGGTGCACACCTCTCCCCTGGCGCCCGCGCCATCGCGCGCAACGGCGCCGTCCGTTCCCTCGCCGTCCCCCACCACCACCGCTGACCAGCTGGCCCTGGCCCGGCGGAAGATCAAGCACGTCGTGTTCATCGTCAAGGAGAACCGGACCTTCGACACCTACTTCGGCCGGTTCCCGGGCGCGGACGGGGCCACCCGCGGCACCATCTGCAACGGCACCACGGTCCCGCTCACCCGCGCCTCCGACACCACCGCCGACGTGGAGCACCACTTCGTCCCCGCGATCCGAGCGGTGGACGGCGGGAAGATGGACTGCTTCAACGAGCTGTGGAACGGGACCAGGCTCCAGTCCTACGTCCAGTACCACCGGGACCAGATCCCGTCCTACTGGGCGTGGGCCACGCACTACGTGCTGGGCGACCAGTTCTTCAGCTCCATCTACGGCCCGAGCGGGCCCGAGCACCTGTGGACCGTTGCGGCGCAATCGGACCGGTTCGTGGACCAGGAGGAGCCGGGCCAGTTCGGGCCCAATGGCGCGCCCCGCGAGTACTGCGACGACCCGAAGGAGCGGGCGTTCTCGTTCCGGAAGCTGACCCCCACCGAGCGGGAGCGCGCGTTCCACATGGAGGAGAGCGTGGACACGGCCACGCGGGTGTCGCAGTTCTTCGTGGCCCGGTGGCCGTGCATCGACGTCAAGGTGTTGCCCGATGAGCTCCAGGCCCATCACGTGTCGTGGCGGTACTACTGGGGCGGGAACAACTGGGTCCAGCCGCTCCGCCAGATCCGCCACGTGTGGTTCGGGCCCGAGCGCAAGGACATCGTTGCCGAATCCGACTTCATCCCGGACGTGGCCGCGGGGCGCCTTCCCGCCGTGTCATGGCTGACCCCGCCCGTCTCCCTGTCCGAGCACCCACCGGCCAGCGTCTGCCAGGGCGAGAACTGGACGGTCCGGGCAGTGGACGCCATCATGCGCAGCCCCGAGTGGAAGAGCACGGCGATCGTGCTGACGTGGGACGACTTCGGCGGGTTCTACGACCACGTCACGCCGCCCCACATGGACCTGTACGGCTTGGGCCCGCGCGTGCCGCTGCTGGTGATGTCCCCGTGGGCCAGGCCCGGGTTCGTCGACGACACCACGCTCGAGTTCTCCTCGGTGCTGAAGCTCATCGAGCGGCTCCATGGCCTGCCGCCGCTGGCCCCTCGTGACCGGGTGGCCGGCGACATGCTGGAGGCCTTCGACTTCACGCAAAACCCGAACCCGCCGCTGCTCCGGCTGCAGCGGGACTGCTCGAAGGTTCACTGACCGAAGCCCCCGGCGACGGGGCGGCCGGGCCTACCCGCGAAGGTCCAGGAACTCGACCCCCTGGCCGAGCGCCGCCACCAGCCGGTCCATGGCATGCTCGATCGAGGAGCGGTCGGCCCCCGAGGCCAGCGGGTAGTACTCGTCCTCGCCGTCGTCCGGCTCCCACCCGAACGCGTAGGCCCGGAGCTCGAACCCGCCGTCCTCCTCGTCCTCCTCGATGCGGATGTACTCGATGTTGCCGAGGTTGACGAGTTCGTCCTCCTGCGTCCTGACCCACATGTCCGCCCCCTTCGGGACCGACCGGTCGTCCGGTCCGCGGGGAGGATACGTCAGATGCCGGCGGCGTCCCGGAGGGGCCTGCGGTCCCACACCATGGCCTGGGGGGTCCCGTGTCCGTTCTCCGACGCCCGCACCGGCGGATGGCCCGCGCTGCGCGAGGTCGCCGGCCGGTCGGCGCTTTCCAGCGTGAGGACGATCCCCCCGAACAGGTCGGCGATGGCGTTGTACAGGAACGCCAGGACCGCGCCGAGGAAGGAAACCACCACCACGAAGATCAGGCCGATGGCGAACAGGTGGCTGAAGATCCAGCCCCCCCGGAAGTGGAAGTGGTGGCCTACCCCCACCGTGTTCACCAGCTTCTCGATGTCCGCCAGGACCCCGGTCGCTCCCAGAACGGCGTACAGGATGGCCAGCCCGCCCAGGACCGCGAGCATCCCGATGAACGAGTAGATCAGCGAGATCTTGAACACGGACCACGGGCCCACCCGGGCCACCACGGCATGCGTGCTCCGGATCTCGGCAGCGCGCATCGTGGTCCTGTGCCCGTTCGCGGAGGGTGTGACCTCCACGCGAACAGTCTGCCCGGGAAGCACCGTGGTCCGCCCGTCGTGCCGCCGCTCCACTGCCGCCATCGCCGTCTCCTTGTTCGGTCTCCTGATCTGTCCCGAGGGCCGCCGCTCAGCCGGTACCGCCACCGTGACCACCTCCGTCGCCGCCCCCACCACCGTGCCCACCACCTCCGCCGTGCCCACCACCGCCACCGTGGCCGCCACCGCCGCCTCCACCACCACCGCCGCCGGTGGGCGATGGTGCGGGGGCCGGAGCGGGCGGCGGAGCCGGCTGCACCGCGTGCGAGGGGTTGAGGTCGTAGCCCGAAAGGTCCGGCGTGGGGAGGTTCAGCGCCGGCATGCCGGCCAGGGCCTTGATCATGAAGTCGTGCCAGATCTCCGCGGGGATGGACCCACCGAACACGTCCGGGAAGCCCTCCACGTTGAGCAGCGGGATCTCGCCCTGCGGATACCCGACCCATACGCAGGTGACCAGCTGCGGCGTGTAGCCGCAGAACCATGCGTCCTGGAAGTTCTCGGCGGTCCCGGTCTTGCCCGCCGCCGACCGTCCGATGTTCGCCGCGGTCCCCGTCCCGTGCTGGATCACGCCCTCCAGCGCGTAGGTCACCAGGTTGGCGACCTTCTCTGGGAGAACACGCTTGGGGTCGCCGTTCGGGTGCATCAGGACCTTCCCCGAGGCGGACTCGACGCTCTGGATGGGCTCCGGCCAATGCCGTACGCCCCTCGAGGCCAGCGTGGCGTACCCGTCGGTCATCTCGAGCGGGGTGACGGCCTGGGTGCCCAGGGTGATGGAGCACACCGCCTGCAGGGGCGACCGGATCCCCATGCGATGCGCCGTGGACACGATGTTGTCCGGCCCCACGTCCAGGACCACCTGGGAGAAGATGGTGTTCACCGAGTTCGCCGTGGCATCCAGCAGGGTCATGGTCCCCGCCGACTCGTCCGCGTAGTTGTGCACGTCCCACGGGCCGGTGATCCCGGTCTGGGGGTCGGTGGTCTGGCACCGCGGATCGTCGATGACCAGGGACGGCGGCCCGTTCCACCGCGACAGCAGCGAGATGCCCTGGGACACCGCCGTGGCCAGGGTGAACGGCTTGAACGCGCTCCCCGCCTGCCGATGCGCCTGGGTGGCCAGGTTGAACTTCACCTTGTCGTGGCTCCGTCCGCCCACCATGGCCAGGACCTCTCCCGTGCGGGGGTCGATGGCCACGAGCGCCGCCGACGGATCACCCGGCGTGGACAGGTGCGGATCCACGGCGGTCCGGGCCAGGCGCTGAAGGTGCAGGTCCAGCGTGGTCCTGACCTTCAGGCCGCCCCCGAACGTCGCGGCCGTTCCGAAGTGCTTCTCCAGGGTCTGGGTGACGTAGCTCAGGAAGTACTGCCCGGGGACGGGGGCGGCCGACGGCGGCACGGTGTGCACGGGGCGCGCCTTCAGCCGGTCCGCCTTGGCCTTCCCCATGTATCCCAGGGTCGCCATCCGGTCCAGGACCCAGTTCCGGCGGTCCATGGCCCGGGCCGGATCGGCGATCGGGTCGAACACCGCCGGGGCGGCGATGAGGGCGGCCAGCGTGGCCGACTGCAACGGGTTGAGCTGAGACGCGTTCTTCCCGAAATAGGCCTCCGCCGCAGCCTGGATCCCGTACGCGCCGTGTCCGAAGTACACCTCGTTCAGGTACTTGGCCAGGATGGCGTTCTTCGAGTACTGGCGGCTCAGCTTCTGGGCGATGATCGCTTCGCGCACCTTGCGGGCCAGGGTGCGCTGGTCGCCCGTGTACACGTCCTTCACGTACTGCTGGGTGATGGTGGAGCCGCCCTGGAGGACCTCGTGGTGGGTGATGTTCACCCAGGCCGCCCGCAGGATGGCCGGGAGGCTGACGCCCTGCTCGGAGTAGAAGTTCTCGTCCTCCGCGGCGATCACCGCGTGGCGCATCGACTTCGGGATCTCCTTCAAGGGCACGGGCACCCGGTTCACCGCGCCGTGCAGCGCGGTGAGGAGGTTCCCGGCGCGGTCGTAGACGAAGGTCGTGCGGGCCAGCGACGGGGTCTTGGGGATGGCGGTGTGCTGGTAGACCTCCACCGCCCGGTGCGCGCCTACGCCCACGCCGACCAGGACGGGGGCCAGGAGCAGGGCCACCAGCCCCGCCACCACGGCCAGGGCCACCAGCCCGTACAGGACTCCCCGGGCCCGGCGGGTCAGTCCGGCTTTCGGGCGTGCGACATCATCGCGGGCCACGAGTTCAGAGGGAATGCCAACTCGCATTGGGTTTCCCAGACATACCCCGGTCCGCCCGGTTCCAATGCGTGCTCAGGTGAAGAAACGATGAAAGGCCATCCGGAATCTTGCGTTCGGGCCCCTCGGGCCGCCGTGGTTGACTGTCTGGCGCTTGTGACAACCGCTGGGAGGTGAGCTCGATGACAGACCGCGAGGAGTCCCTGGTCCAGGTGTTCACGACCCTCGGCTCCAAGGACGAGGCGTTGGGTCTGGGGAGGGCCGCAGTCGAGGCTCGATCTGCTGCGTGCGTCCAGATCGTGGGACCGATCACCAGCGTCTACCGGTGGGAGGGAGCCGTCCAGGAGGACGAGGAGTTCCTGTGCCTGCTGAAGGCGCCCTTGTCACGCCTCGAGCCGCTCCTGGGGTTCGTCCGGGACCACCACCCCTACGACACCCCCGAGATCACTGCGGTCCCGAGCGCCGTCGTCGACGACCGCTATCTGGCCTGGGCCCAGGCCGAGACCGCCACCCGCTGACCGCCCGCGCGTGGGGCGGCCCGACATCGCGCCTGGGAGTCCAAACTGTCACACCCGCGCGCTACGGTTCGCCGATGGACCCGGAGGCCCTCCTGCACCGGTTGCGGGACGGTGTCTTCACGAACGTTCGCTTCCGCGATGCGGCCAGTCTCGCCCGCGCCCTCGGGTTCCAGGTGCAGCGCGTTCGCGGAAGCCACCATGTCTTCGTTCACCCTGCCCTCCCCCGAGCTGATCAACCTCCAGGACGACGGGGGTCAGGCCAAGCCCTATCAGCTTCGGCAGCTCCTGCGGCTGGTCGAGCGATACCATCTGCTGGTGGGCAGGAAGCCATGAGCGACTACCACATCAACGTCTTCTGGAGCGAGGAGGACGGCGGGTACATCGCCGACATCCCCGACCTGGACGCATGCTCCGCGTTCGGGCGGACGTCGGAGGAAGCGGTCGCGGAGGTCACGAGGGCTAAGGAAGCCTGGCTGGCCGCAGCACGAGATGCCGGGAAGCCCATCCCCGAGCCTCACTACCGCCCTGCCCCCTTGCCCCGCTGATCTCAACAGAACCGTCTCGGAGACGGGCCGTTTCCCGCTAGGCCAGCCGCTCCTCGAGGTGGACGGTCACGGTGTCGCCGGCTTCCTTGCCGATGGCCTTGCGGACGTCAGCCTTCACGGGAAGCTTGTGCGTGCCGTCGCCCATCGCCATGAACGAGCTCCGGAAGGGGTGGCCATCGATCGTGCCGCGGACCTTGACCAGGCTTCGGGTTCCGAAGAACTCGACCGACTTGGGCCACACCACGTAGGTCCAGCCGCCCTTGGCCGGGCTCTTCTGGAGCGTCGCCGTGAATCGTTTGTTTAGCATGCTCGGCTCCTCACTCATCTGCGGGGGCGGCGATGGTCTCCTCGGCGATGCGGTCGACCACGGGGCCGAGCTCGCCCGTCTTCCAGTACACGGCCAGCTGGCGGTCGGCGCTGGTTCCTTCATCCAGGATCCGCTTGACGTACTCCACGGCCCGGCGCGAGCCCAGTTCGTCGACCACGTCGTCCACGAACTCGCACAGCTCCTCCGCCAGGTCCCGGGCCGGCACCTCGGCCTGCTTGCCGAAGTCGATGAGCTTGCCGTCCAGGCCGTGGCGCATGGCCCGCCACCGGTTCTCGGCGATCAGGTTCGGCATGTACTTGCGGAACCCGAGGTTGCCCTCGCGCAGCCGGAGCAGCTTGGCGCAGATCCCCTGGATCAGCGCGGCCAGGCAGATGGTCTCCTCCACCCGGGTGGCCGCGTCGCAGATCCGGAACTCCAGCGTCGGGTACAGGTAGTGGGGCCGGAGGTCCCACCAGATCTTCTTGCCGTCGTCGATGGAGTTCGTCTTGACCAGCAGCTCGACGTAGTTCTCGAACTCGTCGTAGGAGGAGAACTCGGGCGGGATGCCGGTGCGGGGGAACCGGGACCAGATGACCTGGCGGTAGGACTTCAGCCCCGTGTACCGACCCTGCCAGAACGGGCTGGAGGTGGACAGCACCAGCAGGTGCGGCAGGAAATACCTGGCCTCGTTCAGGATCTCGATGCGGATCTCGCGATCGGGGATCCCCACGTGGACGTGCATCCCGAAGATGAGCAGCTCCCGGATGACGTCCTGCATCTCCTCCTCGAGGGTGCGGTAGCGCTCGTGCTCCGTCACCAGCTGGTCCTGCCACATCGCGAACGGATGGGTGCCGGCCGAGCCCAGCCGGAGGTCGGACTCCGCCAGGAACGAGGCCAGCGTCCCCCGGAGGCGGAAGATCTCGTTCCGCGCCTCCTCCACGTTCTCGCAGATCTTCGTGCCCACCTCGACCACCGACTGCATCATCTCGGGCTTGATCTCGTCGCCCATGGTCGCCTGCGCCTTCGCCAGCAGCGTGTCGATGTGGGCTCGGAGGTTCCCGTCGGCGTCGAGGATCTGGAACTCCTCCTCGATCCCGATGGTCAGCCAGCCCTCCTTGAAGCTCACCGCGCCCCCTCCACCACGAACGTGGGTACCACGCTCCCCTCCCCCGCGGTCACGTTGAGCAGGGCCGAGGAGGACAGCCGGGTCAGGCAGCCCGACGCCTTTCCCTCGAACACGTACGGATCCATGTCCATGGCCAGGTCCAGGAAGTGCACGCCGTCCAGGGCCACCGGGAACGGCTCCCGGGGGACGGGCACGGCTTCCTGGACCACGGAGGACTGGGTGAGCGCGGACTCCAGGGCCTGCTCCCACTCGTGCTGGTCCACCGTCCACCCCAGCACCACGCCCTTGCCGCCGTACTCGTCGTTGGGCTTCAGGACCAGGCGGTCCCGGTTCTTGGCGATCCACGCGGGCAGGTCGTCGATCCGCTCACCGTCGTGCGTGGTGGGATGGGCCGCGACCTTGCGTGTCCACGGGACGTGGTCGGCGATGGCACGGCCCTGCGCCGCGGTGTACAGCGAGGCGTACCGGGGATCGGACAGCAAGGCCAGGCTCATCTTCTTGTGCAGCAGCTTGGCCCGGAACGTGTTCACCACGCACACGGCGCCGTCCAGGGCGGCCCGGGCCAGCGCGCCGGCCTCCTCGCCGCGGGCCAGCAGCTCACTGGTCAGCACCCGCCGGTACACCAGGTTCACCGGTGTGCCGTTGGCGTGCAGTCCCCGCCGAGGCCGGTACTCGAGCTCCATGGGGTCGCAGATCACCGCGGTCACCCCTTCCGCGGCCAAGCGGTCCCGGAACATCTCGAACTCCGACACGGTGGGCAGGCCCTTCCAGTCCACGATGGCCACGGTCGGCTTGGCGCCGCGCCCCCACTCCCGGAAAGCCCGCAGCATCACCGCTACCTGCCGGAGCTGGACCGGCAGCCGGCGAAGGCGGAACCGCTTGCGGAACGCCCGCATGACCGGAAGGGACTCGAACACCTCCGCCAGGTGGTCCGAGTAGGCGATGCCGGCCGGCGACTCCGCGTTGTACTCGACGTACCGGATGCGGTCGGTGAAGAACCCGTCGATGCGGGCCGAGGGCGAGGAGTGCCGGCACCCCGGGTCGGCCAGGGCCAGCTCCTCCTCCTCGGGGGCCAGGTCCAGCTCCGCCCGGAGCTCCGCGTCGCGCAGGAGGGCCCGCTCCAGCGCACCGAGGGCAGAGGCGACCGCGTTCGAGGCGGCCACCGCCTGGTCGTACCGCTCCCGCGAGGCCAGCTGGGGCCGGAGCGAGACGCACAGCGGGTGCTCGCCGAACACCAGCCGGTGCTCCCGCTGCCCCTCCCGCAGCCGCTCCAGGCTCTCCTGGAGGACCGCGTCGTCCTCCAGGAGCTCGTGGTAGGCGGCGTACGGTTCCATCAGGACTCCACGAACCTCCACCATCGCTGCTCCCCCTGCCACGGGGACTGCGCCTCTCCCAGCGCGTACCGGATCACCAGGTCGCTCATCCGGTCCAGGACCCAGCCGAAGTTGTCCTCCTTGATGGAGAAGTTGTCGAAGTCCGGCGCCGGGTTCAGGAAGTCGATCGCGTAGAGCACGCCGTCCCGGACCGCGAACTCCACCGTGTCCATGTCGTAGCCCAGCGCGTCCACCAGCAGGCGCGACTGCTGGACGGACTGCTCGTACAGCTCCGGGGACAGGGGCTCGTCGATCCGGTAGCGCTCGTGGAACGGCCGCCGCGGGTCGTAGCGGATGGGCAGGACCTCGGTCCGCCCGACGCAGATGCACCGCACGTAGTCCTGCCAGTCGATGAACTCCTGCAGGATCATGGTCTTCTGCCCGGAGGTGTCGTAGGCCCGAATCAGCTCCTCGATCGAGCCCACCACATGCACGTCCTTCCACCCGCCGCCGGTGTTCGGCTTCAGCACGGCCGGCAGGCCCGTGTACGCCGTGATGCCCTCCCAGTCCATGGGGAACTGGAGATTGCGCAGCGACACCTGCGGGTCGATGTCGGGGATGTACTCCTTGTTGGGGAGGACCACGGTCCGAGGAACGGCCACGCCGATCTTGCGGGCCAGGGTGCACTCGAAGAACTTCTCGTCGGCTTCCCACCAGAACGGGTCGTTCACCACCACCGTTCCCTGCAACGCGGCGCTCTTGAGGTGCGCCCGGTAGTACGGCACCTCATGGGAGATTCGGTCGACGATCACGGCGTACCGCTGCGGATCCTCCAGCTCGCGGGCCCCACCCAGCACGGCCATCTCCGCCCGCACCCCCACCACGGCGCCCTTCGCGTTCACCACGTCGAGGAACGGCCCCGGGAACGTGTTCTCCCGTCCCACCAGCAGCCCCACCACCCGTTCAGACATACCGGCGCATCATCTCCTGCCAGTAGGACCAGTCGTGGGCCCATCCCAGCCACACGTCCAGCCACACGTCCACGCCCTTCGCCTTCAGCAGCTCGCCGCACCGTAGGGAGTCCGCCACGTTCGCGTCGTCCTGCCCGGTGGCGATGACCTTCTTCTCCATGGACCGCAGCGGCCTGAGATACGCCTCGTCCATGAGACCCGGCAGGAAGGCCAGCGGGTTGGTGAGGTACGCATCCCGGCCGCCCTGGCCGTCCAGCCACCGGTTGGTGTCGTAGGCACCGGACAGCCCGATGAACCCGTTCACCCGGGCGGGATGGCGAAGGGCCAGCAGCACGGCGTGGAACGCGCCGAAGGACGTCCCCGTGGTCACGGGCCGCCATGGGATGCGCGGCATCAGCTCGTCCAGCAGGTAGCGCTCGTACCGGAGGTGGCGGGCCACGCGGTCCTCCGACGACTTCCCGTTCGCGTACCAGGATTCCCCGTCCACGCTGTCCACGCACCACAGCTGGATGAACCCCGCCTCGATCTTGTCCGAGAGCGCGCCGACCAGCCCGAAGTCCTCCCACTGGTAGAAGCGGCCCATGGAGGTGGGAAACACCAGCAGCGGGAGCCCGGCCGAGCCGAACCGCAGGACCTCCATGTCCCGTCCGAGCGCCTGGCTCCAGTCCTTGAAGTACTCCCGCACGGCGATCCGAAGCCTAACCGGAACGCGGCGGGGGACCTACCGCGACAGCAGGTACAGGGTGAGGGGATCGGTGACGGTGGTCAGGGTGACCGGTCCGATCTCCTCGTAGGTGAGCCCCTCCATGCCCGCCGCCGACATCACCTCGGTGGTCACCGGGACCTCGCCGGGGCGGGCGTACTCGGCGACCTCGGCCGCCACGGCGACCGTACGCCCGAAGTACTCCCCGTCGCGGACCACCACCGGTCCGGCGTGGATGCCCACCCGCGGGAGCGCCAGTCCGGCGGCGGGCGCTCGGTCCACCACGTCCAGCGAGCACTCCACCGCGCCTGCGGGAGCGGGGAAATGAAGGACGACGGCGTCTCCGACCAGGCTCTCCGGCCGCCCCCCGCTGGCCAGGGCCAGCTCGTGGACCAGGTCGCGGAATCGGGTGGCGTGGGGGGTGTGGCCGGCCTCGCCGGGCGGATGGTCGTGGCCGGAGCCGTCCACCACGGCGATGGCCGGCGGGGCGATGACCCGAGGGCGGGTGATGCCCGCCCGCTCCAGGATGGTCTCCACGTGCTCGATCACGTCCTGGAAGAAGAAGTGCTCCTCGCCCCGCCGGTGGAGGAGGTGCACCAGGCGTGCGGACATCTGCTCGAGCTGGGCCCGGATCAGAGCCATCCGGTCGAGCATCTCCTGCTCGCTCTCCCCGGCCACCAGCATGGGCTGTTCCACCTCGTCGCGGAACAGCTCCAGCTCGAACTCCACGATCCGGTGCAGGTTCTCCGCGAACACCCGCACGGCCCGGATCACGGCGTCGTCGGACAGGCCCGCGCCCCGGGCGGCCACGGCCATCCGGATGATCTCCGCGTCGTCCTCCCGGATCGGTTCGTCCAGCCGCACCGAGGGGATGCCCAGGGCCACCCGGAGCCGCTCCAGGACCTCCGGAGCCAGGCCCAGCTGGCCGGCCAGCTGGCGGTGGGTCACCGGCAGCAGCCCGATCGGTTCGGACATCGCGGCGTCGGCGAACGCCAGCGACAGGTGGCCCTCGCGGATCCCCCGGCCCAGGTCCTCGGGGGCCAGGCCGGAGTCCGCCAGCGCCCCGGCCAGACGGAGTCGCAGCACGTCGCTCGCGGAGTACTCGCCGCCCGCGCGAGGCTCGATGACCCCGAGCTCGCGGTACCGCCGGACCCCGTCCACGGTGGTCCCGGCCCGGATCGCCACGTCGGCCTCGGGCAGCCCCATCAGCTCCCCCCGAGCCGGACCGACACCGTCCTGGGCCGGGCGGCCCGGAACACCCGAACGGGTTCCCGGAGGCCCTTCAGCAGGGTCGGCCCCACGTCGCGGTACACCACGCCCGGCGGCGGCGGGTGGCCGGCCACCTCCTCCCCCACCAGGACCTCCCGGGGACGGGCGTAGTTGACGATCCGAGAGGCCACGTTCACGGTCCGGCCGAAGTAGTCCCCGTCCCGGAACACCACCGGTCCCGCCTGGACACCCGCCCGGGCCGGGGGAAGCCCGGCCTCGGCCACCCGCTCCACCAGGTCGATCGAGCAGGCCACAGCGAAGCTCGGCGCCGAGAAATAGAACATCACGCCGTCGCCCAGCAGCTTCACCACCCGTCCCCCGTACATCTGGGAGGTCTCCGTGACGAGGTCGCGGAGGGTGGACGCCAGCTCCGCCGCCGCCTCGTCGCCGGACTGCTCCGTCAGCCGGGTGAATCCCGAGAGGTCCATGAACGCGATTGCGGGCGGGCTGGTGATCTTGGCTTGTACGTGTCCGGCCCGCTCCAGCGCCTCCTCCAGCATCAGGACGACCTGCTGCATGACCAGCGACTCGAAGTGCCGCTGGTGCAGCCACCCGACCAGTTCCCGGCCGGCCGGCGTCAGGGCCGCCGACAACGGCGCCACCATCTCCAGCACCTTCGAGGGCGGCTCCCCCGCCGCCAGAAGCGGCTCGACGATCGCGGCCATGAAGAATCCCACCTGCGACTCGGCCACCCGGCGGAGGTTTTCGCCGAAGAACCGACTGGCCCGCATGAGGAGATCCGCATCGAGGCCCTGGTCGGGGAACGCGCGCAGGGCGGCCAGGGTCCTGGCGTCGTCCCCTCGGATCCGCTGTCCGGGGACGGGGGCGGGGAGGCCCCACTCGACGTACATGGCGCGGAGCTGCTCGAACCCCATCCCGAGCTCCGCGGCCAGCTCGTCGGCGGTCTGGTCGAGCAGGGCCATGGGGACGGGGAACAGGTCGTCCACGTACCCGAACGACAGGTCGCCGGCGGCGGTGGCACGCCCCAGGTCGTCGAGCGAGACACCCTCCCGCAGCAGCGCCTCCACGATCCGGACCCGGTTGACGTCCGCCGGCTTGAACGGCGCCCCGTCCGGCCGCCGCCGGAGGATCCCGCAGTCGGCCAGACGGAGCACCAGGTCGGTCGTGGTCCCCGACAGCTCGGCCAGCTCCTGTTCGGTCAGCCGTCCCGGCTCAGGCACGCGTTCCGGCTCAGGCACGCGTCCCGACCAGCGCTCGTCGGGGCCTCCGCTCCCGGATGGCGTGCACTACCACCGCCGTCCCCAGCGCGATGGACGTTCCCAGCAGGACGCCTCCCACCGAGTCCGACAGCCAGTGCGCCGCCAGGTACGTTCGCGACAGGCCCATGGCCAGCGAGAACACCGCCGCGGCGGCCCCCCACCAGTACCGCCTGGGACCCTCCGGGAGCAGCGCGATCACGATGGCCACCACGGTAGCCGAGGCCGCCAGCGCGTGTCCCGAGGGGAAGGACCCCCCGCTCACCTCCACCAGCGGGTGGGGCGGCCGGGGCCGGTCGTACAGGCTCTTCAGCGTCCCGATGGCCGCCTCGGACAGCACCACCGCCGAGACGAACGCGGCCAGGTGCCACCATCGCCGCCGTACCGCCAGGTACGTCGCCACCACCAGCCGCACCGGCCAGATCACGTACACCAGGCCGAGCACGTTGAACACTTTCGCCACCGCCGTGAGCGGACCGGAGCGCACGTCGAGCATCAGCCTCAACCACCGGTCGTCGACGCGCTGGACGGCCGATCGGGCTCCGTGGAACGCCATCGCGACGAACAGCGCGGCGGTCAGCAGGGCCAGCACGGCGGTGGTGACGGCATCCCGCCGGGGCACCCCGAGCAGCGGGTGCTCGTGCGACCGCGATCCCGACCGCGTCACCGGTCGGGCGAGGGGGTGGGCGGCGTGTACACCCGGAACCCGATGCTGGCCGCCATCCGTTCCAGCTCGCTCCGATCGACAGTTCCGATCGCCGCGAGGGCGTCGGTCAGGAACACCGTGGCCCGCTCCGCCGGGAAGTCGAACCGCCAGGTCACGCACCCGCCCGGGACCAGGTAGTAGCGGGTTCCCCGGGTCCTGCCGGGGACGCTGTAGTCGAGCAGGAGGAACACACGGGCTCCCGGCTCGTCCGATGGGACCTCGGTTCCCCTGGCCCGGCACGTCTCCGTCAACGTGACCTCCAGGGCCCGGGAGCCCGCCCGGTCCGAGTCCATCCAGAACGTCGCATTCCCCGACCGCACGTCGCTGAAGTCGAAGCTCCACCCGGCGGGGAACTCGGAGATGCACGGCAACAGCCGGGCCGTGGGCACGGCCTGCGCCATCAGCGCGACGGCGTCGTTGGGGAGCACGCAGGTGGGCTGCCTGAACTCGCGCTGCATCTGGGTGGGCCCGCACGCGGCCAGCCCAGGGCGCCGACGGTCGCGACACCGAGGAGCCACCGCCGCTTCCTCACAGCAGCCCCGCCCCGTGCAGGTTGGAGAGGACCAGGACCACGACCAGGAAGGCGCCGAGCAGCGTGCCCAGCGTCAGCCCGATGCGCCGCAAGCTCCACCGCTGGATCCGGACGGGCCTGCGTTCCGGCACCAGGGCGCGAAACTCCGCCAGCAGATCGACGTTCGACTTCTTCATCTCGCCACGGAGCTGGCTGGGGCTGGCCACGCCGCGGGCAGCGGCGAACGCCTCCGCCAGGTCGTGCTCCGTGAACAGCAGCTTCGCCCGCTCCACCACCAGCGCGGGGTCGGCGTGCAGCCCGAGGACCAGCATCATGTTGGCCAGGTCCACGGCCTGCCGCCACGGCGTGGGCCGGACCTCCGCGAACGCCACGTCGATCAGGAGCGCCGTACCGTCGCGGACCAGGATGTTGGCCGGCTTCACGTCGCGGTGGGCGATCCCGGAGTCCCACAGCTTCCGGATGGCCTGCAGGGCCGTGTCGACGATCCCGACGTCCACCGGGTCCTTGCCGACCTCGCGGGCTCCCTCCAGGAATTCCGTCAGAAGGAGGTACTCCCGTTCGGGGGTGATCTCCACGAACCCATACGTTCGAGCCACCGGGATCCCGGAGTCCCGCATCACCCGGAGCAGGTAGTCCTCGTACTGGACCAGCTGCCGGACCGAGTGGAACGACTTCTCGTCCTCCAGGGCGCCGTAGAGGATGGCCCGGGTGAACTTGTAGTTGCGGTCCGACCGCAGGTGGGTCGCCGCGTAGAGCTTCCCGAACAGCTCCACGTCGGGTTCCCCGGCGACCCGCAGGCGAAGGGGCGTCGAGCCTCCCGAGCCCGCCCACCCGAACGGCTCGATCGACGTGACGTCCAGGCCGAGCTGCTCCCGGACGGCCCGCCGGATGGCCTCGCCGCGTGGCCCCTCAGTGTCGAGGTGCGCAGCCTTCCCCCGCCGGTAGGTGACGGGAAAGACCTCCTCCGGCGTGATCAGCCGGAACATCACGAACGTGATGCCCATCCCGAACAGCGCCCCGAACAGCCAGTCCGAGGGGTGGTCGACCCCCAGGTAGATCCGGGCCAGCCCGAGGGCCAGGATGACGCCGTCCGTGGCCCACAGCCACCGGTTGCGCCACTTCCCTTCCGGCAGCAGGGCCAGCCCCATCCCCACCAGCGTGGCCGACAGGAACATCACCGGGGCCGACGGCATGGAGAACCCGGACCAGTCCCCGATGATCGGCACGGTCAGGGGCCGGATCCGTCCGAAGAACTCGGTGAGCGCGGTGCCGAACCACCCCACCACCAGCACCGCGGCGATGAAGGTCAGCAGGTGCCGCCACCGCCGGAACGCCACCAGCAGCACGATGGTCCCCCACCGCAGGGCCAGGTCGATCTTGGCCGAGCCCAGCGCGGCGACGTCGCGCGCGACGCGGGTCAGCCACCCGGTCCGGACGGAGACGAACCGCTCGGAGATCCACGTGTCGACGCGTTCCATGAACCGAGGAGCGGCCTGGAAGAACAGGACGGTGACCCCGACCACCAGGGCGAACGCCAGCATGACCAGCCAGAACTTCCCGCTGGCTCGGAGCTGCCTGGGGAGCGGTGGGGGCTCGCCGGACGGTCGCCGGCGGCGTCGGGAGAGGCGGGCCCGCTGCGGTGCGGTGGGGACCGGGACGGGCGCCCGGGGCGCCTCAACCGACAAGGCCGTGCCTCTCCAGCCATTCGCGGGCGACGGCACCGGGGTGCTCCCCGTCCAACACCCGTTCGTTCATTCTGATCAGGCCGGTGGTGGTGAGCGCCGCCGAGACCGCGTCGAGCACGTCGATGACGTCCGGCCCGTACGCGTCGATCACGGCCTGCCGGAGGACCGGGGTCACGTTCTCGGCCGGCTGGAGCCCCCGATCGTCCCGCAGGACGACGAACTCGTTGGCGGGGATCGCTCCGTCGCTGGTGAACAGCAGGGCCACGTCGACGCCGCCGTCCTTCAACGCGTTCACCGTGTACGGCCCGCTCGCGTCCAGGGCGACGAACTCCCCGAAGTGCAGCCCGTACGTCTGCTGGAGCCCGATCAGGCACAGGGGCCGCTGCGGGCATTCGGGCGGGCCGCCGAACCGCAGGCCCCCCGCCACGGGGGCCAGGTCGCTGATCGACCGGATGTGGTTCTCGAGCGCCGTGGTCGAGGTCACCGCCACGGCGTTCTGGTCCTGCGCCGCCGACGCGGCCAGGACCGCCACACCCCGTGGCCGGAGGGCGCGCACCAGCAGGTCGTGGGTGGCGACGGGGTCGGCCGTGGCGTGCTGGCGGCCCACCGTCACGAAGTCCAGGGCCGACCCCGCGTACTCGGGCACCAGATCCACGAAGCCCTGCTGGAGGGCGGGCTGCACGATCTCCCGGGACCCCAGGTCGAGCGACAGCGTGACCGGGAGCCCCCGAGCCCGCAGGGCCTCCCCGTAGACCTCGGCCAGCAGGACGCTCTCGGGGAAGTCGAACGAGGCGATCCTGATGGGAGCGGGACCCGCGAGCGGGGCCGTGGAGGTCGACGAGCCCCCCGAGCACGCTCCCAGGACCAGCGCCAGGATCACGGCCACGGCCGGCCTCCCGGCGCGGGAGGCGAGCCCGGTCACGTGGCCAGGGGCGCGGCGGCGGTGACCAACTCCGGCTCCTGGGCCGGGACCGGCTTCCGCCAGCTCTTCTTCCGCTGCCAGATCGCGTAGGTGATGGCGCCGAGCGGGATCTGCGCGCCGTAGGTGAGCGCGCGGAACATCAGGACGCCCGCCGCCACCTGGGCCTTGAACTCCGGCAACGGGACGGTGGCGTGGTCCCGCCCCGCCAGCACCAGGCCGGCGATGTAGGCGAACTCGACCACGCCGAGGCCTCCCGGGGTGAGCGGTAGGGCGGTCAGCAGTCGCCCGAACGCGAACACACCGAACACCTGCGCCCAGCTCACCTCCCGCGCGGTGACGCCCGCGAACCGGAGGGACAGCAGGAGCACGCTGAACAGGGCGACGTGGCTGACCACGGTGGAGATGGTCAACCCCGGCCACCGCTTGCTCACCACCCGGATGGTCTGCTTGCGGAACCGCACGGCGGCCTCGTCCCAACCCTGGACGGAGCCCTTGCGGAACAGCCGCCGGAGGGCCGTGGCGGCTCGCCCCAGTCCGCGACCGATGGAGCGGGCCAGCGATTTCTTCCACAGCGTGAGCGCGAAGAGCAGGATCACCCCGATCAGCGCGGCCAGGCCGACCAGGGCCGGGATCAGGAGCGTGGCCGTGCGACTCCCCTCGAACACCAGGATGACCACGGCGATGATCGGGAAGCTCAGCTTGACGAAGCTGTTCCAGATGGCGCTCAGGAGCAACGAGAGGCCGATCGCCCCGTTGGTGAAACCCCACGAGCGGTACATGGTGTAGGCGATCCCGTTGGCCAGGAACCCGCCCCCCGGAACCGTGTTCGCCACCGTGGTGGAGGACTGGTTGTTGACGGCCGCCTGGCCCATGGTCAGCCCGGGCATGGCCGCCACCATCTGGGGCCAGTACGTGACGATGTTGAGGACGGTCACCCCGACCAGGACCAGCAGCTGCCCGGCGGACATGGCCGAGATGGCCGCCCACACCTTCGAGTAGTCGGCGAACTTCGGGATGGCGTAGACGAACATGGCGACAACGATGGCCACCGACACCACGACCTGGATCGCCCGGACCCACGGCTTGGTCTTCTTGCGAGGCGCTGCCTCGGCAAGCATGAGCGCGCCGACCGGCAATTCGTCCATACGTCCCCCCTGCCGGTTAGGTGTTGCTCGATCGTACGCCTTCCCACCCGGCGGGACCAGCCCCCCGTGGCCCCGGTGACGCACCCCATTACAATGCCCTGTTCCGGAACTGGGGAGGACAGGCCTGTATCGCTGGTGGGTGTTCCTGCACGTGGCCGCGGTCTTCGGATTCCTGATGGCCCACGGTGTTTCCGTGATGATCACGTTCCGCCTGCGGCGCGAACGCGACCCCGCGAGGGTGGCCGACCTCCTGCAGCTGTCGGGGTCCTCCGTCCGCGCCTTCTACTGGGCCCTGGGCGCGTTGCTGGCCACCGGTACCATCACGGCGTTCCAGGGGCACCTGTGGGGCAAGGCCTGGATCTGGACGGCCATCGCCATCCTGGTGCTGACCTCCCTGGCCATGCTCCGGATGGCCCGTCCGTACTACCGGCGGGTGGGCGTCGTGGCGCGGGCCATGGCGGGCGGATCGCAGGCCGTGACCGAGGAGCAGTTCGTGTCGATCCTTCGGTCCCGACGGCCATGGACCATCGCGGGCATCGGGTTCGTTGGCCTGGGCGCAATCCTGTACCTGATGATGCTGAAGCCCTCGTTCGGCCAGTCCGTCGCGCCGCCCGTGGTCATCCCCTCGGGCTCCAGCGCCATCGCCATCACGGCGGTCAACTCGACGTTCGACAAGACCGCCATCACCGCGCCCGGGTCGAAGCCGTTCACCATCGTCTTCGACAACGAGGACCCGGGAGTCCCCCACAACGTGGCGATCTACACGGATTCCTCGGCCACCACGCCGAAGTTCGTCGGCGACACCTTCGATGGGAAAGCCACCGAGACCTATCACGTGCCCGCGCTGCCCCCCGGCACCTATTTCTTCCGGTGTGACGTCCACCCGGCCCAGATGAACGGCACGCTCACCGTCGGGTAGCGTCGTCCTCCAAGGAGAACAACGCATGGCATACCGAACGATCGTGGTGGGAACGGACGGGTCGGTCACCGCCACCGTGGCCCGGGACGAGGCCATCCGCCTGGCCAGGCGGTGCAAGGCCCGGCTGGTGATGGTGCTGGCCTACCCGGGTGGCCCCATGACGCTGTCCATGGCCCGGTCCATCCTCGAGCACGCCGAGGAGGCGGCCAGGGCGAAGAAAGTCGAGGCCGTGGTGGAGCTGGCGTCAGCCGAACCCGCCGAGGCGCTGCTGGAGGCAGCGGAACGCCACAAGGCGGACCTGCTGGTGGTGGGGAACAAGGGCATGGGGAAGGCCAGCCGGTTCCGGCTGGGAAGCGTCCCGGACCGGGCCGCCCACTACGCCCCCTGCGACGTGCTGATCGTGGACACCAAGGCCGCCGAGGGGCTGGGGCAGCGCCAGGCGAAGGGCTACGCCAGGATCATGGCCGGGACCGACGGCTCCGGCACGGCCACCGAGGCCGCCCGGAAGGCGTTCGAGCTGGCCATGCTCCTGGGGTCGGACGAGGTGCTGCTGGTGTACGTGGGCGACCCGGTGCTCGGCGCCATCGCGCTGGAACAGGCGGGGAAGGCCGCGCCGGAGGACGTCACGGTCCGGCCCGTGGCCACCCAGGGGGACCCCGCCGAGCGGCTGTGCGAGCTGGCCGAGACCGAGGGCGTCGACCTGATCGTCGTCGGCAACAAGGGTATGTCCGGAGCCCGGCGGTTCCTGCTGGGCTCGGTGCCCAACAAGGTGGCGCACTACGGGCCCACCGACGTCCTGATCGTGAAGACGGTGGATCGCACCCTGCTCGACGTGGGGGCGGGGCACGGCGCCCTGGTGGACGTGGACGGCCGGAAGGTCGGGGTGTTCAAGGACACCGACGGGGTGATCCACGCGGTCAATCCTCGGTGCACCCACATGGGCTGCACCGTGGACTGGAACGACGCCGAGCGGACGTGGGACTGCCCCTGCCACGGGTCGCGGTTCGACATGGACGGGCGGGTGGTCCGGGGGCCGGCGGCCAGGCCCCTGGTCCGCGAGCGGGTGAACGGCGAGGCCACGGCGGGGCCTGCTCAGGCGGCCGCTGGCGCGGGGGCCAGGGCCGGCGGGCCGCAGCGGTTCGTCATCGTCGGGGCCAGCCTGGCCGGCGGCCTGGCGGCGGGGACGTTGCGCGAGGCCGGGTTCGACGGCCACGTGGTGCTGATCGGAGCGGAGGAGCACCTTCCGTACGAGCGGCCACCACTGTCGAAGTCGTTCCTGCGTGGCGAGACCTCGTTCGAGGAGGCCCTGGTCCAGCCGGAGTCCTACTACGGGGACAACCAGATCGAGACCCGTCTGCAGACCGTGGCCACGGGGGTGGACCCGAAAGAGCGCGTGGTCCTGCTGGAGGGCGGCGAGCGGGTCCCGTACGACAAGCTCCTCGTGGCCACGGGGTCCCGGAACCGCCGGTTGCCCATTCCCGGCTTGGACCTCGAGGGCGTGTACGGCCTGCGGACGGTGGAGGACTGCGCTCGAATTCGCCTGGACGCCGAGCCGGGGCGGTCCGTGGTGGTCGTGGGGATGGGCTTCATCGGTTCGGAGGTGGCGGCGTCGCTCCGGACCTTGGGGATGGACGTGACGGTGATCGAGCGAGGTCGGGCGCCCCTGGAGCGGGTCCTCGGCCCCGAGGTCGGCGAGTGCCTGGCCACGGCGCACCGCGACCACGGGGTGCGGCTGGTCTTCGAGGACACGGTGGACCGGTTCGAGGGGTCGCACCGGGTGGAGCGCGTGGTCACCGCGGGCGGCCTCACCCTGCCCTGCGACTTCGTGGTGGTCGGCCTGGGCGTCGAGCCCGTCACCGGCCTGCTGGCCGGCTCGGGCGTGGAGGTCGACGACGGAATCCTGGTGGACGAACGGTGCCGGACGAACGTGGACGGCATCTACGCGGCCGGGGACGTGGCCAACCACTTCCACCCGGTGTTCCAGCGGCGGGTGCGCGTGGAGCACTGGCAGCACGCCATCCGCCACGGTGAGGCTGCCGCTCACTCGATGCTCGGCGGCGGCGAGCCGTACCGCGACGTCCACTGGTTCTGGTCGGACCAGTACGACGTGAGCCTGCAGTACTCCGGCTTCCACACCGACTGGGACGACCTGGTGGTCCGGGGAAGCATCGACGACCGCCGCTTCGCCGCCTTCTACCTGAAGGAGGGCCGCGTCCAGGCCGTGGTCACCATCGGCCGCGACGACGACCTGGGCCGGGCCACCGCGCTGATCGAGCACCGCACCCCCGTCGACCGCGACGCCCTGGCCAGCGAGGACACCGACCTCTCCGCCCTGGCCGGCCTGACCGCATAGGAACGGCGCCCCGCGGGAGGCGGGGCGCCGTTCGGAACCGTGGGGGGTGGATCCCTTTCTACCTGACGGGCTCCAGCTCGCGGGGCGGGAGGACCTGCTCGCCGGGGTGGCGCGCTTCCACTTGGACCTTGGGCAGCCACTCCAGCCACCGAGGCAGGTACCAGTTCCGCTTGCCCAGCAGCTTCATGGCCGACGGCACCAGGATCGAGCGCACCAGGGTGGCGTCGATCAGCACGGCGATGGCCAGGCCGAAGCCCATCTCCTGCAGGAACACCAGCTTGCCCAGGGCGAAGCCGCCGAACACCGCGACCATGATCAGCGCGGCGCCGGTGATGATCCCGCCGGTGGACCGCAGGCCCCACGAGACCGCGGCCTCGTTGTCGCCCGTCTGGTCGTAGCGCTCCTTGATCCGGCTGAGCAGGAACACCTGGTAGTCCATGGACAGCCCGAACAGCACGGAGAACAGGAACAGCGGCAGCCACGCCTCGATGGTGGCCACCCGCTGGAACCCGAACAGGCTGGCCCCGTGGCCGTTCTGGTTGACGAACACGAGCAGCCCGTACGCGGCGCCCGCCGAGAGCAGGTTCAGCAGCACCCCGAGCAGCGGCACCACGACCGAGCGGAACACCACCATCAGCAGCAGGAACGACAGCGCCAGCACGAATCCAAGCACGATCGGCGTGTAGTGGGCGGTGAGGGCGAAGAAGTCCACCGCCACGGCCGTCTGTCCGCCCACCAGCACCCGCGCGTCCACGCCGGCGAACGCGTGGGGGATGACGTCGGACCGCAGGTGCCTGATGGCGTCGTACGCGGGCGGACTGGACGGGTCCGCGTTGACCGGGACCGAGACCAGGGCCAGGTTCCCGGCCTTGTTCGTCTCGACCTGGCTGGGCCCGAACATGGGGTCCTGGGCCAGGGAGGCCTGCAGCTTCTTGATGGCCGCCTGCACCGCCGGCGTGTTCACGTTGCCGTCCACCACGATCTGGGCCGGCTCGGCCAGGCCGCCGGAGAAGTCTCGGGCCAGCACGGTGAAGGCCCGCTTCGACTGCACGTCGTTCGGATACGTGCTCACGCCCGAGAACCCGGTCTTGATGCCGAACACGGGCAGCGCCGCCGCGATGAGGATGGCCGCCGCGGCCAGACCGCTGATGACCGGCCGACCCATCACGGTCCGGGCCACCCGGCCCCAGAAGCCACGGGTGTGCTCGGCGTCTAGGTCCCGGCGCCGGTACAGGAACGGGACCTTCCCGGCGTTCACCCTGTCTCCCATCACGCCGAGGATGGCCGGCAGCAGGGTCAGCGAGGCCGACACCGCAACCAGCACCACGGCGATGGCGCCGGTGGCCAGGGACCGGAAGATCGTGGTGGGGATGAGCAGCATGCCGCACAGCGCGAGCACGACCGTCATCCCGGAGAAGAACACCGCCCGGCTGGCCGTCCCGCCGGCCACGGCGATGGCGTCGACCTTCTCGCGGCCGCGGTGCCGTTCCTCCCGGTACCGGGACACCACGAACAGCGAGTAGTCGATCCCGACCGCCAAGCCCATCATCGAGATCATGTTGGTGACGAAGAACGAGAAGTGGAACTCCAGCCCCAGCAGGGCCACCAGGCCCAGCGCGATGACGATGGACATCACCGCCAGCAGGACGGGGACCAGGGCTGCGGCCAGCGTCCCGAACACCAGCACCAGGATGATCAGCGCGAAGATGATGCCGATGCTCTCCCCGCGCTTGAGGTCGCCCTCCGAGATGGTCTTGGAGTCCTGGCCCACCGTGGACTCGCCGAACGACAGGACGCGGAATCCGTCGGGGTGCGAGCCGTGGATAGTCACGTTCAGCAGACGGTCGATGTTGTCGGACGCGTCGTCGAGCGACCCGGCCATCGACACCGGGATCAGCGTCTCGTGCCGGTCCTTCGACACCAGCAGCGGCGAGTGGCTCTGGTAGAAGTCCGTGGACTGCTGGATGATCCCCGGCCCCAAGCCCTGGATGGTCGCCTGGAGCTGTTCCACGTAGGAGCGGAACGCCGGGTCGTCCACGGTCGCCCCGTCCGAGCGGACGATCACGATCTCCTGGGAGTGCCGCGGGCCGGTCAGCCGCTGCTCCAGCAGCGTCTGGGCCTGCTTGGCCTCCGGGTTGTTGGTGAAGTCCGCCTGGGTGGTGAGCGCCCCTGACAGCAGCTTGGAGGTCAGGAACCCTCCCACCACGAACAGTGCGATCCACACGCCGATCACCCGCCACGGGTGCCGAGCGCTGGTCCGGGCCAGCGTTTGTGCCGAGATCCTCATTGCCGTCCTCCCCTGTCCTCCCGGTGCTGTGGTTCGTGGTGCGGTGGTTCGTGGTGCCGTGGTTCGGGGCCGGATCGCCGCATCGACCCGACCGGTCGGTTTGTTCCGTGATTGGTCGTGTGCAAGGGCCGCGCCATTGATCGATCCTCTACTGGGACGGGGCGGGGGCCAGCAGGACCCGCAGCAGCTCGAAGGACCGGGTCACCCGGTCCCGGAGGTCCACGGAGTCGGTGACCATGGCCGCCAGCTGCTCGATGCCCATGAACAGGGAAACCGCCAGCTCCGCGGCCGTTCGGGGATCGACGTCGGGCCGGACGTCCCCCTCGGCCTGGGCCCGAGCCAGGAGCGACTGGGTGATGTCCACCCACGTGACGAACTGGGTGCTGAGCCGTGGGGCCAGCTCGGGGTCCTCGGACAGCTCCGCGCACAGCCTGCCCAGGCTGTCCGCCGCCTTGTCCTGTTCGTGCAGGTCACAGAGGGCGCGGGTCATGGCCAGGAGCTGGTCCATCGCCCTCGCCTCCTGCATGGAGGCGGAGAGCACCCGGCCCGACCACTGCTCCTGCTTGTAGCGAACGACCTCCAGGGCCAGGGCCTCTTTGGACGGGAAGTGGTGGTAGAAACCGCCCTTGGTCGCCCCGGCCGCACGGATCACGTCGTTCATGGACGTTCCGGCGAACCCGTGCTCCGCGAACGCTTCCGCCGCCGCCTCCAGGATATGCCGGCGAGTGGCTCCGCCCCGCTCGGTAGCCTGCACCGTCCGTTCCGTGAGCTCGATCCGCGCCATGGAGCGAGAGAATAGTACCGACCGGTCGGTCTGTCAACCTCGCACGTGGACCGTGACTCGGTGGACGGAGTTGTTCGAGTAGCCCCCCGCGTTCCAGGGCGGCTCCATGGGCTGGGTCCGGCCCGTGGCGTCCGTGCCCCGCGAGCACACCACAAACGTCCCGGGGCTCGCCGGAGCCCAGTCGATCCACCACCGGTGCCAGGCGTGGGGCGAGGATGCCTCCTCGACATTGGCGTCGGCCCACGTCTGGCCGCCGTCGACGCTCACCTCGACCCGCGCGATCGGCCCCCAACCGGACCAGGCCCGGCCCTCCAGACGGGTCGGACCGGCCGCCACGTACCGCTCCCGGGTGAAGAACTCGGGGAACCCGGGCGGCAGCACCAGCGAGCGCGGCGCCATCCGGGTGACCGGCTCCCCCACCTCGTCCTCGACCTGGCGGTACCGGTAGCTCCGGGCCACGTAGAACCCGGCGAAGGGCTCCGAGATGACGGCAATGGAGCTCAGCCACTTCACGTTGGTCATGCCGTACCAGCCCGGGACCACCAGCCGGAGCGGGAAGCCGTGCTGCGGCGGGAGCGGCTGGCCGTTGATCTCATAGGCCAGGAGCACGTCGTCGCCGAGCGCGTCCTCGACGGGCAGGCTTCGCGCGTAGTCCTGCTCGACCTCCCCCTCGATGCCGTGGTCCAGGCCGGTGAACACCACCTCGGTGGCGTCGTCCTCCAGCCCCGCCTCCTCCAGGAGCCCCCGGAGCGGGGTGCCGGTCCACTCCGCGGTCCCGATGGCCTCGACGATCCACGGCTGGCTGACCGGCCGGGGGTCGAGCTTGGCCCGGCCGTTCCCCGCGCACTCGAACGTGGCCGGGAAGGTGACGCGGTCCCGGGACCGGACGTCGTCGAGGGTCAGCTCCAGCGGGGCCCGGACCCGGCCCCCCACCACCAGGCGCCACGCCGCCCGGTCCACGTACGGGATGTCGTAGTGCGTGAGCAGGTAGTGCAGGCCGATCGGGGTGACGTCGTGCACCAGGGCCTCCAGGGGCATGCCGTGGTTGCGGGTGGCCAGCTGGAGCTCCTCCAGCGAGATCCCGGGGGCGATCACGTCGGTTTCGGTCACGTCGGCGGCGTCCATGGCTTCTCCCTTTTCCGCCAGCACTTCTACATCGGGGCGACAGCCCCGACAACACGGTGGCCGAACGGCCCGGCGGGGGTGGGCCGAACGCCACGCCCGCCGGCTGGACGCACCGGGCAAGCTGGCCCCGGCGCCCATGGAGTTCCACACCATCATTGAGCCGTTCCGCATCCACTCGGTGGAGCCGCTCCGTATGACCTCGGAGCCGGAACGGCTCGAGGCCATCCGCCGGGCCGGCTACAACCTGTTCAACCTGCACGCCGACGACGTCCTGATCGACTTGCTCACCGACTCGGGCACCGGGGCCATGTCGCGGGACCAGTGGGCGGCGGTCCAGCACGGCGACGAGAGCTACGCCGGGTCGCCGTCGTGGTTCGTGTTCCTGGACGCCGTCCGGGAACTCTTCCCGTTCCGCCACGTCATCCCGACCCACCAGGGTCGGGCCGCCGAGAAGATCCTGTTCTCGGCCATCGGCGGTCCGGGCAAGGTGGTGCCGAACAACACGCACTTCGACACCACCAGGGCCAACGTTGAGTTCACCGGCGCGGAGGCGGTGGACCCACCCCATCCCGGAGGCCCGCCACCCGTCCGTCCGGCACCCCTTCAAGGGCAACATGGACCTGGGCGCGCTGGAGGCCCTGCTGGCCGAACGGGCCGGGGAGGTCCCCGCCGTGTTCGTCACCGTCAACAACAACTCGGGCGGCGGCCAGCCGGTGTCGATGGAGAACCTCCGGGGCGTCCGAAGGCTGTGCGACCGGCACGGCGTCCCCCTGTTCCTGGACGCGTGCCGCTTCGCGGAGAACGCGTGGTTCGTGCACCTCCGCGAGGAGGGCTACGCGGACCGGTGCATCCCGGACATCGCGCGGGAGATGGCCTCGCTGGCCGACGGCATGACCATGAGCGCGAAGAAGGACCCGCTGGCCAACATCGGTGGCTGGCTGGCCATGAACGACGACGACCTGGCCGAGCGGTGCCGCAACCTCCTGATCCTGACGGAGGGATTCCCCACGTACGGCGGCCTGGCCGGTCGTGACCTCGAGGCCATCGCCCAAGGGCTGAAGGAGGCCGTCGACTCCGACTACCTGCGCTACCGGATCCGCTCGACGGCGTACCTGGGCGAGGCGCTCGATCGCGCCGGCGTCCCGGTGGTGCTGCCCATCGGGGGGCACGCCGTGTACCTGGACGCCCGGGCCCTGCTTTCGCACGTCCCTCCGCTGGCCTACCCCGGCCAGTCGCTGGCGGTGGCGCTGTACGAGACCGGCGGCGTGCGGGGATGCGAGATCGGCTCGGTCATGTTCGGCCGGCGGCCCGACGGGTCGGAGCAACCCGCCGCGATGGAGCTGGTCCGCCTGGCCATCCCCCGCCGCACCTACACGCAGAGCCACATCGACTACGTGATCGAGGCGGTCCTGGCGGTGGCGACCCGGGCCGATCGCCTGGGCGGGTACCGCATGGTGTCCGAGCCGCCGGCGCTGCGGCACTTCACGGCGCGGTTCGAGCCGCTGGAGGACCGCGCCGCGTAGGGGACACCTCGCCGCAACGCGCCCTGGCGGAAGGCCCGAGGTCACCGGGTCATTCGGTTCCTGCGAGCGCTCCACGGGGGGCTTACCCTGGGCGTGGACCGGCGACGACGCGGCCGGTGGGAGGATCTGTGGAGCTACGACAGGTGACCATCCACGGTCATGGCATCGCCTATCGGTCGGCGGGTTCCGGTCCTGCGGTCGTCCTGGTGCACGGCATCGCCAGCAGCTCCGAGACCTGGGGCAAGGTCATGCCGGGCCTCGCGGACCGGGCCACGGTGATCGCTCCGGATCTGCTCGGTCACGGGGGATCGACCAAGGACGCCGGCGACTACTCGCTGGGAGCGCTGGCCAGCGGGATCAGAGACCTGATGATCGCGTTGGGTCACGACCGGGCCACCCTGATCGGTCACTCCCTGGGAGGCGGCGTGGCCCTCCAGTTCGCCTACCAGTTCCCCGACCGCTGCGAGCGACTGGTCCTGGTGAGCAGCGGAGGCCTGGGCAAGGAGGTGGCGTTGCACGTTCGCGCACTCAGCTTCCCGGGGGTCGAGTACCTGATCGCGCCGGCCTTCGCCCCTCGGCTACGGGCCGCCGGATCGGCTGTCATGGGGGGGCTCCGCGGCGTCGGCATTCGCCCGCCCCCTTCCTTCGAGGAGTTCTGGCGTGGGTACGGCTCGCTGATGGACGGCGACACCCGCCGGGCCTTCTTCCACACCCTCCGGGCCGTGGTCGACCCCGGCGGACAGCGGGTGAGCGCCCTGGACCGCCTCTATCTAGCGTCGAGCAGACCGACCCTGGTCGTGTGGGGGGAGCGGGACCCGATCATCCCCGTCCGACACGCCCGCACCGCCCACGAGGCCATGCCGGGCAGCGTGCTCCACATCATGGAAGGCGTGGGGCACTTCCCCCAGCACGATCAACCGGAGCGGTTCGTGCGACTCGTGCTCGACTTCATCGATTCGACCCGTCCCGCCGCTCCCCCGGAGGTCGTCTCGGCACGTTGATGGCGGATGGCGGGGAACATCCCGCGGTCATGCAGCTGGGTGCCTGCCTAGGCTCGCCCGTCGCGCTGATCTCCGAGCCACGCCAGGACCTGCCCGGCGTGGGAGTCCGGAGGAAACACCGGGTACCACACGTGTTCGATCCGGCCGTTCCTCACCACGAACGTCAACCGCTTCAGCAGCGTGTGCCCCGCCGCTTGGAAGGTGGGGAGCCGCAGCGCCTCCGTCAGCAGGAGCTCGGCGTCGGCCAGGAGCGGGAACGGCAGCCCGAGACGTCCGACGACCTCCCGCTGGTCCTCGGTGGTCTGCGTGGACAGCCCGTAGACCTCGGCGCCCAGCGCACGCAGCTCATCGTGGTGGTCCCGGAACCCGCAGGACTCCGGGGTGCACCCGCGGGCGCCGGGGATCCGGTCCCAGTCCGCGACCAGCGGCGGCTCCCCCGGCCTCCCGGTCCGCGGATAGGCGTACACGATGGTCCGCTCCGCCCCGGAGCCGGCCAGGGCGATCGATCGGCCGTCCGTCGACGGCAGCGCGACGTCCGGGACCGCGGCCCCGAGGAGGTGGCCTGCCGCCCCGTCGTCGAGGGGGACGGGCAGGTCCGGCGGCAGGACGGTCGGATCGTGGGCCACGATCGGCATTCGTACCACGCCGCCGCCGAGTGCCCCTACAGGGCGGTCTCGTCCACGTCCGGGTCCAGCTTCCGGTCTAGGTGCATGTACAGCACTCGTGAGTACCGGAACACCACCGGGACCAGCGGGAGGTACACGGCCGCGGTGACCAGGCACAGCATCCCGACGGCGAACAGGCTGCCGTTCGGCAGCACCAGCCAGAGCACGCCGAAGATGGCGAACACCAGCACCAGCGAGAGCAGGTAGCTGACGTACATCGCGCCGGTGAAGTAGCCCTCCTCGCGCTCGAAGCGGAGGCCGCACACCGGGCAGGTCTCGTTCATGTCCAACAGGCCCCGGTAGACCTTGCCGGCGAAACAGCGCGGACACCGCTGGCGGAGCATGGCGGCGAGCCGGCTGGACGCGGGGCGGGGGCCTGCGGCGGGAGTGGACATGCATTTCGAGCGTACCCACTCCCGCCGCGGGCCCATCGGTCACGACGACCGGCTCTGCATCACAGCCAGCCCCAGGAAGAACAGGGGCAGGCCGAGGAACACGAGGAACACCGACATGGCCATCGCCCATCCGGTGATGGCGAGGGCCAGGCCGATGGACAGTCGAAGGATCGTCCGGATCATCTCGGCCTCACACGGTCCGGGCCGCCCGGCGCAGGCCGGTGCCGGCCCACACGAACAGCAATGGCACCAGGACGGCCAGCACCAGCCCCGCCCGCAGCACGTCCGTCGGGCTCCCCGCCAGGAACCCCCGTCCCGACGACAGCAGGTAGGAGATCGGGTTCCACGTTGCCGCCCTGTGGATCCACCCGGTGAGCAGGGCCAGGGGGGCGAACGCCGGCGCGAAGAACATCGCCATCAGCACGGGGACCTGGATGGCCGGCGCACCCTGCACCGACCGCAGCCGGAGCGCCGCCCCGATGGCCCACAGGGCCACGGCCACGCCGAACCCCAGGGCCACCCCCACCAGCCACACGATGTTCCACGGCGACCCGTGCACGCGCACGCCGACCGCCGTAGCCGCACCGAACAGCACGGCCAGACCCAGGGCGATCCGCACCACCGCGGTCAGCCCGTACCCGACCAGCACCGCGCTGCGCCGGCCGACCCCGAGCATCAGGCGCCGGGAGAACCCGCTCTCCAGGTCCTGGGCCAGGGCCAGCCCGGCGAAGATCGCCGCGAAGCTGGCCCCGTTCAGCAGGATGAACACGAAGCTGAACGACGTGTAGCCGCCGGGGAAGTGGAATCCGGGAGCGCCGGACAGGGCGCCCAGCCCGCCGCCGAGAGTGGTGAAGAAGATGAGCGGCGCCACCAGGGGCGGCATGAGCAGGGCCGGGTTGCGGAAGGTCGTCCGCAGGGTCCGCCCGGCGATCCCCAGCGCCGCCCGCACATAGGCGTTCCCGGTCATGGACGTCATCGGTGCCGTCCGTGTCGTCGCAGTCATCGAGCCAACCTCCTTCCCAGGGCTGCCGCCGCGCCGGCCAGGCCGAGGAGCGCGATCCCGGCTCCCAGGCCGAACGCCATGGCCAGCGCGTGGCCGTCCCATCCGGTGATCCACAGCGACCGCATGCCCTCGATGAAGTACGAGGCCGGGTTCCACGTGGCCACCGCCTTGAACCAGCCCACGGTGATCAGGTCCCGCGGGATGAAGAACGATGAGAACCCGAGGACCACGAAGGCGAGCGGGAACGCGCCCTGGATCGCCTCCGACGACCCGGTGCGCAGGGCCAGGGCGGACCACACGGCCCCGAACGCGGCCGAGATGACCAGGCCTAGGGCGACCAGCACCACCGCGCCGCCCACCCCCGCCTGGAGCCGGGCCCCGAAGGCGAACCCCACGGCCAGGAACGTGACGATCTGGATCAGGCTCACCGCCAGCATCCCGGCGAGCTGCCCGGCCACCACGCCGAGCCGTCGGATCGGGGTCAGGGCCAGCCGGTTCAGGAACCCCGACTCCACGTCCACGGCGAGGTCGGTGCCGCCGTTGACCCCGCCCAGCATGATCCCCTGCAGGAACGCCCCCGCCAGCACGAAGGTGAAGTAGGAGTGGGTGGGGAACCCCGGCAGCTTCGCCGCCGAGCCGGCCCCCGCCGAGACCACCGCCAGGAAGAACAGCGGGAAGACGATGGCCGGGATCACCGCGCCGGGCTGCCGGAGGGTTCGCACCACCGATCGGCGGGCCAGCGCGGTCAGCTGCCTTCCGGTGCCATTCATGCCGCCACCTCCTCGCCGCCGTCGCCCGAGCCCGAACCGGAACCATCGCCGGCGGAGCCCTCCAGGCTCCGGCCCGTCTTGGCCAAGAACACGTCGTCCAGGCTCGGGGCGTGCAGGGCCAGGTCGGCCACCGCCACCCCGGCGTCGAACAGGGCCCGCACCACGCGGTCCAGCCCGTTCTCGCCGGGCAGCAGCCGGATGGAGACGGCCTCGGGTCGTCCGTCGTGCGGCTCGCCGAAGGCCGCCAGGATCGACGCCACCCGAACCCGGTCGGCCGGATCGGTCGGCACCACCTCGATGCGCTTGCGGCCGATATCGCGCTTGAGCTCCTCGGGCGTCCCCTCGGCCACGATCCGGCCGTGGTCGATGATGCCGACCCTGTCGGCCAGGACGTCCGCCTCTTCCAGGTACTGCGTGGTCAGGAAGACCGTGGCGCCCTCGTCGCGGGCCAGGCGCCGGACCTCCTCCCACAGCGCCACCCGGCTCTGGATGTCAAGGCCGGTGGTCGGTTCGTCCAGGAACAGCAGCCTCGGCCTGTGCAAAAGTGCGAGGGCCAGGTCCAGCCGCCGCTTCATGCCGCCTGAGTACGTGGCCACCTTGCGATCGGCCGCCTCCAGCAACCCGACCCGGTCAAGTAGCTCGGTCCCGCGGCGGGAGGCCTCGTCCCGGCGCAGGCCGTGCAGGCTGGCCTGCAGCCGCACGTGCTCGCGGCCGGTCAGGTGGGGGTCCAGGGCCACCTCCTGCAGCGCCGCCCCGATCAGCCGCCGGACCTCAGGCGCCCGGGCCACCACGTCCAGCCCGCCCACCAGGATCCGGCCGGACGTCGGCGGCAGGAGCGTGGTCAGCACGTGGACGGTGGTGGACTTCCCCGCCCCATTCGGGCCGAGGAACCCGTAGATCTCGCCGGGGTCCACCCGCAGGTCGACCCCGTCGACGGCCCGGATGCCGCCCTTGAACTCCTTGACCAGGCCCTCCACCTCGATGCCGGGCGAGGGCGCCGCCAGGTACTCGTTTCCGGGGAATCCCGGGATGGGGTCGATCATGGTGCCGTCTCCTTTCGCCGTGTCGCACTCGGAGACGAGGGACCGGTGGCGGCTGTGACATCGGGCCGGCGGAGCCGGGCTCATTTCCTGACGGGTGTCACAGAAAGGCGGTCTGTCTCGTCTCAAGGGACAATGGGCGCGAATGGTTCGGATTCCCGGGGGACGTTCGTGAGCGAGCGGTTCGAGGAACTGCGGCCGCTGATGTTCTCGATCGCCTACCGGATGATCGGGAGCGTGAGCGAGGCGGAGGACATCGCCCAGGAGGCCTTCCTCCGGTTCCACCGGGAGTCGAAGGAAGGCGCGGTGATCGATTCGCCGAAGGCCTACCTGTCCACGGTGACCACGCGGCTCGCCATCGACCACCTCCGCTCGGCCCGGGTCCGGCGGGAGACCTACGTCGGCCAGTGGCTGCCGGAGCCGTTGCTGACGGACGCCGAGCCCGACGCGGCACAGCACGCCGAGACGGCCGACTCGCTGTCGCTGGCGTTCCTGGTCCTGCTGGAGAGCCTGTCGCCGGTGGAGCGGGCGGTGTTCCTGCTGCGCGACGTGTTCGACTACCCCTACGGCGAGATCGCGCTGGTGGTGGGGAAGAGCGAGGACAACTGCCGGCAGATCGCGGCGCGGGCCCGCCACCAGGTGGAGGCCCGGAAGCCCCGGTTCGAGGCGTCCCGCCAGCGCCGCGACGAGCTGGCCCGGCGGTTCTTCGCCGCGACGGACCGGGGCGACACCGAGGGGCTCATCGGCATGCTGGCCGCCGACGTGGTGGCGTACGGCGACACCGGCGGCCGGGGCGCTGCGCTCCCCCGCCCGATCCACGGCCGGGACAAGATCATCCGGCTGCTGCCCGAGTTCGTCCGTCGGGCCAAGGAGGCCGGACTGCACATGGAGATGACGGAGGTCAACGGGCAGCCCGGCTGCGTGTGGGTGGACGAGGAGGGACGCCTCGGCGCGGTGGTCTCCATCGACATCGCCGACGACCAGGTGCAGGCGGTGCGGTCGGTGAGCAACCCGGACAAGCTCCGGCACCTGGGCGAGGTCTCCCCGGCGGTGGCGTCCTTCGGGCGGGGACGCCGGCCTCCCCGCGCCTCGTGACACGACGGGGACGGCGGCGGTTCCTGGTCGACGGGATGAACCTGATCGGATCGCGTCCGGACCGCTGGTGGAACGACCCTAACCGCGCCGTCCGGAGGCTGATCGAGGAGCTGGAACGCTATACCGGGGCGACCGGCGAGGACCTCACCGTGGTGTTCGACCTGCGGCCACCGGATGTGGACCCGGGACCGCACGGGCCGATCACGGTGGCATTCGCCTCCCGCCGGGGCCGGAACGCCGCCGACCACGAGATCGTCCGGATCGTCGCCGAGGACCCGTCACCGGGTTCGGTGGTGGTGGTCACCTCGGATCGACGACTGGTGGAGCGGGTGCAGGAGCTCGGGGCGACCGTCACCTCAGCCGGCACGTTCCGTCGCCGGATCGACGAGGCGCTGGGCGACTGACGCCGGCTGCATCCTGTCGCCCCGTTCCCGCCACCTCGGTCACTCGCGGGCTCGGTCAGGCTCCGCATCCCTGCCGGGTCTGCTCCTCGCTGACCTCCCACAGGCGTCGCGCGGCCTCCATGTCCCGGGCGGCATCGGTGGGCGTGACCCGTCGCCGGTCCACGAAGTACCCGCCGCTCTCGCCCTCGACCTCCGGCGAGTCCACCAGCCACACCAGCGTCTCGGCGCCCTTCTCCGGGCTCCGGGAGAACGGCTTCACGAGGGTCATCCCGATCCGCATCAGCCAGCCGTTGTTCCGGTTGAAGCCGGTGGCCACCAGCCCCGGGTGGAAGCAGTTGGCCGAGACCCCGGTTCCATCCAGGCGCCGGGCCAGCTCCGCGGTGAACAGGATGTTGGCCAGCTTGGTCTGGCCGTACCGGGTGAAGCCCCGGGCGCCGTAGGAGCGCTGCGCGTCGAGGTCGTCGAACGGGATGCGGGCGCCCCTATGGGCGTCGGAGGACGTGGTGACGACCCGGGCCGGCGCGCTGTCGATGAGCCGGTCCAGGAGCAGCGTGGTCAGCAGGAATGGCGCGAGGTGGTTGACCGCCCAGGTCAGCTCGAGACCGTCCTCGGTCAGCTGCCGGGTGGCGTTCATGGCGCCCGCGTTGTTCACCAGGACATCGACCCTCGGATATCGCTCCAGCACCTGGTCGGCGAGATGGCGAACCGACGCCTGGGAGGAGAGGTCGGCAAGCAGCACGTCCGGCGGCGGGGCGTCACCGCCCGCGGCGCGGATCCGCATAACCGCCTCCTCCGCCCGCGCCTCGCTGCGAGCCACGATGGCGAGGTTCGCGCCCAGCCGAGCCAGCGCCTCCGCCGCCGCCAGGCCGATCCCGTTCGTCGCGCCGGTGATGACCACGCGCCTGCCGCGCACTCCGGTCCAGTTCGTCATGGCGCGTTCGCCTCGTCCAGCTCGGCCACCAGGCGCTTCGGCGCAACGATGCGGTAGCTCTCCTCCACCCAGTCCTTGAGGACGTCGAGCGGCGGGGTGGTGTCGCGGAACGGGACGTCGACCCACCCCGCCCGGCCCAGTCCGTAGCCCGTCGGCGCTGCACCGGGAACCAGGAGCGCCTGTTCGTGGGATTCCCGGAGCTTCAGGGTCATCCCCGGCTCGGGGCGGTCGGCGGTTCCCAGGAACACCATCACCTTGCCGGACACCTTCACCACGTCCTCACCCCACGGATGGTCCTCGTACGCGCCCGGGAACGACAGGGCGAAGGCGAGGACTTTTCGGCGTGTCTCCCGTGGCCGGCTCACCGCCTACCCCCGTTCCACGGAGTGGCTACTACTCGGCGAGGAGGCGCTTCTTCTGGGCCCGGAACTCCTCGTCGGTCAGCACCCCTCGGTCCCGGAGGTCGGCCAGCTTGGCCAGGGTATCGACCAGGTCCTCCGCCGGCGTGGCGGCCGGAGCTGCGGCCGGAGCCGTACCCGCTTGCTGGGCGGCGGCTGACTGCTGGGCGGCAGCGACTTGCGCCTGCATCGCGGCGACCTGCGCCATCGCGGCCTGCTGGGCGGCGGCCGCCCGCTCCCGCATCTGGGCCGCGAACCCCGAAGGATCCGCCATGGCGGCCTTCATCAGTTCGGAGACGGAGGCGCCGGTGAACTGCTGGATCGCGGCGGCCTGGTCGGGGCCGAGGTGCGACTCGACCATCTCCGCCGCGGCCTGCCCCTGGGCCGCGTCGCTGTGGTCGAGGGCGACCTTCGAGTGGTCCTCCGGGTCGAACAGCACGGGGACCACCTGCCCCACCCGGGGCGAATCCAGCTGGGGCCAGGCCTGCTCGATCTCCGCCTCGAACGGCGACTCGCCGGTGGGTGTGACCTGGAGCTTCAGCTTCCAGACGATCTGCGTGTTCGCGACCACGTTGTCCGGGGCCCGCGACACCGCCCAGTGGGTCTGCTCGGCCTCCAGGATCGTCGCGGACGCGGACCGCCCGCCCGCACGGAGCTTCTCCTCCATCCGGTCATGGCTCCCGAACACGCCGCGATCATCCCATCGCCCACCGCCCGGCCGCAACGCACGATGCTCGACCCCACCAGCACACCGGAAACTCGCGATCGGCATGTAGAGTCCCTCTCGTCGTCACCAAGGGACAAGGATGGGGCTCGAGGAAAACAAGGAAGTCGTCCGCCGGTTCGTCGAGGAGATTCCGAACAAGAAGAACTCGGTACCGGTCGACGAGCTCCTGACCAGGGGATTCGTCCTGCACTTCCCGAACATGCCGCCGGTGCAAGGGGTCAAGGCGTTCAAGGAGATCCCCACCGCCATCCTGTCCGCCTTCCCCGACCTCGTCGAGACGATCGACGATCTGGTCGCCGAGGGGGACCACGTCGTCGAACGATTGACGCTGCGCGGCACCCACCTTGGGGAATTCATGGGTGTCCCCCCCACCGGAAAGCCCGTTTCGTGGACCGCGATCGCCATCTACCGCCTGGAGGAGGGTCGGATCGCCGAGTGTTGGGTCGAGCCGAACCTCCTCGGTCTCGCCCTGCAGACGGGAGTGGTCTCCGTGCCCCGCGGGCTGCTGGCCTGACGTGGGCGAGGTCCGCGTCAACGGGGTCAGGCTCTACTACGAGGAGCATGGGCGAGGCGACCCGATCCTGTGCATCCACGGGACGTCGTCCTCGGCAATGGTCTGGCGGTCGGCGGCCATCGACGAGCTGTCCAGGCTGGGGCGCGTGATCCTCTACGACCGGCGCGGCTGCACGAGGAGCGAGCGACCCGATCCGTACGAGACGAGCGTCGTCCAGCATGCGGAGGACGCGGCGGCCTTGCTCGAGGCGCTCGACGCCGTGCCGGCCGTGGTGATCGGGCGGAGCTACGGCGGCGAGACCGCGATCGAGCTGGCGTTGCGGCACCCCGAGAGCGTGCGGGCCCTCGTCCTGCTCGAGGCGGCGCTGCTGACCCTCGACGGGGAGGCCATGGCGTGGGCCGAGGAGCTACGGGCCGCGGTCGAGGAGGCGGCCGCTCGCGACGGGGCCTCCGTTGCCGAGACGTTCCTCCGCCGTGTGCTCGGCGACGAGCAATGGGAGTCGTTCCCCCCATCGCTCAAGCAGATGTTCGTCGACAACTCACCGGCAATCCTGGCCGAGTTCCGCGGCCCGTGGCTGGAGGCGACCGCTGCGGAGCTGGCCCGGATCGACGTCCCGACCCTGCTCGTGGCGGGTGAGGGATCGCCCCCCGCCTTCCGCCGGGTGACCGAGCGCATGGCCGCCGCGATCCCGGGCTCACGAACGATCCTGGTGGGCGGCGGACATTTCATCGACCCGGGCGAGCCGGAGGTCCTCACGTTCGTCGGCGAGGTCCTCAAGCCCTGATCCGGCGCTCGAGCCCAGCATCCTGGCCGTCCACGGGAGCAAGGCCATGACCGCCACCACAGCGTCGGGTCGCGTCGAGATCGGCGAACACTCCGTCGCGTACCGCTCCGCGGGAAACGGTTCGCCGTTGGTGCTCCTCCACGGCTTCCTCTGCGACTCCAGGGTGTGGCGGCGCGAACTGGAAGGCCTCTCTGCGTGGTTCACGGTCATGGCCTGGGATGCCCCGGGCGCGGGCGCGTCCTCCGACCCGCCGGATCCCTTCTCGATCGCAGATTGGGCGGAGTGTCTCCGGGCGTTCCTCAACGCGGTCGGCATCGAGCGCGCACACGTTCTGGGCCTGTCGTGGGGAGGCCTTCTGGCCCAGGAGCTCTATCGTCTGGACCCGATGCGGGTCCAGACCCTCATCCTGGCCGACACCTACGCGGGGTGGAAGGGATCGCTCGGTGAGGAGGTCGCGGCGCAGCGCCTGGCGAGGTGCGAGCGGGAGTCCTCGCTTCCTCCAGACGAATTCGTCGCCCGGTGGGTGCCGGTCGAGTTCTTCTCCGACGCCTCGCCGGAGCTCCAGGACGAGATGGCCGCCGTTGTCTCCGAGTTCCACCCGCTCGGGTTCCGGCTGATGGCCAGGGCCCTGGCCGACAACGACACGACCGGCCTGCTGCCGACGATCGACGTGCCGACGTTGCTCCTGTGGGGCGACGACGATCGTCGGTCTCCGCTCGGCGTGGCCGAGCGGTTCCGTCGCGCGATCCCGGGAGCCGAGCTCGCGGTCATCGCGAGGACCGGACACGTCAGCAACATGGAACAGCCAGAGGCATTCGACGCGCACGTGCGCCGCTTCTGTCTGGCGAATCTGGCCTGAGCGGACGGGCCACATCCGCCGATCCACCGACTCGCGATCGGGACTCTTACCAGCTCTGGGCTACCAGCTCGTAGGATTCGACGCTGGCGACCTTGCCTCCCATCGCGTCGGCCACCTCAGTCCGCATGGGGCCGACGGCCTCGCCGCTTCCTTCGAGCGCGGCCTCGTCGGCGTAAAATGCGACCGCTACCAGCTTTCCAGCGGACCTGTCGGCCAAGAAGTTGACCGCTGTGAACCCTTGCACGCCCTTGAGCGCGGGAATGATCTTGTCGTTGATGATCTTGACTGCGTCGTCGATCTTTCCTGCGTCACCTTCGACCGTGGTGATTCGCGCCTGCATCGCCATGATCTGTCCTCCTATCTAGTGGGCCAAGCAATCCTGTGCCGTGAGCGGGCGATTCGCAAACCTTGGCCTCCCGGTCACATCGGCCGGGTTTCCTTCGTCATCCCTATTGACGGATCGAGTCGAGAGCATGCGACCCTCAGACCAGCACGGCTGGCTGGCTGAGCGATTCGAGGCCCACGCGGTCCGAAGGATATCGACCTTCCCTCGCTGACTAGGCACGATGCGAGTCCCGAGGCCGCCATGGCGGCCAACAAACGGGCAGTTTTGGGCAGTGATCTGGAAAGATTCCAGAGGAGACCACCCGAGTCGCGAACGGCACGCCGATCAAGAGCATGAAGATCACGGCGAGGGGAGCGGCGATCCGTTCGAAGTCCCGGCGGGTCCGCGGGAAGTAATGCCTGGCCATCTTCCAGGCGTAGCTCGTCACTGCGGCCCAGAACGCGGCCTGGACCGCGAGGAGAGTCAGCCACAGCGTGGCCTCCCCGTGCGAGAGGAACCGACGGCTGTTGTAGCTCCCACGGGCGTTGATGAGGAGCAACGCGGCCGCGACGACGAAACCGACCACCGTTCGAACGGCGAGCGCCATGGTGGACGGCCACGAGACCTCGGCACGAGGTTCCATCGCCGTTGGACTCTCCGTCCCCGACCGCCCATCGTCAAGGAGCCCCCCAAGGGCAGCGCTCTTTCTCGCGCCTCAGCCATCGTGGTGACCATGGGCCGGAGACACGTCGCAAGTGCCGGGTAATGGATCAATGCTCCTTTCGGCCCGAAGCGACACGGCTCGAGCCGCATGGCATGGATCGACGCGAAGAAGGCAACGTCGTGGTGCGTCCTCGGTCCATCGTCGAAGGCCGTGCCTCCTCTCGGCACCCGTCCCGTGCGGAGGTAGGCCGGCACCTGGGCGCGGGTCCGACTTGGATCTGCCTTCTTTGCTGGTACCGCCCGAGGTCAAGAGGCAGATAGGCAGACCCGGAAGGAAGCCCCGCCGCCGGGTCGTGGCTCGACCCAGGCTCGACCGCCGTGCAACTCCGCGAATCGGGCCACCAGCGACAGGCCGATGCCCACACCCGGTGCATGGGCAGTCTGGGAGGGACCCTGACGGAACGGCTCGAAGATCGCCTCACCGATCCCATCGGGCACCCCGGGCCCGTCGTCCTCCACGACGATCATGATTCCTGTTTCCGCCGGCTCCACCCGGACCCACACCGTGGTGCCCCCGGGCGTGTGACGGAGGCTGTTGCGCACCAGGTTGTCCACAATTCGCTCGACCTTCGCCCCGTCCACCGAGGCCACCAGCGGCGGGGCCTCGATGAGGATCCTGTGGCCGTCGACCGGCTCGCACTCCGACACCACCTGGCGCACGAGCGAGTCGATCTCGGTGGGCGCGCGGCGGGCCTCGATGACCCCCCGGGACAGGCGGTCCAGATCGAGGAGGTCCGTGAGCAGGCGATCGAGCTTCCGCCCGTTCGCGACCATCCGGAGCAGCAAATCCCGCCGCTCCTCGGGGGGAAGCTCGAGTTCCTCCCGAGCCAAGGTGACGGCCGTACCCAGGAGGGCAGTCAGCGGCGTCCGCAGGTCGTGGGACACGGCCTCGAGGAACGTGTTCTTCATGGCATCCAGGGCCTTCAGGCGCTGCATGGCTCGTTCTTCGGCCGCCCACGCCTTGGCCCGCTCCTCCTCCACCCGCTTGCGCTCGGTGATGTCCCGGGCGACCACCTGCCCCGCCGGCCGCCCGTCGAACACGAAGGGGATGCCGGTCACCTCGACGTCCACGGCCGTGCCGTCCAGCCGGAGGAACCGCTCCTCGACGGTCGGCACCGCCTCCCGGTCCTCCGTCTCTCGGCGGATGCGCTCGGCCACGAGGTCTCGGTCGTCCGGGTGGACGATGTCCAGTGCCTCCCGGCCAACGATCTCGTCCGCGCTGCCCGCGCCGAGTAGCCTGGCCGCCGCCGCATTGACGAACACCAGCTTCCCGCCCGTGTGCACCAGGATGGCGTCCGGGGACAGTTCTACCAGGGCCCGGTACTTCGCGGTCGCTTCCCGCTCTGCTTCGAGCAACCGAGCGTTCTCGATGGCCACCGCGGCATGCGAGGCGAGGACCTCGAGCAGGCGGAGGTCCTGGGTATCGAAATGACCCAGCCCGAGCTTGGACAGCACGATCACCCCGGTGGTCCGATCCCCGTACCGCAGCGGCACCGCGAGCATCGATTCCTCGATCTCGGGGGTCCCCGGGATGATCAGGGCGAACGGATCGTGATCGGCGTCGGGCGTGTAGTAGGGTTCGCCGGTCTCGGCCACGTGACCGGTCAAGCCCCGACCGACCCTGGTCACCAGGGCCTCATAGGTCTCGCCCTGGTACTCGGTCAACTCACCCTTGAATGCGACCGGCAGGAGCGTTTCGCCGTCCGGCTGGAGCACGAACACCCGGCAGTTGTGGTAGTCGATCACCGCCCGGAGCTGGGTGGTGATGGCTTCACCGATCTGGTCGATGTCCCCCAAGCGGTTGAGGTCCGCGGCCAGGCTGTGGAGCATGTCGAGCTGGGCCACGGCCCGGTTCGGCTCGTTGGCCTCCGGGGGCCTGAGGGACCCGATGGAGGGCTCGTGTTCCACTTCCATGACGTCGACCTAGTCATCGGACTGATATCCGCATCCCTGGAGGGTTGGGGCAGACGTTGCCCTCGGAGGCCTGTGGCTGTGCGCGATCCTGGCGTTCGTCCTGTGCTGCTCAGGTGCTCGTGGGAGGCCGTGGCCAGGATCGTTGTCCGGGTGGTGGCCACCTCGATCGACGACGCCCGGCTCGAGGGCCTGTACCGGATCGGGGTCGACGAGGTCTCCTACCGCAAGGGCCACCGGTACCTCACCGTGGTGGCCGATCACGACCGGGAGGGAGCTGTGGTGTGGGCGGCCGAGGGTCGGGACGCGGCTACGTTGACCAGCTTCTTCGATGAGCTGGGCCCTGAACGGACGGCCCGCCTCGAGGCCATCTCCGCGGACCGCGTGTGGGGCGCGGCTCCGGCTGCGGCTGAACAGTGCTGGTTCCGATCCGTAGCGACATGGCGCCGACCTGTCGGGATGGAAAGGATTCGGGGCTAGGACCCCGTGCCGCTCGAACAGGTCCGCCGCATGGACCTCAGGTCTGCTCCCAGCGATCCCGGGCCACCACCGCTGACGAGGACGGTGGCGTCGGCGTACAGGGCGACAGCTCTGGCCCGGATGATCGCGTTACTCGAGGACTGGGCCTCGTTGAAGACGTCGCCGAGCCGCTGGCGCAGCTCAGCGGGATGGAGAGCTCCGGCCGCGCGATCCGTCATGGTCTGCCGAAGGGTCTGACAGGCTTGCGTCGCCCCGGAGTCAAGCGCACCGACCCCTCCGTCGGCGCCTCCGCCGGAACAAGCGGACAGGCCCATGGCGAGAGCAGCCCCGAGAGCGAAGGCCACCAGCTTCACGGAAACGATGTCGGCCTGTCGGCTCGAATAGTTGAGCCCGAGGGATGGCGATGGCTACCGCCGTCTCTACTCGATCTTTTGGGTTCTCCTCACCTTTCCGTGGGTAGCCGGACCGTGATCCCGCCGCAACAGAGGTAGATCATCGCGATGACCGCGGCCGCCGTGTGGTGGCCGTAGCCCCGGTGGTTGATGAGCCGGATCTTCGAGTTGAGTCC